>Ga0116216_10002887_pt1 | contig 11299 bp, 8 predicted proteins | sample Sb_taG_11_FD_89696 | JGI IMG/M metagenome (GOLD analysis project Ga0116216, IMG submission 89696) | Peat soil microbial communities from Weissenstadt, Germany - Sb_50d_3_AS metaG | ecosystem: Environmental > Terrestrial > Soil > Wetlands > Peat | place: Germany: Weissenstadt | collected 2010-09-21
ATGATCGGCGTTCCGGTCACTTGGGCTACACGCCACGAATTCCTCGAGGGCCGTCTCGAGGTCTCCTCGGCAGATTGGCTTGGCCAGATACCCATCGAAGCCAGCTCGCAAGCAGCGCTGTTTATCGCCCTGCATGGCGTGCGCGGTCAGGGCGAGGATCGGCAGGTGCTCTCCCGTCATCGCTTCTCGTAGACGGATGGTCCGGACCGACTCAAAGCCATCCATTTCGGGCATTTGCACGTCCATGAGGACCAAGTCGAAGTCAGCGGCTTCAAGTTCGGAGATCGCCTCGCGGCCATCGGCGGCGACGACCACCGAGTGGCCCATTCGCTCGAGCATGCGGACAGCGACCTTCTGGTTCACGGGATGATCCTCGGCCAGCAGGATGCGCAGTTTATTTTGTGACGTAACTGGCTTAGGAGCCTCAACCTGGTGATTCGAGATGGGAACGACATTGGACTTCTCGAGTGGGGCCATCACTTTCATCAGGGTGTCGAAGAGTTCCGATTGCCGCACGGGTTTGGTAAGGCAGGCCGAGATTTCCAGGGAGAGCAAGAGCGCCGTGTCTTCAGGCTGACCGGCGGAAGTCAGGAGCAGCAGTTGGACCCCGGTAATCTCCGGCTCACTCCGGATGTGATGCGCCAAATCGAGGCCGTCCATTCCGGGCATCATTCCGTCGATGATCGCGACGGGGAATGGTTGGCCTCGGGACGCGGCGGCTCGCAGGGCGGCCAGGGCGGCCGGTCCATCCTCGACCGCGACTGGGAGCGCGCCCCAGTTGGTCAAGACCTCCACCAGAATGAGACGGTTGGTGGCGTTGTCGTCCACGACCAAGACGGGCCGACCTTCCAGGCGAGGAAGGTCGTCGTCAACGCGGCGCGAGCCGTCGTCGGACTGCGCATCCAGCGCGACAGTGAACCAGAAGGTACTGCCAATGCTTGGTTGGCTCTCGACCCCGATCCGTCCTCCCATGAGATCGACCAGCTTGGACGATATCGTTAAACCGAGTCCCGAGCCGCCGAACCGGCGGGTGGTCGAGCCATCGGCTTGCTCGAACGCCGAGAAGATCGTTTCCAGCTTCTCGACCGGGATGCCGATCCCCGTGTCGGCGACGGAGAAGCGGAGCACCACGCGCTCACTTCCAAGATCGTCGAGATCGACGGACACGAGGATTTCGCCTCGCTCGGTGAATTTGATCGCGTTGCCCACCAGGTTGACCAAGACTTGGCGGAGCCGGCCGGCATCACCGATCAGCGCATCCGGGACGTCGGGGACGGCCCGGCAGACCAGCTCCAGGCCCTTGGAATGGGCGCGCAAGGCCAGGGCCCGAAGAGTCTCGTCGATCGCGTCGCGCAGCGAGAAGGGCGTGTTGTCGAGCCTGAGCTTGCCGGACTCGATCTTGGAGAAGTCAAGTATATCGTTGATGACGGTGAGGAGCGAATCGGCCGAGTTTTTGACCAGTCCGAGGTACTCGCGCTGCAGCGGCATCAGCTCGGTATCCAAGGCCAATTCGGTCATGCCGATGATGCCGTTCATCGGAGTGCGAATTTCGTGGCTCATATTGGCGAGAAAGTCGCTCTTGGCTCGGCTGGCGGCTTCGGCGGTCTCCTTGGCGCTGCGCAGCTCCTCCTGCGCGACTTTGATCTCAGTAATGTCGTCGACTGTTCCCAGGATCTGGCGGGCCTGATCGGCCTGGTCGCGCTCGATGACGACCTCGCGGCAGCGTACCCAGCGCCAGAATCCGCGTGCGTGTCGAATACGGAACTCGACCTCGAGCACCTGCCCGTCTTTTAAGTATTGGAAGCGGCCGCGAGGATCGTCGAACCCGAGCCGAACGGCGTCGTCGCGGTGGATCGAATCGGCGATCAGCGAGGCGGAGTTCGTGTCTCTGAGCTCGTCTGGGCTGTAACCGAAAAGGTCCGTGACGCGATTGTTGACGAACGTGGCGCGACGCGTTGGAATGTCGAAGAGATAGATGATCGAGGGATTGGCATCGGTGAGCCTTTCGATGAAGCGCTGGCGCTTGAGCGTCTCGTCGTTGGCCCGTTGCAGCTCGGCGGTACGTTCCGCGACCTTCTCCTCCACCAAGGCGTGAGCAGCCTCAACCTCTGCCTGACGAAGGGCAAGATCGCGAAGCTCCCGCAGCGATTGGAGGCAGCCACGGACGAGGACGATGTCCTCGAAAACGACCCAACTCGCATGTTCAGCCCAGCGCCAGGGACTGACCGTTGCGACGCCATAAACAGACCGCGGCCAGAAGACGCCGCGCAGGAAGTGGTCCGCCGCCACGATGACTGACGCGGTGACGAGCACCTTCCAGTCGCGGTAAAGGGCCAGGAACGCCAGTGATCCGAACACGTGGAAGTGCGTCTCGATTCGGCCCCCCGCAAGGTGAATCAAGAGTGCACTCATCAACATCTGGCCGATCGCCACGGCATGCCGGGTCGTCACCTCGCCGCGCCGGAATTTGATCAAAGTAACAGGCAGGCTGACGATCGCTCCTCCCAGGATAATCGCGGCCCATACGTGGACATGAAGAGAAGCGGACTCGCCAACCCAGGTGTAAGGGGAAATCAGCAGGGCGAAGACCACGGCGGCGAGCCACTCGAGGAGTAGGAGCGTGGCGAAAAGGCGATCGACACGGCAATAGCCGGCCTGCAACTGCTCTCGGTACAACCGTTCCGTACGGTCGGGAACTGAGCCCACCGGGTCGCGTGCCTCGACCGTCAGGAGCGTCATTGGCGCCGCCTTTCGCCACCAAGCATGTCAGGTTCAGAGAGGGGGCATCCAAAGACCGGGCTACCGGAATGATCCCCTGCCTTGCCAAGGATTCGGTCGATCACAGCCGCCCGACCGTAGTTGTCACCGCGGTGACCACGTGCAGCCGTGATTCCACCGCTATAGCTCAGCCGGCCCTGGGCATCATAAAGCACGACCTGCCCCGATGTCCCCGCTCCAAATCGCCTGGCTTCGGTCCCTCCCCTATCCCGCCAAGTGCGGGCATTCGGTATAGCACCGAGGTCTTGCTCGATCGCCGATCGCCCCCGAGCCTCGGTAAAATCGGTGGCGGAGCACAGGAGTGCGTACGTTGATACGCGATGGCCACATTGATTCAGGATGTTCCCGAGCTCTTCGACACTTGCCCGGGAGCACGGGCAGAGCGGGTGCAGGAAGATCAGAAGGGTCGACGCGTGGACATCCCGACGAATCGGACTCTCCTCCGGCCAACGAACCGGTGGAGAACTCGAGTCGCCGGGTCGGGCTGCGTAGCCTTCCAGGAAGAAAACTCCTGAACCCACGACGAGCCCCCAGACCGCCAGGAGGCCGGACGGCGAATACCTAACCCTTGGCAGGGAAATCATTTCTTGACTCTGAATCAAGCAGTCTCAATCGGTGCGGACTTGAAGCGTCCTGACGAAACATAGGTTGCGTACTTGGTGGACGAAAGCGAATCGGCGTTGGCATGGAGGTTTGTGCGTCGAGGACGCAACGAACGTGCAACGTGCCTTCTCAGAATCACGTTCATTTGATAGGCTCAGCCGGCTTGAGGGACCGATGGAAGTGCCGCAAAAGAGCAAGGAAGCGGGTGATGTCCCATGTGCATCTTCATCTCGGCTGGAGAGCCCAGCGGCGACCTGCACGCCGCCAATCTGATCCGTTCGCTGCGTGGGTATTTTCCTGACGCCCGGTTCACCGGTTTCGGCGGTGACAGAATGGCGGAGGCAGGTGCGAGGTTGCTCTACCCGCTCTCGAACCTTGCGGTCATGTGGTTCCTGAACGTGCTTATTAACCTGGTGACGTTTATCTGGCTGATCTTCAAAGCCGATCGGCACTTTCGCGAGAATCGGCCCGACGCAGTGGTGCTGGTCGACTATCCCGGCCTACACTGGTGGATTGCCCGCCGTGCGAAGGCGCGGGGCATTCCGGTCTTTTACTTCGTTCCTCCCCAGATCTGGGCGTGGGGAAGCTGGCGCGTGAGTAAGGTGCGCAAGTTCGTCGATCATGTCTTGTGCAGCCTCCCCTTTGAACCGGACTGGTATCACGCTCGCGGATTTGCCGAGGCCGTTTACGTCGGTCATCCGTATTTCGACGAGCTGGCCGAGCGGCCTTTGGACCACACCTTTCTGGCCAAGGAAAGTGGACGAGGTGGTTCGTTGGTGGCGATTCTTCCCGGCTCACGGACACAGGAAGTAACACGCAACCTGTCCGACATGGTCCGGGCCGCCATGAAGCTCGCTGAGAGATCTCCTCGCGTTCGTTTCGCGGTGGCCTGTTTGCACGAACGTCACAAGAAGCTAGCAGAGGATATCATCGACCGGATGATAGCCAAGGAAAGCACGCCGCCAGGTCTGGCGATCGAGGTTCACGCGGGGCGAACGCCCGAGTTGCTCCGTCTGGCGCGGCTGGCTTGGGCGGTCTCGGGTTCGGTCGGGCTTGAGCTGATGGTCGAAGCGCTTCCTTCGGTCGTGATCTACAAGGTCAATCGATTCGATCTCTGGGTGGCGCGATGGTTCATCAAGGCCAAGTACATCAGCTTGGTCAACCTGTTGGCCGGCGCGGAAGTGTTTCCCGAATACTTGACATGGCGCGACGTCTCGGACGAGCTGGTGCGCTGGGCTTTGGCGTGGGTTGAAGAATCGGAGGCGCGAGCCCGGGCGCAGGCATCTCTGGAGGCCGTGCGACGTGACGTCGCCCACCCCGGTGCCTCTGATCGCGCCGCCGGATGCATAGCTGCCTGGCTGAAATGCCATCGCCAGGATTCGGCGCTGGCGTCGGGAAGCACGCCACGTGCCCCCTACCGCGGTCCCCACGAGATCGGCTTGCAGCCCTCGCAACCAGAGCCCCAGCCGGAACGAGAATGATCGGCGGACTCGCTCGTCCCTGTGTGTCTTCTTGGTGAATGTCTGTCCCGCTTGTCGCGTTGGCTTCGAAACATTAGGTTTTGGGTCTCGATGGGATGGGAATTGCCGAGAGGCCCCCGAGCATGGATGTGACGGGGCCTTTTCGGTTTTTGGTCAAAATCGGGGACGTGTCGCATCAATGAGGCAGCGATGCGGCGTCGACCGGCTCGTCATCGGGAAGGTCAAGTTCTTTGATGCGTCGATAAAGTCGAGGTCGTGAGATCCCCAAGAGTTCGGCGGCGCGAGATTTGTTGCCGTGGGCTTGGCGCAAGGCGGTCTCGATCAAACGACGTTCGACCTCGGTGAGCAATTCGTCAAGCGGCTTGATGGCGATTTGTTGAATCGAAGGGGGATATCCTCCACCCAGATGACCGCGAATCGATGCGGGCAGATCGTCCGTGGCGACCCAAGGGGCTGCGCCCTGGGAATGAGCGTGGTCGATGACACGAGCTAGCTCGCGCAGGTTTCCCGGCCAATTGTACTCCAGCAGGGCCGAGAGCGCCTCGGGTGAAAATCCGGTCTTCCGTTTCCCTGTGCGCTGATTGGCGCGTTCGAGGAGGTGTTGCGCCAAGGCCGGTAATTCGTCGCGTCGCTCGCGTAAAGGTTGGAGTCGAATCACCAGAGTCGTCAGAACGAAATAGAGCTCCGGCCGAAGCTGTTCGCTTTCCAGTGCGGCCTCAGGGTCGAGGGCCGTGGTCGCTAGCAGCCTCACGGGCAGTTCGAGCGATGCCGACAGTCGCACTTGAAGGTCGCGAGGCAAGAGGAGAATCTCGCAGATCAACACGGTCGAGCCGTCACAAAGTGATAGGCGCGGCGTCGCCTGAGAGCCGGTCCTCGGCGAGGTCTGGGCCTCGGCTACGGTGGACTCGCCCCCGCCGAACAATTCGCGCTCCAGGATCTCGGCCGGCAGGGCATCGCAATCGAAGGGGACCAAGGGTTGATGGCGTCTCGGCCCATTGTGATGGATGGTTCGCGCGACCTGCCTCTTGCCGGTGCCGGGCTCTCCCACGATGAGCACAGGGGTCGTCGACGCAGCGGCCAGACGCACTTGGTCAAGTAGCCGCCGGTGCGACGGACCAAAGCCGACCAAGCTGTCGAACCCATATCGCCCCTGGAGTTGGCGCCTGATTTCGAGTAGATCGAGGTGAAGCTGGTTAGCCTGCGAGTCGGCGGCACTCGGCGGGCGGTCGGCCGCGCGCACCAGACCCAAGAGACCTATCAATGAGTCTCTTTCGTCGCGGAACGGCCAGAAGTCGACGCAGTGGCAGATTGGCTCACCACTCAGAGGGAAAATAAGGGAGGATGTTCGCGTCCGCTGGCCGCTCGACGACTCGGGGGGAGGATGGAAGCGTGCCGCCAAACCAGCTTGATCGCGAGAGTCTGTCAATCCTGGAGCCTGGCAGGTGAGTCCCACCACCGACTCGGCCGGCCGGCCCATCAAGTTTTCCCAGGCCCGATTCACCCAGATGAGCTTGAGCGTCGGGTCAAGCCAGAAGATGGGCTCTCGTGCCTGCTGCAAGAGCTCATCCGGCTCGAAGGGCGCGACGCGCGAAGGCGGAATCGAACCAACGATCGATTCAGTAGAAGCCATCGCGGAACGTGGGCTCACTCGAAGAGGGTGACTGCGCGACCTGGCAACCCGCCATCACCAAGGCCCGTTTCGCCTCAGGATCGCTCTCGACTGACGCGAAGGCAAGTAAAAAGCAAAAATAGCGGACTTGCAACCAGCGCTCCGTCCCACTTCCCGTGATCCGATCGCTAGCGCCGGACGCGGCGACGACCGGCGGGCCTTGAGAGATTGACGGCCCACTAGCTCTGGCCGAATCGGCTCCAAGACCAGACGACCTGACCGATGACCACCGGGCTTTCACGTGGGTCGTACTCGATGGGAATCAGCGGAAAGTCCTTGGCGTTCTGGTTCGGCCGCAAGATGACGTGGCGGCCGCTGACGTCGAGCCAGCGGATCATTGGCTTGCCATTGGGACTAGCCGCGACGATCTGACCGTGGAGTTTGAGCGGATCGCTCACCGAGCGGTCGACAGCCACGATTGACCCCATCGGCAAAATCGGATGCATCGCCTCGTCGGTCAAGCGAGTCCCGATCGTCTCAGTGGGATTGGGCAGCCAGTGCCGGTACGCCAGAACATGACCTTCGAGCTTTGCGGGGTCCACGACTGGGTTGCCGATTTCAGAAAGAGGGTACAACCCGATGGCCACGAAATCCGACGCCTGATGGCTAGGGAGGTTTTCGGGGGCGACGATCACGATCTCACTCGAAGAACGTTCGAGTTCTTCCAGGCCGCGCCGGATCAGTTCGACTGGGGTCAATTCCGACAGTAAACGATCGTCAGTCGAATGACGATATCTCGGGCCCTCGCCGTTCAACAGCCACGTTGGGTTGGCGCCCGTTTGGTCGATGAATCCTAGCAAGACTTCCGCCGGAACGGTAACGCCGGTCTCGTAGTTGTACCACGTCCTCGCCGGAAGGTTGAGACGTCGGGCTAGCTCCGGTCCGCCATGCTCGCCGAAGATTTCTTGACGAATTTCTCTCAAACGACGAGATAACGACGCCTTGACGTTAACGCGAGTTTTCGGAGTCTTCTTCCGAGCCACAATGCTCGATCCCGCGCACGCGGGAACCCCCCCAAGGACCGCCTGGCACGGACGTCATCACCGCTCCATCGCGGGGACGGCCGAACCGGCATTCATAAAAAAGCGAATTGCGGAAGTCAAGTGCGTTGTCCCACGGTGAGTTTCTCCCGGCGGCATTAGATTTCCGTTTTCCGCTCGTTGAGCTGACAAATTAGCACAAATCTCGATCGGCGCCATCATGGCAACCGCCAGCAAGCGAAAAACTCACGAAACATGTTGAGAAAGGGCAGCATCTGGTGGCGTCGCCGAACAACTTCAGCCATCAAATGCTCCCCGATCTCCCCCGCGGATCGAAAGGGGCGGCAAAACGTGAATAAAGGTTCAAACGCGTACGCGGCTTGTTGCGCGAGCTGCGCGGCGCAGGTGTCCAACGCCTGGAGGGTGCTTGATCGTCGCAGCGTACCAGCCAATCGAACCGGTAAAAAGGCCACGCCGCGGGACTTGTGGAATCAAAAGACCCCCAGCTCGTCGCGAGCGGCGTCGGTCATCTTGTCCGGTGACCAGGGAGGCGACATCACAAGCTTGACATTGGCTTTGTTGACGCCCTCGACTTTCTCGAGCGCCGTCACGGCATTCCGCAGCATCTCGGGGCCGACCGGACAGGCAGGCGAGGTCAACGTCATCTCAACATCGACCTGATCATCGTGGGTCTGGATCGAATAGACCAATCCCAGGTCGATCACGTTGACATTCAGCTCGGGATCCTTGACCGTCCGTAGGGCGGAAAGCAGGTTCTCTTGATTAATCATGGCTAAGCAGTCCTTCGGGCCGACACAATTTAAGAGCCGATTAAGGTCAGGGTCAGGAAGCAGCGGGAGCTCGCTCGGAGCGGCTTGCCACTTCAAGTCGTCAATCGCCGGTCGCGACATAGATATCGTCGCCGCGCAGCTCGATCGAGTGAACGGCCACCGGTTCGATCGCCGGCATGCACAGAGGACGCCCCGTTCGAACATCGAAGCGGGCACCATGGCGAGGGCACTCAATTTCGCAGCCGACCAGTTCGCCTTGGGCAAGCGGGCCGCCGTCGTGGGTACAGATATCGTCAATGGCGTAGAACGCGCCATCGATGTTAAACAGCGCGATGGCTTGACCATCGATCTCCACCAGCTTCTTGCCGCCTGGGGGCAACTCGGCACGGGTGGCAACCTTGACAAATGATGACATGCGTCGGAGCATCCTTCAAAACGCTCGAAATGGGCACAGCCGTCGAACAGAATAAGACCGGGATATATTCGAAGTCCAGCCGACCGGCGGCGGCTAGAGCGCACGAATGCTCACCCTTAAATCGGCGTGGTGGTTGGTTGATCAGTCCCCGACCGGGCTCGGTCGATAGCCGTGCGGGTCACTTCGGCCTTGAGCCTCCGGAGCACTCCGGTCAAGCCGCGAACCCGAAGCATCCCCAGAGTCTCTCCCAGACCGCAGCGCTCGACCAGGTTGCTGGGGACCTGAAGCACTTCATCAACCGTGGCGCCATTGAGTCCCTCCAGGAGCAGCGAGACAAACCCTCGGACGGTAGGAGCCTCGATAGGGGCATCGGCATGAAGAAAGACTCGCTCACCGTCGAGCTCGACGAACAAATACACCGGAGACTGGCATTCCTCGACGCGATGGGAGGCGTCTTTGTGGGCGACCAGCCGATCGGGCAACGGGGGGAGATTCTTGGCGAAGTCAAGCAAGAGCTCGATGCGTTCCTGGCGGTCGCATCCGCTCAAGTCAGCCACAATTGCGTCCAGTGAAGTCGGCATGGCTCTCCCGGTAGAGTACAGGGCTGCTGGCTTCGTGGATTCAGGCCCCCTTGGCGATTGGGGCACGGACGAGGTTGCCCCACTCGGTCCACGATCCATCGTAATTCTTGACGTTGGAGTAGCCTAGCAAGTAGGTCAAGACAAACCAGGTCAAGCTGGAGCGTTCGCCGATGCGGCAGTAGGCGACGACCGGGTCGCCCGGTCTTAAGCCTACTTCCTCTTCATAGATGGCCCTGAGCTCGGCGACGGATTTGAATGTGCCATCGTCATTAACAGCGCGGCTCCAGGGCACGTTCTTGGCGCCTGGGATATGGCCGCCGCGGAGCGCGCCTTCCTGGGGATAGGCCTCCATGTGCAGCAACTCGCCGGTAAATTCCTTGGGACTGCGGACATCGATCAGAGGCCGCCCCGCCTTGGCGTGCGCGGCGACCGCGTCGCGGAAGGTCCGGATCCGCTCCTCTTCGCTTCCCTTGACGGTGTACCGCGTGGGCGCGTAGCGCGGAATATCGGTCGTTGTGGGCCGCCCCTCTTCGAGCCAGAGCTTGCGGCCACCGTTCAAGACGCGGCAATCGCCGTGGCCAAAGAGCTTGAAGGCCCAAAAAGCATAGCAGGCCCACCAGTTTGACTTGTCCCCGTAGAAGACCACCGTCGTGTCGTTGGCGATTCCCGCCCTCGAGCACAAGCTGGCGAATTTCTCTGCGTCGATGTAGTCGCGAACAAGCTGGTCCTGGAGGTCACCCTGCCAGTCGATACGGACGGCGCCGGGAATGTGGGCTAGATCGTAGAGCAGGATATCCTCGTCGCTCTCGACGACACGGACATTCGGGTCCTTGAGATGCGCTACGGCCCAATCGGCCGAGACCAGAACTTCAGGGTGAGCGTACGGTTCTCCCATGGTGTGAACTCCGTGAAAAGGGCGACGTTCAAGACGGCTGAGCAGTTTTGTCTGACCGGCCTTATGCGAGCTTTGACGCGACGGCATGCCGGAGGGTCTCACGCACCGGCTCGATCGTGATCCGGTCGTAGACGTTGGCGAAAAAGCCCTCGACGATCAGTCGGATGGCCGTCTGGCGCTCGATCGCGCGGGCCTGAGCGTAGAAGATCATCTCTTCGTCGACGCGCCCCGCGGTGGCGCCGTGGGTACAACGCACGTCGTTGGCTTCGATCTCCAGGCCGGGGATCGAGTCGGCGCGGGCCGAATCGGACAACACGAGGTTGTCATTTTTCTGGTAGGCGTCAGTGCGCTGGGCATCCTTCTCGACCCGGATCATCCCCTTCCAGACGATCCGCGACTTGTCTTTGAGCCCCCCCTTGTAGAGCAAATCGCTCGTTGTATGGCGGGCAACGTGGTCTTGCCGGGTGAAGTAGGCCAGATGCTGGCGACCGGTGGTGAACATGACGCCGTTGACCTGAGCGGTGGCCCCCTGGCCCAGGAGCGCGACCTCCTGGTTGACCTTGGCGACGCGCGAGCCGAGGCCGCCGACGGTCCATTGCAGCGAGGCGTCGCGCCCGACCAAGGCCCGCTCTCGGCTGAAGTGCCAGGTCGCGTCGTCCCAGTTCTGGATATTCACCAGCCGGAGCCGCGCGCCTTGCGCCGCAAAGACCTCTACAGCACCGACGTGCAGTGACTGTGCATTACCCGACCCTCGACCGACTGATTCGCGCACCAGAGTCGCTTCGGCCTCGTCTTCGAGTACGACCAGGGTGTGGCTCAGGTCGACACGTCCCTCTTGGGCGAGACCGATCAAGCTGAAGAGAGGTGCGCCCAACGTCACTCCCTTGGGCACGTAGAGCAATGTCCCACTGGTCCAGAACGCCGCGTGCAGGGCGGCGAAGATGTCGTCGCCGGGAGTTACGGCCTCGGTCAGCAGGTAACGGGAGAGCAGTTCAGGATAATCTTGGAGCGCGCGATTCAGATCGACGAAAACCGCGCCGCCCAAGCGCGAACCATCGGGCTGGCGTGCCAGGGCGCCGTTTATAAAACGGCGCCCTGGCACGCCA
>Ga0116216_10002888_pt1 | contig 11294 bp, 8 predicted proteins | sample Sb_taG_11_FD_89696 | JGI IMG/M metagenome (GOLD analysis project Ga0116216, IMG submission 89696) | Peat soil microbial communities from Weissenstadt, Germany - Sb_50d_3_AS metaG | ecosystem: Environmental > Terrestrial > Soil > Wetlands > Peat | place: Germany: Weissenstadt | collected 2010-09-21
GCGGCTACGTGTGCGGGTGGCCACGGCGACTCGACCACGCACCGTGATCGGCATCAGGGCCGGTGCGTCGACGCGCGAGCGTCCGCGACGCCGTGTCATGCGGCATAGTCGGCAGGCGAGTCCTCATAGCAGGCCCCCGCCTGCCGGAGACTCGATGATCCCGACGTACCTCTTCGCCCAAAAGAGTGCGTTCGGCGGACACTGCTCCGCGCAATTCTCAAGGATTTTTATTGAATGTGTAAGGCCCTGACTCGGAAGGATTTGCTCGCTCAAATTGTTCACGCCTCGGTGCCGGAGCCATCGGTGAGGCCCTGATAAATGGCTCGTAGGTGACGCGGCGCACGGCTACTCGAGACACGGCGTGTGGTTGCGCTGCCGGGACATGCTCCGGGTAGTCTTACCTGCGCGAGGACTCGGACGAACTTGCGGGGGAAGGACGCGCGAGCTTACCTCTCGCCCTCTACCTTCAACTCGATCGTTCGGGGGGTACATCCCTTGAGCCAAGGCTGTCCTGTTGTCAGCCTGCGCCAAGCTCTCGCGGCTCCGCAAGGGCGTGCGACGCCGTGGCGACGAAGCGCAATGCTGGATATACCGCCCGATATCGCCCATAACGGTCCTAAGCGTGCTGAGCGATGCAGCGCAGCTGGCGGTGTTAGTCGTCGGCCGATGTATCACCCGGTGGGTCATTCTGTCTCTGCGGGATTTGGGATCCGCTCATGAACGGGCAGGATAAGGGAGATTTCTCGACGCCGGCCATCTGGGCGGACAGCCGGTTGCTGGCCGGTAATGTGGTGCGCCAGCTGCTGGTTCCCGAGGGCAGCTTCAAGGTTGACACGACCTCGGCAGGCGTGTTGCTGGCTGTGAACTGTCATGGGGAATGGCCCGCTGTGATCGCTTCCGAGGCGGTGGCTACAGACGGGCTGACTGTCCGTCTGCCGGTCGGCAAGCTGACGGGCGGTCGGTTGTCAAGCGGCAGCTGGGTCGGTTCGCGGACCGCTGCTCCTCCTGCTGAAGTGCTGGCATCCTTTCGGGGTGCGTTCCGTCTGGTCGCGTCCGCTCCTGAAGACGGCGAGAAGGGATTGCGCCGCCCGCAGCTGGGAGCAGTCCATTCCGTTCTGGGGTACTGGACCAGTTCCCACGCTCAGCCGGCCACCGTGGTAATGCCGACGGGGACGGGTAAGACCGAGACAATGCTGGCCCTCCTTGGCGCGGCCAGGATTCCGAAATTGCTTGTCATAGTCCCATCTGACGCACTGCGGACGCAAATCGCCCAGAAATTCATGACCCTCGGGGTGCTGCAGGAATTGGGAGTGATGGCGAATACTGCGCTGCGCCCTGTAGTCGGGCAGATCAGCCACGGATTCCCCGACGAGGATTCAGCGGCCGAGTTCGCGTCCGCATGCAATGTTATCGTGACGACTCCTTCGGCCCTCAACGCCTGCTCGGTCGAAGCGCGCAGCGTCTTGACCGGAGCATTTAGTCACCTTTTCGTAGACGAAGCTCACCACATAGCCGCCCGGACCTGGGCTGAGATACGGGACGAGTTTGCCGACCGTCCGGTGGTGCAATTCACGGCGACACCGTTCCGTGAAGATGGCCGCCATCTTGGTGGGCGCATCGTGTACACTTTCCCGTTGCGCGAGGCTCAGAAAGACGGCTACTTCTGCCCGATGCGCTACGTATCGGTTGTCGACTTTGACGATCCAGATCGCGCAGCGGCGGCACAAGCACTGACGCAACTCCGGTCCGATCTGGCTGGCGGGTTCGACCACATCCTGATGGCCCGGGTTAGCTCGATCCCGCGAGTAAAGGAGGTACTCCCGCTCTACGCCGAGCTGGCACCAGACCTTAACCCCGTCGCGCTGTACAGCCAACAAGGAACGCGAAGCAAAGCACAGGCGCTGGCCGCATTGCGTGACCGGTCAACCCGAGTCATTATTTGCGTCAATATGCTCGGCGAAGGGTTCGACCTGCCTTCCCTCAAGGTTGCTGCTGTGCACGATGCCCACAAGAGCCTGGGCGTCACGCTGCAGTTCATCGGCCGCTTCGCTCGCAGCAACGCCCATCTGCTCGGGGATGCGACCATGTTCGTCGCCCGTCCCGATCTCGGTGATGACGTCAACCTCCGCACCCTGTACTCAGAAGACGCCGACTGGAATGTGCTGCTCGAGGATCTGTCGGAGTCCGCCGTCCAAGAACAGCGCGAGCTGACTGAGTTCGAGGCGGCGTTCGGCAGCTTGCCAGAGGAGGTGTCACTGCGGAATCTGCTGCCGAAGATGAGCACGGTGGTCTACCGGGTTGCCTGCGATTCGTGGAATCCCAATGCCGTCATCGAGTACTTCGGCGAGGAGAACCTGCTCACCGTTCCGATCGGGCTCAACGAGCGCGACCACATCACCTGGTTCGTCGTCGAGCACCGGCAGCATGTGCGGTGGGGCGATATCCAGACGATCCAGGAAGTCGGTTTCGAGTTGTTCGTCATCTACTGGGATGAGCGGCGGAACCTGCTGTACATCAACAGCTCTGAGAATGAGGGCTTCCATGAGCAGCTGGCTGCTGCCGTAGCCGGCCAGGACGCCGGGCGAGTGACCGGCCCGGAGATCTACCGGGTCATGGCTCAGATCAAACGGCTCGTGCCGACCAACGTCGGCGTCCTGGATGTCCGCAACCGAGCTCGCCGCTTTTCCTTCCATGTCGGTGCCGACGTGACCGAGGGCTTCCCGACCGCTGAGGCACAGACCAAGACCCAGACCAACATCTTCGCCTACGGCTATGACAACGGGAACCGCAGCAGCGTCGGCGCCTCCATCAAGGGGCGGATCTGGAGCCACCGGGTAGCGATGTCCCTGAAGCAATGGATGGACTGGTGCGATGAGGTCGGCGGCAAAGTCACCGATGCCTCGATCAGTGTCGACAACGTAATCGCCAGCTTCATCCGTCCCCGCACTGCGGAGGAACGTCCGGACCTTGTCATGCTGGCTGCCGAGTGGCCGTGGGAGTTCTACCTCGGTATCGCCGACAACGTCCGGCTTAACTACGCCGGCAAGGCCCACACGCTGATCGATGTCGATCTCGACGCCGCCGCCTTCGCCGTGACCGGGCCACTACGGATCGCGTTCCGCACTGCAAGCTGGTCGGTCGAGTACGACGCCGCAGTCGGTAACGGATCGGTCACCTACACCCCGGTCGGGAGCGAGGCTCAGGTCACGACCGCGCGTACGCAGCGCCCGCTAAGCGAGTTCCTGAACGAGCACGGATTGACCCTATTGTTCGAGCAAGATCTCGTCCTTGAGCCGTCCGGTTTCCTGTTGCGTCCCGATCGGTCTCTGCCGCCCTTCAGTCTCGATCTGCTGGAGAGCATCGATTGGACCGGCATCGACTTGCGGACCGAGTCGCAAGGCCCAGAGCACAACCCCTCATCGATCCAGGCCCGCGCCATCGAGCACATCAATGCATGCGGTAACTGGGAAGTGATCGTTGACGATGACGGTGCCGGAGAGATCGCCGACATCGTGGCTCTTAGGACCGAGGGCAGGCACCTAGTCGTCCTGCTTGTTCACTGCAAATACTCGTCAGAGGACCAGCCAGGCGCACGAGTAGAAGATCTTTACGACGTGTGCGGCCAGACAGCGAAATCTGCCCGCTGGCGCCGCGAGGATGCGCAAGTGATGCTCAAGAACCTCATCCGGCGGGCCCGCCAGAAGCAGCGACGAACCGGCGTGTCGCCATTCGTGGTAGGAGACCCAGCCGCTCTGTACCGGCTTCAGGAGGCGTCGCGATTCCTAAAGCCGGACTTCCGGATCATGATCGCGCAGCCAGGTCTCTCCAAGGCCGCTGTTAGCAAAGCCCAGCTAAACCTCTTGGCCGCGGCCCAAGTCTACGTCGCCGAAACCGCCAGCAGTTCGCTGCACGTCCTATGCAGCGCATGACCAAGATGGCAAGGTAGGTAAACCCTGGCGACCACCGATCGGTCTACAGTCGATCGCGGACCTCACCAGCACCGGTCCAGCTTGCGTCGCGCAGCAGCCGCGAGGCCGCGGCGGCGATGTCGCGGGTGGCGACGGCCGGCAGCTTGCGATCGCCCGCGATCGGGGAGAAGAACAGGCCCTGGTTCTTGATCGAGTCGGCCTGGAGGAGCGTATTTTCCATGAAGTAGGGGTTGGCCAGCGCGCGGTAGGCCACGCCGCTGGCCGCGATGAGGTCGTCCATCGCCAGCGAGCCGGTGGCGAAGCCGGCCTGGGCGGCCCAGGGCGTGCCGCGGCCGAGCGTGGAGACTCCGACGACGCGCCCGACGCCGTGCCTCGTGAACGCCTCGGCGGCGGGCCCGGTGAAGCCGGCAAAGGCGGCTTGGACCGACGGTGCCCGCCGATCCGCCGGCGTCAGCCAGAGAACGGCGTCGGCGCCGGCAAATGCCTTGTCCACCACCGCCGCGTCGCCGTGCGAGCCCTCGACAATGTCAAGGTCCTTGCGGACCCCGGCCGGGAGCTTCGACGGGTCGCGGGCGATGACCCGGAGCTGTTCGCCGCTATCGAGCAGGTTGCCGAGCACCTGGCGGCCGATCTGGCCGGTAGGGGTAGTGATGACGATCACGGGAACCTCCAATGCCGGTGATGACAGTGCGTGCGGGCACGTCTGCGGGGTATGCCCTTCACGCCATCGTGCGGTGCCGGGACGGCCGACCGGTATCCGTCGGATGACTGCACAATGCGGACGCCTATTGCGCGGTCAGCGGGCGCTACTGCCGGTCCTGATGACGGCCTGCACGAGGACGGCCTGGGGGCGGTGCGGGCGAGGATGCGGGCGGTCATGAAGTTCCCGATCATCATCCCGGCGATCGGTACCAGGGGGAGCTTCCGAACGAACTGGTCAGTGCCGCCGCCGGTGTCGACCGTGCTGCCGCCGACACCGGCGGCGATGGAGGTGCGGTGCCGCTGGTCCTGCTCCTGCACCAGGTCAGAGCAGCTGATCGATTGTGATGGGCAATGAGCGGATGCGCCGGCCGGTGGCGTGGTGGACGGCGTTGGCGATCGCGGCGGCGATGCCGGCCAGGCCGACCTCGCCGACGCCTTTGACGCCGATGGGGTTGCCTGGGTCGGGTTCGCCCACGAAGGCGACGTCGATGTCGGGCACGTCGGCGTTGACGGCGACGAGGTAGTCGCTAAGCGTCGCGTTCGCGACCCGCCCGCTGCCTGGGTCGCTGATCGTCTGTTCGAACATCGCCATGCCGATGCCGCCGACCGTCCCGCCGATGATCTGGCTGCGGGCGAGTTTCTCGTTGATGATCCGGCCGCCATCGGTCACCGACACGATCCGTGCTATCTGCAGCGCACCGAGTTCGGGGTCGACCCTGACCTCGGCGAAGCGGGCGCCGAAGGCGCCTGCGGGGACCGTGGCGTGCGAGGCGCCGACGAGCGTGCGGCCGAACCGGCCCAGACGCGACGCGACGAGCGAGCCCACGATGACGCCTGTGTCCGCGCGTGACGGCCCGCTGTCCCCGTCGGCGGTGAGCTCGTCCAGCCCGTGACGCTCGAGGATCTCGGCGTAGGTCTGCCCGCGCGACTCATCGTCGCCGCGCGCCAGGCGGCCGTCGGAGGCAACGACGTCCTCGATCGCGCAGCCCTGCAGCGGCGAGCCGGAATCGGCGGCGGCCAGCGCGAGGAACCGCTGCACCAGCGCGACGCAGGTGTTGTGGACCGCGCTGCCCAGCGCCGCGGTCAGACCCGATCCGCCGGCCTCTGGGGCCCGCGGAAGCCGGGTATCGCCGAGTTCGAACGTGACGCGGTCCAGCCCCAGCCCGAGCACCTCGGCCGCCAGCTGGGTCATGACAGTGTAGGTGCCCGTCCCGATGTCGGTTGCGCCGCTGGCGACGCGTGCGGTGCCGTCGCGGCGGATCGTCGCACGCGCCTGGCCTCTGGCCTGGTAGTGGGTGAAGGTCACCCCGGCCACGCCGTAGCCGACCAGCCAGCGCCCATCGCGCATCGCGCCCACGGCCGGTTCGCGCCGCGCCCAGCCGAACCTGTCGGCGCCCACCTGGTAGCACTCGCGCAGGGCCTTGCTCGACCACGGGAGCCCGGTCGGGGGATGGACCTCGGCGTAGTTGCGCAACCGCAGCTCGATCGGGTCCATGCCCAGCTCGTAGGACAGCTCGTCGAGCAGCGACTCGAGCGCGAAGTTGCCTTCTGCCTCCCCGGGCGCCCGCATCATCGCGATCGGCGGGATGTTGAGCCGGACCCTCTTGTCGCGGGCGGTGACGTTCGGGCAGGCATACGCCGCGGTCGTGCCGATAGTCAGCGGGAAGTAGGGGTCGCCGGGCGCGGGCGGCAGCGATTGCAGCGGCGCCTTGCGAGCCGGCGGCGCGGCAGCCATCGAGGCGGTCGAGGTGCCCTCGTGGTCGATCGCGACCAGCTTGCCGTCGCGCGTGGCGGCGATCTTGAGGTGCTGCACGGTGCTGGGCCGTTGCCCGATTCCGGTGAACATCTGCGGCCGGGTGAGGCTGAGCCGGACCGGCCGTTTGACGGTGCGGGCGGCCAGCGCGGCGAGGATCGAGTGCGGCCAGCTCCGCAGCCCGGCGCCGAAACCGCCGCCGACGTAGGGCGACAGCACCCGCACGTCCTGTTCGGCGAGCCCGAACGATGCCGCCAGCACGGCGCGCACGTTGAATGGGTTCTGGGTCGAGTCATAGACGGTCAGCGTGCCGCCGTCCCAGTGGGCGACCGTGGTGAACGGGCCGAGCGGGTTGTGCGTCTGCGCCGGCGTCGTGAACGTGCCCTCCACCGTCACCTCGGCGGCCTCCATGGCCGCCGTGACGTTGCCGCGCTTCATGTCGGTCAGGTACGGGTTCGACCCGGGCTTGGCGGCTGCGTCCTCGAGGGTGAGCACCGGCTGGCCGCGGTCGTAGCCGACCTCGACCAGCCGTGCCGCCGCGGCGGCCTGCTGCCGGGTCTCGGCGACGACCATCGCGACGTACTGGCCGTGATGACTGATCTTTGCGTCCTGAAGCGGCGGCGGAGGGGGCGGGTACAGAATCTGCTGCAGGGTGCGCTTGGCCTTGTGCAGCCGGCCGGCGTTCTGGTGGGTGATCACCGCGAGCACGCCGGGTGCGGCCGCGGCGCGGGCGGTATCCAGGCGCGCGATTGTGCCCGCGGCGATCGTGCTGCGCACCAGGGCCGCGTGCGCCATGTCCGGCCAGCTGACGTCAGAGGGGTAGTGCGCGGCGCCCGTGACCTTCAGGCGCCCGTCGACGCGGTCGACACCAGGACCCAGGAGCGGGGCCGCGGCTACGGTAGTCGTCACGAGCTGCCACCACCCGCGACGGTCTGAAGAATCCGCACGAGCGTGCGCTTGGCGAGCTCGACCTTGAACGCGGTGCCGGCGACCGTGAACGGGTCGTGGATCGCCGCGTCGGCCGCCGCCCGGAACGTCTGGGCATCGACCGGCGCGCCGCGCAGCACCGCTTCGGCCTGCGGCGCGCGCCAGGGGATCGTGCCGACCCCGCCGAGCGCCACCCGTGCGTGGGTGATCACGCCGCCGTCGATCGCCAGGGCGACGGCGGCGGAGGCCAGCGCGAACTCGTAGGAGGCGCGATCGCGGACCTTCAGGTAGCCCGACCGTGTGCCCGCTGGCAGCAGCGGGATCTCGATCCCGGTGACCAGCTCGCCGTGCTCGAGCACGTTCTCGACGTCCGGGCGATCGCCGGGGGGAAGGTAGAACCCGGTCAACGGGACGCTGCGCTGCGCGCCGGCGCCCTGGATGTGCGCGACGGCGTCGAGCGCGACGAGCGGCACGCACAGGTCGGAGGCATGCAGCGCGATACAGTGCTCGCTCGCGCCGAGGATCGCGTGCATGCGAGCCGCCCCGCCGACGGCGGCGCACCCTGACCCGGGCACGCGTTTGTTGCACGACGCCACCGCCGGGTCGCGGAAGTACCGGCAGCGGGTGCGCTGCAGGATATTCCCGCCGATCGTGGCCATGTTGCGCAGTTGCGGCGAGGCGCCCGCCAGCAGCGCCTCGCGGACGAACGGCAGGCGCTCGGCGACGGTGGCGTCGGCGGCCAGTTCTTCCATCGTTGCCAGCGCTCCGACGCGCAGCACGTCACCGTCGCGGGTGATCCCGCGCAGCGGCAGGCGTGTGATGTCCACCAATCGCTCGGGCTCGAGCACGCCGTCCTTGAGCATCAGGTCGATCTGGGTCGTCCCGCCGGCCAGGTACTGGGCCGTGGGATCGCCGCTCACCAACGCCACGGCCGACGCCATGTCGCCGGGGCGGATGTACTCAAAGGCCTGCATCACTGCCCCGCGGCCTCTCGGATGGCGGCGACGATGTTCGGATAGGCGCCGCAGCGGCAGATGTTGCCGCTCATGAACTCGCGGATCTCCTCATCAGAGCCCGCCCGTCCCTCCGCCAGCAGCGCGACCGCCGACATGATCTGGCCCGGCGTGCAATAGCCGCACTGGAACCCGTCGTGGCGGATGAACGCCTCCTGCACCGGGTGCAGGCCGCCCTCACGCGACAGGCCCTCGATCGTCGTCACCTCGCGGCCGTCGCACTGCGCCGCCAGCGTCAGGCACGACAGAACCCGCTTGCCATCGACCAGCACCGTGCACGCCCCGCACGCCCCCTGGTCGCAGCTCTTCTTGGTGCCGGTCAGGTCGAGCCGATCGCGCAGCGCGTCGAGCAACGTTACCCGGCTGTCCAGCCGCAACCGCTGCGCGCTGCCGTTGACCCGCAACGTGAGGTCGACCTCCGCGGAAGACCCGCGCATCGTCTTCAGCATGGCATCATGTCTCCTCGCCGGCTCTTGGCGCTGGCCCGGCTGTGACCGCCTACGCCAGGCATGGATCGAACTGTCGGCTGGTGAGCCTTAAGCGTCATGCCGGGCCGACAGCGCTTGCATACGCCAGTGCACGGTGCAAGCGCGCAGCCGCAGGGGTGGATCCCGCAGGCTAGCAGCGCTGCGGGAAGCCGGCCGGGGCGGCGAGCAAGACGTGGGGCAGCTGGCTGCGCCAGCTGATGCCGAACTTGGCGAAGACCTTGCCTACAGCAGCCGCACCGGACGGTGTCATGCGTGATGAACGCCCGCTGCAGCAGATGGAGGTCTCCGTCGCCAAGCCCCTCGGCGGTGATGATCTCCACGTCCTGATGTGCGACCGCCGGTGCCAGCCAGCTGAGCGCGCGGCGCCCCTCCAGCAAGATCGTGCGGGCGCCGCACTGCCCGTGATCGCAGCCCTTCTTCACCCTGGTCATGCCCAGCCGCTCCCGCAACGCATCCAGCGGCGTGGTCCGGGTGTCCACGGCCAGGCGGTGCTCCGCACCGTCCACCCGGAGCGTGACCTCGATACCCATGATCTCCCCTGAGCCCTCCCGCAGTGAATGGCCGTCGCGGACCATCCTCATCCGGTACTACAAGCGGGGGTATCCGTATGATGACTGCACCTGCCGCCCGCAGAGGCCGGGCGCAGTCAGGTCGCTATACCGCACGCTGACCACGAGACCCGGCGACTCAGCGTGCGGTACGCCGGAATGCGCGGATGTGGGCTGTGAAAGGTTCACGCTCAGCGTGACGGCCGTGTCGACACCACAGACACCTTCAATACCTGGCCCGTGGCGCATCAACACGCAAACCTCACCGTGGGTGGCCGCGTCTCTGCGGCCGATCTCCTGGAAGCAGCCGCATGGCTGCACGACATCGGCTACGCGCCCTGCCTTACCGTGACGGGCCGGCATGCCCTGAACTGCGGCCGTTACCCGCGCGACGTCCAGCACGCCGAGGCGCTGCGCAACCCGCATGGCCGTCTGGCTGGCATCTGACGGCTGTTCCGGGCCACGCCCACGGGCGATTCGACGACGTTCCTCTTGGTGGCCCTGATTGCGACTCGCTCCGCGGTGAACGCGCTTCGCGGGTCGGGAGCGCCGAACAGATGGTGCGACACCTGCTCCTAGTACAGGCTTGCCCCGACGAAGACGTCATCGAGGACCTCCGCATGGCCCTTGATGCCCCAGAGGGCTCGCCCCGCACGAGCCACGCCGTGACAGCATCCAGCTGATTCCAGCGCTCGAGGCCACCATGGGCCTCGATGACCGTTTCAAGCACATCGGTCATTTCCGCCTTCTGTTTCTGTCTGGTGACTCGACCCCGCCGAACGGCTCCCACCGGCCGTGGAGATTCCCGTTCGGAGGATCCATCGCGCCGAGTGTCGTCCGTGCGGGCCGGACTCGCATTCTGCCAGTACGCAGTGCAAGCGGCCGGTCGTGGCCTGATAGCGCACCGACTTGGGCTGGGGGACCATTTGCGGCAACGCCCCGACCTGCGCGAGGCGTGGTTTTCCGACTTCGCCCCGGGACCGAAGACGTCGCCGCCTACTGGCACGGCTCCCAGCCGCCACAAACGACGAGCGCCATCTGGACGCGGTGCGCCGTGGCATGGATCTTGACCACCTGCCGCACGGATGACCGCGGCTTTAGACGGCCCGCTGCCGCTCTACCTGCCGGCCGGCTGCGCAACGTGGGCGGGCGCCGGCCCTATACATGCTGTTCCCCACGATTGCGCGCATTCTGCAGGACCGTGGTTGCTTAGCGCCAGCGCGACTGCGATCAGCCCGACGGAGATGAGAAGCCACAGCAGCACCGCGGCCCGATGCCAGCCCAGCCGTCGGCACAGCCTGCGCGGGCTCCGGAGCACTACGATCCGGCGCGGGCTCCGGTTACGGTCCAGGCGGTCAGTAGCCGACGGCCGGATCGGCTGGATTTCATCGCGCTCCGGCATCTCCTCGCCCGATGCCAGCCGACTGAATATGGCTAGCCGGGAGGCTAGTCCGGGATCAGACTCAGCGAGCCCGTCCTCAATGGATTCCAGGGCCTGTTGTTCCCGCGCGCTTAGGCTCATCGCCGCCACTCCCCCGCCGATGTTTGGAGGATGCCGAGGGGTTCGTTGCTGGGTAGATGATCCAGGCCGCCCAGCCGAAGGCGATGCCGTCCCTGATCGCCGTCCGGCTATCTGGTCCGGCGCCGCTTCCCGCGCGCTCGCGGCCGGCGCTGGCGCGGGGGATGGTCATCGCGGCTTGCTCGTGGGAGCGTGTCCTGCACGAACCTGGTCATGACGCCAGAGTTCCCCGCCGGACGGGCCGGACGGTATACGAAACGTGACTGCACTGGTGCCGTGCCGCCACGCGAATCTTCCCGGCAGGCAAGACGTGCGGCATCGCTACTGCGGCCGCGCAACGTGCCGCCGCAACGTGCAGTCATGCTGCGGATACCCGGGCAGGCCTGGCGCCGTCCATGGTTGAGGTACTCAGATA
>Ga0116216_10002889_pt1 | contig 11293 bp, 10 predicted proteins | sample Sb_taG_11_FD_89696 | JGI IMG/M metagenome (GOLD analysis project Ga0116216, IMG submission 89696) | Peat soil microbial communities from Weissenstadt, Germany - Sb_50d_3_AS metaG | ecosystem: Environmental > Terrestrial > Soil > Wetlands > Peat | place: Germany: Weissenstadt | collected 2010-09-21
CATCTTCGGCGGCATCACCCGCTGCGACGAGGTCGCGCGGGGACTGATCGCGGCGTTCGAGGAGATCAAGCCGACGGTGCCGTTCGTCGTCAGGCTGGACGGCACCAACGACGAGCAGGGCCGCACACTGCTGCGAGAGGCCGAGCTGCCGAACGTGCATGCGGCGAAGACGATGAACGAGGCGGCGGAGAAGGTCGTAGCCCTAGCGGCCGGGCGCAGCGTCGATGACACGCCGGCCACCGCGGGAGCGGGGACGGGGACGGGGGTCTGATGTCGGTTTTGATCGATACGAACACCCGGCTCGCGGTCGCCGGGATCACGGGTAAAGAGGGCGCGTTTCACACACTCAACAACCGCCGCTACGGCACGAACGTCGTCGGCGGAGTGACGCCCGGCAAGGGCGGCCAGGACGTGGAGGGCATCCCCGTGTTCGACAGCTGGGCCGCGGCCGCGCAGGAGACCCAGCCAAACACGGCGATGATCTTCGTCCCACCCCGGTTCGCCGCAGACTCGATCCTCGAGGCGGCTGCCGCGGGAGTCGAGCTGGTGATCGCAATTACCGAGGGCATCCCCGCCCACGACGAGCTCCGCGTCTACAACACATTGCTGCGCGACCGGGTGGGCGGGCATCCCAAAACCCGGCTGATCGGCCCGAACTGCCCGGGGATCCTCTCGCCGGGCAAGGCCAACGTCGGGATCATCCCGGCATCCTTCTTCGAGCAGGGCAACGTCGGCGTGGTCTCACGCTCGGGCACGCTCACCTACCAGATCGGCAATGAGATCGCCCAGGCCGGGTTCGGGTGCAGCTCGATCGTGGGCATAGGCGGAGACCCGGTGCCGGGGAGCTCGTTCGTGGACGTGCTCGCCCTGTTCGAGGCCGACCCCGAGACGGAGCTGATCGTCCTCTCGGGCGAGATCGGCGGCTCGGCCGAGGAGGAAGCGGCGCAGTACATCGCCACGAACGTGACCAAGCCCGTGATCGCCTACATCGCCGGGTTCACCGCGCCGGCGGGCAAGCAGATGGGACATGCCGGCGCGATCGTGTCGGGCACGGCGGGCACGGCGAAGGCGAAGGCGAAGGCGCTGGAAGCGCAAGGCGTGCGCGTCGGGCGCACCCCCACCGAAGTAGCCGAGCTGGCGGTGGATGTGCTCAGCGGGGTAGGCTTGATCAATGGACCGCGAGATGGCACAGACGCTGGGCGAACTGGAGCGCAAGCTGGGCAAGCTCGAGCGCGAGCTGGCGGCCGTCGGCGGGCGTAACAGCAGCGCCGGCAGGCTGGTAGACGAAGCGGTCGAGCCCGCGGCTGTCGCCCAGGCGCCGAGATCCGCACCACCTGAGCCGCGACCTGCACCACCAGCCGAGCCGCGACCCGCGCCGCCGAACACCGATGAGCTGCTGCGGTTCAGGGAGCACCTGGAGCGGACAGCGGCCGAGCTGACCCGGGACTACGACGAGCTACTCGGGCGCCTAAGCTACGCGGCCGTGCAGGCCCCCCCTGTCGGTCCCACCATCTCATTCGCGCGCGGCGCGCCGTCGCTGGACATCGTCGACGTGGACGGCCTGCGCGAGGCCGCCGCACGCGCGCTGGAGAGCGACCCGGGCGGGACGACCGCATACGGGACGTCGGTCGGTTATCTGAAGCTGCGCGCGTGGATCGCAGAGCATCACGGCGTCACGCCCGAGAACGTGATCGTGACCAACGGATCGATGCAGGCCGACGCGTTCCTGTTCGAGCAGCTCGTGGGCGCCGGCGACGAGGTGGTGGTCGAGCGCCCAACCTATGACCGCACGCTACTGTCGCTGCGCAAGCGCGGCGCGCGCATACACGCGGTGGAGCTGGCACCCGACGGCATCGACACGGAGGCGCTCGGACGTCTGCTGGAGGGGCCGATGGGAGCCAAGCCCAAGCTCGCGCACATCATCCCGAACTTCCAGAACCCCGCCGGCTACACGCTGTCTGCCGCCAAGCGCCGCGCGCTGCTGTGGCTGGCGGCCGAGCACGGGTTCGTCGTGTTCGAGGACGACCCCTATGTCGAGCTGCGCTTCGAGGGCGAGCCGCTTCAGACGATGCTGTCGATGGACCCTGAGCGGGTGGTATACGCATCGTCGTTCTCGAAGACTGTCTGCCCGGGTATCAGGGTCGGATACTTAGTCGGGCCGAAGGACCTGATCGCAGGCGTGGCCGAGCTGGCGACGAACACCTATATCTCGCCGAGCATGGTCGCCCAGGCGATCGTGTACGAGTTCTGCGCGTCGGGCGCGATCGAGCGCTCGATCGCGACGGTCACTGCCGCACTGGCCCAGCGGGCCGGAGCGCTTGCCCAAGCCCTGCACCGGGAGCTGCCCGAGGCGGAGTTCGTGGCGCCCCAGGGCGGGTACTTCATGTGGGTGACGCTGCCGCCCCGCACGACGGACGCGAGCGCCCTGCACAGAGCCGCGGCCGAGCGGGGGGTAGCTTTTGTGAAGGGCACCGACTTCATGCTGGAGGGCGGCGAGAACGGGCTGCGCCTCGCATACTCCGGCGTCACCCCGGAGCAGATAGACGAGGGCGTCACACGCCTCGCGGCCGCGTACAGATCGCTCTAGCGACCGTACTTCTGCCCGAGAACCAGCTGCTCCGGCAGCGCCGTGCGCGGCGGCGGGGACGGGTCGGCGATGACGGACACGGTCTCGCCCACCGACGGGGTCACCGCACAGCGGCGGCCGTCCGTCGTCTCGAGCACCACCTCCGAGTCATCGCGCGCGGCCAGCGTACCCTCGAGACCAGGCTCCAGGCCCGAGGCCTTGAGGTAGTGGAGCAGATCCTCGGCCTCGTTCTCAAACCGCAGCACGCGCACGGACGCGCCGACATCCACATCGGCCAACGGCACGCCGGCCAGGCGCGCACCGGCAACGATGGGGTGGCCGTGGGGACAGGTCTTGGCGTCGCCGATCGCCGCAAGCATGCGCTGCTCGAGAACCGGCGACATGGCGTGCTCCAAGCGCTCGGCCTCCTCGTGGACCTCGTCCCAGGGGACTCCGAGAACGTCGGTCAGAAATCGCTCGATCAGGCGATGGCGACGAACGATGCCCTCGGCATGGACGGCCCCCTCGGCGGTGAACGCGATCACGCGGTCCTGGCCGCGGGTGACGTAACCGTCGCGTTCCAACCGGCCGACCATCTCGTGGACGGTGGGAGCGGACAGCTGCATCGCGCGCGCCACGTTCGCGCCGGTCATCGGCAGGCGGGCCTCCTGCAGCCAGAACAGGATCTGCAGGTACTCCTCCTCGGCGACAGTCGCCGTGGTCTGGCTGTCGCCGTTCACAGTGATTACGATGCTAGACGACGCTCACGTGAGGCGGACGCTCACGTGAAGAGCTGCTCGAACGTGCACTGGAGTGGGTCCTTGTCCTCGCGCCAGCGGCGCAGCTTGGCGCCGTGGCGGATGCGCCCGGCGGAGATGTGGTCGAAGTCGATCTCCACGACCAGCTCCGGGCGCAACCCGACCCACTCCAGATCCTTGCCGGCGCTCCAACGGCTGGGGTCGGCCGAACCGCGCTCGCCGGACTCATAGTCGGCGAAGAAGCCGACCAGCCGCTTCTTCTCGGCGGCGGAGAGGCCTGAGCAGTGTCCGACGACGCGCAGCTGGGGACCGTCGTAGAGGCCGAGGATCAACGCGCCGACGGTACCCTCCTTCTTGCCGGGACGCCAGCCCACCACAACCGCGTCGATCGTGCGCACGCGCTTGACCTTGAACTGCCCCTTGCGCTCACCGGGAAGGTAGGGCGCCGAGCGCTCCTTGGCGATCGCGCCCTCAGCGTGCGCCAGCCACCGTTCAGCCTCCTCCGAGGTGGATACGGTCTCCATCAGCTCGACGGGCGCATCCGCAAAGCCCTTGCCGACGAGCAGGACCTCGAGCGCAGCGCGCCGCTCGGAGAAAGGGAGCTCGAGGAGCACCTCATCATCGCGTGCGAGCAGGTCGAACACCACGTACACAGCGGGCGTCTCGGCGGCCAGGCGCTCGATCCGCGAGGCCGCGGGGTGGATGCGCTGGCCGAGCGCGTCGAAGTCCTCGTGGTTCTCCCGATCACGGACCACGATCTCACCGTCGAGCACATACCGGCCCGCCGGGAAGGCGAGCTCCGGAAAGTAGCGCCCCAGCGGCCTGCCGTTGCGCGATTGCAGGAAGACCTCGGCGCCGTCCACAAACGCCACGCAGCGAAACCCGTCGAGCTTGACCTCATAGCAATAGTCTTCGCCCACCGGCAGTTGCTTGCGAGAGAGGGCCAACTGCGGCTCGAGCACAGGTCCCAGAGGGAGAGTCACGGCTTCCCCCCGCTGGCCGAACGCGATTTCGCCCGGCTGGGCTGGACACGGCGGGGCTCGGAGCGCTGCTTGCGAAAATGGGGCGGCCAGGGAGCGTCGCCGAGTCCCTCGCGCTCGTCGCGCGCGGCCAGCTCCAGCAGGGAGTCCAGCTTGCAGGGCGCGTCGTCGATCGTGGCGGACGGGTCGCCGCGCTCGCGCAGACGCTCGGGGACGGTCTCGATGCGCAGGTCCGCGGGCTCGACGTCGGTGACCTCCTCCCACTCCAGCGGACACGACACGCGCGCGTCGGGCACCGCGCGCACCGAATAGGCGGAGGCGACGGTACGGTCGCGGGCGTTTTGGTTGTAGTCGATGAACACGCCCTCGCGCTCCTCCTTCCACCAGCGGCTGGTCGCCCGGTGAGGCATGCGCCGCTCGACCTCGCGCGCGAGCGCGAGCGCAGCGCGGCGGACCTCGGAGAAGTCGTGCTCGGGGACGATCCGCACATACACGTGCATGCCTCGCGAGCCCGACGTCTTGGGGTAGCCGCGCAATTCGTGCTCGTCGAGGACCTCGCGCACGCACAGCGCCACCTCGCGAACCTCGGCGAACGGAACCTCGGGACCGGGGTCGAGATCGACGCGCAGCTCGTCGGGATGGTCGAGATCGGAGCGGCGCACGGGCCACGGGTTCCAGTCGATCACACCGAGGTTGACGCCCCACACGAGATGGGCGCCGTCGACCACCACCAGCTCGCGTGCATGCCGCCCGCTCGGGAACGTGACGGTCGCGGTCTGCAGCCAGTCGGGCGCGCCGTCGGGGACACGCTTCTGGAAGAACGGCTTGCCGGCCACCCCGTCGACCCAGCGCTTGAGCACGCTCGGGCGCTCGGCCAGGTGACGCACCGCGGCCTGTTCGCAGGCCAAGTAGTAGCGAACGAGGTCGAGCTTCGTGAACCCTCGCTCGGGGAAGAACACCTTGCCGGGGTTGCTGACCTGAAGCTCGTGCCCGCACGCCTCGATCACGATGCGGTCCCGCGCCTTCTCGGTGGCCATGCCTGTAAGGATGCCAGGCATGCGGATACCGGACACGCTCATGCTCGCGGTGTGCTCGTTTGGGGACAACCTGCCGGCTGAGCGCGTGGCTGAGGCGATCGCGCGGGGGGTACGCGCCGCGGGGATGCCGGAGCCAGACCTGTGCCCGATCGAGGACACGCTGCCAGCCGACTTCGACGCCCGCATGCGCCGTGCCCGGGCGGTGATCGTCGGAGCGGGCCGGCTGGAGCGAGCGATGCTGCCGGCGAGCCAGGTGTTCGAGATCGCCACACGCGCGCGCCAGGTGGGAGTGCCGGCGTATGCCGTGACGGCCGTGAACGAACTGGACGCGTTCGACGCGCGGATGCTCGACCTCCAGACGATCCTGGAGGCGGGCAGCGTGCGCGAACTCGGGGCAGCTGGCACAAAGCTGGGCAGGCTGGCCTGAGGGACGGAGGGACAGAGGTCAAACCGGCGTGAGGGATTGTTTGGGTCGGCTAGCCTGAGAGACGACAGCGGTCAACCGGCGTGAGGGCGTGAAGGTTTGTTATTACTTTTAAACTGCGTATGACCATCGCTATACGCAGATTTATTTTATATCGACGTCAACGCCCCACAGCCACTCCCGCGGCCGACTCGCCGGGGAGCGCTCGGGCGACCTCGTACACCAGGCGCGTCGCGCGGGCGACAGTGGAGTAGTTGAGGTTCGCGGGGACGTCCGTGGGCAGGTGGTAGTTGGCCGGGGCGCGCCAGTCAGTCATCGACACGAGCGTCGCGATCGGGTAGCCGCCGCGGCTGGGGATGACGCTGTCAGTCGAAGCGCGAGCGCGGTAGCCGCGGTGTAGGGGGATGCCGAGCGAGCCAGCCCGGGCGGCGAACAGGTCGCGCAGCCACGGACCCGAGTACTCCTCCATGCGCACAGGACCCTCGGCCTCCAGCAGCACGAGGTGCGGCGAGCCGACCGTGTCGAGGTTGACGAACCGCGTGGTGGCCGGGTCGAGCTCGTGGCGGTGGCGGGCCATGAATGCGCGGATGCCGTCCTGGAGCGTCTCCTCGGCCCCGCAGGAGACGAGCAGGACGCGCAGACCGGGGATCGGCTCCTCGCGCAGGAGCTCGGCGAGCGCGACCAGCGAGGCGACGCCGGAGAGGTTGTCGTTGGCGCCTTGGACTGTCTCGCTGCGCCAGATGTCAGCGACGAGCGCGGTGCCGAGCACCCCCAGGACCAGCCCCGCACGCGCGCCGCCACGCCGGCGGTGGCTGGACCCGCGAAGTGCGCTCAGCAGCGTGGTGAGCGGACCGGCGAGCCCGAACCACCACTGCGGCAGGGGCGTCTTGAAGCGTTCGAGGATGTGTGGCGCGCGTTCGTGGAGCTTGCGCTGGAGGGTCTGGTCGAAGATGACCCCGGTCTGGGGTGCGTCGTGATGGGCGATCACGACCAGCGTGGTCGATGCGCCGGGGTCACCGGCGCGGGCGATCACGTTGACCGTGGTGCGGCGGCGGCGAACGAGGCGGCGCAGGATGCGCGGGCCATTGTGGGCCTCGTCGACGATCCCGGCGAACGTCACGGCGGCGAGCAGCACGCCAAGCAGGCGGTGGCCGCGCAGGCTCAGCAGGGCCGCGAGGATGCCGGCGAGGCCGCCGCCGGTGGCGGTCGGGGGAAAGGTGCCCCAGGAGGGCTCGTCCTCCAGCTCGGCAACGATCCCCGAGACCGAGCCCAGGCGCGCGTGCAGCCACTCGGCCGCAGCTCGCTCGCCCGGCGAGCAGGGCGGGCGGTCGAGCGGGGCAAGCGTCTCCACAACCTCGCGCAGAGTGGCTTCGACCGAGGGAGCATTCACAGGAAGCATTGTCCCTCACCGCGATATGTCGGCACCTCCTCGACGATCCGCTCGCCTTCGAGCAGATGAAGGCTCGCGAAGCGCTCGCACAGCTCGCCCGCCTTGGCGTGGCGCAGCCAGACACGATCGCCCACCGCGAGACCGTCCGCGACCCGGCCGAGCAGGGGTGTCTGCACCTCTCCCGCCCCCTCCCGGCGATCGAGCCGCAACCCGGCAGGCAGGTGCACCACGGGCAGGCGAGCGGCATCGGCGGGACCGGACGCGAGATAGCCGCCGCCGAGCACAGTCGCGACGCCGGGGCCGGGACGGCGCACGACGGGCAACGCGAACAGCGCGGCGGGCCGAGGTGTGAATGCGCGGTAGGAGTCGAACAGCGCCGGCCCATACAGACCCGAGCCGGCTGTGACCTCGCTGATGGCCGGCTCGGCGGCGGTGCGCTCGAGGCTGCCGGTGCCGCCGCCATTGACGAGCTCCAGCGGAACCAACTCGCGCACAGCCTCGACGACCTCGGCACGGCGGACAGCCAGCTCGCGCGCGGACAGCGACTGGATCGCGCGGATCGCCAGCGCGCGCAACGGTCGACCGGACGGCGCGTCGCCCAGACCGGCGGTCTGCGCCTCGTAGGACATGATCCCGACGAGCTTCACCCCGTCGCGGGCGAGAATCGCGCGAGCGAGCGCCACGGCCTGCGCGGGCGTGTGCACGGGAGAGCGCTTGGCGCCGACCATGATCCGCCCGCCCAGCGCGCGATACCCCGCGTCGAGATCGATGCACACGCGAACAGGCGCAAAGGAGGAGGAAGGGTCATCGCCGCGGCGGCGCAGGGCGGCGTCGATCAGCTCGAGCTGCGCGACGCTGTCCACCATCACCGTGACCCGCGCGCGCGGGCGCTCGGCGGGCAGCCGCACCAACTCTCCCAGCGCAGCGCGGTCGGCCGTCGGGTAGGCGACGAGGATGTCCTCGAACCCATGCCCAGCGAGCCATAGCGCCTCGGGCAGCGTGAACGCGAGCGTGCCCCGGAACCCCTCCCGCGCGAGCACGCGTTCCTGCAGCGCGCGGCAGCGCACCGACTTGCTCGCCAACCTGATCGGCTTCGGGGCGGCCCGCCGTTGCAGATCATCGGCGTTCGCCCACATCGCGTCCAGATCCACAAGCGCGAACGGCGGGTCCAGATCGGCCGTGGCGCGTTCGAGACGCTCGAGCTCCGCGGTCGCGATGGGTGGGGTGATCATTTTGAGATCGTCCGCGCGGGTGAGGTGCCTGCACCGCCCCCGGCGTGCAGCTGCGGCAAGAGCGCGCTCATCGATCACCTTGCACGGGTCCGAGCACTCGGTCGGTCCAAGCGTTGGCAAAGCGCCCCTCGTGGTCGAGGCGCGCGCGGACGGCCTGAAATCGGTCCCAGTCGGGATAGCGCGGGCGCAGCGAGGCGGCGGTCTGGAAGTGGCGCTTGCCCCAGTGAGGACGCCCACCGAGCTCGTCCACGATCTCCTCCACAGCGCGAAAATAGGGCTCGTAGGGCATGCCCTCATACATATGCACAGCGACAAACCCACTGTCGCGCCCAGCGGCGGGGCTGATCAGCGCGTCGTCGGCCGCAACGGTCCGAACCTCGATCGGGAACGGCACCGCGAACCCACGCTCGGGGACAAGCGTCATGATCCGGCGGACCGCCTCGGGGGTGCGCTCGCGCGGGAGCGCGTACTCCATCTCGGTGAACCGCACGAGCCGGGGACTGGCGAATACGCGATCGGAGCGGTCCACGCGCGTGCTCGCGCCGGCGAGACGAGTGACGAGACGGTTGATCTGAGGAATGCGCGCCGGCATGCGCCGGCCGGCGCGGCAGAACAGGCCGAACGCGTGGTTGGTGAGAAGGACGTCGTTGGCATAGGCGACCGCACGCCCGCGCGGGCGCGGCGGGTCCTCGGTGCGGTTGTTCGTGCGCGTAAGCGCGACGTCGGCGTGCGGAAACACGAAGAACTCGAAGTGGTCGTTGCCCAGCGCCAGCTCCTCGAAGCGATCAAGCACCTCCACGAGCGGCCTGGGCGCGTCCACGCCGCGCAGAGTAAACGCGGGCACGCAGCGCAACGTGACCTCGGCGACGACCCCGAGCGCACCGAGCGAGACCCGCGCGGCGCGGAACACCTCGGCGCCGGCATCCGGCGCGCAGCGCAGCGCCGAGCCGTCGGCGAGCACGAGCGTCAGCTCGACCACCTGGGCGGAGATGTTGGGCAGGCGCGCGCCGGTGCCGTGGGTGGCGGTGCAAATCGCGCCAGCGATCGTCTGGGAGTCCACGTCGCCGAGGTTCTCCAGGGCGAGCCCGTGCTCGGCCAGGCGCACGTTCAGCTCGTGGATCGTGACGCCCGCCTGGACGCGCACCAGCCCGGACGAGCGATCGACGTCCAGCACACGCGTGAGCCGGTCCAGGCGCAACTGCACGCCGTCTGTGAGAGCGATATCGCTGAACGAGTGCCCTGAGCCCGCGACCCGGACATGACGGTCGTGGGCGCCGGCGCGGACCACGACTTCGGACAGCTCCTCGATCGAGCCGGGGATCTCGACGGCCGCGGGCAGGCAGAGCTGATCGCCGGCCCAGTTGCGCCAGCTCGCCGGAGCCCGGGTCTCGGGGGCCGCGCCCGCGGCGCCTTCCCGGTCTCCCCGAGGGGCGGACGGGGTCGCCGCGACGCGGGTATCGCTAGTCTCGCTCATCAGATGACCGAGCTCGAGCCTACTCCGAGCCCGAGCTCGCGTGCCGATCGCGGACCTGTGGGATCCCCGATCGGGGGCACACAGCCCGGAGGGCTGGGTCGCGCGCGAGCGCTGCCGACGCCCGGGGCGCGGCGGGCGACCGTGATCGGAGCGGGCTCGTTCGGGACAGCCCTCGCGGTGCTGCTGGCTCGGGGCGGGCTGCGCACGACCTTGCAAGCACGTACGGCCGAGCAGGCGGCGCTGCTCGCCAACGAGCGCGAGAACCGCGCCTACCTCCCGGGCGTACAGCTACCGGCGCAGCTACGCGTCGAGCCCACCTCGGCGGGCGTCGCGCGCGCGGACTACGTGTTCCTGGCCGTACCCTCGCGCGGGCTGGGCGAGGTAATTGAGACGCTGGCGGCGGAGACGTCCGGGCTGAGCGCGCGCGCGGCGGTCGTGTCGGTCGCCAAGGGACTCGTCCCGCCGGAGGGAACACCCCCTACGAGCCTGCTCAGCGCGCACTTCGGCGCGCATCGCGTGGCCTGCCTGGGAGGTCCAGCGCACGCGCAGGAGATGGTCCACGCGGGCGCCGCGTTGGTCGCGGCATGCGTAGAGGAAGAGCTCGCGCGAGCCCTCGCGCAGGTGTTCACGCGGGCTGGCATCGTCTGCGAGCAGTCCAACGATCCCCTCGGCGTGGAGCTCGCGGGAGCGGCCAAGAACGCAGCGGCGCTCGCGGCCGGCGCAACGGAGGCGCAGGGGCTGAACGCGGCGGGCGCCGCCGCAGGGCACATCTTCGCCGAGGTCTGGCGCTACGCGGAGGGTCTGGGCGCGCGGCCGGAGTCGATGATCGGGCTGGCGGGCGCCGGCGACCTGGTGGCGACGGCACTGGCGCGTGAGAGCCGCAACCGGCGCGCCGGCGAGCTGCTGGCGGCGGGCGTGCCCGCGGCGGAGATCCCGGCCCGCATCGGCCAGGCGGTCGAGGCGCTGGAGACGGTCGCTCTGCTCGGACGCACACTGGAGCGCGCGGGCGTACAAGCGCCCGTCACGGTTGCGCTGGGCCGCCTGATCTCCGGCGAGCTGCCTCTGGCCGAGTGGGTCGCGCTGGTGCGCGCGACGGTCCCCCCGCCCGCGCTGTGGCGGCGGCGCCCGCAGCCCGGGTTCTGGCGGCGCGTCTGGCGGCGGCTAGCAGGGCCATAGTATATCTATGGTATAAGCTCACCGATACCATAGTTGCACGCCGAGGGAAAAGAATGTGTTCTTATTTTTTTCGCCGGTAATGCAATAGTGCTCGCTCGACAAAAGGAGGACATTCACATGCCGCGCGCCACCGACGTCGACACGACCAAAGGTCTGTCGCTGGACCCCGACGAGTTCTTCGAGTCGCAGGCCAAGCGCGAAAAGGCCCTGCGCATGCAGGACATGATCCGCCCCGGCCGCACGACGCCGATCGCGA
>Ga0116216_10002891_pt1 | contig 11286 bp, 10 predicted proteins | sample Sb_taG_11_FD_89696 | JGI IMG/M metagenome (GOLD analysis project Ga0116216, IMG submission 89696) | Peat soil microbial communities from Weissenstadt, Germany - Sb_50d_3_AS metaG | ecosystem: Environmental > Terrestrial > Soil > Wetlands > Peat | place: Germany: Weissenstadt | collected 2010-09-21
CGGCGAGTGTCGTGCGGGCGGCCGGTACTCGCATCCGCCAGGGGACAGTGCGAGCGGCCAGTCGTGCCGGCCTCGCGAAATTGCGGGTCGTCAGCGCCCTCTGTTTGCCCCGCCCGGGTTAAGTGATTTGATTCCTGGACCCGCCAGAAATAAGGTCGCCGAGAGCATGGCCAACACTCCCGCCCTAGGGTTAGCGTTGCGTGGCCGGCGCAGCGCGTGCGGAGCGCTGGACCGGTTGTTAGCCGGTGTGCGCTCCGGGCACAGTGGGGTGCTGGTCCTACGGGGCGAGGCGGGCGTCGGGAAGACCGCGCTGCTGGAGTACCTCGCACAGCGTGCCTCGGATTGCCGGGTCGCTCGTGCAGTCGGTGTCGAATCCGAGATGGAGCTCGCCTATGCCGGGTTGCATCAGCTCTGCGCGCCGATGCTCAAGCAACTCGATCGCCTTCCGGCTCCGCAGCGCGACGCGCTGCTCACCGCGTCCGGCCTGAGTGCAGGCGACCCGCCGGATCGGTTCATGGTGGGCCTCGCGGTGCTCAACCTCCTCTCTGATGCAGCCGAGGAGCAGCCCCTGATTTGCGTCATCGACGACGGGCAGTGGCTTGACCGAGTGTCGGCGCAGACGCTCGCGTTCGTCGCCCGTCGCTTGCTGGCCGAGCCGATCGCGCTGGTCTTTGGAGTGCGTGAGCCGAGCGACCAACAGGAGCTGCTTGGCTTGCCGGAACTCGTGATTCGGGGACTCAGCGACCACGATGCTCGTGCGTTGCTGGATTCGGTAATCACCGGACCAGTGGACGAGCGGGTGCGCAACCGGATCGTCGCCGAGACGCGAGGGAATCCCCTCGCGCTCCTGGAATTGCCCTACGGCCTCACCCCCGCCGAGTTGGCGTTCGGCTTCGGGTTAACCGACACGATGCCACTGACCAATCGGATCGAACAGGGCTTTCTGCGTCGGATCGAGCCGCTTCCGGCCGACACGCGACGAGTCCTGCTCACGGCGGCGGCCGAGCCGGGGGGCGACGACGCCCTCTTGTGGCGGGCCGTCGAGCGGCTCGGAATCGGCACCGAGGCGGCGGCCGCGGCCGAGGCGACCGGCCTCATCGAGCTCAATCCGCCGGTGCGGTTCCGTCATCCGCTGGTCCGCTCGGCGACCTACCGCTCAGCGTCCCCGACGGATCGGCAAGACGTCCACCGTGCCCTCGCCGACGTCACTGATCCGGAACTCGATCCAGACCGCCAGGCGTGGCATCGCGCGCGGGCAGCCGTTGGGCCCGACGAGACCGTGGCCGCTGAGCTGGAGCGCTCGGCTGGCCGGGCGCAGGCGCGAGGAGGGGTGGCCGCCGCCGCCGCCTTCTTGGAGGAGGCCGCCCGGCTGACGCTGGACCCGGCGCGCCGGGCGGAACGTGCGCTGGCCGCCGCACAGGCCAAGCACGACGCTGGCGCCCCTGAAGCCGCATTGGCGCTGCTGACGATGGCGCGGGGCGGCCCCGCCGATGAGCTGCGACAGGCCCGCGTCGACCTGCTGCGGGCCCAGATCGCGTTTGCCACCAGACGGGGCGATGACTCTCCCCCCCTTCTGCTCGAGGCCGGGCGGCGACTCGAGCCGCTGGACGTCGGCCTGGCCCGCGAGACCTATCTGGAGGCGTTCACGGCCGCGGTAATCGTGGGGCGACTGTCTCGTGGCGCGGACATCGTCGAGATCGCGACAGCCGCGCGCGCGGCGCCGGCACCATCGCTGCCGAGGCCCCCCGACCTTCTCCTCGACGGCCTGGCTCTGCTCGTGACCGAAGGCCGGAGCGCGGCCACGCCGGTGCTCAAGCAAGCGGTGAGCGCGTTCCGCGGCGATGACCTGTCCACGCCCGAGCGGCTGCGCTGGCTGTGGCTCGCCGGGCGGGTCGCCCAGGATCTATGGGACGACGAGAGCTGGGAGGAGCTGTGCACCCAACACGTTCGACTCGCGCGTCACACCGGCGCGCTCACCGTGCTCCCCCTGGCGCTGCGGTCGCGCATCTTCCAACATGGGCTGTGGGGCGAGGTTGCCCAAGCCAGGGCGCTAGTTGGAGAGGTGGAGGCAGTGAGCGCTGCCGTCGGAACGCAGCTGGCAGCGTACGGCACCGTCGCTCTTGCCGCCCTAACAGGCAAGGAGCACGAGACCTGGGAGTTGCTCGAGGCGACCCTGGAGGACGTAGTGAGCCGCGGCGAGGGCATGGGGGTCAGCATCAGTCACTTCGCGTCGGCGCTTCTCCACAACGGTCTCGGGCGCTACGCCGAGGCCCTGGCCGAGGCAGAGCTGGCCTGCGAGTACGAGGATCTCGGCGTCATCTCCTGGGCGCTGACTGAGCTGATAGAGGCTGCCGCCCGATGTGACCAACGAGAGCGAGCAGCCGCCGCCCTCGACCGGCTCACGCAGACCGCCCGCGCCGGCGGTACGGATTGGGCGCTCGGGATCGAGGCGCGTTCGCAGGCGCTGCTGAGCGACGGCGACGTCGCCGAGCGCCTATACCGCGAGGCGATCGACCGACTCGGCCGTACCCGCGTGCGTGTCGAGCTCGCACGCGCTCACCTGGTGTACGGCGAGTGGCTGCGACGGGGCCGCCGCCGGGTTGAAGCACGTGAGCAGCTGCGCGCCGCCCACGAGATGCTCGAGGCGATGGGCGTCGAGGGGTTCGCCGAGCGCGCACGCCGGGAGTTGCTGGCCACCGGGGAGACCGCGCGCAAGCGCACGGTGGAGACCCGGGATGAACTCACCCCGCAGGAGGCGCAGATCGCGCGGCTGGCCAGCGATGGTCTCTCCAACCCTGAGATCGGCGCCGAGCTGTTCATCAGCCCGCGGACGGTCAAGTACCACCTGCGCAAGGTGTTCACCAAGCTCGACATCAGCTCCCGCCAAGAACTCCGCGCGGCGCTCCCCACCGCAGGCGCGACCGCCGTAGGGTAGTCACCCGTCCGCCGCGTTGAGGTCGAGGATGCGCTCAGCGTCAAAACAGACTCGGGCATCGAGCGCCGACGATAGGTTCAACGAGCTGACGATCGAGGCCTTCCACGCCGGGTTGCGAGCCGGCGAGCTGACCGCCGCAGAGCTGGTCGACTGGTATTTGGCCAGAATCGAGGCGCAAAACGACGCGGGTGCGGAGATCCACGCCGTCGTGACGGTGAACCCCCGCGCACGAGACGAAGCCGCCGCTCGAGACGAGTTTCTGGCCGCCGAGGGCAAGCTCGTGGGGCCACTACACGGCGTGGCGGTTCTGGTGAAAGACCAGGCGGAGACTGCCGGGCTTCGGACGACCTTCGGCTCGATCCTGTTCGAGCGCTACGTGCCGAGGTCCGACGCGACGCTGATCACGAAGCTCAAGGACGCGGGCGCGGTGATCCTGGCGAAGACGGCCATGTGCGACTTCGCGGCCGGCTGGTTCTCGTCATCGTCGCTGACCGGTCACACAAAGAACCCGTACGACCTGGCGCGCGAGTCTGGTGGCTCCAGCGCGGGAACGGCCGCGGGGGTCGCCGCCAACTTCGGCCTTGTCGGGATCGGGGAGGACACCGGAGGGTCGATCCGGATCCCCGCCTCCTTCAACAACCTGTTCGGCCTGCGGGTCACGACCGGGCTGATCAGCCGCGCGGGCTTCTCGCCGCTCGTGCACTTCCAGGACACCCCGGCCCCGGTCGCTCGGACCGTCTCGGACCTCGCAAGGCTGCTCGACGTCATCGTCGGCTACGACCCGAAGGACCCCTTCACCGTGACGGCGTCCGGAGCGCCGAGCGCGGGCGGCTACGCCGAGCTAGCCGGCGCGGATGTCCCGTTGTCGAATTGGCGGATCGGGGTACTCGAGACGGGGTTCGGTTCCGACGCAAATCCTGCCGCCGAGCCGGTCAACCGAGCGGTGCGCGCGGCGGTCGCCCGCCTTGAGCAACTCGGCGTGTCGACGACCCCCAAGCTCGAGATCACCGACCTATCAGGATGGATCGAAGCGACGTCTGTCTACGTGAGGCAGTCGAAGTCGGATATCGACGACTTCCTTGCGCAGCGACCCGACGCGCCCGTCTCGGGCTTCATGGAGATCTACGACAGCCGCCAGTTCCACCCGGAGAACGATCTGTTCCACGGCATCGCCAAAGGCCCCGCCACGGTCGACGGCGACGTCGAGTGCCTCCAGCGGCGGCTCAACCAGGAGCACTTTCGAAGGCTCATCCTGAACATCTTCGCTGCGCACGAAATCGATTTCCTGGTCTACCCAACGGTCCAGGTCATACCGCCGACCCGCGAGGAACTCGCCGCCGAGAAGTACCAGTGCCTCAGCTTCCCCACCAACACCGTGATCGGATCCCAAGCCGGGCTGCCGGCACTCACGATCCCGGTCGGCTTCACCGGAGACGGACTGCCCGTGGGTCTAGAGCTGCTCGGCACCCCGCTCGGAGAGCCGAAAATGCTGCAGTTCGCCCACTCGTGGGAGAGGGCCGCGCGGCCCCGGAAGGCTTCCGTGCTGTGACCGCACGCTCGGTCGGCCTCACAGCCTGACAGCGGCGCAGGCCGAGATCGCGGCATGGACGCACTTGCTGCGCAGGGCGGCCGCGCTCGCGGCTCGCCGAACACGACTGCCCAGTCGCACTGTCCCCTGGCAGATGCGAGCACAGCCGACGCTAACCAGAATCGCCGGACCGATTGAGACACCACTCCCAAAAAAAGGAGCAGCATCATGAGTATCAGTAGCTCGGATCATGGATCAACCCAAGTACCCACCTACCAGCGTCTCAACGCTGACCGCTCCACCGCGGTCGCCGGCGATCGCGCGCGGACGGTGTTCGGCCAGGTCATGGGCCTGGTCGCCCTCACACTGGGCTGTCTAGCGCTCGGCGCATACATCGGGCGCGATCTCAGCGGCGGCATCGGGATCTTGTTGTTCATCGGCGGATTCGCCTGCATCTTCGGTCTCAGTATCGCCTCCGCCCGGGGACGCAACGAGCTCGCGACCACGCTCCTGTTTGGGCTCGGGCTGCTGCTCGGGCTGGCGCTCGGTCCGGTCCTGAACGCGTACGCAAAGGCAGACCCATCGGCGCTGTGGCAGGCCGCCGGGGCCACGGGCGGGTTCGTCGCCGTTCTCGGCGCTGTCGGCTACGCGACCCGCCGCGATCTGTCCTCGTGGGCGCGCACCCTGTTCTTGGCGCTGGTAGCGCTGATCGTGTTCGCGATCGTCGCGCTCTTCGTCGCGATCCCGCACGCGAACCTGATCTGGTCCGTCGCCGGGCTCGTGATCTTCGGCGCGTTCACGATCTTTGACTTCAACCGCCTGCGCCGCTCAGGCATCGAGACCGCGGTTCCGATCGCCGCCAGCATCTTCCTGGACATCCTCAACATATTCCTGTTCTTCCTGCAGCTGTTCGGCGGCGAGCGCGACTAGGCGCGAGGAGCGGACCAGCAGACGCGCGGAAACGCGGTGGGGCTGGGCACGCGCACAGGACATTCTCCATGCACATCACCGGTCACTTACTCCAACGGTCGGGCGACTCTCAGAAGGCGGTGCCGCCCGCGCCGATGCCCCAGAACAAGAACGGCTGGCGGGTCACGCCGGCCCCCGACGGCCGCGGCATGCCAGAGCAGCACCAGCCGCGGCCGCCGCACCGCCTGCGCGGCTTCTGGATCTTCGTGCTCGTGCTGCTGGCGCTCAACTGGATCTCGGTGCTTGCGTCGCGGCCGGTGGGGCAGTCGCGGGTGAAGGTCCCATTCAGTCCGTACTTCCTCAACGAGCTGCAGGCGGGCGAGGTCCAGTCGATCTCCTCGAAGGCGGACACGATCGACGGTACGTTCACGACCAAGGTCCGGTACCCGCTGACCTCGTCGACCGCAACACCGACGCCGCTGTTCTCGACTCAGGTGCCGGCGTTCTGGAACACCGGCCAGTTGACGCACCTGCTCAAGAGCAAGGACGTCCAGGTTAACGCGCAGAACCCGAACCCGGGAACCTCGCTGCTGGCCGAGCTGCTGCTCGGGTTCGGGCCGACGATCCTGCTCGTCGGCCTGTTCGTGCTGCTGGCTCGGCGCGCCACCGCCGGCGGCGGAATGGGGGCGCTGGGGAGCTTCGGCCGCTCGCAGGCGCGGCGGGTCGATCCCGAGAAGATCCGGGTGACATTCGACGACGTCGCCGGGATCGACGAGGCCAAGGCGGAGCTGACCGAGATCGTCGACTTCCTGAAGACGCCCGAGCGCTACGAGCGTCTCGGCGGGCGGATGCCCCACGGGGTGCTGCTGTTCGGCCCGCCGGGCACCGGCAAGACGCTGCTCGCGCGCGCGGTTGCCGGCGAGGCGCACGCGGCGTTCTTCTCGATCGCGGCGTCGGAGTTCATCGAGGCGATCGTCGGGGTCGGCGCGGCCCGGGTCCGCGACCTGTTCGCGAAGGCCAAGGAGGCCGCACCGTCGCTCATCTTCATCGACGAGCTCGACGCGATCGGCCGCTCGCGGCAGGGTTCGGCCGGGATCACCGGCGCCAACGACGAGCGCGAGCAGACGCTCGATCAGATCCTGACCGAGATGGACGGCTTCGAGAGCAACGTCGCGGTCGTGGTGCTAGGCGCCACCAACCGGCCTGAGATCCTCGATCCCGCTCTGCTGCGCCCCGGCCGGTTCGACCGCCGCATCGCGGTGCAGCCGCCGGATAAGGCGGGCCGGGTGAAGATCCTCCAGGTGCACACGCGCTCGATCCCGCTCGCCGACGACGTCGACCTCGAGGCGCTCGCTGCGACCACGCCGGGGATGGTCGGCGCGGACCTCGCCAACCTCTGCAACGAGGCGGCGCTGCGCGCCGCGCGGCTCGGCCATGACAAGGTGGAGATGTCCGACTTCACCGACTCGCTCGAGAAGATCATGCTCGGCGCGCCGCGCGGGATCATCCTGAGCGTGGAGGATCGGGAGCGCACCGCCTACCACGAGTCGGGGCACGCTCTGGTGGGGATGCTGACCGAGGGCGCCGATCCCGTGCGGAAGGTGTCGATCATCCCTCGGGGGATGGCACTCGGCGTCACGCTGTCAACCCCCGACATCGATCGCGTCTCCTACTCCTACGAGGACCTCGGGGCCAAGATCAAGGTCGCGCTCGGGGGTCGCGCGGCGGAGGAGGTCGTCTACGGCCAGATGACTACCGGCGCCGAGTCCGACATCGAGCAGCTGACCCAGATCGCGCGCCAGATGGTCGGGCGATGGGGGATGAGCGACAAGGTGGGTCCCGTATCGGTGCTGCCGCGCGACGGCAACGGGCCGCTGCTGCCGGGCGTCAGCGAGACCTCGCCAGAGATGCAGTGGGTGATCGACCAGGAGGTGCGCCGGCTGGTCGACGAGGCGCACGCCGAGGTCACGAAGCTGCTCTCGGACCATCGCGACCAGCTCGACGGCCTGTCCCATGCGCTGCTCAAGGCCGAGACGCTCGACGCCCCCGACGCGTACGCCGCCGCTGCTGTGCCGATGCGATCCGCCGCGCTGGAGCCCGAGATGGCGGCAGGCCGACAGGCCGCCTAAGGCAGCACCGCTAGCGATCTCATACCGTGGCGCGCGATTCACTCAGCAGACCGTCTCGCCACTTGGTGGACGCGAGAGCACGAGCGAAGCATCTGCCGATGCGGGCGGCGCAACGGTGGGATGGCCGCAGCGCCGCCCATGCCGCAGGGGTGCTGACTGCCGTTCCTCGTCCTGAGACGCATCGACCCCGTGAGGAGACGCATCGACCTGCCCGCCCTCGCCGCAAGATCGACTGGGAGCTCGTGATCTGCGGCTTGCGTGGCCATGTGCTCTTTGGAGCGGACGCCGAGGAGCTTCGGCCGCAAGACGCTCTGATCGCCCGTGACTATGAGGGGGTGCGCTGGCTGCGTTGCCTGCGCTGCGACAGCTGGCTGCCGATTGCGCGCCCTCCGGCCCCGACGCGGCTGCATCCGCCCGACCGAGGTGAGATCACCATTCCACTGCGCGGTAAGGGGTTGCGGGAGAAGGCTGTGCTCCGGCTGATCGCGATCGAGCGCGTCTTCCACGTCCTGATCCTCGGCCTGCTCGGGGTCGCCGCGCTCGCGTTCGCAGGCAACCGGCAGAGCCTGCGGGCTGCCTTCTATCGGATCCTGAACGCGCTCCAGGGCGGGGTCGGGGGCGGACAGGTCGAGACCTCGGGCCACGTCGGGTTCGTCGGGGACCTCGACAAGCTGTTCTCCCTCAGCGCCGGCACCATCAGGACGGTAGGGATCGTACTGCTCGCCTACGCTGTCCTGGAAGGAGTCGAGGCGATCGGCCTGTGGTTCACAAAGCGCTGGGCGGAGTACCTGACGTTCGTGGCGACGACGATCCTGCTGCCGCTTGAGATCCACGAGATCCTTCGTGGAGGGACCGTCCTGAAGGTGGTCGGGTTCCTCATCAATCTGGCCGTGGTGATCTACCTGTTGCTCGCCAAGCGGCTGCGCGGAGGCGCCAGGGCGGACGAGCGGCAGCGCACGCGCGACACGAGCTGGGAGGCAATCGAGCGCAGCACTCCACCGGCGAGCAAAGGATCTACGGGTGCGCCCGGCTGACCCGCGCCCTCAGCGGTCCTGGCCGCCGAGTCGGTCCATCGCGTACCAAGCGGGGCGAGGGTTCGGCCGTACCCCAGGCCCGCCGGCGGGTGATAACCCTCGGCTCCGAGCGTGTCGGCATGGACGGCCAGTTCGCACAGACCACGGTGCTGAGTGGCTACGCTCCAACGTCGCGCCAGTACGAATCCTCGGACGCGGCCGTGGCCATGGCGCGTCAGATCGCCTCAGTAGCACGTCCGATTCAAGCTCACTCTGTGCGTGCCGACTGCCCTATCTGACGGCATCTCCCCGGCGGCTCACGCCAATCCCAGCGAACTGCCCCCTCGCACTGTCCCCTGGCAGATGCGAGCACGACCAGCGCGAATGACACTTACGGGAATGCAACGGCCAAACGAACCCAACGTCAAACGCTGGAGATACAGCATGAGCACCTCGTTTACACGCCGATCCGGACAGTTAGCCCACCGACATGCCTAAACGCAGCCCGCATCTTCTCTCGATCACCCTCTCCTCTTGTCTGCTGGCCGTGTCGGCACTCGCCGCTGCCGCGCTGACTGACAGTCTCGTGCTTGTCGCGCTCGCTTTTCTGGCAACGCTTGCCATGACTGAAGTTGTCATCTGGACGGTCGGTGAGCAAACGGACACGCCTCCGGACGATGATGCTGTCGGTGAGTCCGAGCCGAGCAAGTCAGGCTAGACGGCGGTGACGGCTCACGCACCTTCGGGACCGTTGAATCGTTTTCGCGTCGTTTGAGGTCTACCAAACGTGGGGACGCAGAGGGATCGCCGAGCCGAAGCTCGGCGGCCACTTGGCGTAGTAGCCCTCGGTGCGGGCGAACACTACGATCAGCAGCAGGATCGCAAGCGTGACCACCCACGTGCCGGCGAGAAACTTGGTCAACAGCGCGACGACGACGCCATCGCCGTCAGCGCCGCCCCGAGGCCATTGATTGCCGCGTGCGCGCCACCTCGACGGCCGCGCGCTGCCCCAGTGGCGCACCAGCCCAAGCTGGCTGAGCGTGAAGCCGATAACACCCAGATCGTGACAGCGGGATTAGCCGCTCGGTCCGAGCATGGACTGCGATCAACAGGAGCGCCGCCGCCAACGCCAGCGCCACGATCCCGCGCCTGTAGATCGGCCGCTCAGCGCGCAGGTAGAAGATGTGCGGCAGCCGACTGTCCTTTGCCGGGAGGCTCATCAACACCGGTCGACCCCCCGAAGCTCGTGTTTGTCGCCAGCCCGAGCGCGAGAGCGACCGGCAGGTTGCACACGTAGAACACGGCCCCTTTGCCGAACGCGCCGGCCATCAACTGCGCCAGGATCGTGACGTTGGCTCGGGCCATCACGCCGCGGGCTCCGATCAGCACCGCGAGGCCCGCGAGCATCACTAGGAAGCATCCCAAGCGCCAGTCGATGCGCCCAGCTGTCCGCACCCGCGGCTGCCGGAACGCAGGCACGCCGTTGGCAATCGCCTCCACGCCAGTGATCGCGGTGCTTGCACTCGTTCGCGAACGCTTTCAGCAATAACTAGCACCGCGAGGATGCTGATCACGAACAGCGTCGCCGGCACGACCAATAGCTTCGCGGACTCCGGGATCCCGAACATGTTCACCGTCGCCAGGAGCGCCAGCGCCGCCAGCGGCACGAGCAACAGATGGTGCGACAACGAGGGGAACGCGCTGCCGAGACTCGCGACCCCCACCGCGAGGCTCACCGCGACCGTCAGCACATAGTCGACCACCAGCGATGCCGCTCCCAGAAGCGACGCCCACCGGCCCAAGTTCTCCTTTGCGACCGCGTACGCCCCACCGCCCTCGGGGGCGTGCCGAGATCACGTGTGTAAGAGCAGATAAGAGAAGACCAGGATCACCAGGATCGCCGCGATCACAAGCGTCAACGGCACCGTCCAACTCAGCCCGCCGCTGCCCGGACCACGATCACGACGATCGCCTCGGGCCCATACGCGACACTTGTCAAGGCATCGAGGCTCCGCGCGGCAAGGCGGCGAAACCACACCAAGCTCGTGACCGGCATCGGAATGCTTGCCGAGCGCCGGTCGGGGACCTTAATCCATCTCCACCCGAAGGCCAGGGCTTGACGATCAGACCATTGCCAGCCGCCGCTGATTTCGGGTCACCTTCAAGATGAAGCTGCAAAGACGCGACCACGACCAAGAGGACTTAGTAGAGCCCCCAGAAGGTGTCGTAGAGCCACCAGAAGGTGTCGTTAGAGTCGATGACGTCGGCGCGGCGGCCGGGCTTGGTCCACGCTTGATACCAGCGACGGCGGGCACTGTCGGTCCGTTCGGTCTTGCCGGCTTGCGGGTTCTCCCCAAGCGGTCCGATGTCGTTCGGCTGATATAGGGCGAATGGGTGAAGGAATGCGAGCCGGGCGTCGCGCGGGTCGACGGGGTAGCAGAGGGGCGGCTGATCGGGGGAGCGTTGATCCTCGCACCGCACCTGTACGCGGTCGGTCTCGGGGTCCCACTCGAGTGTGACGGTCAGGCCATCACCGTGGCGTTGGTCAAGTTGGCGGAGCATGGTGGTCTCGGGTTCATGCGCAGAGGGCGCGTGCGGGTTAATTGCGGTGGGGTATGCGGCGGATTTGTATTCGTCGGTGTTGGAAGCGACGGCGCTGTCACCACGGGAGCAGCAAGACGACGGCGAGCAGGACGATGAACAGCCAGTAGCTGTAGTTGAAGCCCGCGAGGTCGGCGCGGCAGCGGGGCTCGGGCCGCGGGTGATACCAGC
>Ga0116216_10002893_pt1 | contig 11284 bp, 9 predicted proteins | sample Sb_taG_11_FD_89696 | JGI IMG/M metagenome (GOLD analysis project Ga0116216, IMG submission 89696) | Peat soil microbial communities from Weissenstadt, Germany - Sb_50d_3_AS metaG | ecosystem: Environmental > Terrestrial > Soil > Wetlands > Peat | place: Germany: Weissenstadt | collected 2010-09-21
CGCGAGGTCGCGGAAGCGGACGATCGCGTGCATCTCCTTGTTGAAGGGGTAGAGCGCGGCGCGGCGGACGAAGCCGGCGTGCGCCGGCGTGCGTCGCCGGTAGAAGGCGTCGAAGCGCTCCTCCCACTGCCGCCGGAAGCCCGGATCGCCCTGGATGCAGCGCGCGGCGAGCGCGCGGCGGCACCGAGCCCATAAGTCGTTTCGGTCGGATACGCGATGAGCCCCTCCGCGCGCACGTGCGCCACGGCCTCGAGGAGCGGGTCCGCCGTCACTGGGAGCGCTCCTCATCCGCCATGCACTGCACGATTGGGTGCTCTTGCGATTCCCGGCACCGCGATATCGCGGCGAAGATGCATCCCGTCGAAGCGAATCCTGCTCACCGCGGCGTACACCCGATCGCGGGCGTCGGCCACGGTGGCGCCTGCGGCGGTGACGCCGAGGACCCGCCCTCCGGCTGTCACGAAGCCACCATTGGATCCGCGGCGTGTTCCAGCGTGGAAGATGACGATCTGGGGGTCCCGCTCCGCCTCTTCGAGACCAAGGATTGTCTTCCCGGTCTCGTACTCGCGCGGGTAGCCGCCGGAGGCCAGCACAACACACACGGCGGCACCGGAGAAGCTCGGCGCTGCTGCGGGATCGAGGCGTCCCCGCGCAGCACCGTCGAGGAGCGGCACGAGATCTCCCTCCATTCGGACCACGAGGGGCTGCGTCTCCGGATCGCCAAACCGCACATTGAACTCGACGACGCGCGGCGCGCCTGTTTCATCGATCATGAGACCCACGTAGAGGACCCCAGCGTATGGACGGCCTTCCTCCGCCATGCCTCGGATCACGGGGTGGACGATCTCCTCAAGAACGCGCTTCTCCACCGCCTCGGAGAGAACGGGCGCAGGGGAGTACGCGCCCATCCCGCCCGTATTCTCGCCCTTGTCCCCGTCAAGAGCGCGTTTGTGGTCCTGTGCCGCTCCAAGCGGGACAACGCGGGTTCCGTCAGTCACGGCGTAGTAAGAAGCCTCATCGCCGGCAAGACGCTCTTCGATCACGACGCGCGCGCCCGCGGTCCCGAAGCGGCGCTCGTCCATGATCTCGGCAACGGCGCGCGCGGCGGCATCAGAGTGGTCACACACGAAAACGCCCTTCCCTGCCGCGAGCCCATCTGCCTTTACGACACAAGACCCCTCGTATCTACGCACGTGCGCACGGGCTCGCTCCGCATCGTCGAAGACTTCGAAGCGCGCGGTCGGGATGCGGTGGCGAGCCATGAAATTTTTGGCGACGGCCTTGCTGCTCTCGAGCTCTGCCGCCTCTCTCGACGGACCGAAGACCGCAAGTCCCCGCTCGCGGAGACGATCCGCGACGCCTGCGGCAAGCGGCGCCTCGGGTCCTACGACCACAAGGTCGACCGACTCACGCTTGCAAAGGTCACCGAGCGCCCCCGGGTTCTCGCCGGAAGTCTTGGGAAAGCAGGCCGCGACGCGCGCCATGCCATCGCTCCCGGGCGCGGCGAGGACGCGCTCGACACGCGGGCTTTGGGCGATTTTCCAGGCAAGCGCGTGCTCACGCCCACCGGAGCCCACGATGAGGACCCGCACGAGTTGACCTCCGTCGCCGGATTAGTGCCGGAAGTGGCGCACGCCAGTAAAAAGCATGGCAATCCCAAGGTGATCGGCCGCGGCAATCACCTCCGGGTCGCGCGTTGAGCCTCCGGGCTGGATGACTGCCGTGGCACCGGCCCTGACCCCTGCCTCAAGCCCATCGGGGAAGGGAAAATAGGCATCGCTCGCGAGGACGGAGCCTGAGAGGGTATGGCCTACCCGAGCGGCTTTCTCGCGTGCCGCGAGCACGGCGTCGACGCGCGAGGTAGCGCCGCCGCCCACAGCGAGCGTTCGGTCCGCTGCCGCGAACACGATGGCGTTGCTCTTCACATGCTTCACGATCTTCCAGCCGAAGGCGAGGGCACGGCGTTCGTCATCTGTCGGTTTGCGTGCTGTGACAACCTGGGCGTGGGCCATCTCGTCGCTCGCCAGGTCTGGCTCCTGGACGAGGACACCGCCATACACCTTCTTCCAATCCAGCTCGCTTCGGTCGATGCGCTCGGGGTGGAAGCGCAGAAGCCTGCGGTTCTTCTTCTTGCGCAAGAGCTCGAGCGCTTCGGGCGTGAACTCGGGCCCGATCAGCACCTCGGTAAAGATTTCGTCCACCGCACGCGCTAGGCCCAAGTCAAAGGGCCGGTTCACGACGACGATGCCACCGAAGGGCGATTCCGGGTCCGTCGCAAAGGCGTGTCGATAAGCCGCCGCGGGGCTTTCGGCAAGGCCTGCGCCACAGGGAGTATTGTGCTTTAGGATCGCGCACGCGGCGCCCTCAGACGGATCAAACTCCCCGATCAGCGCGAGCGCGGCCTGTACATCGACCACGTTGTTGAATGAGAGCTCCTTCCCGTGGAGGGTCTCGACAAGCTCGAGAAAGCTGCCGTAGAGCGCCGCGCGCTGATGCGGGTTCTCGCCGTAGCGCAGCGACCCCGCACGCGGGAGGTCAAGGCGCAGGCGGTCGGGAAGGCCGTCGTCGATGCTCTCGGCAGGCGATCCTCTCGAGAGGTAGGTGTGAATGGCGGCGTCGTACGCGGCCGTTCGGGCGAAGGCCTTCGTAGCGAGCCGCTCGCGCGTCGGCTGCGAGAGCGTGCAGCCCTCGCGGCGAAGCTCTTCCACCACGCCCGCGTAGTCGGCAGGATCAACGAGCACGGCGGCAAATGCATGATTTTTTGCCGCCGACCGGATCATGGAGGGACCCCCGATGTCGATCTTTTCGATCGCCTCGGCACGGCTCGTTCCCCGCTTCGCGACCGTGGCTTCAAACGGGTAGAGACTCACCACGACAAGGTCGATGAGACCGATTCCGTGACGCACGAGGTCTGCTTGGTCCTCGGGGAGATCCCGGCGCGCGAGGATCCCTCCATGCACCTTCGGATGGAGCGTCTTTACGCGACCCCCCAGCATTTCTGCGCTGCCGGTCAGCTCTGAGACTTCGACGACGCGAAGCCCGGCGCGGCGCAGGGTTTCCGCAGTGCCGCCCGACGCCACGAGCTCGACGCCGAGCGCTGCAAGGGCCTGGCCGAGCTCCACAAGCCCGGTTTTGTCAGAGACGGAGAGCAGCGCCCGCGCCACGCGTCTTCGCGGCGCACTGGGGGGTGCGGTCATGGGGGCCTCCACGAGAGGAAACGCTCCGAGCATCGACCGGGGGGGGCGGCGGGAACGCTGGACGTGTACCGACGGCAGACGCCGAAGTCAAACCACCGGAGAGACGTCTCCCTCGACGGCCACGCGGGGGACACGCGCGCCGATACGCGTCAAGAGCTCATAGGGCAGCGTCCCGGCTCGAGCTGCCGCCTCTTCGACGGGGAGCCCATCTCCAAACACGATCGCCTCATCCCCGACCGTCGCCGGCCCCTCGCCGGCGTCTACGGTGATGAGGTCCATCGAGACGCGGCCGATGATCGGGGCACGTCGCCCGCAGAGGAGGACTTCTCCCCGGTTTGCCATGGACCACGGCACGCCGTCGGCGTAGCCAATCGCAAGCGTCGCGACGCGCTTTGGCGCGGCCGCACGCCAGGTCGCGCCATAGCCCACGCCCTCGCCAGGCCGGACGTCGCGCACCTGAACGACCCGCGTTGCAAGCGTCATCACAGGGCGAAGCGAGAGCGGCCCCGAACTCGTCCCAGGGCGGGGCTCCACTCCGTAGAGCATGAGACCGGGCCGGACGGCGCTCGCCTCGGGCAATTCCTTGGCCAGGAGTTCGCCCGCGGCGAGTCCCGCGGAGTTCACGGCGTGGACGACGATAGGCTCGACACCGAGCCGCGCCGCCTCGCCGAGAACCCGACGCAGCGTTTGAAGCTGCTCGACCGAGGGCCCGAGGTCATCCTCGTCGGCCCGGGCAAGGTGAGTAAAGACGCCCTCGAGGCGAAGATCTGGGTCGCTCGCAACCCTCGCAAGGAAGCCCGCCGCAGTCTCCGCAGAAACACCTAGCCGGCGCATTCCCGTATCCACCTCGACGTGCACCGCCGCCCGTGCGCCGCGCCGGTGAGCTGCCTCTGCCAGCAACCTCACGTGGCCCTCGTGGTGCACGACCGGGGTGGCGCCGAGTGCGAGGACAGCCCGCGCTTCTTCGGCGTCCAGCACGCCACAAAGGACAAGGACGGGAAGGGTCACTGCGGCATCCCGCAGCTCCGCGGCCTCGCCTACCCGCGCTACCGCAAGGCGTTCGCAGCCCGCCCGCGCCAGCACGCGAGCCACACGTACGGCTCCGTGCCCATAGGCATCGGCTTTCACCACGGCAATCACGCTGCGCGGTCTGGCAAGGCGCCTTGCAAGGGCGTAGTTCGCCACTAGAGCGCTGAGATTGATACGCGCTACGGCAGGCCCGGGAAGCTCCACCGGCGGGTTTATAACCCATCGAAAATCAGGCCGAAATCCGGCTGCGGCGTTTGACCGGCAGGGGGGCTTTGGGTAGCCTTCGGCTCCCGAGCTGCTCGCCGCTCGGCCTCTTCGATGAGCGATCCCGATGCGATCCCATGGCCTCTCCGAGGAGACGCTTTCCATCCGAGTAAACGGTGATCTGCGCTCCCTCGCGGCGGGTTCGACAATCGCGGACCTCCTCTCAGAGCTCGGGCTCGGTACGCGGCGGGTGGCGATCGCGGTGAACCGCGGCGTGATTCCCAGGTCCCTCTACGGAGATCGCGTGCTCGAGGCGGGGGATCGGGTGGAGATCCTCGAGGCTGTGGGCGGAGGCTGAGTGATGACGGATTCCTACCGGCTAGGACCTCATGAGTTCCACTCGCGGCTCATCGTGGGAAGCGGCAAGTATGCCTCCCTCGAGCAGAATCTCGCGTGCGTCGAAGCCGCGGGCGCGGAGATGGTGACCGTGGCGCTCCGGCGGGTCCCCCTCCCCGCTCGCAGCAGTGGAGGGCGGATCCCGGGGGACGCATCCAAGGGCGAAAACCTTTACGACGCGCTCGCCACACGCGGCCTCACCCTCCTGCCCAACACTGCAGGTTGTTACACCGTTTCGGACGCTGTCACGACGGCCCACATGGGGCGCGAGCTCCTGGGCACAACGTTGGTCAAGCTTGAGGTGATCGGGGATGAGCGTACGCTCTTTCCTGACACCCCGGCGACGCTCGAGGCCGCACGGATCCTCGTCGGAGAAGGCTTCACGGTGCTTCCCTACATCGGCGACGACCCCGTTGCGTGCCAGCGGCTTGCGGCGCTGGGATGCGCGGCGGTCATGCCCTTGGCCGCACCCATCGGATCGGGTCTTGGCATCCGCAACCCCGCGAACCTCCGCATTATCCTCGAAACGGTCGAGCTGCCGGTGATCGTGGACGCGGGCGTTGGGACGGCGAGCGATGCCGCGGTGGCGATGGAGCTTGGCGCGACGGCCGTCCTCATGAATACTGGCATCGCCGCAGCGAAGGACCCCGTGAAAATGGCCAGAGCGATGCGACTCGCAATCGATGCGGGTCGCCTCGCTTACGAAGCGGGACGCATGCCGCGACGCCTCTACGCGTCGGCGTCGAGTCCCCTCGACGGCCTGGCTGGTTTCTAGCCCTGTCGGCGATTTCACGGCCCATCCTTTGTCTCGTGACGGATCGCTCCTTGGTCCGCCGTCCCCTCGAGGAGGTGGTTTCCGAAGCGGTCGCGAGCGGCGTGGATTGGGTGCAGATCCGCGAGAAGGACCTCACCGGAAAATCCCTCCTCGAGCTTTCTCAGCGCGTTGCCCGGGCGGCACGGAACGGAGCTTCGGCCCGCGGCGAAGCGGGCACCAGGGTGCGCGTCGTTGTCAATCGGCGCAGCGATGTAGCGCTCGCCTTGGGGCCGGGGACGGACGCCCCGCCCGAGGAGCGGATCGATGGCGTCCACCTCGGTTTCGATGGGGTGGGTCCCCTCGAGGCGCGTCAGCTTCTCGGCAGGGATGCCTGGATCGGGACTTCCTGCCACGCACCGGCCGAGACGCTCGCGGCGCGCGAGGCCGCCGCAAGCTATGTGCAGCTCGCGCCGGTTTTTCCTCCGCTTTCGAAGACTCCGCGCGGGCCGTCGCTCGGCCTCCCTGCCCTGGCGGCCGCGGCTCGAGGCGGTCTCCCGGTACTCGCGCAGGGCGGGATCGATGCGGAGAATGCAGGCGCGGTCGTGAATGCCGGCGCTGCCGGAGTGGCAGTCACCGGCGCCATCTTTCTGGCAGCGGATCCAGGAGAAGCGGCGGGGGCCCTGCGGCAAGCCCTCGATGCGGCGGCGCGGGCGCGCTAAGCCCGGCCCTGCGATTCGGCGAACTATTCGGGGTGCGGGCCATGGCTCGCGACGAGGAGAGTCGGTGGGAGAAACGAGGAACTCGAAGCGCATGGGGTGTGGCGCCCTGGCCGTGCTCGTCGTGGCGGCGGCAGCTCTCGCACGGGCCGAGGACGGACCCACGGCACAGCCAGACGCGAGCCATGCGACGGCCGATCCGCGTCCCGACCAAGCGCTCGATCAACTCCAAGAGCGCATCATCGCGGTCTCGGAGGCCGTAAAGCCCTCGGTCGTTCACATCGAGGCGATCGTGAAGATCGATGACCGGCGAAATCAGATTACGGGTTCCGGCGTCATCGCGAGCGAGGACGGTCTCATCCTCACCAACCACCACGTGGTCGAGCGAGCAGAGAAAGTCACCGTGACCGTTCCCGGCCACAAGACGAAATATCCAGCCCGCATCCTCGGGGCGGACAAGCAAACCGACCTTGCTGTCTTGCGAATCGAACCCGAAGGGAAGCTGCCTGCAGCACGCTTTGGGAAGACCGCCGACGTGCGGGTCGGCCAATGGGTCCTTGCCGTCGGAAACCCCTATGGGCTCGATGGCACAGTCTCCTTCGGCATCGTCTCTGGGAAAGGCCGTAACCTCGAGATCAACGACGTCTTGAACGATTTCATTCAGACCGACGCCATGATCGACTTGGGCTCCTCGGGGGGCCCTCTCGTCGACCTCTCCGGGCAGGTGATCGGCATCAACTCCCGTGGCCAGGGCCGCGGGATCGGCTTCACGATCCCGAGTGACACCGTCCAAGAGGTCATGCGGCAGATTGAAGACGGGGGAATCGAGCGCGGCTGGATCGGCATCACGATGCAGCCCCTCGACCGCGATCTTGCGACCTATTTCGGTGTCCCCGATGCCACGGGCGCGGTGATCAACAGCGTAACGGCCCACTCCCCCGCCGAGAAGGCGGGGCTTGAGCCGGGGGACATTCTCACCGAGTTCAATGGAACGTCGATCGAGGCGGAAAAGGACGAGGACCTGGGCACCTTTCAGCGCCTGGTCGCCCGCGTGCGGCCGGGTCAGCAAGTGAAGCTTGGCCTCCTGCGCAGCGGGAAGTCCCGAAGCGTGGAAGTCACAGTGGGGACTCAGCCCAAGATCGAGCCGGCACTTGCGGAGAGCGACGCGGGGTTCCAGGCGCAGGAGATTACGGAGAATCTTTACCGCGAGCAGCGCCTCGAGAGCCGCCGCGGTGCCTACGTTTCGTTCGTGGCTCGGGGTTCGCCTGCAAGCGAAGCGGGCCTCGCTCCCGGGGACGTCGTCGAGCGAGTCGAGAAGGCCGAGATCGGAGATCTCGATGACTTCCGCAGCGCTATGAATGCAGTTGCCCAAAAGCGTTCCTTCCTCATCACCGCGCAGCGAGGAAACGAGACCAAATTCCTTCTGGTGAAGCGGTCGGCCACCCTCAAGGCAGGGGAGCCGCGGGAAGGCTCGGACAAGACGGCCCGACCGGCACCGCCAGCGCCTGGAGCCCCCTAGGCGCTAGCCGCGATGAATCGCACGCCGAAGCCGTCCGCCGGTTGGGTGCCATGAAGGTCTGGGTGGCCGCCACGGCGACTTTGCTCGCCGTCACAGGGCCCGCCTCCGGAGCAGATCCCTTCCTGCGGCATACCCCAACCGTGGACGTCGTGAAGAGAGTCGGCCCGGCTGTCGTGAACGTCACAACGGAGCAGATTGTGGCCGGAGGGGGCGCCTTCCGACCCTTCAATGACCCCCTTTTCGATCGCTTCTTTCAAGATTTCTTCGAGCCCCGGGCGCCACAGACCCTAAAGAGCCTGGGCTCAGGGGTCCTCATCGATGCCGACCGGCACGTCCTGACCAACGAGCACGTGATTAGCCGTGCAAGCCGGATCCGCGTGACGCTCGCAGATGGGCGCGAGTTCGACGCCAAGCTCGTGGGCGCTGATCCGAATAACGATCTCGCCGTTTTGCGGGTCGAGTCGAAGGAGACATTGCCTTGGGTCCCCCCCTCGACCTCAAGCGACATCATGGTGGGCGAGCCCGTGATCGCGATCGGAAACCCCTTTGGCCTCTCGAATACTGTGACGACGGGGGTCATTTCCGCGGCCGATCGCTCAATCCGGACAGAAGACCGCGTCTACCACGGCTTCCTCCAGACCGACGCCTCCATTAACCCCGGGAACTCAGGTGGGCCGCTCCTCAACGCCGAGGGCTCGCTCATCGGCGTTAACACCGCGATCTATGGCGGTGCGCAGGGAATCGGCTTCGCCATCCCGATTGACGTCGCAAAGCGCGTTGTGAGTCAGTTGATCGCCCACGGCGAAGTCGCGCCCACCTCCCTCGGCTTCGAGGTGCAGGACGTTGACCAGCGCATGGCCGAGGTGATGGAGATCCCGCAGGGCGTCGCGGGCGCCCTTGTTTCCAATGTGCGACCGGGGGGACCCGGTGCGCGGGCGGGGGTCGCGCGAGGCGACCTTGTGACTCATCTAGCCGGCCAGTCGCTAAAGACAGCCCGGGACTTCTACGAGGTGCTGGGTTCTCTCACCGAAGGTGAGCCTGTGCAGGTTCGCATCTGGCGCGAGAAGTCCGAGCGCACGGTGCAGGTAAGCGCTGAGGCCCTGCCCCCGGGCGAAATCGACGCGCTGGCCGAACGGCTTCTCGGGCTTCGCCTTCGCCCCCGCGCGGGCGGGGGCTTCACGGTGGATTCAGTGCGGCCGGGAACTGGGGCCGCGCAGATCGGGTTCCAACCCGGCGACCTCGTTCTCGGAATCAACGGCCTTGAGCTGGGCGACGCGACGGCATTTCGCCGGGCGGTATTGGACCTGCGAGGGCGTGACGTGGCACTCGTCGTGGTTCAGCGCGGGGCGGGCCGATACCATGTGAGCGTTCCTCTCTCTTGAGGGCGCGAAGGAGTGATGCCTCCATGAAGGTCTTCCGCAGAGTGCTCGTAGTCGCCGCCATCGCCGGGGTGATCGCCTGGGTGGCGGGGCTACCCGAGGTGCGGCTCTTTTGGCCCGGCGACGCTGCGACCGCACTCGACCTGTTCGGAAAAAGCGGAAAGGCGCCGGAGCTTGCGTCAACAGGATCCCCAGCGTTCTGGACGGAGAGCACGCACCCGGGTTCTGACGGCCACGACGTTAGCCATGGCTTCGCGGACCTTGCGGAGAGAGCTTCGCCTGCGGTCGTAAACATCCAGACGTCGAAGACCATCAAGGCCGGCCCGCTGCAGGTGCCGCAGCCCTTTGAGGAGTTCTTCGGGGGGCAGCTCGAAGAGCTCTTCAAGCAACGCGAGCAGAAGGTGCCGAGCCTCGGCACGGGCTTCGTGATCTCGTCCGATGGATACATCGTGACCAACAACCACGTGGTGGAGGACGTCGACGACATCAAGGTCGCCTTCCTTGACGGCAGCGAGCTGAAGGCGGAGATCGTTGGCCGCGACCCGAAGACGGACATCGCTCTGATCCGCGTGAAGGCCGATAAGCCCCTTCCGTCCCTCCCGCTTGGGGATTCCGACAAGATCCGTCCGGGGGACTGGGTGGTGGCGATTGGCAACCCCTACGGACTCGGTCACACAGTGACGGCGGGAATCGTGAGCGCGAAGGGCCGCAACATCGGCCAGGGCCCCTACGACGATTTCATCCAGACCGATGCGGCGATTAACCCAGGCAACTCCGGGGGGCCTCTCATCAACATGGACGGCGAGGTCGTGGGAATCAACACCGCGATCAATCCGCGCGCCAACACGATTGGATTTAGCGTCGCGATCAATGGGGCGAAGGCCATCCTGCCGCAGCTCAAGTCGACGGGCAAAGTAACCCGGGGCTGGCTCGGGGTGGTGATTCAGCCGATTACGCCGGAGCTCGCGGAGTCCTTCAAGCTCGACGACAAGTCCGGCGCCCTCGTTTCGAAGGTGGACCCGAAGGGACCGGCCGCCACCGCAGGTATTCAACGCGGGGATGTGATCGTCCAGTTCGACGGGAAGCCGGTAAAGCGGATGGAAGAGCTCCCGCGGCTCGTGGCGAGCACGCCGATCGGCCAGGAGGCCGAGATCGTTGTAAAGCGTGACGGCAAGGAGAAGACCTTCCAGGTCAAGGTCGGGGAGCTCAAGGAGCCCGAGGTGCAGGCTTCGACGGGGAAGCCTAGCGAGGGCCCGGCGGCCTTCGGGATGAGGGTCCAGAACCTGACCCCCGAGATCGCCGAGCAGCTTGGCCTCGAGGACGAGAAGGGCGTCGTGGTAAGCGGCGTTGAGCCGGGAAGCCCGGCCGAAGACGCGGGGATCCGCCGAGGGGACGTGATCCTTGAGGCCGATAAGCAGCCCGTGAAGGATGTGAAGGAGCTCCAGCAACGCCTCGGGGAGGCGAAGAAGGGGACGCTCCTCCTGGTCCGCCGTGGTGATGCCACCCTCTACGTCGCGGTGAAGAAGAAGGAGTAGTCTTCATCGCAGAGGGGTGCGCGAGCGAGCCCCACTGAGGGGGCTCCTTGCCCGCCTTGGAAGGGTGTTTACCCTTCGCGGCATGCGACAAGATAAGCTTACGATCAAAAGCCAAGAGGCGCTTTCCGAGGCCCAGGGGCTCGCAGGCACGCGTGGCCACGGGGTCGTTGAACCTGCGCATCTCCTGCGCGCTCTCCTCTCCCAACCTGACGGCATCGCCGGCCCGATCCTCGAGAAGCTCGGGGTGGGGGTGGACCTCCTCCAGGGCGAAGTCGAAAAGATCCTGGCCCGTCTTCCGAAGGTAAGCGGCGGGGCGCAGGCGCGGCTTTCCGACGCTTTGGGGCGCGTCATCGAGCGCGCCTTCCGCGAGGCGGACGAACTCAAGGACGAATACGTTGCGACGGAGCACTTCCTTCTCGCCCTCGCTGCGGATTCCAGCGATGCCTCCGGCGCCGCCCTGCGCGCAGCGGGGGCGACGCGCGAGGCGCTGCTCAAGGCACTCGCATCGATTCGAGGAGGTGCAAGGGTCACCGACCCGGACGCCGAGTCGAAGTA
>Ga0116216_10002894_pt1 | contig 11281 bp, 10 predicted proteins | sample Sb_taG_11_FD_89696 | JGI IMG/M metagenome (GOLD analysis project Ga0116216, IMG submission 89696) | Peat soil microbial communities from Weissenstadt, Germany - Sb_50d_3_AS metaG | ecosystem: Environmental > Terrestrial > Soil > Wetlands > Peat | place: Germany: Weissenstadt | collected 2010-09-21
CTGGCGTGGGCGCGGGGCGCTTAGCCTCGAAGCGCCGTTATCGCGTGAGTAGTGACCGTCGGGTCGGTTCTCGGGTGTGAGTTGGGGGTTCGAGCCTTCTGTTGATGCGGGCCGGGCGGCCGGGGACGTGGGTGGTGTCCCTTTGGCGGTCGAGAATGTCGTTTTCGGGCAGGCGACGCCGGGGTGGTGCCGCGGGCTGCTCTTGAGATCGTGGCCGCGAACGCGGTGGTTGCTCAGCAGAGCGCGGGGATCGCTCGCAGGCGCGCGAACGCGGCGGCGAGCGCTTGGGACCACGGCCAGTCGCGGTCGAGCTTGAGCTGGGTGCGCCGGCCGTGACGCACGAGCTTGGCAGCGACGTGAAGCAGCCGTTGCCTGAGGCGTTTCGGCTCGGCTTTGGCGAGCTCGCCGTCAAGGCAGATCAGCTTCGTCCAGCAGAGCAGGTCTTGGGCGATCAGCGAGACCTCGAGCCAGGTCTGGTTGTGCTCGAAGGCGTGGTGCGGGAGGTTGCGCATGCCGGTGTCCTTGCCGGCGCGGATCGAGTCCTCGACCCGGGCGCGGCCGCGGTGGCGCAGCTCAAGTTCGGCGAGGTCTTGCCCTTCTTGGTCGGTGAGGAAGCACGTGTACCGGTAGCCGTGCTCGTCGAAGATCGTGAATTGCGCGCCGGGGTGCGGGCGCTCGCGCCGGCAGATCAGCCGGGAGCCCTCGGGCCAGGCGGACAAGTCGAGATCGTCGGTGAGCTCGGCGACCCACGCACCCTCGCGATCCTCCCCGCCGGCGTCGATCGCCTGCACCCACGCGGCCTCGGGCTGCTCGATGATCGCGTGGCGGACTGTCTCGGTCAGCTCGTAGCCGACCGAGAAGCGAATGTCAGCCTCGCGGCAATCCTGCGTGAACGCGTGCGTGCACCCGCCGATATCCGCCCTGGCCAGAATCTCCCGCTGCAGGTCCTCGGCGGGCAGCTGTGCGAGCGCGAGCCCGAGCACGGTGAAGTGGTCGGTGGCGGTGTTCGAGCCGGCGTTCCCCGGCCGGAGGATCGCGGCCAACGCTTCGCCGGTCTCATCCAGCCAGCAGCCGAGCGGGTGGAACCCGTACCCGTGCTTGTAGTTGCCCGCCGCCGACTCCTTCTCCGAATGCGCGGTCAGCAGCGTCGCGTCGATGTTCAGCGTAATCGTGTCCGGCCGCGCGCCCGCGTCCCACACCCGCGCCCTGGCCTTGGCTCGCGCCGCCCGGATCCGGGCGAGCAGCCGCTCGTCAACCGATTTGAGCACCCGGTGCGTCGTCGTCTCCGACGCGCGGGCGCCGAACAATCGCTCCTGCCCCTCGAACGCGGCCATGTCCGTGACGCAATCGCCGCCGTCGGCGAGCATCACCGCCACGTCGCGGAGGACCCGGCCGGGATCGTGCGCCGAACGCCGCTCCCGCGTCGACCCCAACGCGAGCGACAAACCGCTCGTCAAGCCCGCGCGGTCCGCCAACTCCACCAGCAACGCGACGCCGGCGTGCGACACCAACCCCTCGCCGTCCGCCGTCACCACTACCGTGCCAACCGTAGCCGTAGGCTTCACCATCTGGGTGTCCTCCTGGGTCGAGATCGAGACTTCAGCAATCCCGATTCTCACGGCCCGGGAGGACGTTCCCGCGCCCCGGCTCAACCGCTTACTGGCGGATCCAGGCAACGTCGGCCCATGCATCGACATCGTCGAGGAACCCGCCGGTGAGATCGCGATTCTGGACCGTCGCGCTGCGCCACCGCTCGGTGATCGTTCCGGGAACCGGGAGCCAGGATGGGACGCCCTCCCGATGCCTCCGGAATGCTCGTCGCGCGAGGAAAGCAGGACCGGCGCATCCAAAGGTCGCGTCCAAAGATTGCTGTAAATACGCGCCGGGTGCTGTCAGAGCGACGGCGTAGGTTCCCTCAAGTCCTGCCACAGACGATTGAAGGAGACCTACGCCGTGAGACGCACCGTACCGCCGTCGGCGGAGATTCAAGCTGAGATCGACAAGCTGCTCGGTCGGGGGCTGGTCGATGATCCGCAGAAGATGTTGTCCGAGCTGGCGCGGCTGGGCGCCCGGTTGATCATCCAGCGGGCTGTCGAGGAGGAGTTCGACACCTGGTTGGGTCGGGCTCGCTATGAGCGCAAGTCCGAGGCGGGGCCGGGGAAGCGCAACGGGTTCCGCCCCCGCCACGTGCAGACCGGGGAGGGGGAGTTGCGGATCGAGATCCCGCAGGTCCGCGAGGCGGTGATCCCGTTCGTCTCGAAGCTGTTCCCGAAGTGGCACTGCAAGCGGCTGCTGCGAACGGACCCGCTGAAGGCGCTGGTGATCGGCGGGTTCGTGCGTGGCCTGTCGATGCGTGACGTCGAGTCGTTGTGCGAGGAGGCCGGGCTCGGGAAGACCTCGAAGTCGACCGTGGCGACGATCTGCGCGGAGCTGCATGAGCGATTCGAGGCGTTCTGTCGCCGGTCGCTCTACGACGTCAAGCTGGTCGTGCTGTTCCTCGACGCGATCTATCTCCCGGTTCGCCCCAGCGGCCCGAAGGAAGGCGTGATCTGCGCCTGGGGAATCACCGAAACCGGCGCCAGAGAGCTGGTTTCCGTACGACTGGGGGCGCGCGAGGCCAAGGAGGACTGGCTCGAGCTCGGCCGCGATCTGATCAGCCGCGGCCTCGCCGCCCCACGCCTGGTCGTCGCCGACGGCGCCCCCGGGCTGACCGGAGCGGTCGAGGAGATCTGGCCGCGCGCCGATCGTCAGCACTGCGCCGTGCACCGCCTGCGCAATCTCATAGCGAAGCTCCCGAAGTCAGAGCACGACCGGATCCGCTTCAACTACTGGTCAGCGCTCACCGACGCTACGAGCGTCAAGGACGGCAAGCTCCGCCTCCAGGTACTGATCTCAGAACTCGAGCATCGTGGGTACGAGTCGGCCGCCCGCTGCCTCGCCGAGGACCTCGACGCGCTCGTCGTTCACCTCCGCTACCCGCTCAGACACCGCGAACGGTGGCGGTCCACGAATCTCCTCGAGCGGTCGCTCGGCGAGGTCCGCCGGCGCACCAAGGTGATGGGCCGGTTCCCCGGCGAGACCAGCTGCCTCTCACTCGTCTGGGCGGTCCTCGACCTGTTCTTCAGCCACGCCAGCAACGGCGCGGCCTTCACCGACGTCGACCGCCAACACCTCTACCGAATCAAGTACCAGCAAGTCGACCCGGACACCCTCGACGAGGAGGTGACCGCCGCCTAGACTCACCAACGGGAACCTGAACCGCGAGCGAATTTACAGCGGTTACTGGACGCGACCCGCGGTCGGCTGCGAGTACCGGGACGGCACGAAACGAGGTCTTCTACGAAACTTGCTGCTGCATCCTCGTGACCGCTTCCCAGATTGCAGGATGGGGTCACAGTCGCCGACCGATGAGTCTCGCCGCTCCCGCGGGTCGGTATGACCAGACGTCGAGAAAGGACAGCGATGACCGTGCCGAGGATCCAAACCCTGGACCTCATCAGCCCACGAGCCCACACAGCGAACGCGCCAACAAGAGCCCTCCTGTTGTTGGTCAAGCCAGCGAGACCACGGCCCCGAGCATCGAAAGCACCCGCACTAGCGGGGCCGACCGGGTCTATGCTTGCCGGAGGTCATGGGTTTGGCGTGACGAGTCGGTAGAGACCGGGGGAGGCCGTGACATCGTTGGCGGCGAGGTTCGCCTTGACGTAGGTGCGAAAGGTACGGCGCGCGAATTGTCGCCACACCAGGGCGGGCAGGCTGAGGTCGAAGCTGGCGTGGTTGACCAGCGCGAACGTCCGAGCGTCGCTGTCGGGTGGGGCGAGCAGGACGGAGTTGCGAAGTCCGGTCTCGCGCTGATACCAGGCCGCGAGCCGCTCCCACAGCGCGACCGCGAGTTGCTGGTCGGCACCCCAGAAGTGATTGAACAAAAACAGCGGTCCGGGGCGGTGCTCCACGTCGGCGATCCGCCGGACGTTGCGAGCGGCGAGGACATGGGTGCGACACCCGGCCCGTGCCAGCGCTTCGATGAGGCCCTTTAGGCTGCTGCTGTAGGCGATCGCATGGGCCGCGTCTGGGGTTGCGGCCTGGATCAGCATGGCGGCGTCCGGATGGGGGACCGCGGCTTGCATCGTGGCGGGCATCGGCGCGAGCGCGACTGCCCGAAACGCCGATACCTCGGTCACATCACCTGAGCGACGAGCCGCGGTCGCATAGTGCTCTAGCGTCGCGATCGCGCGCGCGCGACGCTTGCGCCCGGACACAACCGGCCCGGGACGCTGCGCGGCAGTGGTCTGTACCGCCACGTACAGGTAGCCGGCGGTGGACGGCTCGATCAGGCGCGGCGCCTGTTGGTAGCGAGCATCGGGGTTGACGAGCCGAACGGTCCGCGGCTCGTCTCCGGGGGGTTGCGGGGTGCCTAAGCGGGAGGGGCTCATGGCATCACCGCCCCGCCGGCGATGTCGAGGGTGACGCCGGTGATCCATGACGACGCCTGGGAGGCGAGGAACAACACGGCCGCGGCGATGTCATCGGGTTGGCCGAGGCGGCCGAGGGGGAAGCTCGCGGCTATCTGAGCCCGTTGCTCCTCGGTGGTGTAGCTGCGTATCCGATCGTTCTCGACCGTCGCGGGGGCGAGGCAGTTGACGCGCACGCCATCGGGTGCGAGCTCAAGGGCCAGGTGGCGGCTGAACGCCAGGACGCCTGCCTTCGCGGCGGCGTAGGCGGCGGAGGATTGACTCGCTTGGCGCGCGGCGGAGGAGGCCATCGTGACGATCACCCCGGCACTTGCGGTCAGGTCGGACAGAAACGTGGAGACTGTCAGGAACGTGGCCGTCAGGTTCGTGTCTATGACCTCGCGCCAATGGCCCGGGGTCTCGGTGCCGGTTGGGACCGGCTCGCCGTGGCCGCCGGCGAACGCGGCGAGGATGTCGACCCCTCCGAGCTGGTCGTGGATCTCGCGTTGGAGCTTCTCCAGCTCCGCTGGAAGGGTGCAGTCCGCAACCAGGCCGAGAGCCCGACCTCCCTCGACGCCGATTTGCTCGACCACCGTGTCGAGCGCAGTCGGGTCCCGGCCCACTACCGCGACTGCGGTTCCGCTGGCGGCCAGGGCTCGCGCGGTGGCCGCTCCGATGCCTCGAGAGCCACCGGTTATCACGGCGGTCTTGCCGGCGAGGTCGGGGTAACGCGGCTTTGTTGCGTGTTCGGGCATAGCTGGGTCTCCTTTCTGGAACGGGAGCGGGTGCAGCCCGGCGAGCCGCCAGCGGCTGCCGGACTCGCGCCGCCCGTCGGTGGGTTGGCTTGGTCTTCTGTGAAGCACAGAGATCTAAGGATTAGATGTCGAGCGCTTAGACATCTATCACTTCCTGCTAGCATGCGGCGATGAGACCTGCCAGCGCGCCGATCGGCCTGCACCTTGCCCGCGCCGCCCGCCTCATCGGCCGCGCGTTCGACGACGAGCTAAACCAGGCGGGTGGCTCGACGCCGGTATGGCTGGTACTGCTCAACCTCAAGATCCGCCTGACGGCCAACCAGCGCGAGCTTGCCGAGGCGGTCGGGATCCGCGAGGCCACGCTCACCCACCACCTCAACGCGATGGAGGCAGACGGCCTGCTCACCCGACGCCGCGATCAAGACAATCGCCGTGTCCACATCGTCGAGCTGACCAATGACGGGGAGGCCGCCTTCGTGCGGCTCCGTGACACCGCTCTCGCGTTCGATCAACGGCTGCGCCGAGGCATCACCGCCACCGAGCTAGCCAGCCTCGAAGCGGTACTGGACCGGCTGACCGCGAACATCCACACACCCGAGCAAGAACTGGCCCCATGGGCCGGCCTGATCGAACCCCCAAACCCACCAGCGGAAGCGTCTCGCCCTCACTGACCCTGCAGACGCAGGAGCACAAGCCGCTCTCGCGTCGACCGCGCCGATACGAGAGCAGGGCACCAGTCGCGGGCGCGAGCGAACCTGGCATTCGCCACCTGCGGGGCTCGCTCCGTCGTCCGCGCGGTCGTCGTCGAGACCGCCGACTCGGGAGTAGCGCGTTTTCATGAATGCAGGGCTCGCGCTCCCGAGACCTGCAAAATTCGAAAGCACGTCTCGGCTCCCAGCGCCGCCCAGACCCGCAACGCGCGGAAAGCGAGCACGCCGCTAGCGAGCGCTTTCGTCATCGGACACCGGAGATCTGCACCCGCGCATCGGGATCAGGTCGACTTACCGCCGTCTCGCTTTTGGTTTCGTCGCATTGCCGCACTCAGATCCGATCGTGAAGAGCGTTGGGGGCCGATCAGCCGCCATGTAGCGGCCGGTCTTCGTTTCCGCGGATTGCAGGTGCGGGCGGCGCAACTCGCGGAGACGCGCTCTCGAAAAACGCGGGTCTCGGGATCGGGCCCGCCGCGGCAGGTCGCTCGTGCCCCGCGTTCGCGAAATTGAGGTCTTCGGGGCCAACCGCCACGACGGCGTTTGGGCCGGCGACGCGCCGGGCCTCGCTGCTGGCGAAGGGGAGGGAACGCGCGGGTTGCTTGCAGACGCCCGCATTGGTGTGGCTGCGGTACTCCGGGCTGCGGCGGGCCACGCGCTCGCAGCCGTTCCAGAGCGCACTAATCGTTGTCGCGACGGGCACCGTCGCTTTCGACCCTCGGCTGATTGGCACCCTCGTGACGCTCGCCGGCGGCGACTGCCGCATTGCGAAGCGATGCGGGCGTCTCCTCGACCGGCGCCCTGCTCTCGACGTTGCGGCGGAGGTTCCGGTGATAGCCCGCGAACTGGCGCGCCATGACGCGACTCACGACCGGCTCCAGGAGCCTCATCACGCCGCGCAGTTGTCCGTCGGCCACGAAATGCACCCGCGTTCCGGAGCCGTCCGGCTCAAAGGACCACGACCCGTCGACCGGGAACGGCCCCTCGACGATATGCACATGCAAGCGCCGGGGGCGGACGAACTCGGTGAACTCCGTCACCTGCTCGACCTCCCTGCACAGCGGAGGTTTGAGGCGCTCCCGGAACCGCGAGCCGAGTCGGGGCGGTCCTTCCGTGAGCTGCTCCGTCGTCGTGTGAACTGTCTGCCAGTAGGCGAGGTTGGACGCGTCCGTCACGTAGTCGAACACCACCTCGGGAGGCCGGCCGACAGTGAAGGTCTCCTCGACGCGCACGGCGTACGCTTACCAGGCTCCGTTCAGCCCGTCAAGGCGTCGGGCAGGAGCAGTGGGAACGGAGGCGGGCCTGCCCCGGGCGCGCGCCGGATCGTCGCGGCCGATCATCGCACGCTGGTCTTCGGTTTCCCGCCCGCAACCCGTCGCTCACGGGTCGCGGAGACGTTCAAGCGGACATAGTCGAGCGGGAGCTTCACCCCCGCGACGACCATCGCTGAGAACCGCTCGCGATGCTTCTCTGGCAGCCGGTCAAGATGCGCCGCGAGAATCGACGTCGGCACGAACCCGGCCACATCGTCGTGATATGTCGGGCGCTCCTGCAACCAGCAGCGGATCTCGGCAAAACCCGCCCGCTGCAGCCGCCGCTCAGTCTCCTCCGGTCCCGCGAACACCCAAGGCGACCACCCGACGAGCTCCGGGAACTGGTCTCGAGCTACCGCGTCGATGACCTCCCGCACGCGCCTAATGTTCCCCTCTCCACCGCACTGCACCTCGAGCACCCCGCCCGGCCGCAGCGCGCCTGCGCCCGGGCTCTCGCTTTCAAACCGCGACGCGTATCTCACGGCTCCGGGCGCGAGCCCTCCTAAGCGCGGACAGGAGGGCGCTGGCGTTCAGTTTCGCGCCGAGCACCGGCGCACTGCGAGTTGAGCGAGGGGATCAGTGGTGCTGTGCCAGTCCGTGTTGGTATGCGTAGCGGACGGCTTGGGCGCGGTCGCGGGCGCCGGTCTTGTAGAAGATCCGGTTGATTTGGGTTTTGACGGTCGCGTTGCTGAGCACCAGCTTGTCGGCGATCTGCGTGTTGGACAGCCCGTCGGCGATCAGCTTGAGCACCTCGACCTCGCGCGGTGTGAGTTCGTCTGGGAGGTCCGGCTGTGTCGATGGCGCCGGTTCGGTGGCTGACGCTGGCGGGGGTTGGTCGAGGACGGCGGTCACGAGTCGCAGCTGGATGGCGGGGTCGAGGTGGGTCTGGCCGGCGATGAGTGCCCGGATCGCGTGTTCGATCTCTTCGGCGGTCGCGTCCTTGGTCAGGTAGCCGCGAGGGCCGGCTTGTAGGGCCGGGAAGAGGAAGTCATCGTCGGCGTAGGTCGTCAGGACAAGCACGTGTGTGTCGGGGAGTGCGGCGAGGATCTGGCGGGTCGCCTCGGCTCCCTCGAGGCGCGGCATTCGCAGGTCCATCAGCACGATGTCGGGGCACTCGGAGCGGGCCTGCTCGACCGCCTCGATTCCGTCGGCCGCTGTTGCGACGATCTCGATGTCGTCGATCAGGCCGAGCAGCATCGCCAGTCCGTCGCGGACGACCGGTTGGTCGTCTGCGATTAAGACGCGGATGGTCATGCGGGCACCTCTATCTCGACGCGCCAGCCTTCGGGTGTCGCGCCGGCTGACATCGTGCCGCCGGCCTGCTCGATTCGTTCACGCAGCCCTTGTAGTCCGCGGCCGCCGCCCATTCCTTGTCGCGGTGGGGTGTCCGAGGCGCCGTTATCGACCGACAGCGTCGTACGGTCGGGTCCGTAATGCACGGTGACCGTCGTGCACGCGCTCGGTGCATTGCGTGCGACGTTCGTGAGCGCTTCCTGTGCGGCGCGGTAGAGCGCAAGGCTCGGATCGGCCGGCAGTGTCCGCGCGTCGCCCTCGATCCGCAGCGTCACGTTCAGGTTCATATCGACTTTGTAGCTGTCGACCAGAGACGGGAGCTGGGCGAGCGTCGGTAGCGCGTCGCCACGAAGCGCGCCGACGGCTTGGCGAGCGTTTGCAAGTCCGTCCTTGACGAGCTCGGTAGCGCGGTCGATCGCGTCCCTCAGCGGCGGCTGAGCGTGCTCGCGTTCGGCGAGCTTCCGGGCCCCCTGGAGCTGGATCGCGGCGCCGGAGAGCCCGTGCGCTAGCACGTCGTGGAGTTCGCTGGCGATCCGACCGCGCGGCGGCTACCGCCGCCGCGCGGGCCTGCTCGTCGCGCGCATCCTCGAGCTGCGCCAGCAGGATCTCGGTGCGGTCCTGACCCTCCCGAGACTGCTTGAGGAACTGCGCAACGACACCGACCAGGACCGTCTCGAGCATCCCGGCCGCGACTGCTGACGAGGAGCCTCCCGCGGCCGCGGTGACGATACCCAGCGCGACGGCCTGCGCGCCACCGACCGACACACCGGCCTTGAACGGGAGCCGCGTGATCGCCATGAACACGGCGGCGCCGGCGGCGACTCCCGTCGCTCCCTTGAGCTGGAGTCCGGCGATCGCGACGCCGGCGGCGCCCATCAAGGCGATCACGCCCGTCTGCAGCCTGACATCATGCTCGGGGAAGCCGTCGCGGACCGCGAACATCAGCGTCGCTGCGAATACGCAGAGAGCCACCGTCACCGCGAGTCCCTTGCCGTGCAGTCCAGGCACTGGCTGGCTGTTGGCACTCCCGAGCACCACCACGAGCAGCACCGCCCAGCCGAGCGGCCGCAGCGTCCCTCGCTGCCGATGCAAGCGCTGATGAGCACGCGCCCGAGCCTCCGCTACCCGATCGCTCTCCGGGACAGCCGCTCGCTGTGAACCGGTCACCGCCGCACGAACGATAGAACGACCACCGGCCCGCGAGTGCGGGCCGGCGGCGCCTGATCCGGAAGGGTCGATCGTCATGCGACCGCCGCGATGGGAGCGGCGCTTGACCGCATTGCGTTCCGGCCCCGAAGCTGGACGATCGCAATCCGGGTGCCGACCTCGAGCAGCGCCATCAGCACCAGCGCAACGGGCCACGCCGCGGCGCCGATCTGGTGAGCCATGCTGAAGCTCGCGACTGCGTGGCGCGCGCCGTGGTGGATCGCGAACACGAACACCATCCGCGAGCTGATCCCGGCGATCAACAGGGCGCCGGCGAGCCAGCCGACGCGCGCGACGGCGAGACCATTCTCGCCCGCGCGAACATGGGTGGCGAGGCCGCTGGCGATACCAAGCGTGAGGCCGACGGTTCCGAGCGCGCCGATCAGCACGAGGTCGTTGCCGGAGGTCGGGATCGAGTGCACATACATGTGGGCGACATACGCCACGACGGCCAGCGGGATGAGGAAACTGCGGAGGTCGAGCTCTCGCTCGCGGGCCTGACGGACGACGATCAGGACGAACACTGCGTTGATGAGGTAATCGGTGATTGTCATAGGTGCCATGATCTGCTTCAGGCAGCCCGTTGTCGTCGGCCCGAGGGTTGAACAACGGGTTGATCTCAAGCCTCAACCCGCGGGTTGACCGCGTCCAGGATCAACGGTCCGCATCACGATGCGGACCTCGTTCGTGAGGTACGTCTCGCCAAAGCCGCGTCACACCTCGGCTCGAAAGGGACGCGCCATTGTCCGCCGGCTCAGGGAGGCTCCGGCTCCGCGATTCCGGATGTGGAACTGATCCATCCCAGCGTCAGCGACCTCGACCGGGAGACTCCGTTTGGCACTTGGCACGGGCATCCGAGGCGTCGTCGGCGCGCACCTGCTTCGTGCGGATGGCAGGCCTGGAGCGTCGCTGGATAGCCTTGCGCTCAGCGCTCCTGCGCCGCCAGTAGCACGCGAGTGAGAACTCCCTGTTGAGGTGGGATGCTGGTGGGCGTGTCTGCGGGTCAGCTCATCCAGCGTTTCGACCCGGCGCTGGTCGCTGGTCTCGACGAGCCGATCCGTCGTTACATCATCCACGCCGTTGCGCCCGGCGCGGTTCTGACGGAGCGTGTGCGGTTGACGATGCACGGGCGTATCAAGGTTGGTCGCTGGATGGAGTTCGATGCTGACCAGGACTTCAACGGGCATGAGTTCGAATGGCGGGCGAGGGCAGGATGGCGGCGGTTCAAGCCGATGCATGTCGTTGACAGTTACGCGAACGGCGCCGGTGGGACCGAGGGTAGGTTGTTCGGCCGCTTGCCGTTCCTGCACGCTGTAGACGCGAACACCGCCCGCGCAGCGGCTCCCCGCGGTGCGGCGGAGAGCGTCTGGGTTCCAGCATCGCTCATGCCCCAGCGGGAGGTGAGCTGGCACACGAGGGACGAAAACACGATCGTCGCCAGCTTCGCTGTTCCCCCAGAGCGACCCGAATTACGCCTGGGCATCGACGAGCGTGGAGCCCTACGCAGCGTGAGTTTGGCCCGCTGGGGAAACGTGGGTCAGCGAGAGTTCAGCTAC
>Ga0116216_10002895_pt1 | contig 11279 bp, 7 predicted proteins | sample Sb_taG_11_FD_89696 | JGI IMG/M metagenome (GOLD analysis project Ga0116216, IMG submission 89696) | Peat soil microbial communities from Weissenstadt, Germany - Sb_50d_3_AS metaG | ecosystem: Environmental > Terrestrial > Soil > Wetlands > Peat | place: Germany: Weissenstadt | collected 2010-09-21
AAAACAAGATGGCGAAAGTCTCCGCCGCGGCCACCGAATTCTTCAAATCCGCCAACCCGGAAGACGAATTTTGCCTGGTCGAGTTCAATGGACGCGCCAAGTTGAAAATACCGTTCACGCAGGACTGGCCTGAAATATCCGGCGAAATCGCGCAGGCCAAAGCGTTCGGACTGACTGCCCTGGTGGACGCCATCCACCTTGCAGTCGCGCACATGAAACATGCCCGGAATACGCGCAAGGCGATCGTCATTCTCTCCGATGGCGGCGACAATTTCAGCCGCCGCAACCTGCGCCAGATGCGGGACACGCTGATCGAGTCCGGCGTGCAGGTTTACGCCATGGGCATCTTCGACTCCGACTACTCCAGCAAGCACACGCGGGAGGAGCGGAACGGGCCGGGTTTGCTGAATGAAGTGGCGCTCGAGACCGGTGGGCGGCACTTTCCCGTGCGCAGCCTGGACGGATTGCCCGCGACCGGAGTCGAAATCGCAAGAGACCTCAGGAACCAGTACGTCCTGGGATATTCTCCGGCCAACCCGGCATCCGATGGAAAGTATCGCCGCGTCAGCCTGAAGCTGGCGCTTCCGGCCGCAACCGATCTCCGGGCTTACTACCGGCGCGGCTATTACGCACCGTCCTACTAAGTCTCCCTATCTCCGAAAGCCGAACGTCACGGGGATGTAATCGGTGTAGTAACCACCCGCGAAGATGCGGTTATACTTCGCCTCCGCGAAAAACTTTCCGCCCCAGTGATTCCCAAAGGCCACACCCCCACCGATGTCGAATCCGGGCTTGTTCACGGAATACGACGAGACTACTATGTTAGTTAGTCGGCACGGCTACCGGGTAGAAACCGAAGAAGGGATTGAACCCGGTGCCTGTTATCACCCCAGGTTGGCTGAAGTCCTGGTTTTGACGGAAGTAGCCCCCACCGCCGGTCACATACACATCCACCTTTCCCTTCGGCATCAGATGTACGATCGGGTCGATGGTGGCGGAAAATACACTCAGTCTTCCGCCGGCAAAGCCCAGGTTACTCAATGTTGCCGTGTTGATGCCCATGGAATCGTAGCCCAAATCGAGCATCACGCCCAGATGGGGTGAAAAATTGACACCGGCGCCGCCGCGAATGTTCCAGCCGGTATCCAGGTTGCTACCCGCGTCGCCGACCGGGGTAGTGAATCCAGCCCCGCCGCTGAATGTGAAGCGGGCACCTCTTGCGCGATGACTGCGCCCGGAATCAGTGCCAGGCAGACAAATACTGCTAAGTTTTTCATTGACCCTTATCTCCATTTCAAGCGAATTGCCTCTTCGGCGAGCTTGAATATGCAACAAGCGGTCCAAACCAGTCAGTGGTCGGTGGAGACCGTCACGGCCGGGCGATTATGCGTGCTGTTTCCGCGCTTCGGCGAGAATGCCGCGCATGTACTCGGCGGCCAGTTGGGCGTTCTTATCGACAAAGTCCAGCCCCACCGTCTGCCCGTTGACGACGGGCAGCGGATGGCAGAGCTCGAAGCCGGCATAGCCCTTGTATCCGATATCCAGGAGGCCGAGCATCTCTCCCAGAGCTTTCTCGTCGCCCTTCACCACGATGCCGCCGGGGCCGCGGTCGAACTCGCCGCCGAAATGCCACAGCGTTTGCAGCGCGCCGACCTCGTTGACGGCCTTGCGGACGGCGGCCTCGTCGAGGCTGTGCTCAAGCCGCGCGTCGAAACAGATCTTGAGATGCGGGGATGCCACTTCGTGAACCATCTTTATGGTGTCGAGGTAGCCGCGGGCAATTACCGGCGCGTGATTCTGCAGTGCCAGCGTGATTCCGAAATCGCCGGCGAAACGGGCGGCCTCCTCCATCGTCTGGCGGCACCACGCCCAGGTCTGCTCCTCGGAGAAATCTTTGTGCTCGGCCTTCCAGACGTCTTGGGCGAAGTCGTACCGGCCGCCGCCACCGGGCAGCAGGGTGACTCCCGGCCAGCCGAGGAAGACGCGCATCACCTTCGCGCCGAGATCGGCGGTCATGCGCATCAGCTCGCGGGCATAGACCAATTGGGCTTCGCGGTGCTCGGGGATAGGGCTGCTGAAATCGTTGTTGCCGGACACGGCGTAGATCTCGATGCCCTGATCGCGAGCCAGGTTGCGCAGTTGGCGGCAGCGGGCCTGGGGCATGTCGAGGGGGTTGCCATGGGGACGCTTGCCGTCGATTTCGACGCCTTGATATCCGAACTTCTTGGCGCGCCCGATCACCTGTTCGACGGTCAGGGCGTCGCCGCGATACCAGACGCCTCCGTAGGTGATGCTGTACAGGCCGATTTTTACATCGGCCGCGGATGCGGCTGCGCGGACCGAATCCGCCGCGCCCAGCGCGCTGGCGGCCACCGCGGCAGCTTTCACGAAGCGGCGGCGGCTGAGTGGATGGCGATCGTCTTTCATCGAGGAACCTCCTTGCGGGGTACGAACACCGCGGTTGGCAGGCGAAAGCGCCTGCCACACCAAACTGGCTCGGATCGGGGACCAAACTAATTATGGCATGTTGAGATGCGCCCGCGGCCAAGCCTGCCGGCACGAGTGCCGGCACAGCGCTGGGCTAAAAGCCCGGCAAGAGGCAGGCCACAAAGAACGATGGCCTGCCCCACCATGGCCAAGATCCAGATGCCGGCACGACACCAGCGGTCATCGGGAGACCTGCCCCGCGATGGCCTTCAACAGAACCTGTGCCCGGGCATATTGGGAATCGGCTGGCGGAATCGCCTGCAGGATGGCGCGGGCCTCGTCCATCTTGCCCTGCTGCGCGAGACCGTAGGCGAGAAAGTAGCGGGCGGGAATTTCGGGGTCGAGCTTCAGACTGTCGCGCAGTGCGCTGACGGCGGTGACGGGATCGCCCGTGAGCAAATAAAACTTGCCCGCGCCGAGCTGCTGTTCGGCATCGTCGGAATTCAATTGGGCGCGCGCCCGGAAGACCTGCTTGGCCTGCTCGAAGCGCACGCCGTCTTCGCCCGAGAGGTGTGAGATTCCCTGGCTGACCAGCGTTACCGCGGCGGCGACGCGCACGGTAGTGGCGAGGTCGCCGAGCAGCGGTACCAGCGCCGCGATGGCCGCCGTGCGGTCAGCTGGCGCGGGGGCGATGCGCAGCGCGGCTACGGCGCGCACCGCCGTTTGCGGGTCGGTGAGCGCGCGCGTGAATGCAGTGAAGACGCGCGGATCTTTGGAGAAGCGGCTCAGATGGCCGATGGCGTTGGCGCGTACCAGCGGCCCTTCGGAGGGCTTGGAAAGGATATCCAGGAGCTTGGCGACTGCGGCCGCATCGCCCTCCCGCGCCTGCGCGAAGGCATTGGCCCGCAGGATGAGCTTCTGGCGCGAACGGTCGCCGTACCACTGGTTCATCTGCTTCAGCGCCCAGCCGGCGTCGTGGTCCTGATGGCAGCCGTTGCAGGCGTTGGGAATGCCGTGGCGGATGGTGTTCTCGGGCACCGGAATGCTCATCGAATGGTCGCGAATTTGCGCCTTGATGCTGAAGACCGTGCGCGGCATGTGGCACTCTACGCAGGAGCTGCCGGCGCTGGTGGCGGCATGATGGGTGTGCGCCGGCACGGCTTTGCCGATGGCCTCGTGGCAGCGCGTGCAGAGAACGCCGGCGTCGGGGCGGAGTTGCGGGTTGCGCTCGATTTCAATATCGTGCGGCGTGACGTGGCAGCTTACGCAAGTGACTTTGCCCTGCAGGAAGCACTCACTTTGCCACAGGCCGAAGGCATCGTTGGAGAAGCGGCGGGTGCGGCCGTCGGGCCAGTAGGCGGGGTCGTGGTCTTCGGGCTGGTTGAATTCCAGGATGGGGAGGTAGAAATCGTACCAGTCAGCGCCCGCGGTGTAGCCCAGCGAGTAGATGTCGCGGAAGGAGTGGCACTGCGCGCAGACCATGGTGTTGCGATCGGCATCGAGGCGGGTCTGCACCACGATGTCGCGCGCGGGACCGGCAGGGCGGGCAGGGGCGCTGTAATTGGCCACGTGCTGGCTTCCGGGGCCGTGGCAGCGCTCGCAGTTAGTGCCGAAATCGAGCCACGCGGTTTGGTACTCGTTCTTTTCGGTATCGAAGTTTTTGTCCTCCTGGCTGACGTGGCAGGAGTAACAATTCTTGTTCCACACCTGGACGGTGACTTCGCTGGTCTCGTCGGGATCGGCGATATCGAAGCTGTGGAACCAGTCCTTGCGAAGCACGTCCCAGCTTGGCGGCAGCACGATGACGCGACCGCTGGGCAGCTTGGTCAGGTAGTGCTGGATGCGGCGGTTGCCGAGGGTGTAGTCGACGCGGTGTTCCTGGGGCTTGCCGGTGAGGTAGGACTCGGTGATGTAGTAGACGCCATCGCGCTCGCGCAGAAGGTAGGGCGCGCCACGCAGTTGGACACGGCCGCGGCTGAAATCGCCTTTGACGCTGGCCTTGGTGGCGGGCTGCACCATTTTGCTGTGGCGCGACGCGGACCACTTGGCGGACTCGTCGGCGTGGCATTTGGCGCAGGCCGCGGCGCCGACATAGGTGGAGCTTCCGGCGGCGTGGGCGGAGAGGGCGGCCAGGAGAAAAAGGGACCAGGGGCCAGGGGCCAGGGGCCGGGGGCCAGGGGTTCGAGGCCGGTCGGGGAGCGCCGGCGGAAAGCCGGCGGCAGCCAGGATTGGCTGCCCCACAGTGGTCGGGTCGAGGTGGGTCCGCATAGGGAGACTCATGCCAGCGCGGCCTTTACGCGCGCGGGGGTGAACGGGACGGTGCGCAGGCGGACGCCGGTGGCGTCGAAGATGGCGTTGGCCAGGGCTGCGGCCACCGGGGCGCTGGCTGCTTCGCCTGCACCGTATGACGGCTGGTCCGGATGGTCGATCAGCGCCACTTCAATGGCGGGCGCTTCGGGGAATGTCAGCACCGGATAGCTGGCCCAGTCGACGCTGGTCACCCGCGAGCGGTCGAAGGTCACTTCTTCGTGCAGGGTCCGGCTGAGAGTCTGCACGATGTTTCCTTCCACCTGGTTGCGCAGGCCATCGGGATTCACGATCAGGCCGCAATCGTGGGCGCAGGCGACGCGGCGGACCGTGACCTTTCCCGTGGCGCGATCGACCGCGACCTCCATGGCCATGGCGACGTAGTTCTCGGCCTGCTTGTAGCGCATGTAGGCGATGCCACGGCCCACGTGGAGGTTGCCCGCCGCCGGCTTCGGATTGGGCGATGGCCGCGGCTGCCACTCGATCATGGCCAGCGCGCGATCGAGCACCGCGATGGCGCGCGGATCGGCGAGCAAGCGGCGACGGAACGCGGCTGCATCCATGCCGGCCGCGACCGCCAGTTCGTCGGTGAAGCCTTCGACGGCGAAGACATTGGCGATCTTGCCCGGCGCGCGGAGATTCGAAAGGCGCAGCGGCGTGTCTTTCAGCGAGTGCGCCACCACTCGCAGATTCGCGGTGGCATAGGGCGGGTCGGTATTGAGCGTCATGGCGCCGGCATTCTGCCCGTGTCCCTGGGCCAGGCCCGCGGATTCGGGTCCGACCAGCGCGCGGTCGCCTTGCGGCCCGCCGGGCAGCCACATTTGCGTTTCCCAGGCCGTGATGTTTCCCTCGGCGTCGATGGCGCCGCGGATGTCGAGCAGTTGCGCGGGGCCTTTGGGGTCCCAGCCGTGCTCATCCTCGCGCATCCATTGCATGCGCACGGGCTGGCCGGCCGCGCGCGAGAGCAGCAGCGCATCGGCCGCGGCGTCGTCATTGCCGTTCGAGCCGTAGGAGCCCGAGCCATCCAGGTAGATGACGTGGATCTTTTCCTGCGGGATGCCGAAGACCTTGGCCAGGTTGCCGCGCAACCCGAAGGGATTCTGCGACGCGGACCAGACGGTGGTCCCGGATTCCTTGCAGTCGGCGACGGCGCAGGAGGGCGCCAGCGAGGCGTGGCTTTGGAACGGCCAGTAGTAGGTCGCGGATAAAGGCTTCGGGGCGTTGGCGTCGCCGCGATTGACTACTACCTGGTCGCGCTCCACCGGCGATTCGCGCAGGGTGCGTTCGAAGCCCGCGCTGCCGGGCAGGCCGGACCATTCGCTCCATGTGGCTTTCAACTCGCGTGCGGCGCGGATGGCGGCCCACTCATCTTTGGCGACGACGCCCAAAAAACTCTCGACACGCACCACACGCACTCCGGGGATGGCGCGGACGGACGATTCATCGACGCTCAGGAGCCTGGCGCCCATGGACGCCGGACGGACCACGCGGCCGTGCAGCATGCCGGGCACGGTAAGGTCCTGGAGATAAGGATGGCGGCCCGTGCACTTCGCGGGCACGTCGGCGCGGAGGATGGGCTTGCCGACCACGGTGTAGGCGGCGGGGTCTCTGAGCGGGGCCTGGGGATCGACCTTGAGCGAGAAGCGTTTGCCGCCGATCAGCGCGGCCACCGCGATGCCCTTGCCGCCCGCGGCCGGGTGGACCTCGCCGGCGGAAATCGTCAAATCGGCCGCAGGACGGTTGAGCTGCTTCGAGCCGAGATCGAGGAGCGCCTGGCGGGCGGTGGCGGCGGCGCGGCGAATGTCGGCCGCTCCGCGCGGGATGCCGGAGCTGCCGCCCGTGCCGCCATGGTTGGGAGTGGTGGCGGTGTCGCCTTCGATTACGTTGAATCGCTCCACGGGGATGCCGAGTTCTTCCGCCGCGGTTTGCCGGAATGCGGTGGCGAGGCCAGTGCCGATATCCACCTTGCTGGTGTAGATGGTGACCGAGCCATCGGCGTGTATGGCGAGGAAGCAGTCGACATCGGGCGCGGCGGCGCTTTGCGCAATGGTTCGTTTGGGGAGCGCGGCGCCCAGGGCGAAGCTGACCATGAGCGCGCCTCCGGACTTGAGAAGGCCGCGGCGGGTGAGAGAAGTCATGGCGTGCATGGGAGCCTCCTTATGCCTTCGCCACCCGCATGACCGCGTTCAGGATGCGGGTATGGGTGCCGCAGCGGCAGAGATTGCCGGCCAGCGATTGCTTCACCTGATCGAGCGAGGGATGGGGCGTCTGGGAGAGCAGCGCCGCGGCGCCCATGACCATGCCGGCGGTGCAGTAACCGCATTGCGCGGCCTGCTCGGCGATGAAGGCGTCCGGGATGCGGGCGGGCAGGGCTTCGAGCGTGGTGACGGCGTGGCTCGCTGCCTGGCGGATCGGCAGCACGCAGGAGCGAACGGCCTGGCCATCGAGGAGCACGGTGCAGGCGCCGCACTGTCCCAATCCGCAGCCGAACTTGGCTCCGTGCAGGCCGAGAGTGTTGCGCAGGATGTAGAGCAGCGGCTGGTCGGGATCCCAGGAATCGACGGTGGCCGCGTTTCCGTTGACGCGGAATCGGTATGTTGGCATGTTTGCCCCTCTCGTTATGACAAATATACTGCAAGCAGCGGGGGGGTGGGTGACCGCTCCCTCACGGTCGCGGCTCCGATGCAGCGGACACTAACGGATTTCGGGCAAATTCGTCTGATTACTGATATGCTGCGATATGCTCTCCGCACGCTTCGCAAAAGCCCTGGATTTGCCGCCGTCGCCATGCTCACGCTGGCACTGGGAGTCGGCGCCAATTCCGCCATCTTTACCCTGATCGATGCCGTGCTGCTGCGCCCCCTGCCTTTTGCCCAGCCGGACCGCCTGGTGCTGGTCTGGGAGGACACCAACATGTTCGGCGTCAAGGACAGCCCGGCCGCCATGGGCAACTACGTGGAATGGCGCGCGGGCAACCACGTCTTTGAGCGGATGGGAGCGCTGGAGGAGCCCTCTTACCGGCTCACCGGCGTGGGCGAGCCGCTGGTGATCCACGGCAGCATCGTCACCGCCAGCCTGTTCCCGACGCTAGGCGTCCAGCCGGCTCTTGGCCGCGCGTTTCGCGAAGACGAGGACCAGCCGGGCACCGCCAAGACCGCGATCCTGAGCGATGGTCTGTGGCGCCGCCTGTTCGCGGCCGACCCCGGCGCGGTGGGAAACAGCATCATCTTGAATGACGCGACGTACACGATCGTCGGCGTGATGCCCGCGCGCTTCCGTTTCCCGTCTCACGACACCGAAGTCTGGGCGCCCATCGGCACGCGCTACCAGGCGAGCGATTTCACCAATCGCGGGCGGCACAACCTGATGGTCGTGGCGCGGCTGGCTGCCGGCGCGACGATCGAGCGTGCGAACCAGGAAATCGGCGCCATCTGCCAGCGGCTGGCGCAGCAGTATCCGGAAACCAACCGCAACGTGGGCGCATTCGTGGCACCCATGCGCGATCACTTTGTGGGCGAGTCCCGTTCGCTGCTGGCGGTACTTTGCGGGGCGGTGGGCTTCGTCCTGCTGATCGCGTGCGTCAATATCGCCAACCTGCTGCTGGCGCGCGCGGTCAACCGGCGGCACGAGATCGCGATCCGCACGGCCATGGGAGCGGGGCGGCGCCACCTGGTGCGGCAACTCCTGACGGAGGCGCTGGTGCTGGCTTCGGCCGGAGGGGCGTGCGGCCTGGCGCTGGCATACTGGAGCCTGCGCTTCCTCGACAAGCTCGTGCCAAAGGGCATCTCCGGGATGACGGCGCTCGCTCTGGATGGACGGGTGCTCGGATTCACACTGGCGGTGTCGCTCGCGACCGGTGTGGTTTTCGGCCTGCTGCCCGCGTTCCAGACCATGCGGGTGGACCTGCACGAAGCGCTCACGCAGGGCGGGGGACGGCGTGTTGCCGGCGGGACTGGGCGCCGGATGCAACAGGCGCTGGTGATCTCCGAGGTGGCGCTGGCGTTCGTGCTGACGGCCGGCGCCGGGCTGATGATCCGCACGTTCGTGCTGCTGCGCGGCGTGGACCCGGGCTTCCGCACGCAGAACATCCTGACGGTCCGGACCTCGATGCCCTCGCGTCTTTACCAGGACGACACGAAGCGCGAGGCTTTCTTCAACGAAGCGCTGCGCCGCGTGGAGGCGCTGCCCGGCGTGGTCTCCGCCGGATTCACCAACGGCGTGCCGATCGCTTTCAAAGGATGGGTGAACGGGTTCACGATCGAAGACCGGCCGGTGCTGGGCGCCGGACAATTTTCCAACTCCAACTTCCGTTTGGTGACGCCGGGATATCTGGCGACGCTCGGAATTCCGCTCCGCAAAGGGCGGGCGATCGAGGCGCGGGACCGGCCCGGCGCGCCGTACGTGACGCTGGTCAACGAAGCCTTCGAGCGCAAGTTCTGGCCGGGCGGAAACGCTCTGGGCAAACGTCTGCGCTTCGGGAGCGGGCAGCCTTGGGTCACCATCGTGGGAGTGATCGGCGACATACGGCAGTCGGGCCTGGATGCGCTGCCGCGGGCTGAGATGTATCTGCCTGCCGCACAGGTGCCCGACCCGGCCGATTGGCTGGCGGTGCGGACGAGCGGCGATCCGTCGCGGCTGGCGGCGGCGGTCCGGCGGGAATTGAGGGCCGTGGACCGCGATCTGCCGATCAGCGATCTCAGCACCATGGACGAGATCCTGGATCGGGAAGTGTTCGACCGGCGCGTGCAGATGCTGCTGTTGGCGGTGTTCGCCGGGGTGGCGGTGATACTCGCGTCGGTGGGGATTTACGGCGTGCTGGCCTACATGGTGGCGCAGCGAACGCACGAGATCGGGATCCGCATGGCGCTGGGCGCGCGGCCGTGGGATGTGCTGCTGACGGTGGCCGGGCAGGGATTGGCGCTCAGTGGCGTGGGGGTTCTGGTGGGTGCGGCCGGCGCGTTGGCGGTGACGCGGGTGCTCTCGAAGTTGCTGTTCGGCGTGGCAGCCACGGACCCGGCGACCTTCCTGTCGGTGGCTGGGCTGCTGCTGGTGGTAGCGGCGCTGGCGGCCTGGCTGCCGGCGCGGCGGGCTACGAAAGTGGACCCCATCCAGGCCTGTGGGGCAGGGTCCTGAGGTTGACTGGCCGTGGGTTTTTAGCAGTGTACTAACGCCGATAACGCCACTTTTTGTCCAAGTGGATAACTTCCGGGTTGCCGACGATACGTCATCTGGTCTTGCGTAGGCTCGCCAGCGGTCCACCGGTCTCAAAACCGAATAGTGATTCGGTCCCTATTTGGTTGGGATGTGAATGCTTGCTATCGGGGGTCATGAGCGGGAAAGTGCCCACCTTTTCTCCTTGCAGCCCCGACTTGCCCAAGTTGCGCGTGTCAATGGCGGCGGGACCGCGCGGATTCGAGGGCAGGGGAAGAGTGTTCGGCGCATGGGCCTTGAGGGCGGCAGGCGCCGGCAGCGCCGCACGAACGGCGTCGCAGGCCTTCAGGAAGGTTCATGCCAATCGTGCAGCGAGGTGTTTCGCCGTCAGCGACTTGCTCGCCTTCAGCAGCTCGCGCGGTGCTCCCTCAAACACAAGTGTGCCACCTTCGGCGCCTGCACCCGGCCCCATGTCGATGATCCAATCGGCGCGCACGACGACGTCCAGGTTGTGCTCAATCACGATCAAAGTGGATCCATTGTCGACCATCGCGTCGAGGAGGGCGAGCAGGTTCGCCACGTCGGCCATGTGTAGACCGGTCGTCGGCTCGTCGAGAACCACGATTTGAGAGGGCTTCTGGAGCTCACCCGCCAGTTTCAAGCGTTGACGTTCGCCGCCCGACAGCGTGTTGAGCCTTTGCCCGAGCGCGATGTAACCGAGTCCCACGTCTTTCAGTGCCTTCAGCGTCGCGAGAATCGGTTTCTCTGTAAAGTAAGATAACACGTCCACGACGGAGAGGTTCAACACTTCGTTGATGTTCTTCCCGCGCAGCTTCAGCGCGAGAACCTCGTCGGTGAAGCAGCGGCCTTCACAGGTTTCACAGCGAATCGCGACGGGATCGAGGTGCTGTAAATCCGTGTAGATAACACCCAAACCTTCGCATGCGGGGCATGCTCCCTTGGAGTTCGCGCTGAAGAGTGCCGGCTGAACCTTGTTGGCCGTCGCAAACGCTTTCCGAATTGCGTCCGCCATTCCTGAGTAGGTGGCCAGGTTGGATCGTCGCGATCCCGCTCCCAGCGATTGATCGACGTAGACGGCATCCGGGTAATGTTTGGGAAGACAGCCGTGAATCAGCGAGCTCTTCCCGCTGCCCGCGACGCCGGTGACGACGGTAAGAACGCCCTTGGGAATCTTCACCGTGATGTTGCGGAGATTGTTGAGTGTCGCGTTCTCGACGAGAAGATGTCCCTTTCCGGCTCGCGGTTTCTCTTTCAACGCCTGATGCTTGGAAAGGTGTTTTCCCGTCAGCGTGTCGCTCTTCTTGAGCTCCTTGAACGGACCTTCGAACACAACTGTCCCACCGGCTCTTCCGGCGCCTGGCCCCATATCGACG
>Ga0116216_10002896_pt1 | contig 11279 bp, 7 predicted proteins | sample Sb_taG_11_FD_89696 | JGI IMG/M metagenome (GOLD analysis project Ga0116216, IMG submission 89696) | Peat soil microbial communities from Weissenstadt, Germany - Sb_50d_3_AS metaG | ecosystem: Environmental > Terrestrial > Soil > Wetlands > Peat | place: Germany: Weissenstadt | collected 2010-09-21
GAGGTCCGCGGCCTTCTCGGCGAGCATCACAACCGGCGCGTAGATGTTTCCGTTTGTCACGTAGGGCATGGCCGACGCATCGACGACGCGCACTCGCTCGAGGCCGTGCACGGACATGCTCGCGGGGTCGAGAACCGCATCGGGGCCGGTGCCCATCTTGCAGGTGCAGGACGGGTGCAGTGCGGTTTCGCCGTCTCTTGCCACCCAGTCCAGGATCTGTTCGTCGGTTTCGACGGAACTGCCGGGGGAGATCTCGCCGTCGTTGTAGGGGTCGAATGCCTGCTGTGTGAGTATCCTGCGAGCGCAGCGGACGGCCTCTACCCACTCGTGGCGGTCCTGATCGGTGGAGACGTAGTTGAAGCGGAGCGCGGGGTGCACGCGCGGGTCGGTCGAAACCACCTTGACCGAGCCTCGGGTATCGGAGTACATCGGGCCGACATGCACTTGGTAGCCGTGGCCTTGGGGTGCGGAGCCGTCGTAACGGATCGCGATCGGTAAGAAGTGGAACATGAGATTCGGGTATGCAACCTTGTCGTTGCTGCGAATAAAGCCACCCGACTCGAAGTGGTTGGTCGCGCCCGGCCCGCTGCGGAACAGAAGCCATTGCAGGGCAACGCCCGGCCGGTTGCGCCACTTCAGGGCCGGCGCGACCGAAACTGGCAGCTTTGACGCGTACTGCACATAGACCTCGAGATGGTCCTGCAAGTTCTCGCCGACCCCGGGGACGTCGTGCACCACCCTTACGCCGAGCCCCCCAAGCTCGCGCGCGTTGCCCACGCCCGAGAGCTGCAGCAGCTGCGGCGAATTGATGGCGCCGCCGCAAAGGATCACCTCGCCGGCACGAACCGAATGTGTCCTGCGTCCCTCCACGACCTCGACGCCGACGGCGCGGTTGCCCTCGAACAGCACGCGGTTGACGAAGGCGCGGCAGCGAACCTCGAGGTTGTGGCGGTCGCGCACGGGATGCAGGTACGCGCGGGCGGCGCTCAGGCGATGCCCGCGGAAGATCGTCCGGTCAAACGCTGCGAAGCCCTCTTGGCGGTAGCCGTTGACATCATCGGTGAGCGAGTAGCCGGCCTGCCGCACGGCCTTGAAGAACGCCTGGCAGAGCGGGTTGATCGCAGGACCGCGCTCGAGCTTAAGCGGACCATCGCTACCCCGCCACTCGTCGGCCCCCGCCAAGCAGGTCTCCATCCGCTTGAAGTACGGCAGGCAGTGCGCATAGTCCCAGCTGCCCATCCCGGGATCGGCGCCCCAGCGCTCGTAGTCGAGCGGGTTACCCCGCTGAAAGATCATTCCATTGATGCTGCTCGACCCGCCGAGCACCTTGCCGCGCGCGTGATAGATGCGCCTGCCGTGCATGTGCGGCTCAGGCTCAGATTCATACTTCCAGTCGTAAAAGCGATTGCCGATCGGGAACGACAGCGCCGCCGGCATGTGGATGTACACATCCCATGGGTAGTCAGGACGCCCGGCCTCGAGCACGAGCACACGGGCCGACCGATCCTCGCTCAGCCGATTGGCCAACACGCAACCCGCCGAACCGCCACCGACGATCACAAAGTCGTAAGCCACCGTGTGCCTCGCCGGTAAGTCTTTGACACGCACCCCGCGCCTGCATCCGTTACAGCGCGCTACTCGCGGCGGCAAACTACGGATTGCGCCGCAGCGTGACTGTCTCCGTTCCGCGACGAAGGTGCGCACGCTCGCCTCCGCCCAAGGAGGAGTCGTCGCGGTCGCTGCGCCCGGACGTCTGCCTTGCCGCCGGTGCGGCCGGCGCGATCGTCTTGCGCTCGCTGCGCGCGAGACGCGCGAGCTGCTCCGCGCTCGGTCGTGGGCGAAAAGGGCAGTCCCATCATCGCGTGAGGCGCGCGGCCGGGCTCCGAGCGGTCCGTTGGTCTGTCTAGCGTGCTACGGCGGGCATCGCGCTGGCATCATCGGCTCTGTGATTCACGAGGTATGGGGCGACGAGGCCGAGCTGGTGCGGGTCGCGGTGGAGTGGGCGGCGCAACGGGTCGTGCGGCCAACGGACTCCAAGACGACGGCGCACCCGGCCTCGGAGCTTGCTGCGGCGGCCGGGCCAACGGTCACGCCAGCGGGGATCGGGGGCGTCGAGGCGTTGCGCGTGTTTCGCGAAATTCTGCTGCCGGCGACGCGTTCGCAGGACGATCCGATGAATCTCGCCTACATCCCATCTGCGCCGACGCGCGCCGCCGTGGCGTTCGATCTCGTGACCAGCGCGGCGAATGTGTTTGCCGGGGTCTGGGAGGCGGGAGCGGGCGCGATCTATGCCGAGAACGAGGCGCTGGGGTGGATCATCGAGCTGCTGGGATGGCCATCGAGCGCGGCGGGCTGCTTTGTCGCCGGGGGCACCGGCGGGAACCTCTCCGCCCTCATGGCGGCGCGGCATGCCACGCTGGCCCGCCGCGGAGAGCGGCCACCGGGCGGCTGGCGGCTGGCGTGCACCGCGGACGTGCACTCCTCCATCCGGCTCGCGGCGCGCGTGCTTGATGTCGGGATCGTCGAGGTGCCTGAGAACGCGCACGGGCACCTCACCGGCGAAGCGCTGGCCACCGCGCTGGCCGACGATCCCGACGACATCTTTGCCGTCGTGGCGTCGGCCGGTACGACGAACGCCGGACTCGTGGACGACTTGGCGGGCGTGGCCGCCGCCTGCGCCGAGCACCGGGTGTGGTTGCACGTGGACGGCGCCTACGGCGGCGCGGGGCTCGCCGCCCCCAGCGTCCGTCGCCTGTTTGACGGCGTCGAGCTCGCGGACAGCTTCATCGTCGATCCGCACAAATGGCTGTTTGCCCCCTATGACTGTTGTGCGCTGCTCTACCGAGATCCCGAGCCCGCGCGCGCCGCTCACTCGCAGGCCGCTGGCTACCTGGACCAGATCGACCGCGGCGCCGGGAACCCGTCAGACCTCGCCGTCCACCTGTCCCGGCGGGCGCGGGGGCTGCCGTTCTGGTTCAGCCTCGCCACCCACGGCACCGACCGCTACGTCGCGGCTATCGAGCGGACGCTCGAGACAACTCGCACGGTGGCCCAGGCGATACGGGCCTGCGAGCACCTTGACCTCGTCTGCGAGCCAGAGCTGTCCGTGCTCTTGTTCGAGCGGCCCGGCTGGGACCAGGACGCGTACGCGGTGTGGTCAAACGCACTGGCGAGGAAGGGCGTGATCCTGTGCGTGCCGACCAAGTGGCATGGCCGCAGCGTGCTGCGACTGGCCTTCGTGAACCCAGACACGCAGCCAGCGCGCGTGATCGAGGCGCTGCAAACGCTGCGATGAGACCGAATCCCACCCGCACGGGCCAGCACCGGCACTGGCGGGCGCGGCTCATTCCGCGTCATTCCGAGCCTTCCAGGGTCGGCCGCCGGACGCCGCAAGGACTCACGCTTTGTACGTCTGGTGCGCGACTGGGGGTGCTCAGGGTTTGCGACGAAACGACACGTCGCCGTGCGAAGTACTGCGCGACCGCTTCCGCCCAACGCGCTCGGCGCGGGACGGTAAGTTCACCGAGAGCGCAGGCCTCTGCATCCACGAATCACCAGGCGCGTCGCCTCCCGATCCGCGACGGTCGGGGGACTCCTGCTCCGGCCCAGCTGGCGGACGGAGCAGCAGTCGGGAGCCCGTGGCCGGTCGGGCGACGAAGCAGCCACGCGCTCTGGCGAGCACGCGCGACCCGGTTACGCCTATACCGGTCATGGCGCCCTCGTGGCCGCATCGCTGCAAGGGTGGGAGCGCCGGCACCGGCACCGAGTCTGCTCAGCTGCCTGCAAGTCGCGCGAAGCCGGTTAGCATCGGGCCTCGGGCCGACTCAATTCGCCGGCCAGACGGGACTGAGCTCTCCTGACGGGCAACGCCGCTGTGAGCACCGCTGTAATCGCGCAGGCTGGATACGGTCTGACGCGGCGAATACCGACCTGGTCACCGTTGACGAAGTGTTCGGATCCGTGCCCGCCGACGTTCACGTAAACCCATCGGCCAATACGCTACGGCTACCCGACTGGCGGAGCGGCGCGCCACGGCGCCCCCCAGTGCATGAACGCGGCCCATAACCAAGGATCGTCGAGCTTGCGGACAAGGAACTCAGGATCCTGATCGGGGACCTCCTCGGCGTATGGGTGCCGGACCGCGGCCAGGGCGTCGCGTATGTCGCCGACCGTGGCATCGCGCAGCCAACACGTAGCGCCCTGGAGCGCCTCAGGCGACGCGACGCCGCCGGTCAGCGACTCGATTACCTTGCGGCAGGCACCGACCGAGGCTAGGCGCGCAACGGGCCATCCCGCGGCGATGATGGAACGGGCACCTGCGGCCAGCAGTCCGGCCGGAATGCCGATGCCGTCGTTCAGGTCGGTTTGGGCGATCGTCCCCGAGTCGCAGCTATCCAGGATGACGATCGCCCCCGGATCGATCGTGATCGAGTCGAACAGGTCGCCGACGCTGAGATCGAACTGTCCGCCAAGCCGTAGGTGGGAGGCCAGCGGATCGCGCCACTCAAACACGCCATGACAGTCCAGGTGGATCATGGTCGCGCCGCTCTGGTGACCGTCGCTGGGCCGGCTGTCGAGCCAGAGCGCGGCTTCAAGCTCTTCGGCAGAGCTGACCAGGTATTCGGTGGCTCCTGTTGGCAGGAGCGCTGCGGCGCCGTCGGTGGATGCGGCATCGCTCGGCCGACCGCGAATCGCGACCGGGCGGACGTTCATCGTTCGGGCACCGGTCAGAGCGGCGCCGACTGATGCCAGGGACTCTGCGACGATGACCGCGATGGCGTCGCACACGTGTTCTCCGTCGAGCGGCAGGGCGTGGATCGGCAGGGCCGCGAGCACGCCCTGCGGTACCCAGACGAGTCGCCCGCCGCGATAGCCGTCTATCGCCTGACGCAGCGCTGGCTCGAGCCGCGGCCCGGTCTCGGCGAGCAGTCCGGGCAGCAGGTCTCGGACGGCAGCCTCCACGTTCCGGGCGTGCCGGATTTGATCGGAGTACGCGCGGACTGCGTCCAGGACCACACGCAGCGACGCCGGATCATCCTCGATAACCGCCGCGCCGTCGGTGGTGATCTTGATGAGCCGAAGCCGATCCTCGGCGATCAGCGAGTACAGCACCACGGTCGGACGGTCGGCGGCAGCCAGCCACGCGGGCGTGTCGGAAACGGTGTCGGGTGGCGTAACTGGGGTGAGCGCGCCCGGCGCCGCACCGGCCGCGGCGAACTGACGGCGCAACGCCGTGAGCTCTGCCACCAGAGTCGCCGCGCTGTCACGATCGGTTTGACGAGGGTGGGGGACCGAGGACAGATCGCTGGTCGAGTACAAGTCGCTGGCAGCCTGCGCGGCGATACGGCGCCATAGCCCGCGAAACCGCTCCCAATCGGCGGATCCGATGGTGTCGGTGGGGGGATGCCCCATCGTGCCCAGCTGGCCGGCGATCACGCGCCCACGTCCGGTTTCGGCGAACGACAGCGCCCGTTCGGACTGGCCGGCGTCGAGGGCGGTCAGGGCGGCCACGAGATACCGATCCGGCCACGCCGCCAGACGGGTGATCACGAGCTCGGGATAGGGGATGTAATGGAGGTCGGTCTCGAGAAGAGCGAACGCCCGGCCGAAAGCGTCCACGGAAGCCTCCAGGTCGCCTGCGCGACGATGCAGCTGCGCGGCGATCGCCAGGTACGTAAAGGCATCCATGGGCAAACCGCGCGCGATCGCGATCCTCGCGTCGTCTCGCGCTTTCCTCGCGCCCGCGGAGAAGTCACGATCAAGACCGAGCTCGACCGCACTCTTCGCTTCCTCGCCCGGAGGGATGGGTGCCCCGCTGTTGGCGGCGCGCGCCTGGCGCGACGACCACTGCTCGATGTCCGTTGACCACTGGTTGAAGCCAGGCGAACTTGCCCAGGCGCGGAAGTTGATGCGGCTGCGCACTCGGGCACCGCGATCGTAGACGCCGAGCGAGAACAGCGCCGTCATCAGCTCTCCGCGGAAGACGTCTATCGATCGGGATGGAGCGGTCTCCACCAGCCGTTCGGCCTCGTCGATCCACCAGTCGATCCCGTCGCGGCCCGGCCGCGGGTCCCCAGCGTCCGGATCGAGCGCCACTGGCCAGCTCGCGATCAACGTGAGGATGGCCTGCCGACGGAATGCGGGGTCCGCTTCGTCCCCCGACCGGCCTAGCGCGTCGATCAGCCGGTCGGTGGCGCCCACGCGGTCGCCGCAGCGCATGCGGATTCGAGCCTCGAGCTCGGCGAGGCGCAGCTCGGCGGTGGCACCCGAAAGCTCGCTCCGGAGAGCCGCGAGGATCGCGTCCGCGCGATCGAGTCGGCCGATACGAACCCACCCCCCGGCGGCGCTCAGCCCGGTCGCGAGCCGACTGTCGGGCGACAGGTTGCGTGTGAGCAACCTCTCAAGGGCCAATGCGATCGCCTCGGTCAGCTCGCCGCCCAGCGCGGCGTCGTCGGCGCGAATGGCGATCATGCCGAACACCGCTGCGAGCGCGTCGTCGCGCACCCGCGCCGTCTCGTCGTCGATCCCCAGCTGGGTGTACCCAGGCGGTTCGGCCGCGACCGCATTCATCGCAGCGACGCATCGCCTCAGCGTCTCGGCCGCGAGGGGTAGATCTTCATACACGAGCGCTTCGAGAACCGGGATCGCCGGAGGTGGCGGCGCGCCAACGAGCCCGACATCGAGCGCTGCGCCAAGAAGATCCACACGCCGAGCCGGGTCGTCCCGCGGACAGTCGAACGCCGCCTGGAGGCGCTCGCCGACTAAGTCGGGCGTGCCTGGAACCGACGGCGGCAACTCCTTGCGCAGGCGCAGAACCTCGACTCGGGCCAGCAGGAGCATTGCCGCGACCCCTGCGAGCGCCACCCGGAAGCCGGCCCGTTTCGTGTCGTCCGTGACGCGTGCAAGTTGGCGGTCGAGCCCCGGGGCTAGGCGGCGGACCAGCGCATCGGTGCGCGGCACCACGTCATCCGGCGCGCGGCCCTGCACGACGGCGAGCGCCAGCGCACGTTCCGCCGGACTCGCTGGTGGGTCGCCGCCGGTGGTGACCAGCTTTCTGATCACGTTCGCGAACACCTCAGCCGACAGCTCGTCCTGCCAGCCGAGTCCGCGCGCGTCCCGCTCCCACTCCTCGGCGCGGCGAATGGCGTCATCGCCGAGTCGCTGCGGCCGTCCCCGCAGATTGATGGTGGCCGCCAGAGCGTTTCGCCCCCACGCCTGGTGAACCGTGTCGAGCCAATCGGCCGGACCGGTCATCGAATCGGTATGTCGTGCTCGACCGGATCTGGGGTGAACTTCTGCGCCTTGGTGCCGCGCAGGAGCGACCGCTTGCGCACAATCGTTGGCTCGATCCGAACCCGGACCCGCTCCACGCCGGGCGGAACCGTCATCGTGTGGAGCAACGTCTGGGTGCCAATCAGATCCTCGCCCTTGCGGTAGAGCTGCCACCGAACACCGCCGCCAACTCCCGTCTCTCCAGCCTCGACCTTCAGAGCCCGCACCGCGAAGTCGAACGCGAGCACGAAGTCGGCCTCGCCGGATGCCCGGAACTCGAGGTCCGGGATCGCCAGCACGTGCAGCGCCGCGGCGACCGTGGGCCAGATCGCGCCAGCCAGGGTCTCGATGACACCGAGTTTCCCGCCAGCTCCTAACCCCACCTTGATCTGGCTCCTTCCATGGGCAGCCGTGACGCTGGTCGTGTCCGGGGCCCACGAGCACGTAACCGCATCCGGCATGCCAAGCGGCGTGAACTTGTAGTCCATCCTCCCGATCGGAGGTGGCCTCTCGCCCGGGTGGCCGAAGGCTGTGATCGCGTGGCGGACCAGAACCACCGTTCCCGACTGGCTCAGCGCGTCGGTCAGCCAGCGCCCGGACTCGGGAGCAGCCGCGTAAACCTTGTGCAGATCGACGGCCACCGGCGGCGCCACTTCGACGTCCCATGGCAGATCCGCCGCGGCTTCGTCGCCCTCCTCGCCGCCCATGGTGGCGAACAGCGCCTGCTGAGCGGCAAGCTCGTCCAAAACGGGATCGTCGACGTCGTCGGTGAAGTACCCGGTCGCCACGTCTGGCTCGCTAACGAGGCCTCTCCAGCGCCACGCGTCGAGCCTATTCGAACGGAGACGGCGCGGCTAGCGATTCCGAGTGGACGTGCTGGGCCGAGAGCCGCCGGGCCCGGACACACCGGCGCATCGGAGTGGCTGATGTCAGTCGCCGGCCGTTGGTCAAATCGGAGCTACATATGCTCGTGGCTCCACACGCGATCAGGCGGGCCAGCGGCCTGTCGCTGAGCCCTACCCATGGCTGCGTCTAGCCTGCCGCGCAATGCGGGCGGCAGCTCGGACGCGCCCACTCCCATTCTCGCCCGCATCTCGATAGTTCGCCCGCGGCGGTAATGACAAACGCTTTCATGCTCCGGCCGTCTCGCGTCACGCAATCGCGTGGCCTTCGCCTAGAAAGAGCACCTCGTCCGACGGTGGCGGCGTGGCTGCTCCCTGGGCCCAGCAGCACGCTCGCTCCGCGCAGCGGAATCCGCGTCGTCGATGACAACCCTCGCTTCCGCGCCCTCGCCCGAATGCTGCTGGGGCGGTTGGGATACGTGATCGTGGCCGAGGCCGCGGACGGCGCACAGGCGCTCACGCGCGGCGCGTCGTGTTCGTCCGGATGCGGCGCTCGTCGACATCCAGCTACTGACATCGACGGTCTCGCGCTCGCGCGCCGCCTACGCGAGACCGACAGCAGCCTGCGGATCCTCCTGACCTCGACGGATCCGACGCTCGTCGCTCCCGCCAAGCTTGCCGACGGCGCAGCCGTGGCGTTCGTTCCGAAGGACAGTTTCGCCATCACAGCGCTCGCGCCGCTGCTCGGCGACTGACCGCGCGCGAGGCCGTGGAAAAACCCAACGCGCTGTTCAGAGAGCGCAGTACCACAGCGTGCGATCGGCGCGCTAACGGATCGGCCGAGGCGCACCAGTGTGTGGACTACGCTCTCGCTGAGATGGCGACGCGCGGGCGCGATCCATACCGAGTCCTCGGGGTCCCCCGGAACGCGTCCGACGAGGAGGTTCGGTCGGCCTATCGCCGGCTGGCACAGCTTCACCATCCAGATCACAACGGTGGCTCGCTCGAGGCGGCGCGGCGCTTCGAGGAGTTCCAGGATGCCTACACCGAGATTGTGCGCCGCCGCCGGGGAGCGCCTGCGGCGCAGCGCGCGACTTCGCAGGCTCATGTCGATCCGGATCTCGAGCGGCAGCTCGCCGACCTCGAGCGCGAGCTTCGCAATGCCGCCCGTGCTGCCCGCGAGCGGGCCCGTCGCGCCGCCCGCGAGGCGGCAGCCACCTACAAACACGCAACCGACGAGGAGCTCGGATACATCCATACCGACGACAGCTTCGGCAAGATCCTCGCCGATGCTCGTCACGAGCTATCTGAGCGGTTCTCCGAAGCACGCCGGCATCCAATCGGCAAGACGGTGTCCGAGCTCATCGATGAGCTCGCCTCGAAGCTGACCGGCGGCGGCCGTCCGGGCGCTGAAGACTGACGGCCGGCCCGCGGCGCCATTCCTCAGGGGATCGGGAGCGCGCGAATCGGCTCGGCGGCGCTCCGCGCCGCGACGTAGGATGGCAGCAGCACCAGGGCGGAGGCCGCGTCGGGGGCGTCGACCTTCCACCACCGTGTGGACCGCGCGCGCCGGCGATCAGGGCTTCCGCTTCGGCCTGGCGGTAGCCGGAGCGCCAGCGCCGCGACCACACCCGTGTCGGCGACAGGGTGTCGCGCCGATTCGCTGGAGTCAGCGGCTCGGGATGGTCCGCGGGTTCGCCAGCTATCTGGCGACGATCGACCCGGACACCGAGATCCCACCCGCCGATGTGCTGTCCGCTCGTCAGCAACGCGTCGCGCCGTATATCTACTCACCTGAGGAGATCGAGGCGCTGATGGACGCTGCCGGTGATCTGTGGCCACTGGTGCGGGCGGCGACGATGCGAACCGCGATCGGGCTGCTCGCCTGCACCGGGATGCGGATCGGGGAGATGCTCGCGCTCGACGACGGGGATCTCGACATCGAGGACGGTGTGATCATCGCGACCGGGAAATGGGGCAAGCAGCGACAGGTCCCTTTGCACCCGACCACGGTGCAGGCGCTGCGCGCCTACCAGCAGACCCGCGACGAGTACCGGCCGGTCCGGCCGACCGAGGCGCTCCTCATCACCCGCCATGGCGATCGGCTGACGAAGGGCGCGTTCCTCAAAGCGTTCCGCGCGCTGCTGATCACCGTCGGGCTGGAGGGCGCCGGTGAGCGGGAGCGGCCGCGCCCGCATGACATCAGGCACGCGTTCACGGTGCGGACACTGATCAACTGGCATCACGCCGGTGCGGATATTCGTCGTGAGCTTCCGAAACTCTCGACATATCTCGGGCATGTTTCACCGGAGAGCACGTTCTGGTACCTACAGGCGGTGCCGGAGCTGCTCGAGCTCGCGGCCCGCGATCTCGAGCAACTCCTGGAAGGAGGGGAGGAGCGATGACGCTGCTGGCGCCAACGATGCAGGCCTGGTTCACCGACCGGATGATCAACCAGAAGAACGCCAGCCCAAGAACGATCTGCGCGTACCGCGACACGATGCGGCTGCTGCTCACCTTCGCGACAGAGACGACAGGCACCCCGCCCAGTCGACTGGATATCGAGCAGCTCGACGCGCCGCTGATCGGTGTGTTCCTCGATCACCTCGAGCGCGACCGTGGCAACAGCCCCAGGACCCGCAACGCTCGGCTGGCGGCGATCCACTCGCTCTACCGCTACGCCGCGCTGCGTCATCCCGAGCACGCGCACACGATCGCGCGCGTGATCGAGATCCCGCAGAAGACCCACGAGCGCGCGACCGTCTGCCATCTCGAGCCACCGGAGATCAAGGCGCTGCTTGCCGTGCCGGACCGGAGCACTTGGCTCGGGCGTCGCGATCATGCGCTGCTGCTGACCGCGATCCAGACCGGGCTGCGCGTCTCAGAACTCTGCGGTGTGCGGATCGGTCACGTCCGGCTCGAGGGCGGCGCCAGCATCCAGGTCCTCGGGAAACGACGAAAGCAGCGCGTCACGCCGCTCACACCCGGCACCGTCAAGGTCCTGCGCGTCTGGCTCCGGGAACGCCAGGGCGACGAGGATGATCCGCTGTTCCCGACCCGGCAAGGAGGCCCGCTGAGCCCGAAGGCGATCGCGTGGCTGCTGGACAAGCACACCGCGACCGCCGCGGCCCGCTGCCCGTCGCTGAACAAGAAGCGTGTCACCCC
>Ga0116216_10002897_pt1 | contig 11278 bp, 12 predicted proteins | sample Sb_taG_11_FD_89696 | JGI IMG/M metagenome (GOLD analysis project Ga0116216, IMG submission 89696) | Peat soil microbial communities from Weissenstadt, Germany - Sb_50d_3_AS metaG | ecosystem: Environmental > Terrestrial > Soil > Wetlands > Peat | place: Germany: Weissenstadt | collected 2010-09-21
CAAGCCAAGGCACTCGACCTACTCGACACCAAGCTCACCACGTAGCCAAAGCCAAACCAACCACCAAACACCGAATCCCGCGCAAACACGCGGGATTCGTCATCTCAACCCCGAAAACTTCCGGCTAAGGCGACCAGGCGATGGCGCCGGTCAGACGTGATCGACGCGGAGGCGCACGATCGCGTTCGCATCGTCGGATGCGCTGCAAACCAAGTCGGTGCTTGCACCCGGGACCCGGCCGGACTCACCCCCCAAGCGGCAAGGAGACGCGCAAATCGGGCGTCCAGCGCTTGCTAGTGCGATGCGAATGCGAGCTTCTCGCAATCCGCGAGCTTCACCGGGGTCGGCAGAGGATCGGAGATTCTCGTGCCGTCGGGCGAAAGAGCTCAAGATGCACGAGGTGCTTTCCCGAAGGCGGCGCGCGCCGCGCCCCAGGCCGATGGCGCTCAGTTCTCGCCTTTGAGGGGAACGGTGTTGGTGTTGGTGTTGATGTTGATGTTGATGAGGTCGGAGTCGGGTCCGCCGCGCCGGCCAAATGCCGAGGGAGTCGATCGCATTGTTTTCTGTAGCAGTCAGTTCGGCTCGAAGCCGTCGAAGGTCTCGACGATGCGGCTGGCCGACCGGACTCCGGGATGACGCCTCCGATAACGGATGCGGCTATGCCGGGTAACCGAGTACCTCCTCGGGGGGCAGGACGATGCGCCGGCCGGAAACAGTCGACGCGCGGATACCCACCCAATGGGCCTTGTCCCCCGGAGCCCACGAGTCCAAAGCAAGTCCGTCCAGGCGGCTGATCTCGTTCGGGTCCGTGACCTCGTCGGCCACCCCGCTCATGATCACGCTCCAACCGGTACGTGCGTGCTCCTCGATGCCGTCGATCTCGAATGTGGCCTCGGCTGACCGAACCACGGCGTGGAACGCCGAGCCGACCTCGGTTCGGAACACCACCGACTGCGACGGCTCGTCGAACAGGTAATTGACCGGACGCAGCACAGGGGCCCTCTCGCCCATGCTCACGGCTAGTCGCCCGAAGCTGTGCGACGCAAGCAAGCGCACACATTCCTCCCGAGGCAAATCGAGCATCTCGATCGTCAGACCTTCCCCCTCGCTCGGTCCCTGGGGCGGGAGGGCCGAGGCCCGCTCGTCCCGGTCCGCGCCTCGATTTGAGGCCATGTCGTGACGATACCGCCGATCGCAAGATCCCGCTGACCCCGCCCGCGTCAGGACGTGGCGCGCGTCGCTCAAGCCTGCGCGGGCAGTAGCGACTCGTAACCCCGCCGCTAAAGCGGCTGACCGTGTCCCGCACGCCGAAGTGCTCCGTTGTAGGGTCGGTCGGTTAGCTCGCGGGGTACGACACCAGCGCGCTCGGGCAGCTTGAGACTCGCTGGATGCGAGTGGGCGCCCAAACCGCGCGGCGCGGCGGCCGAACGGGACTCGTCGGGTCCGCGGCCGTGCTCGGTCGCTAAGTGCTGGTGCGACCTCACGTCGCCCGGCCCAACACCGACCCTGTGACGAAGAGGCGCTCGCTCTACCCTGGTGGCATGGCCATCATCCCGTGCCCGAGCTGTGGAGCGCGCAACCGCGTCCGCCCGATCGCTTCAGGATTCCCTCGCTGCCCGAGCTGCAAGTCGGAGCTTCCTTGGCTGGTCGATGCCGACACGGACACGTTCGAGGCCGAAACGACCGCCTCGGTGCCCGTAGTCGTTGACTTCTGGGCGGCGTGGTGTGGGCCGTGCCGGATGATCTCGCCCGTCCTCGAAGACCTCGCTGCCCGGCACGCCGGAAGGCTGAAGGTGGTCAAGGTCGACGTCGACGCCAACCCCGGACTCGCTGCCCGCTTCGCCGCCCAATCGATCCCGCTCTTGGTCGTGATTCGCGACGGCCGCGAGGTCGACCGCATCGTCGGTGCGCTTCCGCGCGCAGCGCTCGAGCAGCGGCTCGGACCAACGCTCGCCAGCTGAGCCCTAGGCAATCGGATCCCGGGCGAGCTCAACGCTCCCATCGTCACCGTCGGCACGATTCGGTTGTCGCCGAAGGGTCGTCAAAGCCGGCGGCGCGCTGACGACTCCAGTCGTGGCAAACCACTCGTGGGCGCCCGCGAACCCGGAGCATCGCTAGGTCGCCGAGCGCTCGCCGGCTCATGGTCCGACGAGTACGAAAGCAGTCGTTGCCGATGCGCGGCTTCTACGCGTTGCGCCGGGCCCCACACGGCCTCGAACGTACCCGCGTACCCAGTCGGCGCCCAGGTCTTCTGCTTCACGCGCGAGCAGCAGTCTGCCGTCACTGCTGGTGCTCGTCCTGAGCATCAGCCACCTCGAGGTCGGGTCCAGTTGCGAAACGCTTGCGCGAGCGGTAGTCGATGCTCGGTGGGCTTCCCGACTGAGGTTGCGGTGGCCCAAGACAAACGCTGGATGGCCGCCGCGGGAGCAGCAGGCGAAGCCCCGCCCAATCTCACGATGTTCGGAGCCGCACTTCCCGTCTTCGGCGGCGCTCGCTCTCGCATATCCCGTCCGAGTTCGACTGCGACGATGTTCGGTTGTGGCTCGACGAGCGGATTCGTCGTCGGCGGCCCGAGCGACGTGCTCACGCGTCGCGAGGGCGCCGCAATAGCCGAAGTGGTTTCGTACGTGTTTAGAGCAGTACGTGGTCGGCCCGTCCGAGTGTCGGTAGCGCACCGGCTTGGAACGAGGCGCCCGGCGAGCCGTTGGGATCGGGATCCGGGACTTCCCCGACCCGCGTGATCTCGAGGTGCGACTCTCCCAAGCGACGGGAGCCACATCGCTCGGACCGCCGCGGCTTTCCGCCTCGCGCGGGGCGGGCGGGGGAGACGGGTCCGGGCGGATGAGCCGTCGGCTCAGCTAACCGTGATGGCGACGGGCAGCGTCTTGTCGATCAGGTGTTTATGGGCGTCCAATGCCCGCAGCGTGATTAGGTAACGGCCATTGGCGAGCTTGCGTCCGTCGACCTTGAGATCCCAGCGCAGGGCCAGTCGGCCTTCGGGATGGTGACCGAGCGGGACCCGGCCGACCGTCAACCGCTTGCCGTTCTGGAGCCGCTGAACGAGGAATCCGATATTTGACGGCTGACGGAGCGTGGAGGTGAGTTGTTCCTCGCCGCCGACGCTCGTGAGTTCGCCTTCGCACAACCGCGGGTCACAGAGCTCCATATCCGCGGTTGCGCTTGCAGCCGTCCTGCTCACAGACGAGTTCAGTCCTGTGCACCTGGGCCTGCTTCAGTTCCCCGAATTCATCGCTGCGCTGATCACCGCGGTTGTGCTTGGGGTGGTCTTCCGTACCCGGGGTCTCCACTACCTCGTGCTAGGAGGCATGCTCTCGCTGATCGCGGGGATCCTGGTACTTCTGTCTCGCCTCCCGCCCACGTCGCTGGGTATGGCGATCGGCTCTGGACTAGTCGGACTCGGCGTCGGCGGCTCGGTGGCGCCGGCGCTGTTCATCGCCGGCTTCTCGCTGCGCAACAACGCCCTGCAGCGCGTGTTCGCGATCATCGAGCTGCTGCGAGGAGTTGCAGCATTCGCGGTCGGGCCGGTGCTGGTACATGTGGCCACGACCGTCGGAGGGAGCCCGGCGGCGGGCACCCGGGCCGCGCTGTGGATCTGCTTTGGAATCGCTAGCGCCGGCACGCTGTTCGCGGTCTCCCTTTATGCGCTCGGCGGGGTACGCCCGCCGGCGCCGGCACTGGAGACATGGCAGAGCGGCGAGGCGCCGGCGTGGTACTCGCCGCCGCTGCTCGCCCGAATCCGTGACTCCTCCAGGGCGACAGTTCTGACCGAGCCGCTCGCCTGTGACGCGGGCGGACACTACGGCGGCCCGCGCAACGGCGACTCGGTGGAGCCCGCGGCCGATCGGGTCGGCGCAGCGACATGAGCGCCGGCGACCTTGGCCCGGTGCTGTTCGCGTACGACGGCTCGGAACTGGCCGGGCTCGCGATCGACGAGGCGGCCCCGCCAGCTGGCAGGCGGACGGGACGCCATCGTGCTGACCGTATGGCGTCCGTTCGTGGTCGGGTTCATCCCGCCGCCGGGGGTCGAGTTCGACGCGGCGGCTAGCGACGAGGTCAGAAGAGCTGCCGAGCAAACCGCCGCGCACGGAGCCTCGCTGGCACAAGCCGCCGGCTTCCGCGCCGAGAGTCTCGAGCTCACCGAAGCGCCAACGTGGAAGGGGATCGCCCGCGTCGCCGACGACCGCGACGCGAGCCTGATCGCGCTCGGTTCCCACGGCAAGAGCGGTCTCGCAGGCGTTTTCCTCGGCAGCGTGGCGGCCGCCGTCGCGGCGCACTCGGGACGTACCGTGCTGATCGTGCACAGGCACGCCTGAACCACTAGCGCTCGCTTCGGCGCGCTGGTCGAGCGCCGGATGCTGACCGGCTCACCTCGTTGAATGACACAACCGGCATTCCACTGCCGAACTGGGAGCCGTGCTGGTCGCCGGCGATCGCGTTCACTTCTTGAGCAGCCCAAGTGCCCCACAAGCGCTCTTCGGCGACGGAGCACCGCTCCGCCGGCGCTTGCGCCGGCCATTCCTTTGCCGCGGACGCGACCACGCGGGCGAAGTCGATCGGACCGGGATCGCATTCGGGTCTCGCCGCCTCGACGCCCCGGTCGTCCCCTTGGCGACGAGGGAGCGCCCGCACGCTGACCAGCGGACGGGCGCCTGGTCACGAACACGCTCCCTCGCTCCGGGAAGGTAGGATCGATCGCGTGGAGCGCGGTGTCCACGATCGTGGCGGTGTGCCAACCGATGAGCCGATCGATCGCAGCGAGCACACGCTCGAGGATTGGGAGGTCCTGACCGACGCGCTCGTCGGCGCGCTCGCTCGGCGCGGGGTGATGAACGTCGACGAGCTGCGGCGCGGGATCGAGGGCATGCCACGGGAGGAGTACGTGCAGGCTTCTTACTACGAGCGTTGGCTGTTCTCGATGGAGTCGATCCTGACCGAGAAGGGCGTGCTCGCCGCCGGTGAGCTCGATCGGAGGGCCGCGGGATGACCTATCGGGTCGGCGAGCCGGTGACGGTCGCTGCCAGAGCTCACAGCGGGCACCATCGCACGCCCTCCTACATCAAGGGCAAGACGGGGCGGATTGAAGGCGTGCACGCCAGGTTCCGGAATCCGGAGACGCGTGCGTACGGCGATCAGGGGCTCCCCGAGATGCCGTTGTACCTCGTGAGCTTCGCGCGGTCGGATTTGTGGCCCGAACCGTGTGCTGGCGGGGGCCACCGTGTCTACGTCGACGTCTTCGAGCACTGGCTGGAGGAGGCGAAATGAATGACCACGACCACGACCACACGCCGATCACCAACGGGGACGAACGCAGGGCCGGTGCGCGCGCCCGGGCGCTCGAGGAACTGCTGGTCGAGAAGGGCGTGCTACGCCCGGGGGAGATCCGCGCCGGCATCGACTGGCTCGTCTCGCGCACACCTGCGGACGGAGCGCGGCTCGTCGCGCATGCGTGGGTCGACCCGGAGTTCAAACAGCAGTTGCTGGCCGACGCCCGTGCGGCGGCGCTCGAGCTCGGCCTCGACCCCGGCCCGTCGCCGGTCGTAGTCGCGCTCGAGAACACCGAGACCGTGCACCACATGGTCGTATGCACGCTGTGCTCCTGCTATCCGCGGGCGCTGCTCGGTCCACCGCCCGCCTGGTACAAGAGCCTGCCGTACCGCTCGCGCGCGGTCTCGGACCCGCGCGGAGTGCTCGCGGAGTTCGGGCTGGCCATCGGCGACGACGTCGACCTGCGCGTGGTCGATTCGACCGCCGATATCCGCTATCTGGTGATCCCGCGTCGTCCGGCCGGGACCGATGAGCTGAGCGAGGACCAGCTCGCCGCGCTCGTCACGCGCGACTCGATGATCGGCGTCGCGCAGCCAGCCGCTCCCGCGCTCGCCTGACCGCGCCTGACCCGCAGCCGGTGACGCGCTCACCAGCCGTCGCGGCGATCGTCCGCCCCGAGAGCGCCGCAAGCAGGTCGTCTGGCTGCTTGTGTCCGAAAGCGGGCGAGCTGAGCGGCGGCCAGAGCATCCACGTCGTGGCTTGTTTGGTCGCAGAGCAGCAGCGTGGTCGGCGACGTGCCCGCCGAGCGCGATCAAGATCTCGAGCCCGAGGTTGGCTCCTCCTCCGTCGGGTCGGACCGGAAGTGGCGGGGGGCATCCGGCGGCCGGTTCGTAGGTATTGCTGGTCGTCTTGGCGCGAGCTTGCTGGCTGTCTTCGAGCGGACGCGTCGACTGGGTGGCCGTTCAGTCGCGATCAGCCGCCGGGCCGCGGTTTCCGATCACTGTGGGGAGGAAGCTCTGGTGCAAAGCGCGGCGAGGTCCATGCCGTAGATCCCAAACGTCTGGCAGCCGATCCGGTCGGAGAAGAAGTCGTGGCTCGCCTGGTTGCCAAACGCGGCCAGCGGCGCGACGTTGCGGGCGAGGTCGAGGTCCAGCGCGCCGTAGGTCAGGTATCGCTCGGGACCGGACAGCCGCGCGGCGGCGGCGAGCTCGCGCTGCGCGACCGGGTCTCGGAGCGGAGGCCCGTACGTGCCGCCGGCGAGCAGGAAGTTCAGAAAGTCGTCTGGATCCGGATAGTCGGCCTCCCATCCGGTGTATGCCAGGTCGAAGGGTGCGCCCGGGGTGCCCAGCAGCGTCCAGTACCGGTTGTCCCCAAACGTATGGATCTGAACCCGGAGGCCGATTCTGGCCAGGTCGTTCTTCACGATCTGCGCCTGCTCCGAAGCTGCGGGGTAGTCCAAGGTGTAGAGGACGGCGGTGCTTCCGGCGGCGTGGGCCGCTGTGATGAGCTGCCGTGCCTTGGCCAGGTTGGGGGTCAGCGGGTAGACGTGGGCGGCGCGGTAGCCCGGCATCCCGGGCGGCAGGTAATGGTCGGTCGGGGTATCAGGCAGTGCCTGACCTCCGCTCCCGACCGCGGCGAGGGCGCGCCGATCGATCGCGTAGTTGACCGCCTGGCGGACCCGGACGTCGCCGAACAGGGTTCGGTGCGTGTTCAGAAAGAAGTAATCGAGATCGAGCGCCGGCGTCACGAAGTACTGCTGACGCCCGTGCGCGGCCGCTGCGCTCCCCGGGCCGAAACGAGGCGCGAGGCCCGCGGCGAGGGCGGGTATCTCGGGGGTTATGTTGTAGTCCCACCAGCCGAGCGTCGTGTAGTCGGCGGTGCCGGCTTCGATTTCGCTGACCGCGCGCCCAGCCGGGACCCCGACCGTGAGCTCGATCCGCGCGAAGTGGTGAGGACGCTTGCCGTGATAGTTGGGGTTGCGCAGAAGCAGCGCTCCGCGACCCGGTGTGTACGACTTGACGTAATACGGTCCGGCCGATGGGATGGTCGGCTCGCCGTCGGGGTTGATCGGGGTGTCCGTCGGAACAGCGCAGAAGCCCGGCAAGGACATGCGGGCAGCTAAGTCCCCCGCGGGCGCGCGAAGGCGGATGGTGAGCTTGTTCCCTTTCGCGATCACCCCTGAGATGTGGGTGGCCTTGCCCGCAATGTAGGCGTCGGCGCCGACGACGTCGCCGAAGTACGGGTCGTATGAGCTGTCGGTGCGATGGTTGAGCGTGCGCTCGATCGTGTACTTGAATGTCTGCGCGGTGACCGGCTGGTCGTTGGGCGGGGAGAAGCGAAAGCCGGGCCGGATCGTGAACGTATAGGTCTTGCCGTCCCGCGAGCGCGTCGGGAGCGCCTCGGCGACCTCGGGTATGAGCTGCGAGCCGGCGACGCCGGGCCGGTCGGGGTAGTTGACGAGCTTGGCGCACGTCGCATACAGCAGCTGCGCCGAGAGGGGGTCGTAGGCGACCGCCGGGTCCATGAAGGTGACGTCTAACCCGGAGACGATCCGGAGCGTCCCGCCGTCCGAACCGCCGCGGCTGGGCGCGATCGACTGTGCATCGACGGCGACCCAGACCCGGCCGTCGGCGACGGTGAGCGCGGTAGGGCTGCCGCCCACCGGGATCCTCGCCTGGATGTGATCGTTGGTCGGATCGATCCTGGTCACGGTTCCGTCGCCGGCATTGGCCACCCACACCGATCCGTCCCCGACGGCGATGCCGGCCGGCGAGTCGCCCACCGGAATCGTGTCGGTGATCGATCGGCTGTCCGGGTCGATCCGCACCATCGTGTCGTCCAGTGAGTCGACCACCCAGACAGCGCCGGCGCCGGCGGCGATCGCGGCCGGGTTGTTGCCGACGGGAATCGGCGTCAGCACCCCGGTGGGGTCGACTCGCACGACCTCGTTGGCGTCGGAGTCGGTCAGCCAGATCGCTCCGTCAGGAGTGATCGCGATCCCGGCCGGGCCGGCGTTGGGATCGAGCTGCCGGGTGATCGCTCCGCTCGCGCCGTCCAACTGCGTCAACAGCCCGGTGGACGGCGCCACCCACACAGAATTTCCCTGCACCGCGACGGCCCCCGGACCTTCCGGGATCACGTTGTCGATCCGCGTACTGGGACCGAACGAGTTGAACTCGGGATCGATGCGGGCGACCGAGATGCTGCCCGCCGCGGTCGCATTGGGGTTCACGGTGCCCTGAACGACCCACAGGCCATCGGCAGTCCCCGCGATCCCGGTCGGCTGACCCGCCGGCGTCGCGATCGTCCCCAGCACGCGCATGCTGCCCGGGTCGATGCGCGAGATCGTTTGGTCGTCGAGGTTGGCCGTCCACAGCGACCCCGCGCCGTACGCGATCGCGCCCGGGCGGATCCCCACGCCCACCGCCCCGACCACACGATCACTCGCCGGGTCGATCTCAGCCACCGAGTTAGGCGCCACCCGCACCGTGCTCGCGCCCGCGCCGGCCAGCTTCACCGCCACCGCCACAATCGCCGCCAGCAGCACGGCTCCTCCAGCTGCGACCAGCACTCCGCCGCGGAACTTGCGCTTAGCGGTTACGGGCGCCTTGCGAGCGGTCGGCCGGCCGGGGGGATCCAGCGCCGGGTCCTGAGCGAGGATCGCTCGCTCGAGCTCCCGAAGCGCGCGCCCAGGCTCGAGCCCCAGCTCGTCGATGAGGCGATCGCGGGCGATGTGGTAAGTCTCGAGCGCTTCGGCCTGGCGGCCGGAGCGGTATAGCGCGAGCATCAGCTGACCCTGGAGGCGCTCGCGCCACGGATGCTCGCGGACCAGCGCCTCGAGCTCGCCCACCAGCCGCGCGTGCTCGCCCGACGCGAGGTCCGCGTCGATCCGATCCTCGAGCACGACCAAGCGAGATTCCTCCAGCCGCGCGGTCTCCGGCTAAGCGAACGGCTCGTAGGCGAAATCGCTCAGCGCGGGACCCCGCCACACCCCCAGCGCCTGCCGGAGGACCGCGGCCGCGGTCAACGCGTCGCCGTCTTCGAGCGCCCGCCGCCCCCGCGCCGCCAAAGCCTCGAACCGGTCGACATCGGTCTGCCCCGGCTCGATCCGGAGCATGTAGCCGCGTCCCTGCGTGACCAGCCGCCCGTCACCGAGCACCTTGCGCAGGTTCGACACGTACCCCTGAACGAGCTTGTTCGCGCTCGCCGGCGGCTGCTCACCCCAGATTTCGTCGATCAGGCGATCGGAGGAGACCGGCTCGCCGCGGTGCAAGAGCAGTACCGCCAACAGCGCTCTCTGCTTGGGCGCGCCCAGCGCCACCGGGCCATCGTGATCGACAACCTCAAGCGACCCGAGAACGCGAAATTCCATCTCGTTCGGTGCCCCTGCGCAGAACGCTACCACCGGAAACCCCCCTCGGAACATCCGCAGACGCAGTATCTACCGTTTCTAGACCGGTCTCGACCACTCCTCGACCAGCCTCGGGCAACGTCCCCGCCGCACCGATCGCAAGCGGCGATCGACCAACCACAGGAGGCAGGTCGAGATGACCACCACCCACCGCATCACAACCACCGCCGCGGTCATTCTGTCGCTCGCGGCCGCCGGCGCGCCCACCGCCGCGGCAACGGTCAGCGGCACCACTCCCACGACGACGTCCAACCAACCGCTCGCCAGCGTGTATGACCGTCCCGACAAGTCGATTATTCGCGTCACCACGCCGGCGAGCGCCCCACAGGCGGTCGTTCGAATCCAGACGCCGCCGAACGGGTTTGACTGGGGCGACGCCGGCATCGGCGCCGCCGGCGGCCTCGCCCTCGCCATGATCGGCGTCGGCGGCGCGCTCGTCGTCTCGCAACGGCGCCCCCGCGGCAACCGCCAAACCACCCCGCTCGGCTGACGAACAACGGCACACTCTCGAGGAGCAATCATGTCCCCGCCTCCTGGCACGCCGCCCGCCCGCCAGAAACCCCGGACGCCAGATCCGGTACGCAGGCGCATGCTGACGGCTACCGCGATCGCCGCCGTTCTGATCGGCAGCTCGGCAACGACGGCGAGCAGCGTGTCCGCGTCACCCCGCCCGGCTCTCCCACCCCATACGACGACCCGGATATCACGTCCGGACAGGGCTGACTGGGAGAAGATCAAGTCGGCCGCCCGGCTGCGCGACCTGGGGCTCGCACCACATCGCACCGCACACTTCAGGTCGTTCGCCGGGTTCCTCGGACTGAGCCAGCTCGAGATGATCCAGCCACTCGCGCCCGGCCGCTGCCAGGTCGCACTGACATACCTGTACGGCAACCTGCTCGACCTCCGGGACGCCGAGCCCGGTGAGAACTGGGCGCCCTTACGCCGGCTCGTCGCTAAGGAGCCATCGATCCGCGCGTGCGCCCCGCGACGAGCAAGACCGCACGCACGACGGGCTCCAGACGTCCACAGATAGCGTGACGGTCGCTCTCACTGCCCCCACGACGCGGTCGACCGCGTACCCCGAGTCATGCCTATTACTCAACCCCCGCTGGTCGCCGCGACCCGACGGTCGGCCGCCCCTTCCCCAGGACCTGTCCAAGCTCGCGGCGGCGGCGACCTCACTCCCGGTCGCCGAGCTAAGGGGTCGCGTGGGCGGTGCGACCGCTGTAGGCGTCGAGGGGCCACGCCGCGGCCGCAGGGCCTCACCGATACCAGTCTCCAGCACGGCAGCCGGCTCCGCTTCCTCATTCGGCTTCAATCCGCTCCTCAGCAAATGGCCTGACTGTCGCTCGCCTGCGGATGGAGACGTCCGTGTCGTTGGAAACGTCGCTGTCGAAAAGGACGATTCGGGGAAGCGCGGCGGCGGTCTCCGCGGCGCCGGCCGATCAGTTCTGCAAGTCGTCTCTATGAAGGCGGGCCGCTTGTCAACCCCCCAGTGTCAGATTTCTGACACCACAGCTGACAAATCGCCGGGTGAGTGCTGCCGTGTCAAGCGCCTGAGCAAGGTCACTGGAGTGAACA
>Ga0116216_10002898_pt1 | contig 11273 bp, 8 predicted proteins | sample Sb_taG_11_FD_89696 | JGI IMG/M metagenome (GOLD analysis project Ga0116216, IMG submission 89696) | Peat soil microbial communities from Weissenstadt, Germany - Sb_50d_3_AS metaG | ecosystem: Environmental > Terrestrial > Soil > Wetlands > Peat | place: Germany: Weissenstadt | collected 2010-09-21
CTCCGAATTCACTGTATTGGCGATTGAACAGGTTGCGGATGGCGAATGTTACTTGGAGGCCGAGCCGTTCGCTGAAAGCCATTGGCCGGAAGCCGACCACAAGGTCGTAGACGGCAAACTTGGGCAGCTGCGGCAGGGTGTTCGCGAAGTCGTTCGCGAGGTACCGACTGCCCACGATATTCGCGTTCATGCCGATGTCGAAATCATACGGGAGCTTTAGCACAAAGCCCGCCGTGCCCCGATGAACCGGCGTGATGGGTACCCGATCTCCGTCCAGGTCGGTAAACGGATCGAGGACAATCCGTGCATCATCGAGTGTATAGCTGCCGTACAGTTCAAGGTAACCCGTGGGCCGGACCGAAAGCGAAGCCTCGAGTCCGCGATGGCGAGTGCGCTCGATGTTTACGCTTTCTCCGCCGATCACACCGAATTCTGGCACACTGGAGTCGAAGATGATCTCGTTATGCACCTCCATGAGATACAAGGCGAGCCCTGCGGTCACCCGCTGGCTCCGCCACTTAAAGCCCACCTCGTAGTTGTCTGATGTCTGGGGCTTAAGCAGCGGATTCTGGCCGAAGACCCCAGCCAATTCGAGTAGGCTCGGAAAGCGGAAGCTGTGCGCATAGGAGACATAGACGGAGGCGGGCTCCGAGATTCGGTAGGTGAGGGCCCCCCGAGGACTCCAGGCTTTCAGGATATTGGAGAAATTCACCGTCGGCGTTGGGGCCATGGTCTGCTCAAGATTGTCGCTCGCCTCGTCGTAACGCACCCCCCCGCTCAACAGCAGATCGTCCGTGAGATGGAGCTCCTCTTGCGCGTAGAGGGCCCAGGTTTCGCGCGAGCTGCGCGACGTCTCAGGGCTCGAGGGCATTCCCAAGGTGCTTAAGTTGCTGTTGAGGGAGTCATCCTCACGGCGCAGATCCGATCCGAAAATGAAGCGGTTTCTGAGCTCAAAGAGAGGGGCATCGATTTGCGCCTGGGTGTTCAGGCCATAAGCTTGCTGGTCGTTATCGCCGGAAAAGACAAACGATGGATCTCCGGAGGCAGAGGTATCGTGTTTTGTCCAGGTATAGGGCGAAAACGTGATCAGGAGATTATCAATCGGTGTTACCTCGAGCGTCATGCTCGCGTGTCGAACCGTGGCGTCGTCGAAGTTCTGGTTGAGACTCGGGGAGGCCGCCTGGGGTCCGAGACCGCAGAATGTCGGAGGGATCGTCCCCAAGGCGATCTCGAATCTGTCGGCCAGTGTGCAGGGTTGAATCTGAGCCGCAGTGAGGGTTCCGGGGAGTTGACTCTGATAGTCCTGATAGCCCCCCGAAAAGGACAATGCGATGCGATCGGTGAAGGCGTAACGGAAGCTCGATTCGATATCTCGCGAGCGGAACTCGGCGCGGTCCCGGTAGTCATTCGAGCTGTCATAGTCTGCAAAGAGAGAAGCGGTGAGCGGCCCGTCGGTCCCGCCCGCGTGGAGGCTCTGTTCTAACGTGTGGTGGCTACCCCCGATAGTGCCGTAGCCTCCGTAAACGGTGTGGGAGTCGAACTGCGGCTTTCCTTCCCCTCCCCGTGTAAAGATCTGGATGGTGCCGCCGACGGCGTTGTCCCCGTAGAGCGCACTCGTCGGCCCACGCACGATCTCCACACGGTCGATGTCATCGAGATTGATGAGCGCCCAGTCCGTGACGCTGGTCGAGGGTTCGTTTGTGCGCCGACCGTCCACCAAGACGAGCATGCTCGAGCCCCCGCCGCTCCCGTTCGCGAAGCCGCGGGCCTCGACGTCGTAGCCCGTCGGGCCCGACGTTGTGTTGGTCACCATAATTCCCGCCTCCCGGCGGAGAAGTTCGGGCAGATCGCGGACTCCACTTTGTTCAATCGTGGCGCGATCGATCACCGTGACATTGCCCGGAGTATCGAGAATGGTGCGTGAGGCGCGTGTCGCAGTCACCGTGGCCTGCCCAACGGAGTACGGGGCATTCGCTGCCTGTGGTGGATTTGTCGTCTGCGGCGGATTCTGCGGCGCAGGCGCCGCATTTTGATCGGTCTGGTCCGGAGGAGAAGCGGCCTGTGCCGGGGGATTTGCCGATGCGGGCGAGTCATCCGCCCTTCCCGCAAAGGCAGCGAGCAGGCAAACCAGGACAATCGAGAAGCACGCGCTCGAAGGCCAGAGGCGCGCCTTGCGGCCCGGGCGGGAGCGCGAAGGCAGAGTCACCATGGGACCTCCCTTCACCTCCGCGGAGCACGGTGAGGGGACGTCCCCGGACGGATTTCGCCATGAACCCGGGACGCCACGCACCGCTCTTTCCACGAAGAGCAGTTGCACGTCTTCACGCGCCCAGGCAGGTCTCCTGGCTCATGGGTGTACGGCGTACGCGAGGTGGTAGGACCGCTCGCGCCACGCCGCGCGTTCCGTCCGCGCCTTCCCTAGATCCATGCGATCCGGTGGCAGCGTTGCGGTCGGAACTCCCCAAACACAGTGGCGGGACCGCGGCCGATTTTCACGGCCTTCCCTTTTCACCCGTGTCGGGCACCTAGGCGACGACAGGCGGCTTATACCACCCGTCTCGCGAACCGGTCAAATGAGCCGCCGGGGCTACCCGGCTTGACCTCGCTGCTTACCGCTCGGTAAGCTGCCCGGGTTTGGGGGACGTGCCGCCGCAAGGAGACCCGAGATGGATCCCAGCCACTTCGATACGGATGCGCTCGTGCGGAGCGTCTTCCAAGACGACTACGGCCTTGAGGCCAGCAAGCTCGAGGCGCTCTACAGCAAGTCGAAGCGCCATCAATGGAACGCCGAGCTCGATGTCGATTGGAAGGAGTTCGCCCCGGACGCGCAGATCCTCGATCCCAAGCGCGACATCCTCTCCCGCCTCTCCTGTGTGCAGGAGCTGCCCCACGAAACGCAGCGCAAGCTCTACCGCGAGGCTGCCATCTTCACGCTCTCGCAGGTGCTGCACGGCGAGCAGGCCGCCCTTATGACCTGCGGCCAGCTCGTGAACGCGGTTCCCGACGTGGAGGGCAAATTCTCAGCGGCGGTCCAGGTGATGGATGAAGCGCGGCACATCGAGGTGTTCGCACGATACCTTACACAAATCGGTCACTACTACCCGATCGACCCGGATCTAAAGACCATCATCCAGCAGCTGCTCACGGAGCATGACTGGGAAGCAAAATGCGTGGGGATGCAGGTGATCCTCGAGAGCGTGGCTCTCGGATTCTTCCGGCTCGGCGTCGAGATGTCTGAGGAGCCTGTGCTTCGACAGTTTATCGGTCGCGTCCACGAAGACGAATCACGGCACGTGGCGTATGGCGTCCTCACGCTCGAAGAGCGCATCCCACAGCTCGACGAACCGACGCGGCAGCGGCTCGAGGACTTTGCGTACGACGCCGTCTGCAAGATTGCCGGTCGCGCGCAGCCAAGCTTCACGACCCAGATGCGCGCGCTGCAAGCCGCAGGCGTCGACGCGGCAACCTTCTTTCCGAAGCTGATTGCCGAGTTCTCAAACCCAGAAGGAATCGACTTCACAGGACTCGCAGACCCGATTGTCGATACCGTGATTCCGAACCTGCTTCGCGTGGGCCTGGTACCGGAGCGCCATCTCGTCGGCTACCTCGCGCAAGGCTTCCGAATCGACCTACCCACACGCACTCTCGAGGACGTCCATAGTTTCCATCCCGATGCGAAGGACGCGCGCGCACAGCTCAAGGCGCGGGGCCAGAGCGCGGCTCGCCCGGGGTGAGGGTCGAGCGGATCGCAGCGCTCAGGACCCCAGTAGATCCTGCAGGGCCTCGGCAAGCCGTTCGACACTCTCCTCGGTAGCGTTTTCGCCCATCAGACCGATCCGCCAGATGGCTCCGGCCAGCTTGCCGAGGCCGCCCCCCACCTCGATTCCGTGCCGATCGAGGAGTTGCCTGCGGACCGCGGCCTCTCCCTTCTGGAGAACGCGCTCCGGCAGTCGCAAGGAGGTGAGCATGGGCAGGCGGTGGGCTTCCGCCACGAGCGGAGAAAAGCCAAACCGTTCGGCCACTTGGAGCAACGAGGCTGCCGCGCGCCGGTGCCGCGCCTCGCGGGCAGGGAGCCCCTCCTCCTCGACGCGGCGCAGGGCCTCGGCCAGCCCGCGTACGGCGGAGATGGGAGCGGTGTGGTGATAGACCCGCTCGGAGCCGAAGTAGCCGGCGAGAAGAGAGGCGTCGAAGTACCAGCTTTGCACGGGTCGCCGCCGCGCCCGAATGCGCGCCGAAGCGCGTTCGCTGAAGCTTGCGGGGGAGAGGCCAGGCGGACAGGATAGACACTTCTGAGTGGCACTGTACGCGGCGTCCACGCCCCATCGGTCGAGCGTGACGGCAATCCCGCCGAGTGAGGTGACGCAGTCCAGCACAAGGAACGCTCCTGCCTCGCGCGCGGCACGCGCGATGCCCGCCACAGGCTGACACACCCCCGTCGAGGTCTCCGCGTGCACGAACGCAACGACCACGGGGCGTGTGCGGAGAATCGCGTCCGACATGGCGTCATCGTCCAGAGCGGTCCCTGGCTCCGTCTCCACCCGCACGACCCGCCCGCCGATTCGTCCAGCGACGTCGCACATCCGTTCGCCGAAAACGCCAGCCACTCCGACGACGATGGGGTCACCCGGCTCGAGCAGATTGGCAAGGCACGCCTCCATGCCCCCGCTTCCAGTTGCGGAAAGGGGATCGTGAGCCGGTTCTCGGTCTGAAAGAGTCGCCGCAAGCGCTCCTGGACCTGATCCAGCTCGGCCAGGAACGCAGGATCGAGGTGCCCTACCAGCGGCTGGGCCAGGGCAGCCAGGACCGCGGGATGGACATTCGAAGGGCCGGGGCCGAGGAGCAGGCGAGGCGACGGGGAAGGGCTCATCATGGCCACATCTTAGACGTAGATCGGTTGACACTGAAGGGATCGACCCGTACCCTCCCGTCAATTGTTATCTCGCATGTGCCGCTTTCCTCGCGGCGCATTCCCTCAATCCTCCACGGGAGACTCCGCGCGCGTGAAGCGCTGGCTCGTGGCTCTTCTCGGAATCGCTTTGGCAGTCGCGGCGTTTCTCGCTGTTGCGACAGCACGGCGTGCCACGCTGCCGGCAAAACCGCCTCCCAATCCCCTCCCGCATGCAGAGATCGACGATGCTTCCCGCGCGCAGCTCGAGCGGGTGATCCGCGAATCGGAGCACGAAGAGCAGCATTCGAAGTGAGTGTGTTTCTGCGGACCCGCGAGGACTACGAAAGGGAGGAGCTCGAGCGGCTTGCCCCGTACGCGGTAAAGAGTGCCGAGTCCTCGGGTCGCGTCGTGCCTGAGCCAGCCCACGCCTATCGAACGGCGTTCCAGCGCGATCGGGACCGAGTGGTGCACTCACGCGCCTTCCGGCGCCTCGAGTACAAGACCCAGGTCTTCGTCTATCACGAAGGTGACCACTACCGAACGCGTCTCACGCACAGCCTGGAGGGCGCTCAGATTGCCCGCACCATCGCGCGCGCGCTCCGGCTCAACGAAGACCTCGCCGAGGCCATCGTCCTGGCCCACGATTTGGGTCACACTCCTTTCGGTCATGCCGGCGAGCGAGCGCTCCACCGCCTTTTGAGGGATGCCGGAGGTTTCGATCACAACCGACAGTCCCTCCGGGTGGTGGATCTCCTCGAGGAGCGATACCCGGGTTTCCGGGGGCTCAATCTGACCCAGGAAACCCGTGAGGGGATTTTGAAGCACGGTGCACCCTGGGAGCACCCCGTGCCACTCCCGCCACAAACGCCGGAGCGCTCGTTGGAGGCACAGCTCGCCGATCTCGCTGACGAGATTGCGTACACCAATCACGACCTCGATGACGGCTTGCGCTCGGGTCTGCTCACGCTCGAGATGCTCGAGTCGTGCGAACTGTGGTCGCAGATGCGGCGCAGTGTGGAGCAGCGAACCGCGGGTGCCTCCGCGCGGGTCGTGCGCGCGCAGATCATTGTGGCACTGATCAACCGGATCGTGACGGACGTGGTCGAAGAGAGCGCAGCAAGGCTGGGCAAGCTCGCCGCCAAATCAGTCGATGAGGTCCGGGCCTCAACAACGCCAGTTGTCCGACCTTCGGAAGAGATCGCACAGGCTGCGCGGGTTCTGAAGCGCTTCCTCTTCGAAAACCTCTATCATCACCCCCGGGTGCTGCGCATGAACCGCAAAGCGGAACGGATCCTTGGAGATCTCTACCGAATCTATCGAGACGATCCGCGTCAGCTGCCCAGGCACGTGACTCGACGGTTCGTTCAGGACGGCGAAGCGCGTGTGATCGCTGACTACATCGCTGGGATGACGGATCGGTTCGCTCTCGCCGAGCACAAGAAGCTGCTGGATCCCCATGAGCCCGTCTAAAGCGGTCGCGGCGGCGGTGCAGGTCGTCCTGGTCACTGCGCCCGACGCTGAGGTGGGGGCCCGCCTGGCGCGCGTGGTGGTGGAGGAGCGCCTTGCGGCGTGCGTCAACCTGGTACCGGGCATTCGCTCGATCTACCGCTGGGCGGGCGCAGTCCAGGAGGACGATGAGGTACTGCTCGTGATCAAGACAAGGGAGGACCGTGTCGCAGCACTGAGCAGGCGTGTGCACGAACTTCACCCCTATGAACTGCCCGAGCTGATTGCACTCGGCGTCCTCGGGGGCAGCGAACGCTACCTCGATTGGCTTCGCGAGGAGGCGGCGCCGTGAGCCTCGCAGAAGCACTCGAAGGAGCTGCCTCGGCACTCCCCTCACTCGGGGACTCGATCCGTCCCGCGAACGGCGATCCCTCCCGGGTGCTGGCGGCGCTGCGACCCGCCGATCGCGTGGCGGTTTTGACCTGGCTCTTCTCCCACGAACCGGATGCGGGGGCGGAGCTCGCCAGCGCATGGTGCGAGGAAGAAGCAGGAGTGCAGGCCGTGTTCGGCGTGGAGGAGACTGCGCTTGCCAAGGTAGGACGCAAGGCGCTGCGGCGCGTGGTGCACGGCCTGCGTGCGCGCGGCATCGCTCCCGCCCCTCCGCCGCCTCGCAAGGTTGTGGCGACGCTCCCTCGGGTTGAGGAGGAGATTGAGGCGGCCTTCCTCTCGTCGATCGACCCGTCGGGTGCACGCGTGGCTTACCTCGTGGAGTCGGCCGCGGGGGCGGGAGCCCGCCTCTTCGAGATGGTGCTCGACGAAGAGCGCGGTGTGGTCGAGTTTTCTGCCTATACCGCGACGCGGGGCGAGGCCCGACGCTTCGTGCGAACGGCACTGGCGCGGGAGGGCTCGCCCGCGACGGAGGTGGCGGCCGATTCACTGCGCGCACTGCTCGCACGCATCGCTGCAGGCCAGCCCCCTGATCGCGCCTTCCCACGCGCCTTTGCCGAGTGGCGAAGTCGCGTCACGACCCATGCCCCCGACACCCGGACGCCCGGGGAGCTCGCGCGGGCGGAGCTTGGAATCCCGCCCCCGGAAACCGCGAAGCGCGCAGCCGAGCTCGTGGCCGCCGGCGAACTGGGACCTTGGCCTGCACCCATTCCGGTGCTTCGGAAGGTGGCCGAGGACCTGCAAGAAGCGCTCAAGAGTCGACTCATCGTTTCCGGCGCCCAGCGGCGCGATCGAAGCGAAGCCGCGCTTCAGGAGGCGATCACCTTGGTCTTCGACCCGGTGCGAACCGAACGCACGGCGGCGCGCCTCGAGGAGACGGCCTACATATTGTGGAAGAGGGGGAGGGAGGACGACGCCAGGGCGTGTCTCGCGGCGGCGCGTGGCTTGCGGGAGGGTCCGGCGGTGGACCAGCCTGTGGCGCGGGCCCTGCTCGAGGCGGCCCTTGGCCCAGTCCTCGAGAAGCTTCGCGAGGAAGAAAAGTCCTCACTCATCGTGAAGCCCTAGGAGGGAAGGGGTGTTGCTAGCCCAGGGCAAGGTCTGGCGCGTGTCTCTCGCACGGGGGGCAGAGGCAGTTCTGCTCGGCATCTTGCGGGAGGGACTGCCCGAGGATCTCGGCGAGATGCGGGACCTGCGCTTCGAGGTTCCCCTCGGTCGTTGGAATCGGCTGCTCAAACACCTGCTTTCAGATCGCAAACTGGTGGGCGGGATGCTCCTCGATTTTGCAAGCCAGAAGGATCTCGTGGCGGGCGTAGTTGCGAACGACCGCCTACTTGCCGAACTTCAGCGCGTCGTGCTTGAGGCCACCGCCGCCCTGGTGGAGGCCGGAGCGCTCGTGCTCACACCCGCGGGCGCCGAAAGCAGCTAGCGGGACAGGAGAAATGTGATGCGGAGAAGATTTGGACGTCGGCGCCGCGGTGGCAGCGCCGACGACGGGCGCTCGAGCGGGATTGATCCGCAGTGGCTCACACGGGTGGGCGAGGAGTCACGCATCCCCGCGGTCTCCCTCGCACCGCTGGTGGCGGACGAGGTGCCGACGAGCCTTGCGCTCCTGGGGAGTGGCGAGTCCGAGACCGGTGAGCGCTGCCTCGTCGCGGTGTCGCGATCAGGCGGGGACGCGCTCATCGCAGTCCTCGCCGTGGCCTCGCGGCTGGCAGAAGAAGAGGGCTTTCGAGGGACGGCGCTCGCGGTGGCACCGAGCTGGAGCTTGGCTTCTCGTCAGCGGCTCGGGCTTGTAGGGGAGCTGCCCTATGCACTCCGCGCCGAGACGGTCCCACAGCTCGAATCGCTTCCTGCGACCGTCGAAGCGGAGCCTATGGCCCCTCCTTCGGTGGTCGCCCCCTCCCAAGTGCATCGCCACCTCGCGCGCCCCGCGGATCAAGAGCTTTGCCGACGCTCCCTCGCCGCTCTTTCCGGCCTTGCGGCGAAGCACGGCGGCGCAATCCGCGGCGTTGGACGTGCGGTGGAGCTCGTGTTGCTCGCGCGCCGAGTGGCCGCGGTGCGGGTGGACGAGGACGGCGTGCTCCTCGATACCTGGGTCGGCGGTCGGCGCACGGAGCGGCTCTCTGCGGAGGCCCTCCCCGATGCGCTCGATCGACTCGAGGGTTCGCTCCGCAAGCATTTGAACGACCGTGAAGTCCGCGATGGTGAGCCCGGGTTGCGCTCGCGCCTTGCCCCCCGCCTCGCCGAAGCCGCAGGCTTGCGTGCGATCGTGCGCTGGCCGCTCGGGGGACGGGATGTCGACGCTCTCGATTTCGCGGCCGTAACGCCCTCGGGCCGACCGGCCGTGGGCGCTTTGCGCACGCAGCTCACGCTTTCGATCCTCGGGCCGATCCTCGACGCGGCCGCCGCTCTTGCGCCGGCGCTCCCCGGTCTCCTCGAGTCAGTGCCGCCACCCGTGCGACTCGAGTCTCCGTGCCTTGTGTTGGGCGCAGAGCGATACGACGCGGCCGTCGCCCGGGTATTGGGTCTCCTGACACTGGAAGTCACCCGCTACGAAATTCTTGGGGCAGGGGGCCGCGAGCCCGAACTGCGCCCTGTGACGGGGGCTGCCAAAGGGGCGGAGGCTTTGGATCGCGCCTCGACCCCGCGCCCCGAGTGCATCTCGCCCCCGGCGAGCCCTCAAGAGCCGGTCCCGCGGGAGCGCAGCGGCGGGCGGGGAGTGGTGGATCGGCCGACAACGGCCGAGGCGCCGAAGCCCGTGGAGCGCATGCGGGCTTCGGAACCGGAGCCTGGGGAGGAGGGGCTTCCCGGGTTCTCGGAGTACACGCCGCCTCCTTCCCCCCGCGCTAGAGCGCACGCGCCGGAGGTCGCCCCGCCCGAGAGCGCCCCGGCACCTCGCTTCGAGGAGGTGTCGCTCTTCGATCTTGCCGAAGAGGATTCCGGGGCCGCAGGCCTACCGGGAGATGACACAGATGGGCGTCGTCGCCGCCGCCGCCGCCGTGGTCGCGGACGCGGCCGCATGCGACGGGAAGAGGGTGCAGAGGGTAACGGCGGATCGGAGGGAGACGTGGAGTCGTCCGCCGAGGATGAGCGTCCACTCCCGACTGCGCGGAGCGAGCCGGAGCCGCTCGAGAGAGAGGAGGAGGAGGAGTCTGAGCTCGGCGAGACCCTGGCCCCTCTCGCTCCGGACGTTCCCGAGTTCGTCGAGGAGCCTGAGCCCTCGTACGACGACGAGGAAGAGGGCGAGGAAGAGGCCGACCCCGAACGCGAGCGCATGCGGCGCGAGCGCGAGCTGCGCCGGCGCGCAAGGATCGCGAAAGCCGAACCTCTGCCTGAGCCGGCACGTCCGCCAAGACCGCCGCGCCCGCGGCGAGCCGCAATCGTCGCCCATGGAGATCGTGACTCGCTTGCGGCAGCGACCCTGCTGGCCCGGGACCTTCGCATGCTGGAGGGAGTCTGGATCTATCCGCAATCCGATCTGATGACATTCTTCCGGGGTGTGGCTCCAGACCTGCGCGAGGAAACACCGATCTACGTGATTGGATTCATGGCGTCTCCCGCGCGAGAGACGATTCAGACGGCAAGTCTGTACCGCGACCGCATCTTCTGGTTCGATCACCACGAATGGCCCCCCGAGGACATCGAAGCGCTGCGCGAAGCGATCGGTCGCGAAGCGGTGCACGTCGCCCCGCACGCCCGCAGCGCCATCCCCCTCGTGCTGTCCACCTTCACCCGCCGCAGCCGGTTCTCTGACAAGTTTGTGGATCTCATGACGGGCCGGTTCACCCAGCACGACTTCGAGCGCTGGGGTCGCGTCTGGTGGTCGCGCCTCGAAACCGCCGCGGGGCGCACCGGAGACCGCCGCGCCGAGCTCGAGCCGCTGCTCGCAGGTCGGCCGAGCGATCTGTCCCGGGACGCCGCGCTCGTGGCGTCCCCACCGCTGCCTGCGGAGGCCGATTTTGTCGCTGCACGCGATTTCCGTCTGGTCCACTTCGGGGGGTACGTCCTCGTCATGGCACCCGTACCGGCGGGGCTCGACGTCTTTCTTTCGGCGCGTATCGCCCGAGAGCGCTACGCCGCGGAACTCTCATTGTCCTGGACGGAAGGGGAAGAGACCTTTGTTCTCGCGAGCGACGAGGGCTCGACCCGGCGCTCGCTCGACGTCCTCGGCATGGTCGAGCACCTGGCGGGCAAGCACGCTTGGATCGAGGGCTTGCCCGATGCGGACCACGTCGCGCGCTTTCGGATCCGGGGTGCCGCGCTGCATCCCGAACGCATCGATGAGGCGCTAGCGGAGATTGCGATGGGGCGCTCCATCCTCGAGGGCTGACGCGCCTGAGTACGGCAAATCTCGTCGAGATCTTCTCTTCCGTCCAGGGCGAGGGCCCGCACGTCGGCGAGAGCACGCTCTTCGTGCGTCTCGGCGAGTGTGACCTGCGTTGCAACTGGTGCGACTCCGCCCACACCTGGCGCCCGGCACGCGAGTTTCGCA
>Ga0116216_10002901_pt1 | contig 11262 bp, 7 predicted proteins | sample Sb_taG_11_FD_89696 | JGI IMG/M metagenome (GOLD analysis project Ga0116216, IMG submission 89696) | Peat soil microbial communities from Weissenstadt, Germany - Sb_50d_3_AS metaG | ecosystem: Environmental > Terrestrial > Soil > Wetlands > Peat | place: Germany: Weissenstadt | collected 2010-09-21
ATACGGCCGCGAAGCCCGGGATCAGCGCCCCGAGGAGCCCGGTCGAGAGCGCCCCCGACAGCCCGGGAACCGAGGTGAGATCGTCGTTGAAGCTGCCCTCCTCCGCTTCAGACCGCAGCAGCTTGTTCAACACGTTTGCCGAGACGCTCAGGTCCACGTCGTAGGGTTGCCCGCCGGCGGGCTCCGTCGCGCCGAAGCTCGGGAACGTGGCGTTCACCGTGTAGGATGCAGGCAGCGGAAGCGGGCCGGGCGTGGTTGGCGTCACGTTCGCGTCGAATGCGAAGGTGACGCCCACGGGGTCCTCGGAGACGGAGGAGAAGAGACCCTCCAAGTTGAGGCCCCCGCCGATGCCCACCTGGCCAGGGATCATTACCCCCGAGAGCGCGTCGTTGAGCAGAGTGGGGAGATTACTGTTGAGCGCGTTCTGCAGACGCGGGGTGACCAGACCGTTAAAATTGATGTTGCTCGCCACCAAGTTTATGAGATCTGTGATCCCCAAGAAGTTAAGGACGGCACCACAATTTTGCACGGAAACATTCAGGTTGTTCACTTGCAGGCTCGCCGGCGTGACAAGCGTCGTGGCGAGCTCCGACCGTGGATTTCCCGGCGCGAGCCCCAGGGCGGCGGAGACGTCCACGCTGTCGGCATGGGCGTCTGCTGTGCAGGTGGCCAAGCTGGTGTCAATATTCACATTGATGTCGGGCGCAGTAATGGCCCCGTTGACATCTATTGCGTTCGTCGTCGAGCCCAGCCCGAGACTCACGCTCCCGACTGTGAACGTGTTGAGCGAAATTTGGTTTATCTCGACGCCAATGCAGACGCCGTACAATTCGCCGCCAAAGCATTGGTTCACGGGGATCGGGAAGTTCTGCGCGATGTCCGCCTCGACGGTCGGGATCTGGGAGGCTATTTCGGAGTTGATCAGCGGCGTGAGCACCTGGAATCCGCTGTTGTTCAAGCGGACCGCGATGCTTTGGAGCGCGAGGGTGTTCTCGGGGATCGAGTCACCGCAGATGGCCACGTTCTGCACTCGCGTGACCGTGCCGCTGGGGCCGACGTCGGGAGGGCCGCCGTTGAATTCATCGCGCGTCGCCTCCGCGAGGATGGGCGCGAAGATCGGCGGTAGCGTAAGGGACGTCTGGAACTGGCCTTCGGTCGTGACCTGCGGCGTGCCATTCACGAGCAGGTTGAGAACGATGTCCGCCACGTTCGAAACGCCACCCTGCACGGGGATCTGGCAGTTGCTGCCGTTCGGCGGAAAAAAACTTCCGTGGCCAGGCGGCCCAAGGGTTAAGGCCGGCGGACCGAGCGCGTTGGACGGCCCAGGCGGCCCTCCGAACTCCTTGCGGAGGAGGTTGAACTCGGGGAGGCCGATCGCGCCATCGTCGTCGGTGTCGACTACCGGGTTGAAGCTCGGATCGGTAGAGGTCTTGCCGAACTGGCTGCGCAGCAGGTTGAAGTCGGCGACGCCGACCACACCGTCGTTGTTATAGTCCGCGTCGCACGCGTCTCCGTACCCGTCACCGTCCGTGTCGTGCTGATCCGGGTTGGCTGTGGTCACGCAGTTGTCGGCGACGTCGCAGACCCCGTCTCCATCTACGTCAGAACACGGGGTGACGGGGGCGTTCTGGGCGCGCTCCGCCATTACGGACACCGCCACGAGTATGCTCGCTAGGACGGCGAATTTCGCCCAGCGCAAGTTCGTCAACAAGTTCTTCGGGAAACCCGGCATGACTGCCCCCTCTCCTTGGACCGACCGCGTCTGTCGGATCTGGATCGTTCTCGGATCCACCGATCGCGGGACGCCCGGAAGACGATCTCACCCCCTCCACCGCGCATGGCCGATACCCCGTCGTCCTCGCTCGAAGGGCCCCGTGCAAAAGCCCAATGCGCGGGGCGATTCTCTCAGATGCGCCGCTGGATTACACCAAAGAAATGCGTGGGTTTGATGGTGTGGGCCGGCAGTCAACCCGCGGGGCGGTCGGCCGCGACCAAGGTCGGCGGCAGCGGGCTCGCCGCCGTGGCACCTTGCCCGGATGGCGACACAGTTCCTCGGGACCCCCGGGAGCTGGGCGGTACGCCTACTCCACCGCCTCACAGGCCACCCGCTCCTCATCCTGACCCTGGTGGCTGCGATCCCCCGGCTCGTGCGGCTCGGCGCAGCGCCCGCCGATCTGGACGAGACCTGGAGCTGGTACACCATCCATCTGATCAGGAGCGGCCGGGGATTCTGGGAGGCCGTCTCCGTCGGCCTTGACGGACCCCTCTTCGTCGCCGGGGACTTCGGGGTCGCGGCCGTCGCGGGCGGCGATCCGCCGCTGGTCGCGCTGCGCCTGCTCTCAGCGATCGCGGGGACGCTCGCCGTCCCGGTGACGTTCTCCCTCGCGCGGCGACTCTGGGGCGGCCGCGCGGCAGTCGTCGTCACCTGCCTGTGCGCCTTGAGCCCCTTCATGATCTTCTACAGCCGCCACGCGCGTCCCTACTCACTGCTGCTGCTCTGCTGTCTGCTCCACGCATGGGTGGCGGAGGCCCGAGCGTTGCGGTGGCGGCGGGTCTGGCTGGCTGCCACGGCGGCCTTCGTCATGGCGTCCCATTACTACGGCATTGTGTTCCTGGCAGGATTCCATGGGCTGCGCTGGCTCGCGCACGTCCTCGCGCGGCGTCCGGCCGACCGGCAGCGTGCGCTCAAGGACGGTGCCACGGCGCTCGCGGCGGCCGCCCCATTCGTCGCGCTCCTCGTCCATGGGCTCGCCTCCCTCTCCTTGCCCCACTGGAGCCTCTATCCGCTCGATCTTCCTGCGGTCTGGGCGGAGCAGCTGCTGTTCCTCGGAAGCACCGTCGGCGATGCACCGCACAGCGCCGCATTCCTCAATCGCGCCATCGCGCTGCTCCTGCTGGTGCCCTTCGCGACCGCGTCGTGGCGGAACCGGCAGGCGCTTCTCGATAGACCTCTGCTCGTGCTGGGCCTCGCGTTGCCCTTGCTCGTGGTGGTCGGTGGAGCCCTCGTGGGGCAGCACTGGCTCTTCTTTCCGCGGGGCTTCATCGGGGGCACTCCGTTCCTGCTGGCGGGTTGGGGCCTGCTCACCCTCGAGCTCCCGGTGCGGCCCGCGGCTCGCAACGCTTATGGCGCCTTGATCCTTGTTCCGTTTCTCGCCTCGAGTGTCGCCGTCGCGATCAGCTACCCCGGCCACGCCTTCTACCGCAACCGCCGAGTAATGGCGGAGATCGTCGAACAAACCACCCGCATCCGCGATCGCTACGACGTCTTGCTCGTGCACCACTGGTGGCTCGCCCAGTACGTCGCGTTCCATCACCCGGACCCGGACTGTGTGCGCGGCCTCGGGATGTGGCGCCGAGCCGAGGCTGCGCGCGACGGCGAGCTGACCGCCGTGCTCCAGGATCTCGCGAGCGTACCCCCCAGTGCGCGCGTCCTTTTGCTGCGAAACGATCTGATCAACGTGTACGGCGATCCCGGCGACGCGGTGTTGGAAGCGTTGCGCGCCCGCCGGCCGCAGCTCGCGGTCTTTCCGTGCCGCGATGAGCCGCCCGTGGCGGGCGAATCGATGCTCTGCAACGGCCTGTTCCTGTTCGGTCCCGAATTCGATCGCCCGCAGCAGCCAGCCGGAGGGCTGCGGTAGCTGTGGAAGCCAGCGCGGCCGGGCTCGACGCGGCCTCCGGAGCTGCGATCCCAAGATCGAGCACCGGGTCGCCCAGGTGCTCATCGCCAACCGATGATGAGGTCGCCGTGGGTGTGGGAGGCGACTACGAGCGGTCCGGCGGGAGGATGGCGAACCCGGGCACGTTGCGCGCGGCCGAGTCCTTTCGCGGCTCCCGAGCCACCCGGCGCGTGGTCGTGTGCGACCACTTGACGACTACGATCGCGGGTCGCACCAGGGTGACGTACGCCATCGGAAGATCGCTCTGTTCGCGCGTTACCCGATGGGTCGTGCCGTGCGGGCCAGGTGAACGACGGCCGAGCCTGCAGAAGAGGGGCAGGCTCCGGTGCGCCACGCGTCGCGCGTGACGAGCAGTCCTCACGAACGTCACCGCAGATTCGGGCGGGCCCGCCCGAAGCGTCCGGCGAGCAGGTCCGCGTCCCACACGTACTGTCGGGCGGAGGAGGTGGCGAGGAACCACCGACCATCGTCCGACAGGAACGCGAGGCGGGTCTCGACGCCGATGGGGATCTCGCCGAGGCGCGCCGCCGTTTCTCGATCGAAGACCTCGATGCGTCCGCCGATCGTCGTCGGCACGTACACGAGATCATGTGCATGGTCGATCACCGGCGTGCGCGACAGGGTCCCGGTGCGCCGGCGGGCGAGGAGCCGCCCGCTGCCGATGTCGAAGATCTCGACCCCGTACATGCCCGCCGTCCAGATCCGCTGCGCCTTCCGGTCCACGGCAACTCCGGTCATCCCGCCTCGCGGATGGAAGACCTGCCGGACCTCGAGGGATCCCAGGTCCACCTCGAAGACGTCCGAGCCGACGTTGAACTCGGAGACGAAGAGGCTGTCGCGCGCGGGATCGAGGGAGGCGCGCTCCGCGAGGAACAAGCGCTTGCGCCCTGTCGGCGGCGCGCGCTGGCCGGAGGCAGCGACGAGGTTCTTCTCAAGCAGGTCGGAATGCGCGCCGCTGGCGAGGTCCACGCGCCAGACGTGCTCCCCCAGGTAGAAGATCGCGTGGTGCGCCTCGTCGACCACGCTGCGCCGTCCGGTCGCCTCCGGACCGTGCAGCAGGTAGCTCTCGGGCGCATCGGGAGACCACGTCAACGTCGCCTCGTCGTCGTAGCGTCCTCTCTTCGTGCAGCAGAGGGCGACCTCGACCCGGTTCGCGACGCAGGTGAGGTGCTCGATGCGGCCCCAGAAGCCTCCGGGCTGGAACAGCGGATGGCGGATCGCTTGCGCCCAGGCGGCGATCGGGTACTCGATGATCGCCGCGTCCTCGCACCGGGTCTCCGCCTGCGGGCAGACGGGCATCGCCGCGAAGATCCGCTGTCGTTCAGGCATCTCGCAATAGCTGTATGCGAGCCCCTGCGCCAGCGGTCTTCCGCCATGGAACGCGAGGACGCCGCGCTTGTCGAGGTCGTCGACGACGGCCACCCCGACGAGCAGCATCAACATGATCGTTGGAATGCGAAGGACTAGGGAACGAGGGCGACCCAGCCGACGCACGGCGGTCCACGTCAGTGCGGTCCACACCAGGACGAGCATCAATGCGAAGATCACCGGGCTTGCGACGACGATCTGGGCCCCCGGGATGCCGAGGGCGAGCAGCAGGGCCCGGTCGCGTCTGCGCACCTTCGAGCCCACCACCAGCCGGAGCACCAGGACCCAGGCGCCCCACACCAGGACCCCCACGGCGTCGAGGGCATTGAAGGCGGCCCCTGCGCCGATGACCATCGTCAGGCACCAGGCGGCAGCACCCCACGGACGCCAGCGAGGCCTCTGCCCGCGCTCGGAGAGTAACCAGCCGGCTGCCAGCGGAAGCGAGAGCCATGCGACGCCGGACACGTAGCGATTGAAGTCGAACACGAACTCGCCCGCGACGAGCAGCGTCCAGGCAACGCACAGCCAGGGAGCCCGGAGCTGCACGCGCGCGGCGCTTCGATCGAGGCACCACGAACGCCTGAAGAGCCACAGGACGCCGAAAGCCAGGACCGGCGACGCCAGGGTGAGGAGACTCGTGAAGACTCCGATGACGCCGGCCGCGCTGACCGACAGCACGCCTCCGGCAGCCCGGTCCAGAGCCGCGGGGAGGTGCGGGATGCGGAAGTACGCCGAGCGGGCCACGACGTTGACGGCGATGGCGAGCGCGCACGCACCACACCAACCCGCAGTGATTTGGTCCGCCCAGGGGCGAGGTAGGGGCCGACCCCCGCCAGCCCGTTCCGCGGCGGCGGACCGGCTGGACTCGTGCATCACGGCTGTCTCCGCGACTCCCGATGCCGCTCGCTCGGGAAGCCGCGAGACCGTCCCGGGCAGGAGGCCCCCGTAGCAGGGCAGAAGCTCCGCAATTTAGCAGAATCGGCTACCAGGTTCTGTGATACGGTGATCGCCATGTTGCGGTCCGACGCCTCGTCTGGCACCTCCGAGGTTGCGGCGGGTTGTTTTGCGGCGGGTCGGTTGGTCACGCTCATCAATCCGCCCTCTCCCACGGAGACGTTCGGGACGTCGCTGTTCTCGATCCCCCCGATCGGCCTCACCTACGTCGCCGCCGCACTCGAGCGCGCTGGCTACACGGTCGACATCGTCGACGGCGTCGGCGAGTGGATCGAAGAGGACGCGACCCTCGAGATCGGCGGTCGCACAGTCGCGCTGCTAGGAGGAAGCCTCGAAGCCGTCGTCGCACGGATCCAGCCCGAGACCGTGCTCGTCGGAATCACGTGCATGTTCATGCACCACTGGCCGGTGGTCCGCACACTCGTGGAGCGGATCCAGGCTCACCTGCCCGGCGTCCCAGTGGTCTTGGGAGGCGAGCACGCCTCCGGCGGCGCTCGGTACTGCCTCCAGGAATCCGCCGTCGACGCCATCGTCAGAGGCGAGGGAGACGAGACGATCGTACCGCTCACCGAAGCCCTGCTTTCGGGCGGCAGCCTCCGTTCGATCGCCGGCATCGCATTCAAGGACGCGGACGGCAGCATCTGCGTGACGCCGCCGCGGGCACGCATCCGGGATGTGGGGAGCATCGCGCGGCCGGCGTGGCATCTCGTGCGGGTCGCCGACTACATGCGCAAGGCGCGCTTCCACGGACCGTCGAACGGCTCCTCGATGCCGATCCTGGCAACGCGGGGATGCCCGTATCAGTGCACCTTCTGCACGTCGCCCGGCATGTGGACGACGCAGTGGATTGCACGCGACCCGGAAGACGTCGTGGACGAGATGAGCTCCTACCGCGAGGCCTACGGCGCGCGCGACTTCCAGTTCGTCGACCTGACCGCGATCGTCAAGAAGGACTGGATCCTCGCCTTCTGCGACGCGCTGAGCGCGCGAGGGTGGACGGACATAACCTGGCAGCTTCCGAGCGGGACGCGCTCCGAGGCCATCGACGAGGAGGTGGCCTCGAGGCTCGTCGCGACGGGCTGCAAACTACTCACCTATGCGCCCGAGAGTGGCTCGCTGGCTGTGCTCAAGCGGATCAAGAAGAAGGTGAACCTTGATCGCATGAAGCAGTCGATTCGCGACGCTCGCCGCGCCGGCGCGAGGGTCGAGTGCTTCCTCATGATCGGCTTTCCCGACGAGACCCTGCGTGAAATCCTCCAGACCTACCGGTTCATCCTCCAGCTGGTCTGGATCGGGGTTCACTCCATCGGGTACAGCGGCTACCGGCCCGTACCCGGCACGGAGATCAGCGATCGCCTGGTGGCAGAGGGCCGCCTCCACTATGGCGACGACGTGTACCTCAGCCTGATGAAGAGCACTTCGTTCTTCCAGAGCGTGTCGTGGAGCCGGCGCTTCAGCAATCTCCAGTTGTCTCTCCTGCGTGTCTTCGGCCTGGCGCTGTTCTACGGGGGCCGGTTCCTCTCCCGTCCCTGGGTCCTTCCGATCCTGGTGCACAACGTGCTGGTCCGGCGCCAGTCGACCAAGCTCGATCGCGTCCTCATCGATCTGACCGATGCGCTGCGAGGCCCGCGCCAGAGGCTGCCGGCTCGGCGCTGAGCGGGAGCGCGAGCGCCGGCAAGCGGGGCGCGGATTCCAGCAGATTTCGGACTCAGGACCCTAGGTGCCTCGCGGTGCATCGGCCGACAGGTAGTCCGCGAGCCGCCTCTGCGGCAGGCGGGGCGCCTCCACCTCCTTCGTGCAGTACAGGCGCGGCACCTGGTCGGGAACGAACCCCACATCCGCCCCGGTCGACTCGATCGCCCATTGCAGCAGGACCATGAACGGCCGCGGCACGGGGACGGGGAGCACCCAGCGACGCGACTGCCTGGCGATGCGACGCAGAAGCGCTGGAAGGGTGAAGCCGTCCACGCCATTGATGATGTGCGTCGTCGCGTCCTCCCAGGCTTCGAACGCGAAATGGTGGATCGCAGCGGCGGCGTCGTCGACGTGGATCGGATACAAGAGACTCCGCGGTCCCGAGGGGCACGGCACCACCCGCCGGTGTCGGGCATCGTGGATCAGCTTGTCGATTCCGGTCCGTCGGGCAAGCCCGTAGACCTCCGCCGGTCGGAGAATCGTCCAGTGCGAACAGCCGGTCCGGACGAGCTCTTCGGCGCGCAGCTTCGAGACGCCGTAGGCGCCGCCGTCGGCCACCGCGGTTCGCGAGCTCACGAAGGCGAGACGCGGCTGCCCCGCCTGGCGGCAGGCCTGCACGACGTTGCGCGTTCCCTCCACGTTGACGTCCCGGTACTCACGGGCATCCCGGGCATGCGTCGCCGCCGCGGCGTGCAGCACGAGTTCCACGCCGGAGGCGGCTTCCGCGACGATCCGCGGGTCCCGGATGTCGCCCTCTCGCACCTCGATGTGCGGGTCCTGCAGCCTCGCGGCGTTCCGGGTGAGCCCGATCACGCGGTAGCGCTCGGGATCGACGAGACAGATCACCCGCCGCATCAGGTCCGAGGATGCCCCGGTCACCAGGACGGCCGAGCGTCCCATCTCTAGCGGCCGAACTCCCTCACGCGGTGCCGGGCGAGGTTCACGAGGAACTCCACGACGGTCGCGAATCGGATGAACGAGCGTCTGCCCTCGAGCTTGGAGAAGACGGTCGGGATCTGCTCGAACGTGAGCCCGAGGCGTCGCACGTTGAGCATGATCTCGGCGTCCACGAACCAGTCGTCCGATCGAAGCTCCATCCGCTCGTAGGCGGATCGGCGGATGACCTTCGGCTTGGAGTTCACGTCCCGACAACCGAGACCCGGGAAGAGGAGACGGAACATGGCGTTGTAGACCGTGGACAACACGAGCCGAAGGAGGCTGTCGGACCGACTCGCGCGATACGTCATGGCGAGATCGAGGTCGTGCTTCACCGCGGTGAGGTAGCAGCGGCCGATGCTCTCCACGGGAAACTGTCCGTCTCCATCGACCAGACAGATGTAGTCGCCGCGGGCCGCGGCCATGCCCATGCGCGCGTCCCACCCCATCATGCCTTCCTTCGGCTCGGCGATGGCCGTCACCGTGGGGCTTCCGAGGGCCAGCCTGCGGACCACATGCTGGGTGCAATCATCGCTGCCGGGGATGTAGTTTCCCACCAGCACGACCTGCCAATCCCGCACCAGCGTACGCGCGAGCGTCTCGATCTCCGCCACGAGCGCCTCGACGCGCTCCTCCGCCCCGTAGCAGAGGACGACGATGCTGAGCGCGGGCGGCATGGGCGCGTCGCAAGTCGGCTGCAGGCTCCGCTGCGGCCCGGGACCGGACGGATGGTTTGTCATCGGATCTTCGGAGTCCGCTCGTGAGCCGAGGCCCCGGCCGGGGCTCGCTCGGCCGGTGTCGGCTCGAACGCGGGCCACTCTGGATGGCGGGCGGATCGGTGTCAACTGGCATTTCGCGCGAACTTCGGGACGCCGGGCGGGAGTCGGGTCGGCGATCGTGCCGGCCCCGGCACCGTGCGGGATCGCGCCTGGCTCGACGGGTTCCGGCTGGCGCTGCTCGACATCTCGGCGCTCGTGCGCGACAAGCGCATCCCCTACGAGGGACACCTGAATCCACGCGGGAGCCGCCTGGTCGGTCTTTCTTCGGCTCAGTGCCTCTCCACCGCGAGGAGGTCGATCGTCGTCTTGCCGTTGCTGGTGCCGATACCGATCGTGGCGGAGCGCGAACGCTTGTCGGCGAAGACGAGGGTCCCATCGTGCCCGTCCACGCGCTGCGTCGACCAGTCCTGCCCGGTGAAAGCGTCGGTGTAGTAGGAGGCCACCTTGTTCGGTTCGTCTGCCGTGGTCCAGCCCGCCTTCAGATTCTTGCCGGGGACTTCGGTCACCTTCGAGACCGCGGCACCCGGATAGATCGGTAGGTCGGTCGGAAAGTCGGCGGGCAGAGTCGCGCTCGACAGCTCCGACTTCTTGCTTCCGCAGCCGAGCGCTAGCAGCGCGCCGACCGAGAGGGAGGCCACGATTCCGACAAGTCCGACGCGAGACCGGCTCACCAGCGTGCTTCCTCCGAATGCGTGCGCACGAGCATAGCGGCCCCCGGCTGCGTCGGCGCCGGCGGCCCCGGGGTACGCGGTTCGCATCGGCGTGTACCACGCGCGAGTTGGTTAGGTCCGCCTGCGACGAGTCTGCGCGGTGGCCTGCGTGTTGCCCAGCGGGTCATGCGCGGAACCAGCCCCCCGCGGGCTTTGGCCCCGCCCCCCCGGCCAAGGAGAGCGCGGGCTCGCGAGCGACCCCCTGCTGGGCCGGGGGGCTGAACCCGTCCCCTCGCCGCTCGTCCCGCGCCAGCCGCGGCGGTTGACAGGCGGCAGCGTAGACCCGCAGAGGCCCGTGCCAGGGCGCCACGGGGCTGATGGAGGCTCGCCCCCCTGCACGAGCGGTCGATCGGCCGCGCATTATCGGACCTCGAGATGACCGAGTCGCGTATCCTTCCTAGTGTTCGGGCCGCTCGCGCTCGCACGCCTCGCGCTAAGAAAGGGAACGCCGTGCACGACTCCGACCGCCTCCAGGGACGCTCCGTCGCAATCATCGGTGGCTGCGGTCACATCGGGCTGCCGCTCGGGGTGAAGCTGGCGCTCGCGGGCGCCTCGACGCGTCTCATCGACGTCAACCAGATCGCCGTGGACCAGGTGAACGTCGGACGCTTCCCCTTCCAGGAGAAGGGCGGCGACGAGCAGCTCCGCCGGGCCCTCGACCGGGGCCTGAAGGCCGTCACTAGCGCGGCGACGGCCGGCACGGCCGACGCGATCATATTCGTGACGGGCACGCCACTTGACGAGCACCTGAACCCGAAGCTGTCCGAGGTGCTCCGTATCTTCGAGCTCTACGAGCCGTACCTCCGGCCGGGAACACTCGTCGTCATGCGCTCGACGCTCCTGCCCGGCACCATGGAGCATCTGCACGAGCGGCTCGCATGGTCTCACCCCGACGTGCGCATCGCGTTCTGTCCCGAGCGCGTGGCCCAGGGCTTCGCACTCGACGAGATCGACGCGCTCCCGCAGATCGTATCGGCGTTCGACGAACAGAGCTTCGAGGCGGCCGCAGATCTGTTCGGCGCCGTGGCGCCGGCGATCGTGCGGCTCACACCGCTCGAGGCGGAGCTCGCGAAGCTGATGACGAACGCGTGGCGGTACCTCGAGTTCTCGATCGCGAACCAGTTCTACATGATCTGCGAGTCG
>Ga0116216_10002905_pt1 | contig 11243 bp, 7 predicted proteins | sample Sb_taG_11_FD_89696 | JGI IMG/M metagenome (GOLD analysis project Ga0116216, IMG submission 89696) | Peat soil microbial communities from Weissenstadt, Germany - Sb_50d_3_AS metaG | ecosystem: Environmental > Terrestrial > Soil > Wetlands > Peat | place: Germany: Weissenstadt | collected 2010-09-21
AAAACTTACGCGACGCTCGCCGAGTGGCAGGCCCGCAAAGAATTCCTGCGCAAACAGATTCTATCGGCCGCCGGGCTGATGCCTCTCTTTCCGAAAAACGACCTGAACCCGCAGATTTTCGGACGCATCGAGAACCGCGATTACTCCATCGAGAAGGTGCTGCTCGAAACCCTCCCCGGGTACTATCTGGGAGGCAACCTTTACCGGCCGCTCAAGCCCGCCCCGCCGGGTGGATTCCCCGCCGTGCTCACGCCCCACGGCCACTGGAACTACGGACGCCTGGAGCACACCAACTTCGCATCCATAGCGGCGCGCGCCATCAACCTGGCGCGCCAGGGTTACGTGGTCTTCGCTTACGACATGGTGGGTTACAACGACACGATTCAGACACCGCACGATTTCGGCGACACTCCGCGGGAACAGCTCTGGGGCTTCGGGCCGCTGGGCTTGCAGTTGTGGAACGCGATCCGGGCGGCCGATTTCCTGGAGTCGCTGGCCGGCGTGAACCGCAACCAGATCGGCATGACGGGGGCTTCGGGAGGCGCGACACAGACGATGATGATGTTGGCGGTGGACGACCGCATCCAGTTTGCGGCGCCGGCCAACATGGTGTCCTTTATCATGCAGGGCGGGGGCCTGTGCGAGAATGCGCCCAACCTGCGCCTCGATACCAACAACGTGGAAATCGCCGCCATGATGGCGCCGAAGCCCATGCTCATGACCGCGGCCACCGGGGACTGGACCAAGAACATGCTGAACGAGGAGTACCCCGCGGTGCGCGCCATCTACGAGCTTTTCGGCAAGGGCGAGAACGTGGAGACGCTGCTGCTGGATGCGCCCCACAATTACAACCAGCCGAACCGCGAGGCCATGTACGCGTTTTTCGGCAAGCACGTGCTGGGGGAGACGGATGCGGCGCGGTTCAAGGAGAAATCCATTCGCGTGGAAAAACTCCAGGACATGCTGGCGCTGCACAACCGCACGCTGCCCGACAACGCGGTATCGGCGAAACAACTGTTCGAAGAATGGATTCGTTTCGCCCAGGAGCAGAAGGGCAACGAACGCGAGCGCCTGACCTACGCGCTGGCGGCGGAGTGGCCGGAGCGGGTGCTGGAGAAGGCGGACGGCGACCGCGTCCTGTTGGGACGCGCGGGGAAGGGCTACCGCATACCCGGGATCTTCGTGAAGGGGTCGAGTCCGCCCGCCCTGGTGGTGTCTCCCGACGGCGCCGAAGCGGCGCGCAAGACTCCGGAAGTCTCGCGGCTGGTGCAGGACGGCCGCGCGGTATTGACGATCGACGCGTTCCAGACGGGAAGTGCGGTGGCGCCGCGGGACCGCTCGGTGAAGATGTTCCTGACGTTCAACAAATCGGACGATGCGAATCGCGTGCAGGACATTCTCACGGCGCTGGCGTGGCTGAATACTCCGCAGACGCGCCTGGTCGGACTGGGGAAGGCGGCGGTGTGGTGCGTTTTTGCCGCGGCGGTTGCACGCCAGCCTGTGGATCTGCAGGCGGACCTGGGCGGGTTCAAGGGGACCGACGAGGATTACGGGGCGAGCTTTTTCGTTCCGGGGATCCAGCGGGCGGGAGGGTTGCGGGCGGCGCGGGCGTTGGTGCAGGGGAAGTAAGAGCGCGACCGGGGGGTCGTGCCCAGAGGGCACCCAGGACGAGGGCGTCCGCCTCACAGTGGCCGGGGTGAAGTAACATGATGTCAAGGACGTCCATGAGCAGCCTCGCCGATTCACTGGTTACTTGGGAGGAGTTTCTCCGGTTGCCGGAGCGCCCCGAGAACGGCATACGGTATGAGTTGCATGACGGTGAGGTCGTAATCGTGCCCGCTCCGCGGCCGCGGCACGTGAAAGTGCAGACGCAGATTCAGGATCTGCTGCGGCCGTTGGCTGCGGGCCGCTTCGTCGTGCCCACCGAGTTTCCCTACCGGCCAGCTCCCAATCTGCAGTACTGGGTGGCCGACGTGGCGTGCGTGCTCCGTGCGCAATGGGATGCCTTACCGCCGGACCAGTGGCCCGTCTGCACGCCCGCACTCATCGTCGAGGTGCTCTCTCCCTCGAACACCCCGGCCAAAGTCAGCCGGCAGCGGGTCAATGCTATTTCGGGAGGCACAGAGGAATTCTGGGTGGTGGATGCGGACAAGCGGAAGGTACAGGTCACCGATCTTAGCGGCGCGAAGCTCTATGGAGAGGACGACACCATAGTGTCGGCCGTTCTCGGCGGCTCTATCGCAGTGGCCGAGATTTTCGCTGTCTAACGAGATGGCGCGGAAACGGTTGCCTGCAAGCCGGAAGCCCGCTGAAAGCCGGCTGCAGGATCAAATCCTGGCCCACACTTCTCTCAATTGGACAGATCTGGCTGTGGGTGCGGCGGTTGCCGCGGCGGCGGCGGTTTTGTACTGCCTGACCGCGGCGCGCGATTTCGTGCTGGGCGACACTCCGGAATTGATGACCGCGGCGATCACGCTAGGGGTTCCGCATCCGCCGGGTTATCCGTTGTTCACCATGCTCGGCCACCTGTTCAGCCTGTGGCCGGGCGGCGCCGTGCCGTTCCGCGTGAACCTGCTGGCGGCGGCGTGCGGCACGGGCACGGTGGCGCTGGTGTATCTTACGGCGCTGCGGGTCTGCGGCTCGCGTACGGCTCCCGCCTGTGCCGCGCTGGTGCTCGCGTGCAGCCCGCTGTTTTGGAAATGGTCGCTGGTGGCGGAGGTGTTCCCGCTCAACAACCTGCTGGCCGCCGCCACGATCTACGCGCTGGTGGTCTGGTACGAAAGGCCCGAGCGGATGGGCTTCCTGGCGGCAGGGGCGTTTTTCAGCGGGCTAGCTCTGGCGAATCAACAGACCATCGTGCTTCTAGGGCCGGCGGTGGTCTTCGTGCTTTGGCGGCGGCGGGACGCGCTACGAATAGGGGGTTGGCAGACGAAAGCGTCTGCCCCACTAAGAGGGGGTTGGCGGATGAAAGCGGCTGCCCCACTGGCATTTCTACTCGGCCTTCTGCCCTACGCGTACCTGCCATGGGCCGCGGCGCGGCGTCCGCTTTGGAATTGGGGCGACGCCTCCTCGGCGGCGAATTTGATCGCGGTCATGACCCGGCAACATTTCGGCTCCGGCCAACTCATCAACTCACCCAAATACCAGGGAGGGTCGCCGGCCGACCGGATTGTGGCGTTGGGTGCTTCGTTCGGTTTGCTGGCGGGACTCCTGGTAGTAGCCGGCGCGATTCAGGCGTGGCGCCGCGCGCGCTGGTATTTCTGGTTCAGCGCGCTGGCCTTCGCGTTTGCGGGCCCGATCTTCGCGGCTTACGCCAACATGGATCTCGCGGTGCCGCTCTCGAGGTATGTGCTGGAGCGATTCTATCTGCTGCCGCAGGTGGTGCTCGCGCCCCTGATGGCTTTCGGTGTGATGCTCGCCGCGGAGCTTGTGCCACGGGCAAAATGGCTGGCGCCGGCCGCGGTGCTGCTGGCGGTCGCGGGGGGAGTCGCCGCCAACTACCGGGAGATCGATCAGAGCCGGAATCACGTAGCGCGCCGGTTTGCCGAGGACATTTTTGCCACGCTGGCACCCGGCTCCATCCTGGCGGTGGACGGCGACGAAGTCATCATGCCGTTGGCCTATCTGCAGGATGTCGAGGGCTACCGAAGGGATGTCGCACTGGTGATCATGCCGCTGCTGCACACCGACTGGTACGTGGAGCAAGTACGGCGGCAGTTCCCGAACCTGGTGGTGCCGTTCGCGCGCTATGACGGGCGCATCGGCACGGCGAGGATGCTCATCGAAGCCAATCGCGGGCGACCGTTCGCCGTGGATGGATTCAACGGCGACGACAGTCTCAAGCAGGACTATTGGTTTTACCGGCGCGGACTGGTGGACGAGATCGAGCCGATGAGCCGGGACGTGAAGCTCGACGAAATGATCGCCGACAACCAACGCCTGTTCGACCGGTACCGGCTGCCGTCGCCGAACGACATCAAGCGGAGCAGCCTGGAGCCGACGATTCTTACTCACTATGCGACTCCGGCCGCGGTGGCGGGCCAGCAGTGCCAGCAGTTCCACTACGATGCGCAGGCGCGGGAGTGGTATCAGCGTGCGCTGGCCCTGGATCCGTCGCTGTCACAAGTGCGCCAGTGGCTGGCCAGTCTTCCGCAATAACGCCTGGCGTCAATGCTGTTCAGTTCAGACTTTTGCCACCGCCCGGAACCCGAAGACGACAGCAGGCACGAAGGGACGATCCCTGGCGGGAAGGTCCCTTGCGGCAGAAACTTCGCGGGTCGAGGAGCGCCGCCTGAAAGGCGGCGGCCGCCAGGATTGGCTGCCCCACAAGCAGCGAAGCCGCAACAAAAGGCCGACCAGGCAGGCTGCGAAGACTCGAGAACTTCGACTGGATGGGGCGCTGGCGCGATCGGGAAAAGAATGGCACACCCATCGACGCCACGGGCGAGCTGCCATCGGGCGCGAAGTATAATGGCCCGGTCGAGCTGCGCGAGGCGCTGCTCCAACAGAAGGACGAATTCGTTCGTCAATTGACCGGCAAGGTGCTGGCTACGCGTTGGGGCGCAGCTTGCAGGACGGGGATAGCTGTACGATCCAGCCCATCGTGGATGCGTTCGCGAAGGATGGCTATCGGGCGCGCACCCTGATTCGGGAAGTCGCGCTGAGCCTGCCGTTTCGCAATACGCCAGGATGCCAAGTCCCATAACCACGGTGAGACCGCAGGTCCTCCCAAGACGGTGAAAAAGTAAGCCTACTCGTACCGCAAAGTCTCTACCGGGTCCAGCCGGCTGGCCCGCCAGGCCGGCACCAGGCTCGCCGCCGCGCCGATGATCGCGGTCAGCAGAAGGGCTGCCGCGAAGCTGAGCGGGTCCGAGGGCGAGATGCCCGAGGCGAGAAAGGCCGCCAGCGGGCGCGGGGCTATCACCGCCAGCGGCAGTCCGACGGCCGCGCCTGCGCCGACCAGCCGCAGGCCGCTGCGCAGCACCATGCGCAGCACGTCGCCCCGCGAGGCGCCCAAGGCCATGCGAAGACCGATATCGCGGCGACGCCGGCTGACGGAATAGGAAACCACGCCGTAGAGTCCCACGGTCGCCAGTAAGACACCGAGCAGGCCGAGTCCGCCCAACACGCCGGCGCCCACGCGCGCGGGCCAAAAAGCCCACGACACCTGCGCGCGCATGGAGACCACGGTCACGTCGGCCAGGCTGTCCAACTGCAGGAGTGCCTGCCGGACCGTGGCCAACGCCGCGGTGGGCGCGCCGGTAGCGCGCGCCACGATGGTACGCACGCGGCGGATGCGGTTCGGCTGGGACGCCGACAGGTAGACCTGCGGCCGCGCCGCTTCGCCAGGGTACAGGTACTTGGTGTCGCTCGCGACCCCGACAATCTCCAGAACCCGCCGTTCGGCGCCCTCGCCGGTCGCGATGCGGGCCCCCAGCGTGGCGCCGCCCAGGTAGCGGCGCGCGAAGGCCTGGTTCACGATGGCCACCGGCGGCGAGTTCGCGCGATCTCCGCTGCCGTATTCGCGCCCGCGCACGAGCGCGATCCCCATCGTACGGAAGTAGCCTGCGCCCACGATGTTGAAGCAGGCCGCCGCGGGAAAGTCGGAGTCCGCCACGTGAACCGCCTGGCAGGCAGTATTGAAACTCAGCGGCACCATCGCCACGCTGGCGGCCGATTCGACTCCCGGCAGGCTGCCGATGCGCGCCACCGCCTGCTCGAAGAATTGTTGCTCGCGTTCGCCGGCGTACCGGCCGGCGGGCAGGTTCACCGTGGCCACCAGCGTCCGGTCCACGTCGAACCCGAGGCTGGTCTGCCCGATGCGCAGCAGGCTTCGCGTGAAGAGCGCGGCGATCACCAGCAGCACCACCGATATGGTGACCTGGCCGGCCACCAGGGCGCCGCGCAGTCTGAGGCGCACCGGACCTTCGTCTTTGATCGCGCCTGCGAGACCCGCCCGCGTGCTTGCCAGGGCGGGCAGCATGCCGGTGAGGAAAGTGGCGATCAGGCCCGCGGCCAGAATGTACGCCGCCAGGTGCGCACCGGGCAGAATCCGAAACGGCACGACCTCCAGCGAAGACGCTCCCACACGATTCCAGGCTGAAGTGACCCAGACGTTCAGAAGCGCCGCGGCGAACGAGGCGGCCAGCGCGATCAGCAGGGTTTCGGTAAGCAGTTGCCGCACCAGCCTGGCGCGCCCCGCGCCCAGTGCAAACCGCATCGCGATCTCACGCCGGCGGGCCGCGCCGCGCGCCAGCAGCAGGCTCGACACGTTGGCGCAGGCGGTCAGGAAGACCAGGCCGCACAGCACCAGGGCCGCGGCGGCGAGCATCCCGGTCTCGGGGTCGTAATGCTTCAGACGATCGAAGCCGCCGATACCGAACATCGCCCATGACGAGGCGAGGCCCTGGTTCTCGCGCGGATAGTCGTGCTCCAGCCGGGCCGCGGCGGCGCGCAGGGCCTCGCCTGCCCCAGTGCCCCGCGGAAACCGCGCAATCGGGAAGAGCAGGTTTTGGGTGCGATCCTCCAGGCTGCCCAGCGACAGGCTGCCCACCGGCACCCAGAGTTGGGGCGCCTCCATGGGTCCGGTAAGCGGCCGGAAATCGCGCGGCAAGACGCCGATTACGCTGAAGGGCTGGCCATCCAGGACGAACTGGCGCCCGATCACGGAGGGGTCGCTGGCCAGTCGCAATTCCCAGAAGCGGTGACTCAGTAAAGCGATCCGCGGGTTCAGCTCGGCGCGTGCCTCGGCCGCGGTAAAGGTGCGGCCGATCGTGGCCGGCGTGCCGAGCACGTCGAAGTAGTTCGCAGTGACTACGTGTGCGCGGAGCGTTTCGGTCACGCCGTTCACACTCCAGCCGGCTTGCGTCATGGTGTAGGCGGCCAACTCACCGGCCCCGCTGCGCGCCAAGTCCACGTAATTCGGGTAAGAGATCTGTCGGCCGCGCCCCAGCTCGATGGCGGCCAGATGCTGGGGCTCGCGGGCGGTGGGAGGCTGCAACAGGAATTGATCGAGGATGCCGAAGACGGCCGCGTTGAGCCCGATTCCGGCGGCCAGGGAAAGTACCGCCGCCGCGGTGAAGCTCGGGGTACGGCCAATCTGGCGGAGGGCGTAGCGGACGTCCTGAGCGAAGCCGTCCAGCATGCCGAGGACGTGTGCGCGCCGGCAATCTTCCTTGGTTTGCGAGAGGCCGCCGAACTCGATGCGGGCGCGGCGGCGGGCTTCGTCGTGGGCCATTCCGGCCTCCAGGTTGCGGCTGGTTTGCATGTCGACATGAAAGGCCAGCTCCTCAGCGACTTCGCCGTCGGGCCGGCGGGGAGAGATCAGGGAGCGTAGGCGGAGGAAGAGACGCTGGATGTGTCGTTTCATGATGTCGAATGCCTACATCATGTTGGCGCACTTGTTGTAGGATGTCAACACTAATCCGCGGCAGCGTGTCTCCGGCTTGTGGGCTTCGGCCCCTCGTTTTCGGCAATGCCGGACAGAACCACCGGCCCGCCGTCGGGGAACTCGGCCACAAGAGACAGATTCCTCGAGGCGCGAAACACTGTCATGGGTGATTCGCGGCGTGGGACCGAACTCCCCGTTACGATACCAGCGCCTGCGCCACGCGCGAGGCCAACTGGTCGAAGGTGAGAATCTCGTAGAGCGACGGGTCCGACATGATGCGCGATACCAGCGCGCAGTGCATGGCGTGGCCGGCACGCTCGGCGATCACATGCCCCAACAGAGGCCGCCCCAGCAGCGCCAAGTCGCCGATGAGATCCAGGGCCTTGTGGCGGCAGCACTCGTCGGGGGCGCGGAGGCCCTCGGGATTCATCACCCCGTTGCTCGTGAAACACACGGCGTTCTCCAGCGATGCGCCGCGAATGAGGCCCATGTTGCGCAGCTTGTCGAGGTCGGCTTCCCAACCGAAGGTTCGGGCGAAGGCGATCTCCGAGGCGAAGCGCTCGGGGGTGACCTCCCATTCGAGCGACTGCTGGCCCACCGGGTACGGATAGTCCGTCTCGCAGGTCAGGCGGAAATCGTCCGACGGCAGGATACTGATGCGTTTGCCCTTGTCTTCCACGGAAATCGGGCGGCGGATGCGGAGGTAGCGGCGTTTGCGGCGATATTGCCGAATGCCGGCCTCTTCGATCAGCCGCACAAACGGCAGGCCGCTGCCGTCCAGGATCGGAACCTCCAGGTTGTCGATCTCGATATAGGCGTTGTCGATCCCCATGGAGTAAAACACGCTGAGCAGGTGTTCGGTGGTGGAGATCAGGACGCCCTGCCGCATGAGGCTGGTCGCGTAACTGACGCGCGCCACGTGGCGCCAACTGGCGGGGATCGGAAAGTTTTCGAGATCGCTGCGCAGGAAGACGATTCCCGTGGAGACCGGAGCGGGGAGGATCCTGAGTTGGACCGGAACTCCGTGGTGCAGTCCCACACCCGAGACTTCCACCGGGCGGTGCAGCGTGGTTTCAAATCGCAAGGCGTGGCTCCAGCATTATGCACTATATTAGTGCATCTCGGCCTCCGAAGTCCAAACTTCCTGTTTTCAATAACTTCGATCTCACATGGTGTGGCTGATTTGCGACACTCTGGGGGAGAGCTGTGGCGGAAACGCGCCATAGGACAGGGGTGCCCGACAGCGATGGAGGCGACGGGCGCATGCAGTTCCTCGGCCACCGCCTGCGTGAGCGACGTGCGCGAGTTCTGCCCCACTTCCACTTTGCCCGTGTAGCAGGTAATGTTGCCGTCCTCGCCGATGTGCAGCCACGCGCTCACCTGCTGGGGGAGCGGCTCCCGTGTGCCGCGGCGCGCACCGCCGCCGGCTTCCTGCGCATCCGAATCGTCCACGATCAGGACCACCACCAGCCCGCCGCCCAAAGCCGTAAAGAAATCGCGCCGTGAAATCATGCCCGGCCTCCTTTCTGAGCCGCCGAGCGAATCGCGGCAACCACCCGCGGATACGTGCCGCACCGGCAAATATGGCCGTTCATGCCGGCCACGATCTCGGCCTCGCTGGGGTGAGGAGTGTGCCGCAACAGGCCCACCGCGCCCAGTATCATTCCCGGCGTGCACCAGCCGCACTGCATCGCGTCGGCTTCAAGGAAGGCCTCCTGCACGGGGTTCAGCTTTCCTTCCGGCGCCAGCCCTTCGATGGTGACGATGCGCTTCCCGCCCATCGCCCCAACCTTGGTGAGGCACGACTTGGTGGGCTGCCCATCCACCAGCACAGTGCACGCCGCGCACTGGCCTTCGCCGCAGCCGTACTTGGTTCCGGTGAGATCCAGATCGTCCCGCAGGACGCTCAGAAGGGTGCGGTCGGCATCGGCATCGATCCGCCGCCGCGTGCCATTGACATCGAGTTCCGTGATCCTGGCCATGACGTTATTGTCTCTCAAATAGGACAAGCCGGGGTTACAATGTGGTGCAATGGGGCACACCTACATCCTCTCCCGGCGCCAGGCGCTCTTGGGCGCCGTGGGATCGGCCGCCGGACTGCTCGCCGCAGCGCCATCCCCGATCGACATCGAGACGCACGTCCACCTCTTCGACCCGGCCCGCGTCCCCTATGCGCCCGACGCTCCGTACAAGCCCGCCGCATACACCTTGGAGGAACACCTCAAACTCGTCGAGTCCGCCGGCCTGGCGCACTCCGTCATCGTTCATCCGGAGCCCTATCAGGACGACCACCGCTATCTCGAGTACTGCTTCGAGCACGAGCCGCGGCCCGGCTACTTCAAGGGCACCTGCCTCTTCGATGCGTTCCGTGAGGATACGCCGCGCCGCCTTCGCGCGCTCACCGGGCGCTGGCCCGGGCGCATCGTGGCCATGCGGATCCACGAAATGTCGGCGACGCCCGAAGCCAGCGGCCCCATCCGCAATCGGGACATGAAGGATCCGCGCATGCTGGCGTGCTGGCGGACCCTCGCCGCGATGGGGCTGGCCCATCCAGATGCACTTCATCCCGTCACAAGCCCCCGGCATCTACGCTCTCGCGGCCCAATTCCCCGATACCACCGTGATCCTCGATCACATGGGCCGTCCCGGGCAGGGGACGGAGCAGGAATACCAGGACGTCCTGAAACTCGCGAAGCTGCCGCGCGTGATTCTGAAGTATTCGAACTGGACGGAATACAAGGGCGACCTGGGCCAGCTCACCCGGCGCATCTACGACGCGTTCGGCCCTCGCCGCATGATCTGGGGCATGCTGGGCAACACCGCGGCGGACTACCGCAAGCAGTCGGCGCGGTGCGAGGAATTGCTGGCCTTCGCTTCGGAGGCCGACCGGGCGAAGATCCGCGGCGGCAACGCGCAGCGGCTGTTTTTCGCGTGAGGGCGGGTTATTCGAACCGATGGGTGGCGATACCGCCGTTCTCTTCCCAAGCCGCCAGCACGGAGCCACCCGGCAGCGCGAGGATCGCGGGGAACGCGCCGGAGTCCCGACACGTGCGTGTTCGCGGCGGAGCCGGGCGAAGAAGGTCTGATTCTGGCTCCTGCCGTTTCACAGTTGTCCTCCATCAAAACTCCTGAAGATCACGGAACGGCTTCTCAATTCGCCGTGTCGCCATGCCGGGCGAACCAAAACCCGCAACTACCCGCTGCCCCAGCACCGACCCGTCATCGTAGAGAGCCTGGTCCATGTAGTATTCGACTGGAATGGTTTCAACAGGGTCGCCCGGATACAGGTCCACACCTAACACCTGCCGATCCGCCCGCAAGAACACGTGTGTCGGTGTCTCCTGATATTTGCCAACACCTGAAACTGTCGGATCGCCCAACAAAACAGCTTTCGGAAACTGGAGCTCGACCCAATAGTCTGTCAATCGCTCGGTTCCGGTGTTCGTGACCACCAGTCTAAGCCGATAATGGTGCCGGTCCCCGTTCCCACGACTCACGGTTGTGAACGCAAGTTGCAGGTCCGCGTCCTTCGGGGGAGGCAGTCTAACTGGGCTGAATCGTCCGTCAAGAAGCCTCGCCCTGAAATCAGCCACGACCTCATCCTCGGCGTCGAATTCGACGGGATTCAAATGCAATTGATCCCGCACTCCCTCACGCTTTACACCCCGCTGGGCGTAGACGGCCACCTGGAGGTTCCGGTTATGCGCCTGCTGCAGGAATGCCGCTATCGCAATCTCCTGCTCGACCCACACTGAGCCGCGAGTGTGGTTCCCGCGTAGGGTCTGCACTTCGCCTCGATGGTGCATCACCGCAACGAAGGCAGAAGAGCGGTCCAGCGCTCCAAAAATGTTGC
>Ga0116216_10002907_pt1 | contig 11237 bp, 8 predicted proteins | sample Sb_taG_11_FD_89696 | JGI IMG/M metagenome (GOLD analysis project Ga0116216, IMG submission 89696) | Peat soil microbial communities from Weissenstadt, Germany - Sb_50d_3_AS metaG | ecosystem: Environmental > Terrestrial > Soil > Wetlands > Peat | place: Germany: Weissenstadt | collected 2010-09-21
CGTTACAACCTGCTGTTCCTCCTCGCGTGGTCGCTTTGCTTCGTGGGCGCGTACCTGCTCGGGCGAGAGCTCGGCCTTCGCCGCCTCGCCGCCAGCGCTGCGGGCATCGCCTTCGCCTACGCGCCCTACCGCGTCACCGAGGCCGGTCATCTGCACGTGATCTCAAGCGGAGGCATCGCGCTCGCGCTGTTCCTGCTGCTGCGCGGCTACCGGCGCTCCTCGCCCCGGCTCGTGCTCGCGGGCTGGCTCGTCTCGGCCTGGCAGGTCAGCCTCGGGTTCACGCTCGGACTGCAGTACTGCTACCTGCTCGCCGTGCTCGCGCTGCTCGTGCTGTTCTGCTGGTGGCGCGGCCGCCTAACGCCCGGCGCCGCCTGGCGCGATGGGGGCACTGGCGGGGCCAATGAGTCCACCACGGCGGGGAACAGGTCGAACACCTCGCGCGGACCGCTGATTCCCCGCCGCCTGCTGGCCGTCACCTGCATCGGCATCGCCGTGCTCGGCGTCGTCGCCGTCTACCAGGCCCGCCCCTACCTGAAGGTCGCCAGCGAGTACCCGACGGCGAAACGCACGATCAAGGAAGTCAAAACCTACTCCGCCGGCCCGGCGGCGTGGGTGGCCGCCTCCTCGGAGAACCGCGTGTGGGGCGGCGTCACCTCGGGAGCGCGTGCGAAAGTGCACTCCAAGAACGAGAGCGTGTTCTGGCCCGGGGGGCTGATCCTCGTGCTCGCGCTGATCGGCCTGGCGGGAGTGGGCGGGTCGGGAGCGGATGAGGTGGGGTCGGACGCTTCGGGGCCTGATGGTCCGGGTGCGAGCGGAGCTCCATATACCCGCCGATTGCGCATCGGGCTGGCGGTCGGGATCGTCGTGATCTCGATCCTCGCGCTCGGTTTCGGGCTGACCGGGGCCGGCTATCCGTATCGTCTGCTCTACGACTACGCCCCCGGCTGGAACGGCGTGCGCGTGCCGGGCAGGATGTTCACCACGGCGACGCTGTTCTATGCGCTGCTCGCCGGCGCGGGCGTCGCGTGGATACTCGACGTGGTCGGCACCTGGGGCAGGCGTCATGCGGTGCGTGCGCTGCCCGCAGTGCTCGGGGCGATGCTGCTGATCGGCCTGCTCGGGGAAGGCGCGGGGCATCTCGCTCACCCCGTCGTCCCTCAGCCCGCACGCGCAGAGATCGGGCTGCCCGGCCCGCTCCTGGACCTTCCCACCGACGGCGCCGCCGACCGTGTGTGGCAGTACTTCTCGACCGACGGCTTCTACAAGATCCCCGTCGGCAACAGCACATTCGACATCCCCGCCGTCGACGACCTGCGCGGCGGCATGAACGGCTTCCCTGACCGGGCCAGCGTCGAGAAGCTCCGCTACTACGGCATCCGCACCGTGGTCCTGCACCTGCACATGCCCAAGCTGCCGGGCATCGTGGGCTACGCGCTGGCCGAGCCGCCAAACGTTCGGGCGGCCGCCGCCAAGCCGATTGCAGGCCTAGGCATAACCCGCCGGCGGGTGGGCTCGATCGTGGTCTATGGGATCGAACCAGGGCCGGCGGCGCTGCACGGGACCGATTGATGCTCACCCGCAAACGCCTCGCGCTCGCCGCGATCCTGCTCGTCGGACTCTCCTACGCGACGCTGATCCAGAGCTTCTCCTGGAATCAGACCTCCCACTACGACCTGATCCGCTCGCTGAACGTGGGGCGCACGACGATCGACCAATACCAAGTGAACACCGGCGACAAGGCCTACTACAAGGGCCACTACTACTCCGCCCGCGCCCCCGGGCTTGCGCTGTTCGCGCTGCCGTTCTACGACACGCTGAACCTCCTCGGAGCCGAATCGTGGACAGACTCGCATGTGGCGCCACCGAACCACCCGGGCGACGAGATGATCTACCTGATCGGCCTGTGGACCAACGTGCTGCCGGGGCTGCTGCTGCTGCTGCTCGTCTGGCGCGTATCCGACCGCTTCGAGCCCGGCTATGGAGCGGCGGCCGCGGTTGCGCTGGGGCTCGGCACGATCGTGCTGCCGCTGTCGACGCTGCTGTTCTCACACGTCTTCACCGCGTTCCTCGGCTTCGGCGCGTTCGCGCTGATGCTGCGCGAGCGCGACGGTCCGTCCAGCGCGATGCTGCTCGCGCTCGCCGGACTGGCGATGGGCTACGCCGTCGCCTCGGAGTACCCGCTGTTCTTCGTCGCGGTCGTGCTCGGGCTATACCTGCTCTCGCGACGGGACGCGCTCACTCCGGTGCTGATCGCGCGCCGCGCCGGCGCCTACATCGCCGGCGGCGTCGTCGGCATCGTGCCTCTGGCGCTCTACAACCACTACGCGTTTGGATCCTGGACGCACCTCGCCTACTCCAACATCCCCCGCCAGCACAAAGGCTTCTTCGGCATCTCCCTCCCCAGCCCGAAGGTGCTCGCGACGCTGCTGCTGGACTCGCGCGGGCTGCTGACCATCTCCCCGGTGCTGGTGCTGGGAGCGCTCGGCACCGTCCTGCTCTACCGTCGCGGCAAGCGCGCCGAGGCCCTGACGATCACCGGCATCTGCGTGTGCTACGTCGGCTACAACTCCGGCTACTACCTGCCCTTCGGCGGCGGCTTCATGGGCCCGCGGTTCTTGACCACGATGCTGCCCTTCCTGGCGTTCCCCGTAGCGCTCGCGCTGCGGCGCTGGCCGGGGCCGACGGTCGCGCTGGTCGCGGTCTCGATCGCTACCACCGTGATCGCCACGATCACCCACCCACTCGTCGGCTACGAGACCGAGACGGTCGTGTGGGCGCGCTACCTACGCGAGGGGTTCTTCCAGCCGACGATCGCCTCCGCCTATGGCCTCGGTCGCGGCTGGGGCGGCATCTGGCCGTTCCTGCTTGCCGCGAGCGGCGCCGTTGTGCTGGCCGCGTGGGCGACCCCCCGGTTGCGCCTGTCCAATGCATCGCTCGGCTACGGCCTGCTCGCGCTGGTGGGCTGGTGCTTGTTCGCGGCGCTGGGGCCGACCGTGCTCGGCATCGACCACGCGGGACTTGAGAGCATCGTCAAAGCCGGCGACCACACCGCCCTAAACCTGACCCTCCACGACGGCAGCCGATCTCCGCTGAAGACGCTCGCACCGCTCGCGGCGATCATCGGCCTGCTGGCCATGTGCGCGATGCGCGCATTCCGCAACGAGCCGGGCCCTCCCCGGACCCCGACCGAGAGTCAGCCGGTCAGTTACGCGCGAGCGTGACGTTGCTGCAGTGCGCCGCGTGCAACTGCCTGCACACCACGATGTAGCCCGCACGAGGCTGGTGGTGGGCGCTCGTCAGGCCGGCGTCGAACCGTGTCGAAGCATTCCCGCCGGTCCAGTCGTAGATGTACAGCCGCTTGACCTGCGGCTGCGAGCCGGCGACGGCGAACATGTACTTGAGCACCTTCGCGGCCCGCGTCAGGCCCGAGCCGCGCCGGTTGGGAAAGGAGCCGCCGAACTGTACGATCCCGCCTGTCTCGGTCAGCCACACCTGCCCGCCGAGCGCGCGCACCAGTTCGCGCGTGCGCCACGATTCCAGGCGGTTGATGTCGGAGTAGTTGTGCAACCCCCAGATCCTCGGCATGATCGTCCGCAGGCGCCCGATCTCGTGTTTGAATTCGGAGATGTATTCGAGCGTCGGGCCGATGTTCTGCGAGTCGAGCACGTCCAGGCCGATCGCCGTGCAGCCGTGGCACACGCGGATCAGCGCCTGGTAGTACCTGGCCGCCGCCACCGCCGAGGGGCTCGCAAGATAGTGAGGGATGTAGCCGCGGTTGGCCTCGTCCCAGGATTGGTACTGGTGGACGCGGGGGAACAGCTTGACGAACCTCTGCACGTCACGCTGGTACTGGGTTACGCTCGGCAGCGTCAGCGGCGTGTACTCGGAGTGGTAGAAGGCGACGAGCACCTGCTGGTGGTGCGCTTCGGCTTCGTGGATCCAGAACTTGGCCTTGTTGAGCGAGTAGGGGTGCGCGATCGCGTCATATGGGGCGATATAGCGCACGATTTTTGTGTGCAGCTGCTGCCACAGCGGGTTGCCGAACATCTCGCCCTGCTCGTCGCCGATGCCCGTCAGGTAGGAGGCGGCCGCGTGGGCGCGCGGGACCTGGGCGCCGCCGACGGCGCTCGGCGCGCTCAGCAGCCCGGCCATCAGCACGAGCGGGACGCTCAGCGCTGTGAGCAGGCGCAACGGTGGTCTTGGCGGGCGTACTCGTCTCATATCGCTTTTGGAAACAGCGGTCGGGGCGCGGGGTTGCGGCGCGAGTTGCGCGATCCTAGTAGCTTTACGCCGCGCTTACGCCGGGACCTGCTTCGTTAATGCGACCTTTATGCAGAGTCGCCTCGCGTGTGTGCTCGCCTACTCTGGCACATGCTCGGCGAGCGGCGTAGCCACCCCGCTCCCCCGCCCCCCGGCCTCCTCCGATGATGATGACGGTGATGCTGACGCCTGTCGCTGATCGGATTCGGGTCCCTTCCGGCGCCGGGTGGGGTCGGCGACGATGCGGATGTCCACACCCGGCAGGCCTCGCAGCAGGCGCGTGAGCAACGAATCGTTCAGGCGGCGTAGGCCGCGGCGCTGAGCGGGCGACCCCATCAGCACGTACGTGCTCCCCAGTCTACGTGCGACCGCAATCGCCACGGCGGCAACGTCCTCGCCCTCCTCCACGCGCAGGCGCGCTCCCAGCATCGACACCAGCCGCCGCAACGCCTCCAGGCGCTCACGGTCCTCCGCGCTCGGCTCGCGCCCCGGGGGACGCACGAGGAGCACGTCGAGCTCCGCGTCCAGCCGCTGGGCCGAGCGCCACGCGCGCCGGACGACGTGCTCGGAGTGCGGCTCCAGAGTCGCCAGCGCCAGCAGCCGCTCGGCGATCGCCTGCGGTCCGTCCTGCGCCGGCGCGGGCAGTCCCTCCTCGTCCCGTCGCACCGGCGGGGCCGGCTCCCGCACCAGGCGCTTGACCTCGACGTCCTCCGCGACCTGGCGCAGCGCGGTCTCGCGCAGAGCGGCGAGGTTCTCGATCTTGAAGAAGTTGTTCAGCGCCGCCGGCACGCGCTCTGCCGGATACACCTTGCCTGCCCGCAGCCGCCCAATCAGCGCCTCAGGAGTCAGATCGATCAGCACGACCTCGTCGGCCATCGACAGCACCTCGTCGGGGATCGTCTCGCGCACGCGCGCGCCCGTCAGCTGGGTGATCTGGTCGTTGAGGCTCTCCAGGTGCTGAACGTTCACGGTCGAGAACACGTCGATTCCCGCCTCGATCACGTCGCGCACGTCCTCGTAGCGCTTCTCGTGCTCGACCCCCGGCGCGTTGGTGTGCGCGAGCTCGTCGATCAGGCACAGCTCCGGTTTGCGCGCCAGCACCGCGGGCAGGTCCATCTCCTGCAGCGGCGTGCCGCGGTAGACGACCGGCCGGCGCGGGATGATCTCCAATCCCTCCGCCAGCGCCATGGTCTCGGCGCGGCCGTGCGGCTCCAGGTAGCCGATCGCCACGTCGCGCCCGCTGTCGGCTTCGGCCGCCCCCTCCTGCAACATCCGGTAGGTCTTGCCGACCCCCGGCGCCATGCCAATAAAGACCTTGAGGTGCCCGCGTTCGGAGGCCACACAGGCATTGTCGCCCACCGGCGCCGCCCGCGTGCGGCTCAGCCCCCCAGCAGGTTGTAGACGATCAGGTCGATCAGCTTGATGCCGATGAACGGGGCGATGATCCCCCCGAGTCCGTAGATCCACAGGTTGCGCCGCAGCAGCGCACTGGCCCCGATCGGGCGGTAGCGCACGCCGCGCAGCGACAGCGGGATCAGCAGCGGGATCACGATCGCGTTAAAGATGATCGCCGAGACGATTGCGCTCTGGGGGTTGCCCAGGTTCATGATGTTGAGCACGTGTAGCGGCCCCTTGCCTCCCGGAGAGGTCGCATAGGTGGCGATGAAAACCGCCGGCAGGATCGCGAAGTACTTGGCAACGTCGTTGGCGATCGAGAAGGTCGTCAGCGCGCCGCGGGTGATCAAGAGCTGCTTGCCGACCTCGACGATCTCGATCAGCTTCGTCGGGTTGGAATCCAGATCGACCATGTTCCCCGCCTCGCGCGCGGCCTGCGTGCCCGTGTTCATCGCCACCCCGACGTCGGCCTGGGCCAGTGCCGGCGCGTCGTTGGTGCCGTCGCCGGTCATCGCCACCAGCCGTCCATCGGCCTGCTGCTCGCGGATCAGGGCGAGCTTGGCCTCCGGAGTCGCTTCGGCGAGGAAGTCGTCGACGCCGGACTCCTGCGCGATCTTCGCGGCGGTCAGGCGGTTGTCGCCGGTGACCATCACCGTTTTGATGCCCATCGCGCGCAGCTGGTCAAAGCGCGCCGCCATGCCCTCCTTGATCGTGTCCTTGAGGTAGATCACGCCGAGCACCTGGTTGTCGCGCGCAACCGCCAGCGGCGTGCCGCCCTCGTTGCCGATGCGATCGAGCTGGGTCTGCAGCTCCGGCGGCGGTGAGCCGCCTTCGCTGGAGACGAGCTGGACGATCGCGTCGCCCGCGCCCTTGCGCAGCCGGCGGCCGTCGATGTCCACGCCGCTCATGCGGGTCTGCGCGGTGAACGGCACGAACTCCGCGTTCAGCGTGGACATGTCGTGCTCGCGGATGCCGTACTGCTTGGCGAGCACCACGATCGAGCGCCCCTCGGGCGTCTCGTCCGCGAGCGAGGCCAGCTGCGCGACCTCGGCCAGCTCTGACTCGGCCACGCCGGGCATCGGCACGAACTCCGACGCGAGGCGGTTGCCGATCGTGATCGTGCCGGTCTTATCGAGCAGCAGCACGTCCACGTCGCCGGAGGCCTCCACCGCGCGACCGGACAGCGCGAGCACGTTGCGGCGCACCAACCGGTCCATGCCGGCGATCCCGATCGCGCTCAACAGCGCCCCGATCGTCGTGGGGATCAACGCCACGAGCAGCGCGATCAGCGTCGTCTCGGAGATCGCCGTACCGGAGAACAGCCCGAACGGGCGCAGCGTCGCCACCACGATCATGAAGATCAGCGTCAGCGCGGCCAGCAGGATGTTCAGCGCGATCTCGTTCGGCGTCTTGCGCCGCTCCGCGCCCTCGACGAGCGCGATCATGCGATCCAGGAACGACTGGCCAGGCTCTTGGGTGATTTCCACGACGATCTCGTCGGAGGTCACGCGCGTGCCGCCGGTCACGGCGCTGCGATCGCCGCCGGACTCGCGGATCACGGGCGCGGACTCTCCCGTGATCGCCGACTCGTCGACCGTGGCGATGCCCTCGATCACGGTGCCGTCGCCGGGAATCAGCTCGCCCGCGGGCACGACCACGACATCGCCGCGCGTGAGCTCGGACGCGGCCTTCGTGGAGCCGTCGCGCATGACGGCGACCGTCTCCTTGCGCATGTTCCGCAGCGTGTCCGCCTGGGCGCGCCCGCGGCCCTCGGCGAACGCCTCGGCCATGTTCGCGAACACGACCGTCAGCCACAGCCAGATCGCGATCGTGAACGTGTACCACGCGGGCTCGTGGCCGCCGCCGAGCGGCTTGCCGCCGAACGCCTGGATCAGCCACGTCGCGGTCGTGATGACCGAGCCGATCTCCACGACAAACATCACCGGGTTGTGGATCTGCACGCGCGGATCGAGCTTCTTGAGGCTGTCGATCAGCGCGCGTTTGACGATCTCGCGCTGGAACAGCGAGACGGCCCGGCGCTCGTGCGTTGCGGGTACGGTGGACATCAGCTTTTGGCCCCTCCAGTGAGCCGATCAAGAGCGAGATTGAGCTCGAGCACGTTCACGCCCTGCTCGCCGGAGAAGCCGAGCCCGCGCCCGGATGTGTACTTGGCGATCAGTCCATCGACCGTCGCAAGCGAGAGATGACGCACGGCCGCGACCCGGTGGGCCTGGATCCAGGCGTTGGCCTGCGAGATTTCGGGGTCGAGTCCCGAGGCCGAGGTGCTGACCGCGTCGACCGGGATCTTCGCCACGGTCAGGCCCGGGTCATACGGCTTGTTCAGTTCCAGATAGGACTTGATGTTTTCTTCGTCGGCTTCCTTAGTCTTGACGCTATTAGGCCCTTTGTTGGAGAACGTGCTCGCGGCGGCATTGTCCGAGCCGCCTTCGGTGGCCGACGGGCGCGTCTGGAAGTAGCGCGGGTCCGCTTCGGTCACCACAGCGCCTTTGACTTCCTTGGGCTTGCCGTTCTTTTCGAGCACCGGCGTCCCGAAGTTCTGGCCGATGATCTTCGACCCGACCAACTTGCCGTTCACGTGAATCTGCTGCCCGTTCGCGTTGCCCGGGAACGCGACCTGGCTGATGCCGGTGATGGCGAGCGGGTAGACGAGCCCGAGCAGGACCGTGAAGACGATGATGCCGATTACAGATGTGACGATGTCGCGGCGCATATCAGTAGAGGTGTCCGGTCAGGCCCTGCACGATCGGTCCGAGCAGCAGCGCGGGGAAGAACGTCAGCGCGCCGACGAGGACGATCACGCCGATCAAGAGCACCACGAACGTGGGATTGTCGGTGCGCATCGTCCCGAGGCCCGCAGGGGTCACGCGCTTGCCCGCGAGAGCGCCGGCGACGGCCAGGGCGAACAGGATCGGGGCGTAGCGGGCGAACATCATGTCGAAGCCGCCGAGCAGGTCGGCGAACGTGATGCCGTGAGCGCCCGCATTGCCGGCGTTCGGCTGGATGTAGCCGGTGTAGCCGGCGAACGCGGAGCCGTTGTTGTTCGCCTGCGACAGGTAGGCGTAGAAGGTCTCGGAGAAGCCTTGTGGCGTACTGCCCCCCGCCTTGGTGAGCGCCACTTCGGAGATCGACGCGCGCCCGGACTTGCTCGCGGTCGCCAGGGCCGTGCAGAACAGCGCCGCCAACGGCGTGATCAGGATGCCCAGGCCGGCGAGCTTGATCTCGCGCGCCTCGAGCTTCTTGCCCAGCCACTCCGGCGTGCGCCCGACCATCAACCCGCCGATGAACACCGCCAGCAGCACGTACAGCAGGATCGAGTACAGCCCCGTCCCCACGCCGCCGAAGATGACCTCGCTGGCCGACAGGTTGGCGAACGGAACGGCTCCGCCGATGCCCGTGAACGACTCGATCGCGCTGTTCACCGCGCCACACGAGGTGACGGTCGTCACCACGTCGAACAGCGCCGATCCGGCGATCCCGAAGCGCTGCTCCTTGCCTTCCATGTTCCCACCCGTGGAGCCGTTGATCACTCCGGTGTGAAGTCCCGCAGCGTGCTGCGCGGGCGAGCCGTGCGCCTCGGCGATGTAGGCGACGCAGACCGCGCCGAGGAACATCAGCATCATCGCCCCATAGATCGCATACCCCTGACGGCGGTTGCCGGTCATCCGCCCGTACATGAACACGAGCGCCGCCGGGATGATCAGCACGAGCAGCATCTCGAAGAAGTTCGTGAACGCCGTCGGATTCTCGAACGGATGCGCCGAGTTGGTGTTGAAGAACCCGCCGCCGTTCGTCCCGAGCATCTTGATCGCCTCCTGCGAGGCGACCGGCCCCATCGCGATCGTCTGGTTCAGGCCGGTGATCGTGTGCACCGTCAGGTAGTTGGCGAGGTTTGCGATCGCACCCTGTGACACCAGCACGATCGCCGCGATCACAGACAGCGGCGTGAGCACGTACAGGACCGTGCGCACCAAGTCCTGCCAGAAGTTACCGATGGACTTGCCGGTGCGCCCGATGATCCCCCGGACCAGGGCGACCGCCACGACGATCCCGACGCCCGCCGACAGCCAGTTCTGCACCGTCAGCCCGAGCATCTGGCTGAAGTAGCTCATCGTCGTCTCGCCGCTGTAGTACTGCCAGTTCGTGTTCGTCATGAACGACGAGGCGGTGTTAAACGACACGTTCCACGAGCCCGATTTGTAGCCGAGCGGGTTGAGCACGTGAGGGACCCAGGGAGCGTCCTGCGTGCGAAGGATCAGATACAGCAAAAGCCAGCCCGCGAGCGAGAAGACGATCAGGCTTTTCGCATACTGCTTCCAGTCCTGCTCGCGCTCGTGGTCGACCCTGAGGATGCCGTACAGGAACCGCTCGGGTCCGGAGAAGATGGGAGAGAGAAAGACCCGCCCGCCCGTGTACACCTTCGCCATGTACTGCCCCAGCGGAAAGGCGAGCACGGTCAGGATCACCGCGAACAGCACGATCGTCAGCCAGCCGGCGAACGTCACAGCTTCTCTCCGCGGATGAGAGCGTAGAAGAGATACCCGATCACAAGCACCGACACGACCAGGCCGAACACGTCGGCGCCGCTCATGTGCGCGATCAGCGCGCCAATCGGCAGCGAGACGCTCATATCCTGTCGATTCCCTCGATGATGCCCAGCAGGATCATGAACATCACGATCCCGAGCACTACGGCGACTGCGTCCATGCCTGCACTATTGGCCAGCGCACATCACGGCCGTGTGTCAATCAGCGGGGTGTGTATAACGATTTCGTTACGGCCCGACTACCCCGCGAATCGGTATCCGACCCCGGGATCGGTGACTATGTATCGGTGCCCCGCCCGCCCCACCGGTCCCTGCGGCTCGATCTTCGCTCGCAGCCGCGCTATGTGCGTGCGCAGCGCCTGCACGTCATCGGCGTATCCGGGACCCCACACCTCCACGAGCAGGGCGCGGTGTGTCATCAGCCGACCGCGATTGCGCGCGAGCACGCGCAGCAGGTCGAACTCGATCGGGGTCAGGTGCACGAGCTCACCGTCGCGACGGACCGTGCGCGCGGCGATATCCACCTCCAACCCCTCCGCCTCAATGCGCGGCTCCTCCCCGCCCGCCGCCGTTCCGGCCGCGCGGCGCAACGCCGCCTGCAGCCGCGCCACCAGCTCGCGCGCACCGAACGGCTTGGTCACGTAATCGTCGGCGCCCGCCTCCAGCGCGCGGACCTTCTGCTCCTCCTCACCCACCGCCGAGAGCACGAGGATCGGCATCTCGCTCCACTCGCGCAGCCTGCGCGTAACCTCGATCCCGTCCCCGTCGGGCAGCACCAGATCGACGATCGCCGCCTGCGGAGGGCGCACCGCGGCGCGGTCGAGCGCCTCCGACGCCGTCTGCGCCGCGACCACCTCGAATCCCGCGTCGCGCAGCACCACGCGCAAGGCGCGCAGTATCTGCAACTCGTCGTCGACGACCAGCACGCGCGGCGCGTCAGGGTTCGTCATTGCGATGACCCTCGCCCGCGAGGACGCCCGCGGGCGCCTGCGCGTCTTGGGCGGGAACGACCGGGTCC
>Ga0116216_10002908_pt1 | contig 11237 bp, 10 predicted proteins | sample Sb_taG_11_FD_89696 | JGI IMG/M metagenome (GOLD analysis project Ga0116216, IMG submission 89696) | Peat soil microbial communities from Weissenstadt, Germany - Sb_50d_3_AS metaG | ecosystem: Environmental > Terrestrial > Soil > Wetlands > Peat | place: Germany: Weissenstadt | collected 2010-09-21
CCCGACCAGGTGCCGGTGCGCCCGGAGGCACCGTGCTCTCGCTGGGTGCGGGGCTGGGGACGATGGAGCAGGTGTGGCTTGAGCACGGCTACCGGGTTTCGGTGCAGGAGTGCCAAGCTTCTTCGCTGGGGCCGTTCCGCGAGGCGCATCCGGAGGCGCCGGTGTACATCGGGGACGCCCGACACGTCGATGCGCCTCCTGGTACGTTCGATGTCGTCGTGCTCTCGGCGATCGAGCACGTCTACGACCGGCGGGGCTACGAGGAGCTGCTGCACGAGACCGCCCGGCTGCTGGCGCCCGGCGGCGCCGCTGTGATGATCACCGTGGCGAACCTGTCGTTCGGGGGGATCTTCAGGGGGCTGGCCAAGCGCGCGCTGATTCAGGCACGCGGGGACGTGCGCGCGCACCGCGTCGTGCGATTGGGATGGAAGCGTACGACGCGGGAGCACCTGCGCCCTGGGCTCCGGGCGGGCCTACGACCCGAGACGCTTGTCACGTTCGACGATGAGTTTCGGGTGACCGAGACACTCCGGCCGGCGGCCGCGGGGATGCTGCCCTTGCGGCCGCCGAAGCTCGCCGTGATCTGGAGCCGCGTGTGACGCGCACGGCGCCGTCGGGGCATGCCGCGGTGCGTGTGCGCCGCGGATGACGGAGATGCCGGAGAAGAGCTACGATGACCCGCCGACGCTAGTCCTCGCGACGTCCGGGGCGCGGGGTCTTCGGGCCGTCCTGCATGGGGCCGGGATCGCCGAGGTCATCGCGCTGATCCCCGAGTACGGGACCCTCGTGCGCCTGGAGGCGGAAGTGGACGGAGTCGCCGTGCGTCGTCGCATCGATGCCGATCTGCGGGCCGCCGCAGACGATCTGCGGCGGCCCTTTCTCGAACTCACGGCGATGTTCGGCAGGCGCTACGACTCGCTGGCATGGTGGGCGAGCGGCATCGCCGAGCGCAACACGAACGGGAGCGATCTGTTTCTCCATTGCTGCTACCTGTGGCTTGCGCGGCAGTATCTGGACGAGCGGCGCAGCGTGTGCATCGTGTGTGATGCGCCGGCGCTGCGGTCCTTGATCATCGATCTCGCCCGGGCACGGAACTACCGAGTCCGAACCGTCGGACGGCACCGGCCGCGTCTGCACGACTCGTCGCTGTGGCCCCTTGCGACGCTGGTCTGGAAGAGTGCGTCCCTCCTGGCTCGGTGGCTCGCCGTCGTCGCCGTGCGGGGCCGCGGAGCGCGGCGCAGCGCGACCCCGGATGTGCTGTTGAGCACGCGAGTGGACCAGGGGAGTATCGACCAGGCCGGATTCGTCCACGACCGGTATCTGCCGTTGCTCCCGTCCCTCTACGCGTCGAAGCGGCTCTCGTGCGTGACCGTGCTCACAATCGCTGAGCCCTTCCGAGCCTTTTTGGCCATGATCCGGCGCCTGCGGAGGTCTCCCGACGGCATCGTGCTCGAAGAGCATCTCCGCCTGTGGGATCTGACGTTTCCAGCGCTCATGTGGGCGCGGCAGCGAACGTTTCGCTTCCGTGGGGCGACGCTGCACGGCCTCGATGTCTCGCGGCTGTTCGATGCTTCAAACCGCACCGAGTCCCTGTCGGTGATGTCCACGCTGCACTATCCGCTGATGCGGCGCCTTGCGGGCGACGGCATCCACCCGCGGCTCGTGGTGCTGCCGTTCGAGAACATGGTGTCGGACAAACTTACCATCCTCGGGGTCCGCCGCTTCATGCCCCGCACCCTGGTATACGGATTCTGCCACAACCCGCTGAAGCGCAACGTGCTGCCGTGGTATACGGATCGCCACGAGCGGGACATTGCACCGCTCCCAGATCGCATCGTCTGCAACGGTGTGCGGTACCGGGACATCCTGGTGCGCGAAGGGTACGCGCCCGAGCGGGTTGTCGTGGGGGCGGCACTGCGGTATGCTTATCTTCACCGCGGCGGAGCCGTGCCGTCGTCCCGTGCGCCGTCGTCCGTCGGCGGCGCGCCCCGGGTCCTCCTGGTGTTGACGACGAAGCGGGACGGCACGGCGGAGGTGATTGACAAGTTTGTCGCAGCGCTCGCGGTCATCTCCAACGCCGCGGTCATCGTGAAGCCGCATCCGTTTGCCCGTGAGCTCGCGGACGGGGTGGTCGCGGCCCTCGGTGCGCGCGTGCGTGTCGTCGACGGTACGATGGAGGAGGCGCTCGCGGAGAGCGACGTGGTGGTATGCGCGGCGTCCGGAGCCGTGCTCGAGGCGGCCCTGGCCGGCAAGCGCGTCGTTCGGATCTCTCCCGAGTCTCAGCTCGACATGGATCCGCTGGCGTGGTTCGAGGAGTTCGAGCCCGCGGTGTCCTCACCGGATGCGCTTGCCCGCCGGTTGGTTGAGGTCCTGTCCGCGACGGGAACTCCGCCCGCGGACGCGATGGAGTTGTCGAGCTTTTTTGCCCCACCCACGGAGGTCTATATGGAGGTATTTCTGCCCATGACAGGCGTCGGCGCGAGCGCATGATCCGCGTGTCGCAGCCGGTCGTCGGAGACGGGGAGTACGAGGCCGTCAAGGCCGCCCTGGACCGGGGCTACTACGGCCACGCGGAGAAGGTGAATGAATTCGAAGACCGCCTTCGCGAGTTTCTCGGTGCAGAGCATGTCGTCTGCGTCGGCAACGGCACCGCCGCGCTGCACCTCGCACTGGCCACGCTCGGGCTGGGTCCCGGCGACGAAGTTGTGCTTCCGTCGCTCACGTTTGTCTCGTCGTTTCAGGCCGTCAAGGCGACCGGCGTCACGCCGGTCGCCTGCGACGTGGTGCCCGAGACGCTGGCGATCGATCTGGAAGACGTGGAGCGGCGGCTCACGTCCCGGACCAAAGCGGTGATGCCGGTCCACTACGCGGGGAATCCGTGCGACATGGATCGCATCATGGAGTTCGCGACACGGGCTGGGATTCGGGTTGTTGAGGACGCGGCGCACGCGTTCGGTTCGGTGTACCGCGGCCGGAAGATTGGGAGCTTCGGTGATGTCGCGTGCTTCAGTTTCGATTCGATCAAAAACATCACGTGCGGGGAGGGCGGGGCAGTGGTGTGCGTCGACCCGACCCTGGCCGACCGGATGCGCCGCAAGCGATCGCTCGCCATGGTTCGTCCGGCTCCGACGGAGCCTGGCTGGAAGGGCCGCGGGTGGCGGTACGAAGTCTCGGAGCTCGGGTTCAGGTACCACATGAGCAACATCAACGCCGCGATCGGGCTTGCGCAGCTCACGAAAGTCGACGCGTTCATCGCGAGGCGCCGCGAGATCTGCCGGCGCTACGACCGGGTGTTCGCCGACGTGCCCAGCATCCGGACGTTGACGATCGATTACCGGCATGCTGCTCCCCACATTTACGTGATCCGCGTGCTGGACGGCCGGCGCGACGCCCTCATGCAGGCGTTGAAGGATCGTGACATCGAGACCAGCGTGAACTACGTACCGAATCACCTGCAGCAGTATTTCCGCGAGCCTGGGTTGGTGCTGCCGGTGACGGAGGCCGTCTACGGAGAGATGCTGACGCTGCCGCTGCACTGCGCGCTGGCCGATCAGGATGTCGCACTCATCATCGACATCATTCGGTCGTTCATGGGCGCCTCCGAGAGGCGGGATGCCCACGCCTGAGGTCAGCGTGATCGTGAACTGCCTTAACGGGGAAGCCTACCTGCGTGAGGCACTCGACAGCGTTCTCGCGCAGACGTACACGGACTGGGAGGTTGTGTTCTGGGACAACGCATCCACCGACGCGACCGGTACGATTGCGAAGAGGTACGGAGATCGAGTCCGATATTTCAGAAGCGGGGAGACCCACCCGCTCGGCAAGGCCAGGAACCTCGCGATCCAGCAGGCCCGCGGTCGTTACCTCGCGTTTTTGGACAGCGACGATCTCTGGTTTCCGCGCAAGCTCGAGAAGCAGGTGGCGGTGTTCGACCGCTCGCCCCGGCTTGGGTTCGTCTACTGCGACACGATCTTTTTCGACGCGAAGCGTGAAATGGGTCCGGTGTACGGGCGCCACAAGCCGCCGCGGGGCATGGCATTCCGCGAGCTGCTGGGCGATTACTTCCTCTCGCTCGAGACCGTCGTCGTGCGTCGGGAGGCGCTCGAGAGCCTGCCGGAATGGTTCGACGAACGGTTCAACGTGGTTGAGGAGAAGGATCTATTTCTCCGTCTCGCCCATGACTATGAGATTGACTGCATCGACGAGCCGCTGGCCAAGTGGCGCGTACACGAACAGAGCTGGACGCACACCCACTACGATCTGTTCAGCGTGGAGAACACCCTGCTGCTTGAGAAGCTTCGGGCGCGGTACCCCGAACTGGACGTCGAGTACGTCGAAGAAGTGCGCGCGTTTACAAAGAAGATCGCGTGGCAGGGTGCCCTGGCCGAGTGGAAGGCTGGCCACCCCGACCGGTGCCGGGAACTCCTCAGACCATACGCGTCGCGGTCTCCCCGGATGGCCGCCGCGTACGCCTTGAGCTACCTTGGCACGGGAGCGTTCAACTGGCTGTCGCCCGTGTATATGCGATACCGCCGGCTGCGCCCGGGGAGGGCTGCGTGACGAGCGCCGCCGGGGCGGCGTCAGGCGGACATGCCTGGGAGGGCCAGCGCGCCGCGGGCCGCGGCGTGCCCCCGGAGGCGCTGCTCGCGGGTCTTGTGGCGCTCGGCCTCGTCGCGCTACCGGTGCTGTTTGCGGTGTTCGGCGAGAACCGACTGATCGACACCACGTCGATCCTTCTGGTGGCTGGGCAGTTGCTGGTGCTCCTGCTGCGTACGACCGCGGTTGCGGAGCGGCGGCACCCCGTGATGCTGGTGTTTGTCCTGTTTGCCTTCTTGTTTTTCCCGCTCCGCACCATGGCGCTGATCATCGATCCCCGGGGCCTGTACGACCAGTTCCTCGCGCCGGCGACGAGTGGGGACATGCACCACGCGCTCGAGTACGCGTTGGCGGGAATCGTCTGCTCGGGTTGCGGGATCATCGTGGGCGCGCGAATCGCGCACCGGTGGAGCGGCCCGGCGCGCGACGGCCGGTTGGGAATCGACGTGCGGCCGGTGCTCTCGGTCGTGGCAGCGAGCCTGCTCTTGATCGTGATCGAACTGAATCGCGTGTACGAACACCTCTACATCGGGATGGATCGACACAGCGAGGTCGCGCGGCACCTGTCCCACTTCTGGAAGTTCTACTACACCGTGCTCGATATCGACACCGGGCTGATGGTGCTGTTGGTCCTCGCCGTGGCGCAGTGGCGGTCGCTCGGACGGGGTGTGCGCACGCTGGCGTTGGTCGCAATCGTCGGATACGCTGCGACCCGTATCGTCATCAGCAGCAAGGCGGCGGTGTTCTTGATCGTGGTGTTCTGGTTCTTTGCGTGGTTGGCGCAGGACCGCGAGCACCGGATCAGCCGAGCGATGATCGCGCTCGTGCTTCCCCTGATGGTGATTGGGGTGTTGAGCTTCAACGGCGCGAAAGCGATCAGACAGCATTGGGAAGCGACGCGGAACCAGCAGTTGACCCTCTACGACACGTACCGGGATCTTGACGCGGTACCGCCGGCTTCGTACCTGAACATCGTCCCGTTTTTCAACCGCCTGGAGGGGATCGACCCCCTCGTCAACGTCGTGAACGACAAGGGCCGTGACACGCGTGCGCACGTGAATCTCTTCAACGAAGGGAAATCCCTGGTGTCGCATCTGCTCCCCTGGCATCCATTCCCGATCGCGTGGATGGCCCAGGAGTACGCGGTGGTGTTCGGACACCAGCGTGAGGAGCTGTACATCAGCGGCGCGTGGTACACGACCTATATCTGGACGCTGTGGGGCGAATTTTACGTGCTGTTCGGAGGCGTCGGAGGGCTGGTCGCGTCGGCGGTCGTGATGGGTGGGCTCGCGGCGCTGTACGGCGTCGCCGGCCGGCTGTCGGGAGTGACCGGGATGTTTGCGAGGTTTCTCTGCCTGTACGCCACGTACTCTCTGTTGCTGAGTTTCGGACTCGACTTTTTCGGATGGCAACTGCTTCAGATCGCCGCCGCGGGAACGTTCTTCTTGGGGGTCGTCTGGCTGGTGCCGCATCTGTGGAAGCGTGCCGTGACTCCGGCGGTCGGCTGAGATGGCGATCGTTCGTCGGGCCGCGTCGCTCGGGGGACCCACGTCGTCGTGAACGTACCGGACCGGGGAGTCATTGGGCTTGCCGAGTTGTACGCTGCGCGCCGCGGGAGACCCGATTGGCAGCCCGCGCTGTTCGGGACGCGCGTGCGGTGGTATCGAACCGGTCGCCTCGCGTTCCTCGCGGGGCTGCAGGCGATGGGGGCGGTCGCGGGGCAGCGTGCCTGGATCCCCGCGTACGTCTGCCGGGCCGCGGTCGCGCCGCTCGTCCAGCGTGGGCTTCAGCTCGTGCTGTATGACATTACCGATACCTTGCAGCCCAACACCGAGTTTCACGACGCCCGCCCGGCGGACCTCGTGGTGTTGCTCCATTACTTTGGTCTCGCCGGACCCGCGCAGTCCGCTCGCGAGCAGTGCCGTGCTCGGGGCGCGCACCTCATCGAGGACTGCGCCCACGGGCTTCCCGACCCGGATGCGCCGCGGCCGATGGGCAGCTCGGGGGATTTCGCGATCTTCAGCCTGCGCAAACTGCTGCCGGTGCCGGACGGTGGCGTCCTCGTCGTGAACGATCCGGCGCTGCCGCTGCCCGATTCCCCAGCCGCGCCGCCGCTGGAACCGCCGGTCCCGGCGGTGCGCCTGGCGCAACTCGTCGTCGAGTCCGTTGCGTTTCGCCTGGGATGGAACATCCTGCCGATCGAGGATCGGCTGCGGGCTCGACCGAGGGACGGGGGCGAGCCCAGCGGTGAGCCCGCGCGCGGGTCCGGACTGTCGCCGCGGCTGCTCGCGGCGATGGATATCCGCGCGCTCATCCGCCGGAGGAACGCACATTACGCGGCGCTCGCCGAGCGGCTCGCGGCCGTTCGAGGGGTGGACGTCCCGGTGCCGGTGCCTCCGGAGGGTTCCGTGTCTCAGGTGCTCCCTGTGCGCGTGTCGAACCCTGCGCGCATGTGCCGGGCGCTCCGCGCCATGGGGGTCGGGGCATCACAGTGGCCTGGTGCCGATGCGGTGCCGGACCTCGGGCTCGAAGCCTTCCCGGGGGCCCGGGCATGGTCGGAGCGAGGCCTTGTGCTGCCCGTGAACGAGAGCCTGCAGCCGCGTCATCTCGACGGAATCGCGCGTGCCGTCGAGCGCGCGGCGGCCGCGTCGTGAGCGCATCGGCGCCGCCGGGACGGAGGTCTCGGTGACCGACGCGCTGTCCCATCGGCTGGTCCGCGGCGCGGAACTGGAAGCGATCACGCGCTACGGGACGTCGGTGTACCAGCAGACCGAGTGGGCGCGGGTCGTTCAGGAAGGGGCCGGCTACCAGCCGGTCGGCGTGCTCACCGAGGCGCGTGCCCCGCTGGCGCTCGTCCCATGGTTCGAGACGCGCCGGGGACCGCTGCGTCTCATCGGGAGCCCGCTGCCCGGGTGTTTCACCCCGTTTCAGCGCCCGGTCTGGCTGGCTGAGGCGGAGGGGCGGCGGCGCGAGATCTTTGAGGGGCAGCTTCGGTTCCTGCGGGAACACGGGTACGCATCGATCGAATGGATGCTGCCGGAGCCCGATCCGGAGTTTCTCGCGATGGCCGGCGCCACCGGCGCGCGCGTGACCGAGGTGCCCACGCTGCTCATGGACATCGACGCGTCGGTTGACGCGATGTGGAAGCGGATGGAGAGCCGAGGGCGGAACATGGTCCGCAAGGCGGAGAAAGCCGGCGTCGCGGTCGAGCGCTGCGCGGGTGGACCGTCCGACCTGGCGCTGTTCTACCGGATGCTCGAAGGCACATTTGCGAAATCCGGCCGGCGGCCGCCTCACCGGCTTCGGTTCTACCGCGCGATGCTCGAGCATCTCCTGCCGAAGGACCGCCTCCTGTTTCTGTCGGCCCGAGCGGACGACCGGATTCTCGCGATGGGGCTGTTCGTGCACGATGCGGAGGAGATCTTCTTCACGAGCGGCACGTCGCTGCCCGGGGTCGGCGCGTACGCGCCCAACAACCTGATTCAATGGTCTGTGATCCAGTTCGCCGTGGAGCGCGGGCTCAGGCGCTACGACCTCGGCGGTACCGGACGGGCCTCGATCGACCGCTTCAAGCTCAGCCTCGGCGGATACCCCCACGCGTATGTCGGAGCCACGTGGCGATCCCCCGTCATGCGCACCGTGGCGTCCGCGTACCTGCTGGCCCGACCGCTGCTCGAGCGTGCCCGTTTTCTGACGTCGCGGACTCGGTCGGGCGCTCCGTAATGCCGACGCTCACGGTGCTGCTGTTCCACCGCATCGCGGACGGACTGGACCGGCCGTCGGACATCGACGGGAGGCTGTTTCTCCGCTGCTTGGAGCGGGTCCGGGCGGTCGCGGTTCCGGTGCAGACGCTCGCCGAGGCGGCGCGTGCGCCCGCGGGAACCTCTGAGGACGCGATCTGCCTCACGTTCGACGACGGCTGGGAGAGCGATGCCACGGTCGCGCTGCCCGCGCTTGCTCGGATGGATGCTCGAGCGACGTTTTTCATTACGACGGGCCATGTCGGTACCCCATCGTTTCTGTCCTGGCCCCAGGTGCGGGAGCTCGCCGAGTCCGGGATGGAGCTCGGATCCCACACCTGTTCGCATCCGGATTTGACGCAGCTCGTTCCCGACGAGCTTCGCCGCGAGCTGCGTGCGTCTCGGGAGGAACTTCAGGAACGGCTCGGGCGGTCGGTCGATACGCTGTCGATCCCGCACGGCATTTACAGCCACCGGGTGCTCGCCGAAGCTGTGGACGCCGGCTACGCCCGCGTGTGCGTGTCTCGGCCGGGCCAGAACCCGCTTCCGCTGCGGGCGGGGCGGCCGGTGCGGAGAAACGCCCTGCACCGCGGGGTCGGCGAACCGGACCTGGCGCATCTCGTCCGGCCCGATCGCGCTACGCTGCTGCGCTGGCAGATGAGCTACACGGGGCGCGCGGTGCTCCGGAGGATGCTTTCGGACGCGCAGTACGCGCGGGTGCGTGGGGCGGCGACCGCGTACCTCGCGCGCGGGCGGGCCCGCCGGTGACGGCGTTTCTCGTGTTTTGGATCTCCGCGGCCCTGCTCGCGTACACATACGCGGGATATCACCTTCTGCTGCGCGCCGCGGCATGCTGCATGCCGGGGCGGCGGAGCGCCCGGGACGGGACGCAACGAGTGGACGAGCGCAACGCGCCGACCGTCGCGGTGATCGTCGCCGTCTACAACGAGGAGCGGGTCATCGCGCGACGGCTCGAAAACCTCCTGGCGCTCGACTATCCGCGCGACCGCCTGCAGATTGTCGTGGCATCCGATGGGAGCACCGACCGCACGGTCGAGATCGCCCGGCGCTACGCGTCCCGCGGTGTGGCGGCGCTCGCGCTGCCCCGCCGCGGCAAGGCGCTCGCGCAGAACGACGCCGTCGCCGGCGCACACGTAGACATCATCGTGTTCACCGATGCCGACTCTGAGTTCGATCGCCGATTTCTTCGCGCCGTCGTCGCGCGGTTTCGCGAAGACGATCGGGTCGGCTGCGTGGTCGGGAATCTCGCCTGGCGTGGGAACGAGACGGCGACGGGAGCCTTCCGGACGTGGTACTGGGGGCTGGAGACCGACCTGCGGCGGGTGGAAAGTCAGTTGGGGATCCTGGCGGGGTCGACCGGGGCGGGGATGGCCGTGAGACGGGAGGTGTGGCGCCCGATGGGCGGTCCGCTCGACGACTCCGACTCCCTGACGCCGCTCGACGTGATTCTGCAGGGAGGGCGCGTGGTGTTCGCGGACGACGCGATCGTCCATGACGTGCCGTTTTCGTCCGCGCGGAGCGAGTTTCGCGCGAAGGTGCGCGGCGTCTCCAAGAGCGTGACGATGATCCTGCGGCGGTGGGGGGTTCGGGAAAGCCTCCGAAATCCGGTCATCACGTGGCGGCTCGTCTCTCACCACTTTTTGCGGTGGCTGGGCCCGTTCGTGGCCGTCGCGTTCGTGATCTCAACTGTGGTGTTGGCGCCCCGCGGCGGCATCTATCTCGCTGCGGCGTGGCTGGAGGCGTTGGTGCTGGGCCTCGGACTGCTCGGCTACCTGGGAGAGCGGTCCGGACGGCGAGTTCCCGTGGCGTCGGTCGTCTACAATTTTCTGGCCATCAACGCCGGCATGGCGATCGGCTTTCTCGCCGCGCTGTTCCGGGCGGCAAAAGGACCGTGGGAGACAGAATGACGCCGCGTTGCGTGGGGGAGTGGGCCGCTCCGTCGTGCGGTCGCGGACACCGGACGCACGCGAGGGGGATCCCGTGAGCGCGGACTTTCTCGTCACCTCCCTGATCGTGATCGTGGCGCCGGGGATCGGCGTCCTCTACACGATGGCGGCCGGTCTCTCCCGTGGTCCGCGCGCCAGTATCGTTGCGGCGTTCGGATGCACGCTTGGGATCATCCCGCACATGGCCGCGGCGATCATGGGTCTGGCGGCCGTGCTGTACGCAAGCGCGCTCGCATTCCAAACCCTGAAATACTTGGGTGTGGCCTACCTGCTCTACATGGCGTGGAACGCGCTGCGGGACCGCGGCACGCTTCGCGTGGACACGGGCATCGACACACGATCGACCGTGCACGTGATCGTGCGGGCGATCCTCATTAACCTTCTCAATCCGAAACTGTCCATCTTCTTCGTGGCATTCCTGCCGCAGTTTGTGAGCACCCGCGAACCACATCCGCTCTCACGCATGTTCGCGCTGAGCCTGGTGTTCATGGTCCTGACGTTTATTGTCTTTGTTGGATACGGCCTGTTCGCGGCCTGGATCCGGACACACGTCGTTTCGCGTCCGCAGGTGTTAACGTGGATGCGCCGCGGTTTCGCGGGCGCGTTTGTCGCCTTGGGCATCAAACTCGCGCTTGCCGAGCGCTGACAGCTTTGTCCCGGCTCGGGCCCAGTCCTTGACGCGGAAGGGTCTCGGCACACGCCGCGGGAACCGTTCGTACGGACCGGTTCCGAAGACGCACGACGATGTGGTGCGACCACGCCGGGTCTGGATCCACGAGATCGTCGGGGTCGCGGTGCCGCCGCTGACACAGAACCGGATCGTACGACGCGACCCTGTCGGGCGATGCCAGCGGTGACGGCGGCGCGTTGACCAGACCTGCGAGTAACTTGTTTTTGGGGGGAAAGCGGCGATGATTCTACCGCTGCGCGACGA
>Ga0116216_10002909_pt1 | contig 11234 bp, 12 predicted proteins | sample Sb_taG_11_FD_89696 | JGI IMG/M metagenome (GOLD analysis project Ga0116216, IMG submission 89696) | Peat soil microbial communities from Weissenstadt, Germany - Sb_50d_3_AS metaG | ecosystem: Environmental > Terrestrial > Soil > Wetlands > Peat | place: Germany: Weissenstadt | collected 2010-09-21
GCGCGCAGGCCGTGCTTTGAGACCTTGCTGCCCTGCGAGATGCCCTTCGCCTCGCTCATCGGCACCACGAACGCCGCATGCCCTTTCGAGCCGAGCTCCGGGTCGACGGTCGCGATGATCACGTGCACGTCGGAGATGCCGCCGTTGGTCGCCCACGCCTTTTGACCATTGATCACCCACTCCCCCGCCGCCTCGTCGAACTTCGCGCGCGTGCGCACCCCGGAGACATCCGAGCCGGCGTTCGGCTCCGAGGCGCAGAAGGCGGCCACCTTGAGGTCGTCCGGTGTGCCGAAGCAGCGCGGGATCCACTCGCCGATCTGCTCGCCGCTGCCCTGGCCGAAGATCGCGGCCACGGCCAGAGCAGTGCCCATGATCGACATGCCGATACCGGCGTCGCCCCAGAACAACTCCTCGTTGACAATCGGAAGCGTCAGACCGGTCGGGTCGGCGAAGAATTGCGCCAGACCCTCAAACCCGTACAGACCGATCTTCGCGGCCTCCTGGATAATCGGCCACGGCGTCTGCTCCTTCTCGTCCCACTCATGCGCGGCCGGACGCACCACATCTGCGGCAAAGCCGTGCACCCAGTCACGGATGTCCTTCTGATCCTGGTTCAGTGCCAGCGAGAAGGTCACATCCTGGCTAGCCGCGCCGGCGATCGCCTCCACGGCGGCCTCGGCGGCCTCAGTGCTGACGTCGGTGGTGGTGGTGGACATCAGGCGGGGGCTCCTTGATCGGGATAAGAGGTACGTGAGCAGAGTGGCGAAGCCCTAAGAGCAGGGGCCTGGGGAACGTCTGCGGGCTTCCAGGAAGCTTAGCCAAAGTGTAAACGGCTGTCAAACATAAGATTGAACTTTGTTTACAGCATCTCTATAATAGCCCAGCATGGCAACCGCACACGCCCCGCTGGCCTCTCGTCGCGCCACCATCCGTCGCGAGCGGGAGCGCGAGATCCTGGCGGCCACGCGACTGCTGTTCGACGAACGGGGTATGCAAGACGCGCAGATCGAGGACATCGCGCGCGCGGTGGGAATCACCAGGTCGCTGATCTACCGCTGCTTCCCCTCCAAGGAGGAGCTGTTCGTGCTGACCCTCACCGGCTATCTGGAGGATCTCGCCGCTTGCCTGGACGAGGTGCCGGCGACGCTCGATCCGGTGGAGCTATTGGAGGAGGGTTGGCGCCGCTACACAGGCTTCTGCCTGGAGCACCCCGCGTTCCTAGATTGCGCGCTATCACTCATGCGCGGTCCCGCGCAGGAGCTGCGCGAAACGATCTCCGACGGCGTCTGGATCCTCCTAGCTCAGAGCATGGCAGGGTGCTTGGGCAGGCTCTCGCACATTCTCAGACAGGGCGCCGAGCAAGGGGTATTCATGGTCGAGGATCCTGATTTCACCGCCAACTACCTGTATACCCAGACGCTCGGCGCGATGCATCTGGCGCGCGTTCGTACGGGCGTGCGCGCCAGCGCGGGTGGCATACCGGAGCCCTTTGCGATCGACCCTCGCCAGGTCCAAGAGGCGTGTATCGCCGATGTGCTGGCCGCGGTGGGAGCCACGCTCCCTAGCGGGTATGCCAGGCTTCCTCCTGCTTCGTAAGCGCAACGATCTCGGGTGGCAGTGTGCCCGAGGCGACGTCCGCAAGCGTTACGTGCTCCAAAACTTTGCGTAGGTTCGCCCGCAGCGCGAGCCAGACCTGCTGCAACGACTCGGCCGAGCCCTCGTAGGAGACCTCCTCGGGGCGCAGCCCGCGAACGCCGACGAGCGGACCCTCGACCGCGCGGATGACCTGCGCGAGGTTGACCTCCTCGGGGGGCTTGGCGAGCCAGTAGCCGCCCTCGGGGCCACGCTGGCTGCGAACCAGTCCGGAGGAGCGCAGTTGCGTGAGGATGTTCTCCAGAAACGACACTGGAATCCCCTGGGCCGTAGCGACCTCGTCGACCTTACGCGGTGAGTCCTGGCTGCCGGAGGCGAGCTCTATGACCGCGCGCACGGCATAGTCGGCCTTGGCGGTAACGTGCATGCCGAGTGATTCTCACGTATTTGGCGGCGGAGAGCATCTGGGGTGCGACACGAGGACGCGCGCCAGGCCGCCGGATGCGTATAGCGCGCGCAATCCCGACCGCTGTGGTAGAAATTAGGCATCCCTAACTCGACGCCGCACGGGCGGCGAGCGACTCCGGGAGGATCGAATGACGAACAGACGAACGGATCAGGCATGAGCTTCGGCGAGACGATCGCGCTCGGCGCGATCGCGGGATTCACGATCTACATAGGCCTGCCTGTGGGCCGGATGCGGACGGTCAGCGACCAGCTGCGCGTGAGCCTGGCGATGTTCTCGGTGGGGATCCTCGCATTCATATTCATGGACGTGACCAGGCACGGCGAGGAAATCCTCGAAACGGCGCTCAGCCAGTTCAAGCACCACACGACCGGGTTCGGACACGTGCTCGGCCTGTTCGCGCTGCTCGCGCTCGGGTTCACGATCGGCACGGCGGGAATCTCCGCCGTCGAGCGCAGGCTGCGCGCACGCAGGAGCCGGCCAGCCCCCCTGGCCGGCGGCGAGGCCGAGGCGGTGCTCAACCCCGCGCAGGTTGCGCGCGCACAGACGGGTGCGGGCGACGCCGAGCGCAGGGCGCTGCAGACGGGCATGGTGATCGCGATGGCGATCGGGCTGCACAACTTCGCCGAGGGTCTGGCGATCGGCGTCTCGGCAAAGACTGGAGCGATCGGCCTGGCGACCGTGCTCGTGATCGGCTTCGGCCTGCACAACGCGACCGAGGGGTTTGGCATCGTCGGCCCGCTCGGCGCCGTGCGCCCGTCCTGGCGCTGGCTCGGGCTGGCGGGCCTGATCGGCGGCGGCCCCACGTTCCTGGGCACGATCGTCGGCTACCAGGTCAACTCCGCACCGCTGGAGCTGATGTTCTACGCGCTCGCGGGTGGTGCGATCCTGTACGTGATCGGCGAGATCTGGACGGGCATGCGCCGCTACGGCTATCACACGCTCGGGCTGTACCTGATCGCCGCGGGGTTTCTGGTCGGCGTGGCAACCGATCTCGTCGTGTCCTACGGCGGGGCTTGAGAGCGGCGGACGGGGGTCGAACCCGCGACCTTCGGCTTGGGAAGCCGACGCTCTACCAACTGAGCTACCACCGCACAGGGGGCAGATCTTACGCCAATAGACCGATCCGGACCTTGGCCATCCGCTCTCCGGGCCATCTATCCTGAAGCCGTGCGACGCCTCGCGACGCCGATCCTCATATCGCTGGCGGGAGCCTGCCTGATCGGGCTGCTGGTATACGGCGTGAGCACGCGCTCGGCCAGCCGCACGCTCGACGAAGCCGTCGCGCACGGGCAGGATCCCGTGGCACCGCAAGCCACGCGCAGGCTGCCCGTGCTGTCCGGCGGCGCTGGCACGAGCGCAACCGGCGATTCGCTTGCCGTCTACCGAGGCAAGGTGGTCGTGCTGAACTTCTGGGCGTCATGGTGCGTGCCTTGTCAGACCGAGGCGCCGCTGCTGGAGCATGCCCAGAGCCGTCTGGCGCCGCACAGCGGAACCGTGCTCGGCGTTACGTACCTCGACGCTTCGACCGACTCACAGGGGTTTGTGCGCGAACACCACATCACCTACCCGAACCTGCGCGACACAACCGGCGAATTCGCGCGCGCCTACGGCACAGACCAGCTGCCGGAGAGCTTCGTGATCAACCGCGGCGGGAACATAGTGGCGATATCCAGGGGCGAGATCAACCAGGCGTTCCTGAACAAAGCGATCGGGCTCGCGGAACGCACCTCATGAGCCCCGGCGTGTGGCAAAGGATGGGAATGCTGGCGATGCCGGCAACCGCAATCGCGATCGGAGTCTTCTTCCCCACCGTGAGCATCGCCGTGACATCACCAGCCACAACGTCATCCACCTCGCCGTCCACCCCGACCCCGCCCGCCGCCACGCCCCGCGCGTCGCTGCCGGCGATCGAACGCAGGGTGATGTGCGTGACCTGCAAAATCCCGCTGATCGTCGCCGAGTCCCCGCAGGCAGATCGAGAGCGGGCGTTCATCAGGAGCCTAATCGCCGAAGGCCAGACCGAGGCGCAGATCGAACGCGCGCTGGTGAGCCAGTACGGCCCGGCGGCGCTCGCCCTGCCGAGCGCACACGGTTTCGACCTGGCCGCCTATCTGGTGCCGCTCGCGGCGGTGCTTGGGCTGGCGGCGACGCTGGCGCTGCTGCTGCCACGCTGGCGCCGGCGCGCACGTGCCCAGAGCGGCCAGGCGAGAGCTCCGGCCCTCACCGCCGCCGAGACGGCGCGCCTGGACGCCGACCTGGCTCAGTTTGACCGCTGAGCGCAGTTCGAATCGCTGACGGGCGCGTTATGACCGCTGAGACAGTGCTGTGCACCGCTGGGACGGTGCTGTGCGCAGCTAGGACGGCTACGGCAGGATGTGCGCGTCTTTTGTGACAACTCTAAAGATCAAGGGCGGGTTTACACATAGAAAAAATTAAAGTGTGTATATCCATTGTTATACCCACTTTAAAAGAAGAGCACTGCATCTCCGGGTCTTTTACATCTCCAGCGGCGCTACATCTCTAGCGGCGCGCTCACTCCGAGCAGATCCAGACAACGCGCGATCGTACGCTGCGCGGCAACGGACAGCGCGAGTCGCAGGGATTCGACGTCAGCCGACTCGGCGCCGACGACGCGACAGTCGCGATAGAAAGCCGTGAAGTCCTGGGCCAGCTCGAGCGCGTAGGCCGCGATCCGGTGTGGCGCGCGCCGCTGGGCCGTCTCGGCAATCTCGCCGGGAAAGGCAAGCAGCCGCTTGATCAGCGCTCGCTCGGCCGGGTGCAGAGCACCCCCGTCCCCCCCATCGCCCTCGCCTGTACCCTCACCCGCCTCAGAAGCGCCAGCCACCTCTCCCACGGCGGCGAGGACGTGCTCGGGACCAGCCAGGGCGAGCACGGAGACGATACGAGCGTGCGCGTACTGGACGTAGTAGACGGGATTCTCGCTGGACTGCTCACGCGCGAGGTCGAGGTCGAGGTCGATCGTGGTGTCGTGCGAGCGCGACAGCAGAAACCAGCGGGCGGCGTCCACGCCGACCTCGGAGACGAGATCCTCGAGCGTGACGAACTCACCCGAGCGCTTGGACATCTGCGCGCGCTCCCCCCGGTGCACGAGATGGACGAGCTGCATCGTCAGCATCTCCAGATGCTCGGGGTCGCCGCCGAGGGCGGCGTAGGCGGCTCGCATCCGCGCCAGATAGCCGTGATGGTCGGCGCCCCAGACGTCGATCTGACGCTCGAACCCGCGCTCGCGCTTGTCCTGGTGATAGGCGATGTCCGACGCGAAGTAGGTGTGCTCGCCGCTGGAGCGCACGAGCACGCGATCCTTGTCGTCGCCGTAGTCGGTGCTGCGCAGCCACAACGCACCCTCGCTGCGATAGGTGTGGCCCTGCTGTTCGAGGATCGCCAGGGTATGCGCCACCGGGCTCGGATCGCCAGCGTGCAGGGCGCTCTCGAACTGCCAGTGGTCAAAGCCTTGGACGGAGAAGGCATGCAACGATGCCTGCATTCGCTGCACCATCACGCCGACAGCGGCACGCCCGAGCTCGGCTGGATCGGCCGAGGCTACATCCGCGCGCGACGCGCCCTCTCCCCCGCCGGCGGCCTCTCCGGCCCTCCGTTTGAGCACGGACGCGACCTCCTCGACGAGCGCAACGACATAGTCGCCGCGATATCCGTTCTCGGGAACCTCCTCCCCCCGCGCCAGCGCGCGAATCGACTCGCCGAGCGCGCGAACCTGCGAGCCGGCGTCGTTGACGTAGAACTCGCGTTCTACCTCATGCCCATGGAATGCGAGCACGCGCGCCAGGGAGTCTCCGTAGGCGGCGTTGCGGCCATGGCCGACATGCATCGGGCCGGTCGGATTGGCAGAGACGAACTCGACGAGGATGCGTTCGGGCCGTTGGGCCGCACCCGCGCCGAACGCGTCCCCCCCCGTGGCGAGCGCACGAGCCAGCCCGTCGCGCAGCCAGGAGTCGGCCAGGAACAGGTTCAGAAAGCCCGGCCCGGCGACCTCAAAGCGCTCGAGGCGCGCGCCGAGGCGGCGCTGCAGCTCCGCCCCGAGACGTTCGGCCACCTCGCGTGGCGGAATGCCCAGCGATGGCGCGAGCAGTAGCGCCGCGTTGGTGGCGTAGTCGCCGAAATCAGCCTTGGGCGGACGTTCGAGCGTGATCGCGCCGGGCCTTGCGAGCGGTGAGCCGCCACCCGCGCCACCGGCGCCGACAAGCTCGGCGGCGGCACCCAGGACCGCCTCGCGCAGGTCGTCGATCGGTGCTGTCACGTCCGTCGCGTGCACATGGCTCACAGATTGGGATACTAACTACGTGAACGACCAAGACCCAGGCGCCGAGCGCCACATAAACATTCATCTATCCCCCGAGATCATGGGGGGTGTATACGCCAACTTCGCCAACGTAAGTCACTCCGACTACGAGTTCACGGTCACATTTGCGCGCGTCGACCACGAGGTCGAGGCCGAGGAGGTGCCCGGTGTGGTCGTCTCGCGGGTGAATCTCTCTCCCAGGTTCATGCGCGAGCTGATCGATGCGATGGAGGACAACTACTCCAAGTGGCGAACCCGCGAGGGCATCAAGAACCTACCCGAGTACGGCGGCGCCGAGGCGGGTGAGGACGAGAGAGAGTAGTAGAACTTTGCTCCAGTTGGGACACCCAGCTACATGGGCGGCCGAGGGTCGAGCGGAGCAAGGTATGACAAGCCCTCCCGCCCCGCGTGGCGTGCTATGCACGCGAGCGACCGAGGACGCCGCTACGCGATGTGCCATCGGTCGTCCATGAAGGTCGCGGTGATCTCCGACATCCACGGCAACCGGCACGCCTTCGAGGCGGTGCTCGACGCTGTCGCAGCCAGCGACGCCGCGGAGCTGTGGTGCCTGGGCGACCTGGTCGGCTACGGCGCCGAGCCGGATGCGTGCGTGGCGCTCGCCAGCGAGCACGCCGCCGTGTGCCTGGCCGGCAACCACGACCTCGCCGTCACGGGTGAGGTCTCTTTCGAGGAGCTCACCCGCGGCGCGAGCCTCGCGGCGCGGTGGACCAGGGAGGTGATCGCCTCCGAGCACCTGGACTTCCTCACGGGGCTACGCCCAGAGGGCCAGGAGGGTCCGATCGGCCTGTATCACGCCAGCCCGCGAGATCCCATCTGGGAGTACGTCCTGTCCGCCCTGCTGGCGGAGCTGTGCCTGGACAAGCAGTCGCATCGCGTCTGCCTGATCGGCCACTCGCACGTCGCCCTGTCGTTCGTGCGCCACGAGGGCGAGCTGGCCAGCGGCGAACCACGACGGGAGGGCGCACAGCTGGACATCTCCGCCGGCGAATGGCTGCTGAACCCCGGCAGCGTGGGCCAACCACGCGACGGCGACCCGCGCGCGTCGTGGCTGCTGCTCGACCTCGACGGGCTGACCGCCTCGTTTCAGCGCACCGACTATGACGTCGCGGGCGCAGCCGCGGCGATCCGCGCGGCACACCTGCCAGACTCGCTCGCCGAGCGGCTGGAGTACGGTCAGTGAGCATGCACGAGCAGATCGCAACACCCACACAGCCTGATCGGAGTCAGCGACCCGGCAGCGGTGAACGATACGGTCGTACCGGCCGGCGCCGGTTCGGCCTCCTCCGGCTCGCCGCAGTCTGCCTGCTGGGTGTCGCCGCCGCGGTGCTCGTGTCGTGCGGGAGCTCCGGCAAGGGTCTGATCCCGCTCGCCAACGCGGGGCCGTTGCAGAGCGACTTCGAAGCGGTCGCCCAGGCCGCTCAGGCCGGGAACGGCAGCTGCACGGCGACGATGACGGCGATCAACAAAACCGAGCAGGACTTCGCGGCGCTGCCCTCGACGACTGACCCGGGCCTGCGGCAAACGCTCAGCAAAGGCATCTCCAACCTGCGCGAACGCGCGCTGGCGCTGTGTGCGCAACCGCTCGTGCGGACGACCACCACGAGCGCACCGCACACGACTACGACCACGAAAACCGAGACCCAACCGCCTGCACTCACGCAGACGACGAGCACACAGACCACGCCGACCACACCGACGACGCCGAACAACGGGGGCGGTACGGTCGCGCCCGGGAACGAAAGCCCGCCCGGCGTCGGCCCGGGCGGCGGTACCGGGGCCGGCGAATCGGGCGGCGCCGGGGTGCAGGAAAGCGTGAAATGAGCCGGCCGACAGCAGCGATGCGCGCCGGTTGCGTCCTCATCGGCGCGAGGCGCACCCACCAAAGGGGTCGAGCGTGAGCGAGGGCGACATCATCGCCGGGCGCTACCGCCTGGAGGGCAGGCTCGGCTTCGGCGGCATGTCGACGGTGCACCTCGCATTCGACATGCGCCTGGAACGGCGCGTCGCGGTGAAGCTGCTGGCCGAGCACCTGGCGGACGATCCGACCTTCGTATCGCGATTTCAGCGCGAGGCGCAGGCCGCCGCGCGCCTGGTCCACCCCAACATCGTGCAGATCTTCGACTCCGGCTTGGACGGGCCCAGCGGCCGCCATTTCATCGTGATGGAGTACATCGAGGGATCCTCCTGCGCGGAGATCCTCCGCGACGACGGTTGGGTCGAGGTGGAGGAAGCTGTATCGATCATCGAGCAGGCCTGCGAAGGCTTGGACTACGCCCACCGCCACGGTGTGGTCCATCGTGACGTCAAGCCCGGCAACCTGCTCCGCGCCCGCGAAGGCGAGGTGAAGCTGGCCGACTTCGGCATCGCCAAGGCGACCGAGCAGTCGAGCATCACCCAGGTGGGCTCCGTGCTCGGCACCGCCGCGTATCTGGCTCCCGAGCAGGCGCGCGGCGAGGAGGCTGGACCGCGCGCCGACCTGTACGCGCTGGGGGTGGTCACCTATCAGCTGATCTCAGGAAGGCTGCCGTATGAGGCCACCTCGCTGACCGAGCTGGCGCTCAAGCAACAGCAGGTGCAGCCAGCTACGCTCGACACGCTCGTCGCTGCAGTCGGGCCCGAGCTGGCCGACGCGGTCGCGATCGCGCTCGCACTCGACCCGCGCGAGCGCTACCAGACTGCCCGTGAGATGGGCCGGGCGATCAGCGACGGCGCCGACGGAATCCCGCCGCTTCAGTCGCCGGTCGGCGGCAGCTCAGCGAGCCGGCATGGAGCTCAGCAGGCGACGCAGGCCACGAGCGTGCTGAGCGGCGGTGCGCGCGGATCGGCCGGGGCGAGGACTAAAGCAGTCGTCTCCCCCCGCCAGCCCCGGCCGGGACCGGTCAGGAGCTCGGGGGCGCCCGCAGAGCAGTCTGCCGCCGCTGTCGCGTCGAAGTCCAAGGGCGGCAGGAGGGGTCCAAGACGGCTGGCAGCCGCCCTGCTGGGACTGCTCGCGCTGGGAGGCCTGATCGCGGCGATCGTCGTGATCACCGCGCCAGCGCCGACCAAGATCGTGCTGCGCAACGTCGTCTACGAAGACGTCCATGAATCCGCCGAAGCGCTCAAGCAGCTCGTGTCCGAAAACACGAAATAGCGGCATCCCATGACCGGCGTCACCACCATCTATCGTGATCGGGGCCTGAGAGCAGCGCCCGACCATGCTCGCCGCGATCGTCAACGTCAGCCATCTCGTCGAAACATTCGGCTACCCACTGTTGTTCCTGACAGTGATGGCCGAGTCAAGCGGCGTGCCGGTGCCGGGCGAGACGGGCCTGATCACCGCAGCTGTGCTCGCATCGCGGGGAAAACTGCAAATCGAGCTGGTCATAGCGATCGCCGCCGCAGGAGCGATCGTGGGCGACAACATCGGCTACCTGATCGGTCGCAAGGGCGGGCGCTGGCTGCTGGAACGGCCCGGACGCTTTCGGCGCCAGCGTCTGCAGGCGCTCGAACTGGGAGAGCCATTCTTTGAGAAGCATGGCCCGAAGGCTGTGTTCTTCGGCCGGTTCCTGCTCGGCCTGCGCGTGTGGGCATCATGGCTGGCGGGTGCAACGAAGATGCATTGGCGCTCGTTTGTGTTGTGGAATGCGCTCGGAGGTATCTGTTGGGCGACCGGTGTCGGATTGATCGCCTACTTCCTCGGCGCCGCCGCAAGCAATGCAATTGAGGCATTCGGCATCTACGGACTAGCTGCCGCACTGCTCGCTGGCGTGGGCGCGCGCGTCGCCTACAAGCGTCACCAGCGCAGAATGCGCGAGACGCTGCAACACCCGGCCGAGGCGACTCCAGGTATCGAGGCGCACTCCCCGCCAAGCGACCCGTAGCTCAGGGCGTTCAGCAGCTGTGACCGTTGCCGTTGCCGTTGCCGTTGCCGTGCCCGTTGCCATTGCCGCACGGCGCGATGCGATCCCAGAGGTCCGCGAGCGTGCCGAGCTCTGGCTCGGAGAAGCGCGAGAAGAAGTGCTCGCGCACGACCGCCAGGTGCGTGGTGCGCGCCTGGGCCAGCCGTTCGCGGCCGAGGTCGGTCAGGCAGGCATAGGAGCCGCGTGCGTCGTGTTCGCAGGAGCAGCGCTCCAGCAGGCCGTCGCGCTCCAAGCGATCGACCAGCCGGGTCAGGCCGCTGCGCGACAGCTGGGCCTGCTCGGCGAGATCGCACATGCGCATCCGCCCAGCCCCCGCGTCGTCGAGGTGGTGGAGCACCTCATAGGAGGTCATCGGCAGGCCGTGCTCGCGCTCGAGCTCAGCATCGAGGCGCTTGGCCAGGCATGCGTGCGCCCGCAGCAGCCCGCGCCACGCACGGAGCTCGCCTTCGCTGAGAGACTCCTGCTCCCCTGGTGGGATCTTGACTGCGGTGGCGGTCGACATGGTGACGATCGATACGAAAACCCTGCTCAACCGAACATAGCAGCGTCAGGAGCCGGTCTCGGTGTCTCTGCGATGTGAGCCGGTCATCAGCGCGTCGCGCGCCAGGCCCAGCGCATCATCAGGGGCTGCAATGGCAGCCGCGCATACAGCGCCCAGCGAATGATTCGATTCCCACCCGCCCAGCGCTCGGGATTGCGGGCCATGTGCAGGTTGGCCGGGAACACGGCGGCCAGTAGCGCGATCAGGCCGAGGCCCGACAGCCGCCGGGTGCGGTGCGACAGCACCCCGACGCCGCCCGCGATCTCGGCGACACCGCTGATCGCCACCAGGCGCGCGGCGTTGTCCTGCATGCTCGGCGGCACGATCGCCTCGTACGTGCGGGGCATGAGGAAGTGGTTGACGCCGGCGCTGAGGAAAAACGCGCTGAGCAGC
>Ga0116216_10002913_pt1 | contig 11228 bp, 11 predicted proteins | sample Sb_taG_11_FD_89696 | JGI IMG/M metagenome (GOLD analysis project Ga0116216, IMG submission 89696) | Peat soil microbial communities from Weissenstadt, Germany - Sb_50d_3_AS metaG | ecosystem: Environmental > Terrestrial > Soil > Wetlands > Peat | place: Germany: Weissenstadt | collected 2010-09-21
CATCCTCGAATTGGCACCTGACGAACTCCGCAACATCGACAGCGCCGTCTCAAAAATCATGGTGCAAGGAGCTCGGTACCCGGAACACTTGCAGAAACTGGTCGGACGCTGAGAAAAAGAGGGCGCGGGGATACACGGGTGTCGCCGCGCTTACGCCCGACCGCGTGCGAACGCCTCGCGGAGAGGAATCTGATCTTGAGGAAAGCGTGAGGATGGCGTCCCCAACGGGATTGTGACGCTGTCCTCGGGCGTAATGCCTGTCAGCATCGACCGTTCGGAGCCCGTGAAGTCAGGCTTGACCAGCAGCGGGATCTCGGTCACTGGGCGGGCGATTCGCGTCGAGAACGTCCTGGAGTCGCCTCGCTGATCCATCGGGTTGACCTGCTCTAGGAATTTCGGACCACGCACTATGCGAGAATCTCCCGAGCCCGAGAGGAGATTCGGTGCGCAAGACGAGGTTCAAGGAAGAGCAGATTATCCGGATCCTGCGGGAGGCCGAGGCCAGCAGTGCGAGCGCGGTGGAGGTGTGCCGCCAGCATGGGATCAGCGAGCAGACCTTCTACCGCTGGTAGGACGGAAGCTGCGCTGGTCATCGAGGAGTATCGGCGTCGCTACAACGAACACCGACCGCACAGCAGCCTTGGCTATCGCACACCTCTCCGGGCCGTTCAGGCCTGGAGAGGTGAGACAGGAAGGGAACAGATCAACCCAGGAATAGGCTCGGCTCTCTCATTGTGAATGGTCCGAAGAACCGAGGCAGGTCAGGGTGGCGTGAAGCGTTCGATTTTCTCCAGGCCTCAGGCACCCGAATCGACCCACGGATGTGGTCGATAGCCTCGCATGGTGGCCCCAGGACGTGCGATCGCTTCCGCGGGTACGCCTCCGCTGGGGACCCTTTTCTCCACCTCCGCCCTCAGCTTGCGGACGGTCGGCCTCGAGACCCCGAGGCGTCGGGAGGGATGCGCGGCGCCCGTGACCCGTGCATCTTTGGCCCGTGACAGAGAGAAGGGACATGGGGCTTGTGGGTTGGGAGCGGACGCGCCTGATGCCGCGCCGTGTCCTCATCCTCGGGGCCGCAGGACGCGATTTTCACGACTTCAACGTCGTCTATCGCGGTGACCCGGATGTCCGTGTCGTCGCCTTCACCGCTGCGCAGATCCCGGGCATCGCAGGCCGCCGCTACCCGCCGTCCCTCGCCGGCCCGCTCTATCCCGACGGCATCCCGATTGAGGAAGAGATAAACCTCGAGGCCATCTGCCGGCGCGAGGGGGTATCGGAGGTGGTGTTCGCGTACAGCGATCTCTCCCACGAAGAAGTCATGCACCGCGCGTCGCGTGCCCTTGCGACCGGCGCTGACTTCGTACTGCTCGGCCCCAACCGGACGATGCTTCGCGCACAGCGACCGGTCATCGCGATCTCGGCGGTCCGCACGGGCTGCGGCAAATCGCAGACCGCGCGCTGGCTCGGGCGCCGGCTCCGCTCGCGGGGTTTGCGCATCGCCGTACTGCGTCACCCCATGCCCTACGGCGATCTCAAGCTCGAACGAGTGCAACGCTTTGCCAGCCTTGCCGATCTCGAGGCCGCCGCGTGCACGCTCGAGGAGCGCGAGGAATACGAACCGCACCTGGCGGCCGGAAACGTGGTGTTCGCGGGTGTGGACTACGCAGCGATCCTGACGGCCGCTCAGGCGGAGGCCGACGTCCTTGTGTGGGATGGCGGGAACAATGATTTTCCGTTCTTGCGGCCCGACCTCCATGTCGTTCTCACCGACGCGCTTCGTCCAGGGCACGCCACGCACTACCACCCGGGGGAGGCGGTCCTGCGGATGGCAGACGTTGTGGTGATTGCCAAGACAGATGTTGCGTCGGTCGCCGACATAGAGCGCGTGGTCGATGAGGCCCGCGCGGTGAACCCGTGTGCTACCGTCGTGCGGGCGGCGTCACCCGTCCGCCTCGACAACCCAGACGTGGTGCGCGGACGACGGGTACTCGTCGTCGAGGACGGCCCCACTCTGACTCATGGATCGATGTCGTATGGCGCAGGATTTGTTGCAGCGACACGTGCTGGCGTCGCAGAAATCGTGGACCCTCGACCATACGCCGCGCCAGCACTACGCGCGGTTTTCGCGCAGTACCCGCATCTCGGACCGGTGCTGCCAGCGGTCGGCTACGATTCGACGCAGATTGCCGCGCTGCGCGACACCATCAATGCAGCGGACGTCGATGTCGTTGTGGCGGCGACCCCGATCAACCTGACAGCGATTATGCACCTCCACACCCCAGTCGTGCGTGCTCGCTACGAGTACGCAGACGCAGGCGAACCCACACTGGGTGGAATCGTCGACGCCTTTCTCGCGCGTGCAGTTCCCACCGCCGATGGAGAGACAACCGGATGAGCGTGGATCTCCTGGTCATCGGGCTCCGTAGGAATGCAATCTCCCCGCCGCGCGGCGCGCTGACGTTCGCGGATGAGCGTGTGGTAATTGCCTCGGCGGCGAGCGAGCTGTCCGTTCTCGCCCGGGAGGGCGCGCGGCTGCTCGTGGCCCACGGCAACGGCCCGCAGGTCGGCCGACTTCTCCTCGCATCCGCCTTCGGTGATCCCGGAAGTCTCGATGTGCACGTAGCGCAGACCCAGGGCGAACTCGGCGACCTGCTCACGGAGGCGCTGGAGGCCCGCCTCGGCATCCCCTGCGCGGCCCTTGTGACCCGTGTGGTCGTGGCTGAGGACGATCCGGCGTTCGCCACGCCCACGAAGCCGATCGGCGGCGTCTTCAGCGCAGCACCCGCAGACGTCACGAGCGTTCGCACCCCGGACGGCAGTGGTTTCCGCCGCGTGGTTGCGTCCCCGCGCCCCGTGTCCTTGCTCGAGGAGGCTGCGATTGCGGAGTTGCTGACGCACCATCACGTCGTCGCGGGTGGCGGCGGTGGCATTCCGCTCGCTCGGCGCGCGGGCGGGCGTGCGCCGGCTGCCGCGGTGGTGGATAAGGACTGGGTGGCGTCTCTTCTCGCCCGCCGACTCGATGCACGAAGACTGGTCTTCGTGACGGATGTAGACAACGCCTTTGAGGGCTTCGGCGGTGCGCAGCAGCGTGCACTCTCTCGGCTTGCATGCGGCGAGGCGCGGGTGCGCCTCGCGCGAGGTGAGTTCGCACCCGGATCCATGGGACCCAAGGTGGAGGCCGCTGTGGAGTTTACGGAGGCGACGGGCCGCCCCTGTGTGATCGCACCGCTCGGCGGAGTGGAGCGTGCACTAAGAGGCGCAGGAGGGACGACGATCATCGCCGGGTAGTCCACTCCCCCTCTCGGATGTTGCTTTAGAGGAAGCTTAGCGCTCTTTGCTGAAGAGCAAGCGATCGCGCTGCACGCTCCCGCCTTAGAACGAGTGGCCGGGGGCTGGCAGCGGCGCAGGAGGCAGCACCGCTCGCCGCCCCCGTGCGCGAAGTGTTCGGTCGGCCAGCAGGTCCCACTCGCCTCAAGCGCGGGCTCAGATGGCCCACGCTGCAATCGGCTTGATGCAAGTGGGAGCGTTTCGCTTGTTGCATAGCGCCCCCCCCGCTACCAATACTTCATCGATAACTCATGCTGCGCTAGAGTCGGGGTTGGTAGAAGCTGTGGCTACCCCTCACTACGAGCGTCTGTCGGCCCTTGACGCCACCTTCCTCGAGATCGAGGACGACAGCGCACCTATGCACGTGGGCGCCGTGGCGATCTTCAATGCCGGACCACTCACCCGCTCCGAAGGCGGCGTGGACATCGATCGTATTCGGGCCTTGGTCGAGGCGAAACTCGTGCCACGCTATCGCCAGCGACTCGCCCGGATCCCACTCACGAATCACCCGGTATGGGTGGACGACCCGCACTTCAACCTGAATTACCACCTGCGCCACCTCAGTTTGCCCGCTCCGGGCGACGAACGCTCGCTCAAGCGCCTCGCCGGCCACGTCATGTCCCTCCCGCTCGACCGTAACAAACCGCTTTGGGAACTATGGGTCGTGGAGGGCATTGCCGGGAATCGCTTCGCTATCATGACGAAGACGCACCACTGCATGATCGATGGGGTCGGTGGAGCGGAGCTCATGACCTCCTCGATGAGCACGAGCCCTGAGGTGACCGTACCCAGACCGAAGCGGTGGCGACCGCGTCCGGCTCCGGCTTTCTTCGATCTCGTGCTCGGTGAAATGCGCCGCACTGTCGGAGTCGGACTCACCGCCCTACGCCGTGCACGCCACGCCGTGGTTGCCCCAGGCCGTACGGCGCGCTCGACGCGTGACGCGCTCGTCGGTGTCGGCGAGGCCCTCGCCTCAGGCTTCCATCGAGCCTCGCCGACTTCGCTCAACGTCGCGATCGGTCCCCATCGCCGCTTTGACTGGCTGCGTCTCGATCTGCGTGATGTGAAGGAAGTGAAAAATAAGCTCGGAGGGACTGTAAACGACGTGGTGTTGGCCACCACGTCGGGTGCGCTGCGGCGCTTCTTGCGCAGGCGAGGTGAGGATGTTGCGCGGCTCGACTTCCGCGCCATGATTCCGGTGAATATTCGGGCGAAGAGCGAAGCTGGCGCCTTCGGCAATCGCGTCGCGACAGTGGCGGCACGGCTCCCCTTGGACGAGCGAGATCCGCGAAAGCGACTTGAGCGCGTGATCGAAACGACTCGCGAGCTCAAGTCGTCGAAGCAGGCCCAGGGGGTCCAGATCCTGGAGGAAACCAGCGAGTTAGGCCTGCGGACGATCTTTGTCCAGTTCGCCCGCCTCGCTAGCCTCATCCGACCGTTTAATGTGGTCGTCACCAACGTTCCTGGTCCGCAGTTTCAGGTATACCTACTCGGAGCGCCTCTGCTCGAGGTGTATCCGCTTGTCCCGCTCTACCGCAACCAAGCTCTCGGCATCGCACTTTTCAGCTACAACGGGAGTCTCTTCTGGGGGTTGAACGCTGACTGGGACGCCGTCCCCGACCTACACGATCTAGTCGAGAATCTTGCTGCCGAGTTCGGCGCCCTGCGCAAGGAGGTAACGAATTAGTCGTACCAAGTCTGGAGAGACGGCAACGCGCCGCCTTGCCGACTAGGGTTTGGACGCGAGTGCACCGGTCAAGCCGACCTGCTCGCGCTTTCGGTAGAGACCTTTTTTGCGACCCTTGGTAGGGTCGGGGGCTGGCGCGGTACTCCGTAGGTGGATCCTATCTGTTACTCCCCGTTTCCTCTGGGAGTGCCTCACGAGCTCCACCGTGAGTCTGTTTCCAGTTCCCGCCTCATCGCACGCAGCGTGCGGATTTCTCGCACACGCGCTCCTGCACACTTCACCCCAAGGGTTATGCATCCAGCGGCCTGCACGAGTGCGGCCGCGCCGGAACTCAAAGCCGAGGAATCCAAACCTCCCTCCCTCCGCCACATCCAAGATACGGGTCTTCTCCTCGTTCACCTCCAGCCGCAGCTTTGCGAGCTCCTCCCGAAGCCGCCGCTCCACGGGCTTCCCCACGTGGGCGGTCTCCACCATCGCTACGTCTGGCAGGAAGCGGCGTAGATACTGCCCAGCGCGGCCGAAAGCAGGATTTATGGAGCGGACGAGTTATGAGAAGAGACAACTCCCTCAAATGGGGGCGAAATGTCGCTGACGATGTGAAGTGTGGCAATCTACCTCAGGAATCTCTGTGGTTGCGCGCAACCAGGCCCGGACATCGCGGCACAGCTCTTGCGTTCCAGTCCCACGAAGCCCCAGGAGTTTGGGTCGGGCGCTGATGGGAAAATGGCGTTGCGCACTCTCTCGTCGACGATCACCACGCGGGTTGGAGGCTCTCGTAACGGCGTCGCAAGAATCCGAGCAAGTCCCCGTCGCGCCCGCTCCGGCCCAACCCTGCATCATCTCCGGTGCTCGCCTCTGCGCCCACGCAGCCCGAGAGCAGGGGACATCGCTCGCCCGGGGAACGCCCCGCCCCTGCTCCACCGTCGGGCCTTGCGGGCGTCAGGTGGGGCACCGCGCAAACGTGCGAGCGCACACTCCTCTCATCCCCTCCGGCCGGCCCTGGTCACACGTGTAGGACCTCTCTCGCCCACCGCGAATCCCAGCTTCCTGTCCTCCGGCAAGAGGAGACCGCGTGCTTAGTATTTTCACCCTGGCCTTCAAGCTGCTCGTCAACGACCGGGCCAAGTTCGCGGCCCTCATCGTCGGCCTCACATTCTCGGTGTTCCTCATGGTGCAGATGATCTCGATGTTTGACGGAATCCTGCAGCGCGCTTCGTCGACCGTTCTCAACACGGGCGCCGCCATGTGGGTAATGGATCCTGCGGTCACGACAGTCGCGAACAGCATTCCGATGCCAGACTATGTTCTTGACGCCGTCCGCAGCATCAACGGCGTCAAGTACGCCGTGCCCTTCTACTCTGGCGCCGCGCTGGTGAAGCTCGCAGACGGAACTTATCAATCCGTAAACGTGATCGGTCTCGACGATGCGAGCCTCTTCGGTCGCTTGCCCCTCGTCGCAGGACGCATGGAAAATATCTATTCTGACAACGCGTTCATTGTTGTCCGGGACGCCGAGTACGACAAACTGGAACGGCCGGCCATAGGCACCGTGTTCGAGATCAACGATCACCGGAGCGTGGTCGTCGGCCTTGCCAAAGCACCGGTGAGCGGTCTCTTCGGGATTCCCACCCTCTACACGATCTATACGCGAGCTCTCGTATACATTCCAAACGCCCGGTTCACCCTATCCTATGTCCTCGTCGAACCGAAGAGCGTCGATCAGATCCCACGGATCCAGGCGGAGGTAGCGCGGCTCGGATATCGCGCACTCACCGCCAAGGAGTTTGTACGCCATATCACTCAATTTTATGTGTATAAGACGGGACTAGGAACGAACATCCTGATCATGACTGTGATCAGCTTCTTGGTGGGCCTTTCGATCTCGGGTCAAACCTTCTACACGTTCATTTTGGAGAACCTCGAGCGCTTCGGAGCGCTCAAGGCAATCGGTGCGAAGGCGCGTGATCTTATCCAGGTGATCTTGTTTCAGGCACTTCTCACAAGCCTTACCGGATACGGCTTGGGCCTGGGCCTCTGCGCATCCCTGATCGCGCTCGCAAAGGTTCGCCTCCCCGACTATTCCTCCACCATCACCTACACGAATCTCATCCTGGCCTTTGTCATGGTCCTCGTGATTGCAGGGATCTCGAGCTACGTGGGCATCCGCAAGGTAATTCAACTCGAACCCTTCGACATCTTCCGGGGGTGACTTGGCGCAACCCGCCGTCCAAGCGCGCGAAATCGTGAAATGGTTCGGCGAGGGTCCGACCCGGACAGATGCCATTCGCGGCGTCAGTCTCGAGGCCTACTTCGGCGAGGTGCTCTACATCGTGGGACCCTCCGGGAGCGGCAAGACGACGCTCCTTAGCATTCTCTCCGGAATCCTTCGTCCCAGCGGCGGCACCGTGGTCGTCCATGGACGAGAGATCTGGCGCCTCGACGACGACGAGCTTGCCGAATTCCGTCTTCGCACGCTCGGCTTCGTATTCCAGGACTACCACCTCTTTCCAAGGCTGACGACCGCGGAGAACGTCGCCATCCCCCTCATCCTGAGGCGCCGACCCTGGGCCGAGGCCCTGGAAGCCGCACTTCGATTCCTGAAGATCGTCGGTCTCGAGAACCGCGCAGACCTCCCCCCGATCAAGTTGAGCGGTGGCGAGCAGCAGCGGGTGGCGATCGCCCGGGCGATCGTGGCGGAGCCGGACATCCTGATCTTCGACGAGCCGACCGCCTCCCTGGACGGTGAGACAGGGAGGAGGATCGTCGAGTTTATCCGCACCCAAATCCTTTCGGCATCTCGCTGCATCGTGATCGTCACCCACGATGCGCGGATCGCAGAGTTCGCCGACCGGACGATCACCATGGAAGACGGACGCATCACCGGGATTGCAGGCCGAGTTCCCCGTGCGCAATAGGATTCTCTTTGCGCTCGCTGCAGTGGGTGTGCTCGCTGGAGTGATTAGCGCGGCCCTCTTCGCCGTGCGATCCAAGCCGCTGTCCCCGGTGTTTGCCCCCGCGGCAAACCCATATGAGCAAGGGGTCTACGCCAACGGAATCATCGAAAGCCTCCAGGAGAGTGGCGAGAACATCAACGTGTATCCGGAGGTCGGCAGCACGGTGGTCGAAGTCCTGGTGCATGAGGGGAGCCAGGTTACCCGGGGTGCACCGCTCGTCCGGCTGGATGACTCCATCCAGCGTGCCACCGCCGAGCAACTGCAGGCCCAGGCAGAAGCGGCCCTCGCCCTGCTCGAGGAGCTCCGCGCGCAGCCCCGGTCGGAGAACCTCGAGGTTGCCCGCGCCCAGGTCGCGGCGGCGCAACGAAGTCTGAAGAGCGCGGACGACGATCGCGAAAAGCAACAGAAGGCCGCCGACACGATGCCAGATTCTGTGAGCAAGATGGTGCTGGACCAGGCGATCAACGCGACCGAGCTTGCTCGAGCCAACCTCGCTGTCGCACAGCGAAACTTCGACCTCGTGAAGGCGGGAGCGTGGAGCTACGACATCCGCAACCAGGAGGCCCAGTACAACGCGCTGGCCAAGGGTGCGGCGTCCGCGAGCGCGCTTCTCGGCAAGTACACGATTCGCGCGCCCGTTAACGGCATCGTCCTCTCGATCACCGCCACCGTCGGAAGTTACGTCTCACCACAGGGAACGCTTGAGTCTTACAGCGCAAGCCCGGCGCCCATCGTCGTAATGGGAACCGGCGAGGAATACACAGCCGTTCGCTGTTACGTTGACGAAATCTTGATTGCCAAGCTCCACGATCTCGAGAGTCTCGAGGCGACGATGTTTATACGCGGCACGGATGTTCAGATTCCTCTGGAGTTCGTCCGCGTGCAGCCTCTCGTATCCCCGAAGATCGAGCTCTCCAACCAGCGAACGGAGCGAGTGGATGTGCGGGTCCTTCCCATCATATTCCGCTTCAGGAAGCCCCAGAACAGTCTGATTTATCCAGGACAACTTGTGGATGTCTACATGCGGTCTCGGTAAGGCTGGGGCGAAGGGAGAGGGGCGAGACCCGTCGAGGTGTAGCTCGAACACCCCTCCACTCGGAATAGGCGCTCGGGATCGGCCGAAACCCTCATGCGGCGGTCGGCCAGGAGCACCCGGAATGCGGCACGGCGCTCCGCGTCGGAACCCTCGAGCTGCGCATCTCGAGTACCCGGGCCGTCATTACGGCGCGCAGCACGTCTGGGTCGATCGCTCCAGAGGTTCCGCCCCGCGGCACTTCGGCTGGCGGCGACGAGCGCGAAGAGATCGCTCCTCAAGCGCTTTGTGGGGAACGGCGCGCGCGCTCTCTCGTCTTCTCCGGGAGCAGGTCGACTTGATTCTCCAACACGCCGACCTCCGCGCTGCCACCGCCCGGCATGGAATCATCCTGGTTCGAACCAAACCCGCCACATTTGACGCTCGCCTGTGTATCTCCTGTTTATGGCGTGCCAAGCAATCGAGTTAAAAGAGTCATCCGAATTACTGTATGTTGAGAATTGTCCACCGACGGAGTGACAATTTCGTGCCCGCTACACAACAATCGCAAGCCCGGACCCGTGCGTTCGCGCGCGTCCTGGGGCCTTGGCTGGCCATCGCCCCCGGCATCATCGCGCTGCGAGCCCCGGGGATGGGCGCGCTCGCATCCGAGTCGTGGTTACGCGCGACGGTTACTCTCGACTCGTCGCGGCACCGTTACGTACCGATCCGCAGTCCCGTCGCACAGGGTCCACCCGTCGCCTTCCTTCGCGCGCAGCCACCCGCCTGCCGCCCGCGTCCCGCCATCGACGGGTAGTGTTACTCCGGTCACGTAGGCCGACTGCGGCGAGCACAGGAATACGGCAGCGTTCGCGCACTCCTCCACCACACCTTCGCGCCCCAACGGAATGATGCGGCGGAAGGCGTCGCGCTCCTCCGGTGACCGCTCGCGTAGCTTCACTTCGTCCACTGCGCCGCTGTGCTGGCCGTAGATACCGGGCGTCATGGTGCGATCTGGCGCGATGCAGTTCACGCGGATGCCGTGCTCCGAAAGCTCGACTGCCATCGTGCGCGTGAAGCTGGTCATGCCCGCCTTGCATGCGGCGTAGACCGAAAACATCGGCGCAGCACGGGAAGCCTCGATGCTCGCCACGTTCAGGATCGCGCCGCCGCGCCCGCTCCGAATCATGAGGGGAGCGGCGGCGTGGGTCGAGGCGAGCATGCTGACGAGGTTCATGTCGATGTGACGACGCCAGCTTCGCTCGCTCTGTTCAAGGAAGCGCCGCGCGGTCACGCCACCCGCGTTGTTGACGAGCACATCGACACGCCCGAAGCGCGCATCAGCTGCGGCGACCATCCCGCGAATCTGATCGGTCTTCATTACGTCGGTCGCCACGAAGAGCGCCTCGCGGCCGACATCGCGTACGCGCGAAGCTGCTTCCTCCCCGCGCGTCGCGTCGATCTCCGCGATCACGACGTTCGCGCCGGCGCGCGCGAGGCCGAGCGCGATTCCGCGGCCGATACCGGCGCCGCCGCCGGTGACGATCGCGACCTGGGCGTCGAGCGGCGTGCCTCCATGAGAACTACTCCTTCCGTGCGGGACTCGCCTGGCGGGTCCGGAGCTTTTGTCAGAACCGTCGGCAAGGCCGCAGCTTAACAGCGCGCGTAGGAGACGCCGGGGAGGTAGCAAGGAGTCCGTCTCGCGAACCATCCGCGGAGGCACGCAGCGTTGCGGACCAGATGGAAAAAAGTCGGGAGAGACTCCGATCGCTGGCGGATGGAGGCGATTCCCCGGGCCCCCGCCCCCTTCGCCCACTTGTCTCAGAAGACTTCTCTCGGCAGTCGCCCGTACGTCTCCGCGCCGCGATGAATTAGGCTCATGAGAGCGGGCGGGTGGGTATGGACCGGATGGCTTGCGAATACGGACACGGTTTCAACGGCTGGTGCGAGAGATCCGATCGCATAGTGGAAAGCAAAGTTTGTAAGGAATAGAGCATTGAATGGAATCAGACGGCAAGGCTGCGACGAAGCCTAAGTGTGCGTTTCTGCAAGGGTGAGCACCACCGAGACCCTTGGTGCGGATTTGCTGCAGCTTGGCGCGAAGTGCGGCGGGCCTTTCGGAAGGGTGAATCGCCAATACGCCCAGAGCGGCGTTGGATTGAATCGCCCTCAACACCGCCTAGCGATTTCTGGAGCAGAAAACGGGGCTCGCAACCGCGTGCTGCGCAACCTCCACCCGCGGTCACCC
>Ga0116216_10002914_pt1 | contig 11226 bp, 11 predicted proteins | sample Sb_taG_11_FD_89696 | JGI IMG/M metagenome (GOLD analysis project Ga0116216, IMG submission 89696) | Peat soil microbial communities from Weissenstadt, Germany - Sb_50d_3_AS metaG | ecosystem: Environmental > Terrestrial > Soil > Wetlands > Peat | place: Germany: Weissenstadt | collected 2010-09-21
CGCATTCCGGGCGTGCCGATCTTTTTGATAGGCGTTCTAAGGACCGAGACCTCGTTCAGCTTCGATCCTCGCGCTCGCGGATCCCCTTGCGGGACGGGCCATTGCTATGCTCAAACTCAATTGGATTTGGTCTGCGACAAGCCCCTTTGGCCTCTCCTAGGCCCTCTCTCGGCCCCGCCCTGCGCGGGGTCTTTGCGTCCGCCCCAACTGTAAGGATCACGCGATGGAGGTAGAGATCGGACGCGGAAAGAAGGCGCGTCAGGCGTATGGATTCGACGACATCGCGATCGTCCCCTCCCGGCGCACGCGCGATCCCGACGACATCGACATCTCTTGGAAGCTCGGGCCTTACCAGTTCGAGCTGCCGATGATGGCCTCGGCCATGGACGGCGTCGTGTCGCCGAGCACCGCCGGGATCGTCGGCCGCCTGGGTGGGCTGGCCGTGCTCAATCTGGAGGGGATCTTCACGCGGTACGAGGACGCCGAGGAGCAGCTCGAGCGGATCGCGGGCCTGTCGAAGGAGGATGCCACGCGCGAGATGCAGGGCATCTACTCAGAGCCGGTCAAGCCGGAGCTGATCGCGCAGCGGATCGGCGAGATCAAGGAGCAGAAGGTGGTGGTCGCCGCTTCGCTGACGCCGCAGCGTGTGATCAAGTATCACGAGATAGCGCTCGAAGCGGGGCTGGACGTGCTCGTGATCCAGGGGACGGTCGTCTCAGGGGAGCACGTGTCGACCGTCTCAGAGCCGTTGAACTTGAAGGAGTTCATCCCAACACTCGACGTGCCAGTAGTCGTGGGCGGCTGTGCCTCCTACCACACGGGGCTGCACCTGATGCGGACCGGCGCCGCGGGCGTGCTCGTCGGGGTGGGGCCGGGGGCGGCGTGCACGACGCGGGGCGTGCTCGGCATCGGCGTGCCGCAGGCGACCGCGATCGCGGACGTGGCGCACGCGCGGTCGACACACATGCTGGAGACGGGGGAGTACTGCCAGGTGGTGGCGGATGGGGGGATGCGCAACGGGGGTGACGTGTCGAAGGCGATCGCGCTCGGGGCGGACGCGGTGATGATTGGCTCGCCGCTGGCGCGCGCGTATGAGGCGCCGGGGCGTGGATTTCACTGGGGCATGGCGACCTTCCACCCGAGCCTGCCACGCGGCGCGCGGGTGGCGACGACACAGAACGGGACGCTCGAGGAGATCCTCGTGGGCCCGGCGCGCGAGAACGACGGCACGTTCAACCTGTTCGGCGGGCTGCGGATGTCGATGGCCACCTGTGGGCACAAGGACCTTGCCGAGTTCAACCGGGCCGAGGTTGTGATCGCGCCGGCGCTGCAGACGGAGGGCAAGGCGTTGCAGCGCGACCAGGGTGTGGGCATGGGCGCCACGAACGGGAAGGCAGCCGCGCTAGTAAATGAGTGAGACGGCTGCCACGGCGCTCAAGTCCATCGCCGAGCAGCGAAGCACCACGTCCGCAGCCAGCGAAGAGGTCGTCGTACTCGACTACGGTGGCCAGTACAGCCAGCTGATCGCGCGACGGGTGCGCGATTGCGGGGTGTTTTCAGAGCTGCTGCCCCATCACGTGCCGCTGGAGGAGGTCGCGAAGCGTAAGCCGCGCGGGATCATCCTGTCGGGCGGCCCGGCGTCAGTGTACGCGGAGGGGGCTCCGAAGCTGGACCGCGGATTGCTTGAGCTGGGCGTGCCGGTGCTGGGGATCTGTTACGGGATGCAGCTGCTGGTGCACGAGCTGGGCGGGAGGGTGGAGCAGGCGGAGGTGGGCGAGTTCGGCCGCTCGGACTTGACGGTGTCCGAGCCCGGGCGATTGCTGGCGGGGATGCCGAAGGTGCAGACGTGCTGGATGTCCCACCGAGACACCGTCTTTGAGCCGCCGCCGGGCTTCACGGCGCTGGCATCCTCGAGCGCTTCGCCGGTGGCCGCGGTCGAGGACCCCGAGCGGGGCATCTACGGGATTCAGTTCCACCCGGAGGTCGTGCATACGCCGTACGGACAGGAGATATTGACGCGGTTCCTGACGGAGGTGTGTGGGTGTGAGCAAACGTGGTCAGCGGCTTCGATCGTGGAGGACCAGATAAGGCGGATCCGCGAGCAGGTGGGAGAGGGCCGCGTGATCTGTGGGCTCTCAGGCGGAGTGGACTCCTCGGTGGCCGCGCTGCTTGTGCACAGGGCGGTCGGTGAGCAGTTGACGTGCGTGTTCGTGGATCACGGGTTGATGCGCAAGGACGAGGGCGAACAGGTGGTGAGCGCGTTCAGGGACACATTCAAAGTCCCGCTCGTGGCGGTCGACGCGGAGATGCGGTTCTTAGAGAAGCTCAAGGGGGTGACCGAGCCGGAGGCCAAGCGCAAGGCGATCGGGGCGGAGTTCATCAGGGTGTTCGAGGAGGAGGCGGCAAAGCTCGCGGGCGCGGACGGCGGGGAGGGCGCGGACGGCAACGAACCGATCGAAGGTCTGCCAGCGCGGTTCCTGGTGCAGGGCACGCTGTACTCGGACGTGATCGAGTCCGGCGGGGGCACGGGGGCGGCGACGATCAAGTCCCACCACAACGTTGGCGGCCTGCCGGACGATCTGCAGTTCGAGCTGGTCGAGCCGCTCAGGGCTTTATTCAAGGATGAGGTGCGCGCGGTGGGCGCCGAGCTGGGGTTGCCCGAAAGGCTGGTCTGGCGCCAGCCGTTCCCCGGCCCCGGCCTTGCCATCAGGATCATCGGCGGCGAGGCGACCAAGGAGCGTCTTGACATACTGCGCGAGGCCGACCACATCCTTCAAGAGGAGATCCGCAAAGCCGGACTCTACCGGGAGCTGTGGCAGTCGTTCTGCGTGCTGCCCGACGTGCGCACCGTGGGGGTGCAGGGGGACGAGCGCACGTACGGCTACGTGGTCGTTGTACGCGCGGTGACGAGCGATGACGCGATGACCGCCGACTGGGCGAGGCTGCCGTACGACTTGCTGGAGACGATCGCCTCGAGAATGATCAATGAGCTGCGCGAGGTCAACCGGGTTGTGCTCGACATCACCTCGAAGCCTCCCGGAACCATCGAGTGGGAGTAACCCAGGCAGACGCCTCGCGGCCCGTGTCGGCGTCCTCGGTCGCTCGCGTGCGGAGCACGCCACGCTCCCTGCGTCCTTGACACGAACCGCGATCCGCCCGCCTGGGGCGTCCTGGGCGCTTAAGACCCAACTTAGTTACGAGACAACTCAAGTTCGCCTATGATGTTGACCGCGCCGCGCGACTACGCGTGGCCTTTTTCACGCTTATGGCACCCTCGACAAAGACCTACGTGGCCAAGCCAACCGACCGCGAGCGCAACTGGCTCGTGGTCGATGCGAACGGCAAGACGCTCGGCCGGCTGGCGACACAGATCGCCGACGTGCTGAGGGGCAAGCGCAAGCCCGAGTACACACCGCACATCGACACGGGCGACTTCGTCGTGGTTGTGAACGCGGAGAAGATTCACGTGACTGGGAACAAGCGAGCGGACAAGCGCTACTACCGCCACTCAGGCTATCCGGGTGGGTTGCGCTCGCGCACGTTCGAGGAGATGCAGGCCAGGCGGCCTGAGGAGATCATCAGGCTGGCTGTGAAAGGCATGATGCCGCGCAACCGACTCGCGCGCAAGCAGATAACGAAGCTCAAGATCTACGCTGGGCCCGAGCACCCGCATGTGGCCCAGAAACCGCAACCGCTGGAGATCGAGGGATGATGGCCGACGAGGAGACCCCCGAGACGCCTGAGGAGGACCGATCGGAGATCGGCCAGCCCGCGGAGGAGCAGGTTGAGCCCACAGCAGAGCAGCACGCGGTGCCGACAGTGCAGGCCACCGAGATAGCAGGTTCCGCCGAGGACGCACCGCTCGAGGCTCTTCAGGAGGCTGAGCCCGGCAAGGCCGCGCCGGAGCCGGCCACGGTGCAGGCCGCCGGCGAGGGCCATGCGGTGCCGACGGACGAGGCTATGGACATCGCGGGCGTCGCCGAGGATGCGCCACTCGAGGCTTTGCAGGAGGCCGAGGAGACGGCCGCAGTCGAGCCCACTGCCGGTGAGCCGACCCCCGACGAGCCGACGGCCGAGGACTCCGCCGAGGTGGAGGATGAAGAAGAGGAGCCAGCGCCGCGCGTGAAGCCGAGTGTGCCAGGGGCGCACCTTGAAGTGGACATCGTCCCGGAGGGCGTCGACCCGCTCGGGCGCAGCGAAGAGTATGAGGACCCCTACGCGATCGAGGAAGACGAGGTCGAGCAGGGCGAGGACGGCGACGAGAAGGAGCGTGAGGAGGAGATCCTTACCAAGCCGATCGCCACAGCCGCGATCGATTTGGCCTCGGGCGCACGCTACCGGGCGACGGGCAAGCGCAAGACGGCGATCGCCCGGGTGACGTTGCGACCGGGCAGCGGCTCCTATCTCGTCAACGGGCGCGCGCTGGAGGAGCACTTCCCGCGGGTGACGCTACAGCGCAACATCCGCCAACCGCTGGAGACGGTGGGGTATCAGGAGCGGATGGACGTGGTCGCCAGGCTGCACGGCGGTGGGATCTCCGCCCAGGCGGGTGCGCTGCGCCACGGCGTGTCGCGTGCGCTGCTGGAGGCCGACCCGAACCTGCGCGGTGAGCTCAAGCGGCGCGGCTTCCTGACGAGAGATTCGCGCGCGAAGGAGCGCAAGAAGGCTGGCCTAAAGAAGGCGCGCAAGCGTCCGCAGTTCTCCAAGCGGTAGCAGGGACGGCACTCTCGTCCGGCCGGAGAACCGCTTCGCGGATCGGCCGGACGAGAATGTCCGCCCTGCTTAGCTGATGTGATCGCCGCGATCCATAACGTGCGACACCGAATGGGGGTTTCGATGTTTATGCCGATACCGGCGAATAGATGACTCGCAATTTGTTCGGCACAGACGGCGTCCGGGGGGTGGCCGGCGAGCTCCTAACCGCCGAGCTGGCCCTTGCTCTGGCACGGGCCGCCACACGCCACACGGGTGTGGAGCGTCCCCAGGTGCTGGTGATTCGCGACACGCGCGAGTCGGGCGAGATGCTGGAGGCGGCGGTTGCGGCGGGGGTGAGCGCGGCCGGGGGGGATGCGCTGCTGGGCGGCGTGTTGCCGACCCCGACGGCGCCGCTGCTGATCGGGCGCTACGGCTTCGATCTGGCGGCCGTGCTGTCCGCCTCGCACAACCCATACCAGGACAACGGGATCAAGTTCTTCGCCGGCGACGGGTACAAGCTGTCTGATGAGACCGAGCTAGAGATCGAGCGGGAGATCGAGAAGGCTGGGGCGGGGGGACCGGGGCCGGCGGGGAATGCGGCCGCTGGGCAGGGCACCCCACTCGCGATCGGGCGCGTGCGCGAACTGAGAGGAGCGGGCGAGGATTACCTGCGCGAGCTGCACACGCGCTTCTTCGACCTCGACCTGAATGGGCTGGATGTGCTGCTGGATTGCGCCAACGGCGCCACCTATCACGTGGCCCCTGAGATCTTCCGGCGGCTGGGCGCGAAGGTGACCGTGACGGCGGACGCGCCGGACGGGCGCAACATCAACGCCGGCTGTGGCTCCACGTACGTGCAGGCGTTGGCCGAGCGGGTGCTAGCGGGCGGACATGCTCTTGGCTTCGCCTTCGACGGGGATGGCGATCGCGTGTTGGCGGTCGATCGCCTCGGTGCGATCGTCGATGGGGACGAGCTGATGGCGCTGGCGGCGTTGCACCTGCGAGACGCGGAGCGTTTGAGCGGGAACGGCGTGGTGGTGACGGTGATGACCAACTATGGCTTCCACGCTGCGATGAAGCGTGCGGGCATCGACGTAGCGATAGCGCAGGTCGGCGATCGCTACGTGCTGGAGGAGCTATGCGCCCGCGACTGGGCGCTGGGGGGAGAGCAGTCGGGGCACATCATCGACTTGGGCTTCAACCGCACTGGCGACGGAATCGCCGGCGCGCTGCTCACGCTGGAGGCTCTGGCCGGAAGGGATCTGTCAGAGCGCGACGCGATGGAGAAGCTGCCCCAGCGGCTGGTGAACGTGCCCGTGCGCGATCGCGGCGCGCTGGAGCAGGCGCATGAGGTCCTTGAGGCGGTGAGCGCCGAGGACGAGGCGTTACAGGGACGCGGGCGCGTGCTCGTGCGCCCGAGCGGGACCGAGCCACTCGTAAGGGTGATGGTCGAGGCGCCCACCGACGCAGAGGTCAAGGACGTGTGCGAGCGGTTGGTTGCGCTCGTGCAGCGCGAGCTGGGTTAGGGTCCCCGCCAGAATATCTGGCGGGATTGAGGCGGCCGTTCCGCGGCGTCATACGCCACCCACGATGCTCGACGTGCCACCAGCACGCCTGCGCTCGCGTGCGGCGTCTGCCATCCACGGCCCAACCCCCTGGACCCACCATCTATTCTGGCGTGAACCCTTACTTGCGGTTTCTACTGCTCGGGGAATAACTTCTGCGTTCAAACGCACGTATAACTATAGTAATACGCACGAGTGGAGGACGTTGTTCTGATCGAATGTGTATAACTATAGTTATACACACAAAATAGTAAAACAAACCGTCTCTCTACTGCTATCGTCGCGCGGCCCGTGGCGCGCGACTGGAGCGATTTGTTCATCGTCGGCGAGGCCGGCGACCCAAGCGGCCAGAGCGTGGAGGCCGAGTCCGTCGAGCGCTCCGAGCGACGCAACGGGTTCTTTCGCCGCCTGCGCGAGAACCTGTCAAAGACTCGCCAGGCGCTGGGTTCAGAGATCCAGGCCACGCTGTTCGGCACGCTCGACGAGCACACGTGGGAACGGCTGGAGGAGGCACTGATCATGGCCGATGTCGGCGCGAGCACGACCGCATCGGTGGTGGGCGCGCTGGAGGCGGAGGCGGGCGAAGGGAAGATCGAGGGGGGCGAGGCGCTCAGCGAGCGGTTGATCGCGCTGTTGGCCGAGACCACCCGCGTCGGGCAGGCGCGGATTGACATTCGCCCGCAACCGACGGTGATCATGGCGGTCGGCGTGAACGGGACGGGCAAGACGACGACGATCGGCAAGCTTGCCTGGCACCTGCAACACGAGTTGGGACGCACGGTCCTGCTGGGCGCAGCGGACACGTTCAGGGCCGCGGCGAGCGAGCAGTTGCAGGGCTGGGCGGAGAGGGCGGGCTGCGAGATCGTGACAGGAGCGCAGGGAGCGGACCCCGGCGCGGTGGCGTTCGAGGCGATCGCTCGAGCGCGCAGCGGGGGCGTGGACATCGTGCTCGTGGACACCGCGGGGCGGCTGCACACGCAGGACGATCTGATGGGCGAGCTGGGGAAGGTGCGGCGGGTGATCGCGCGGCAGCTGGAGGGCGCCCCACACGAGACGCTGCTGACGCTCGACGCGACGACCGGTCAGAACGGGTTACGCCAGGCGAAGCTGTTCGCCGAGGCTGCGCAGGTCACGGGGGTCGTGCTGACGAAGCTCGACGGCACCGCGCGCGGGGGAATCGCGCTGGCGGTCGCGCGCGAGCTGGGCTTGCCGGTGAAGCTGATCGGGGTGGGCGAGTCGGTCGAGGATCTGCGCCCGTTCGACCCGGAGGACTTCGCGCGCGCATTGATCGCAGAGGGGTAACCTGGAGGGATGGACGCGTGGATCATCTGGTTGGTGGCGGCCTGCGTGCTGGGTGTGGGAGAGATGCATCAGGGCGGCTTCTACCTGGCCCCGTTCGCGGTGGGGGCGGCGCTGGCGGCGGCCGTGAGCTTCGCCGGCGTGGGAGTGCTGCTCAGCGCGATTGTGTTCGTGGCCGCTTCGGGAATCGTGTTCGGAGCGCTCCGCCCGGTGGCCCAACGCCACCGACGGCTGCCCCCGTCGATCCGTACCGGCGCGGCCGCGCTGGTCGGCCGGCCCGCGGTCGTGCTGGAGCGAATCGCCAACGAGGAGGGAGTGGGCTGCGTGAAGATCGACGGCGGCGAGGTGTGGACCGCGCGCAGCTACGACGAAGACGAGGTGATCGACGCCGGCGAGCGCGTTGAGGTGGTCGAGATTCGCGGCGCCACCGCCCTCGTGATGCACTGATTGCCCGTGCTCTCCTCATGCTCTGCTCTCCTCATGCTCTGATCTGTAGACAGAGAAAGCAACGAGAAAGGAAACCGCCCTATGGCCGTTCTCATCGTTATTGCCGTGGTTGTCGTGTTCGTGCTCGTCGTGGCCGCACGAACCATCCGCGTCATTCCTCAGGCCCGGGCGGGGGTTGTGGAGCGGCTGGGCCGCTACAGCCGCACGCTCGAGCCCGGTCTGACGATCGTGACGCCGTTCATCGACCGCGTCAAGCCGCTCGTCGATCTGCGCGAGCAGGTCGTCAACTTCGCGCCCCAGTCGGTTATCACCGAAGACAACGTGGTCGTGGGCATCGAGACCGTTCTCTACTTCACGATCACCGACCCGCGCTCGGCGACATATGAAATCGCCAATCCGCTGCAGGCGATCGAGCAGCTGACCGTAACGACGTTGCGCAACGTGATCGGCGGTCTCTCGCTCGAGGCGACGCTGACCGCTCGCGAGAACGTCAACACCGAGCTGCGCGTGGTGCTGGACGAGGCGACAGGCAAGTGGGGCATCAGGATCAACCGCGTCGAGATCAAGTCGGTCGACCCGCCGCCGGACATCAGGACCGCGATGGAGAAGCAGATGCGCGCCGAGCGCGACCGGCGCGCGGCGATCCTCACCGCGGAAGGCGAAAAGCAGGCGCAGATCCTCACCGCCGAGGGTGCCAAGCAGGCCGCCGTCCTCACGGCAGAGGGCGAGCGCCAGGCGGCGATCCTGAGATCCGAGGGCGAAGCGAAGGCGATCGACACGGTCTTCACGGCCATCCACGAGGGCAAGCCAGATCGGGCGCTGCTCAGCTACGAATACCTGCAGATGCTCCCGCAGCTGGCTGAAGGAGACGCGAACAAGGTATTCGTGGTGCCCTCCGAGTTCGCGCAGGCGTTTGGTGGCATCGGCGAGGCGTTGGCGCGCCGCGCCGAGCAGGACAAGCCGGTATAGGAACCCGCCACCCGATGTTCGACTCGCTTGCCGAGAAGCTGCAGGGCACGCTCGCCGATGTGGGCCGGCGTGGGACGCTGACCGAAGGGGACATCGACGGGGCGATGCGCGAGATCCGCCTGGCGCTGCTGGAGGCGGACGTCAACTTCAAGGTCGTCAGACAGTTCACCGCCGAGCTGAAGGAACGCTGTTTGGGGGCGGAGGTGATCGGCAAGCTGAATCCCGCCCAGCAGGTCGTAAAGATCGTCGGCGAGGAGCTGACGGCGCTGATGGGCGGCGCCTCGGCCGCCCTGAGCTTCTCCCCGCGACCGCCGACGGTGATCCTGATGGCGGGGTTGCAAGGCTCGGGCAAGACGACCGCGACGGCGAAGCTCGCGCGGTACCTGCTCGAGGAGCACTCCTCGCGCGTGGCGCTGGCGGCCTGCGACACCTACCGCCCGGCGGCGGTCGAGCAGCTCGTGAAGGTAGGCGAGCAGGCGGGGGCGGAGGTCTATTTCCGGAGCCCACCCACCCCAGAGCACGACCCAGTGGACATTGCCGCGTGGGCGCTGGAGCGCGCCAAGCGGGAGGGCAAGGACGTGTTGATCGTGGACACCAGCGGGCGTCTACACGTGGACGAGGAGCTGATGGCGGAGCTCGTGCGGATCCGCGGGGCGGTGAAACCCCACAGCGTGCTGCTGGTCGTGGACGCGATGACCGGCCAGGACGCGGTCAACGTAGCCGAGCGGTTCGCAGAGGCGGTGCAGTTCGATGGCGTGGTGATGAGCAAGCTCGACGGTGACGCCCGCGGTGGGGCAGCCTTATCGGTCAAGGCAGTCACGGGCAAGCCGATCCTGTTCGCCTCCACGGGCGAGAAGCTCGAGCAGTTCGAGCGTTTTCATCCCGATCGCATGGCCCAGCGCATCCTCGGGATGGGCGACGTGATGAGTCTGATCGAGAAGGCAGAGCGCCAGTTCGACGAGACCGAAGCAGTCGAGCTGGAGCGCAAGCTGCGGCGCAACGAGTTCGGGCTGGACGACTTTCTGAACCAGCTGAGGGCGATCCGGAAGATGGGTCCGCTGACGAGCCTGCTCGGGATGATCCCCGGGTTTGGTGGCCAGCAGCTGCAGAACATGAAGGTCGACGAGCGCGAGCTCGACCGGATTCAGGCGATCATCCTGTCGATGACCCCCGAAGAGCGACGCCGTCCGGAGCTGATCAAGGGGTCGCGCCGTCTGCGGATCGCGCGCGGCTCGGGCACGAACGTCCAGCACGTCAACCGGCTGGTCAAGCAGTTCGGCGAGATGCGCAAGGTCATGCGTCAGATGGGGCGCGGCAAGATGCCGGACATCGGCGCGCTCATGCGCAACGCACGGTGAGTTCGCGCCCGGGGGCCCGGCCTCGGCGGGGCGTACCGTCTAAGCTCTGCCGCGAAGGTCCAGTCATCCAGTCTCTTTCAGCACCAGAGAGGAAAACGTGGCAGTCAGGCTCAGGCTCACGCGAGTGGGCGGTAAGAAGGACCCTATGTGGCGTGTGGTCGTCGCCGACCAGCGCTCCCCGCGCGACGGTCGTGTGATCGAGACGATCGGCCACTACAACGCGCAGACGGACCCTTCGACGATCGTGATCGACGAAGATCGGGCGCGCAGCTGGCTGGCTCGTGGCGCGCAGCCTTCGGACACGGTGCGCAAGTTGCTACGTATCCAGGGCATCGACACTCGGACCGGCTAGTGTCGCGAGTCGAAAATTCGGTGAGTGTTTGCCGGATGGATGGTCGTGATCTGACGTCCGATGGCGGTGGTCTGCGCGATAACGTGAGCCTTCGGCCACGAGCTTGAACAGCGCGGACATGCCCACCGAGATCCCAAGACAGCTTTTGGAGTATCTCGCCGAGGGACTAGTCGATGATCCCGACGGGGTGTCGGTCGAGCAGTTCGAGGAGGACGATGGCACGATCCTGCTGGAGCTGTGTGTGGCCGCGGAGGACTACGGCAGGGTGATCGGCCGGGGCGGGCGCACCGCGCATGCGCTGCGAACGGTCGTGAAAGCCGCCGCGACGGCTGAGAGATGCCACGTGCTACTCGACATCGTCGATTGACCGGCCACGTTGACGTGCTGGAGAGGAAGGCGACGGTGGACAACACGGCGCCGGAGCTCCAGGCGGGTCGCGTCGGTCGCGCGCACGGCTTGGATGGGAGCTTCTACGTGACGCGCGCCCGGCCACGCCTGCTGACGGTCGGAACGAGCGTGACAGTGTCAGGACGGACCGCCA
>Ga0116216_10002915_pt1 | contig 11225 bp, 7 predicted proteins | sample Sb_taG_11_FD_89696 | JGI IMG/M metagenome (GOLD analysis project Ga0116216, IMG submission 89696) | Peat soil microbial communities from Weissenstadt, Germany - Sb_50d_3_AS metaG | ecosystem: Environmental > Terrestrial > Soil > Wetlands > Peat | place: Germany: Weissenstadt | collected 2010-09-21
CATCATCATCAGCGCCTGGGGGATGGTTCCCTGGAAGTTGGTCGATTCCTCGGCTTCATCGTTGGCAAAGGTGACAACGAACTGCTGTAGCCATGCGTCCCGTCTCACGTGGCCGTCGTCGCCCGTGCCGGCCCGATGTGCCATCGTCGCGGTCAAGAGCGAGTCAAAGAGCTGTTCAGGACTCATTGGTTTGAGCTGCATCTGGCTGAAGAGGTTTTCGTCCTTGTCGCCGGCCCTTGACTTGACGCTGCTGAGCTGGTAAGCGCGGCTGGACATGATCCAGCGGCAAAGCTTCTTGACGTCGTAGCCGCTTTTCTGAAATTCCACGGCGAGCTTGTCGAGCAGCTCCGGGTGGTTTGGCGGGTTATGAGACCCGAAGTCATCAACAGGATTGACGAAGCCTCGGCCGAGGAAATGGGCCCACATCCGGTTGACAAAGGCTTTGCCGAGCATCTCGTTGTTCGGGTCGGCGATCAGCTTGCCCAATTCGGCGCGGCGGATCACGTCAGTGCCTTGGCTGATCTTCCGGCCGTCGAGAAACCTAGGGAACGCAATTCCAACCAAGCCGTTGCGTTTGTCGAAACTGACATACCTGTCGGTCGGTTCATCCCGTAGTTCGATATGGTCGACCGCTTCCATGCCCGTCGCATTAGCCTTGCGAACCGGTTCGGCCTTCATTCCTTTGAAAAACGCATTGATCCCCCAGAAGTCGATTTGCTTCCATTCGTTCGACGGGTGGTCATGACATTGCGTGCACTGAATTTGCTTTCCGAGGAACAACCGGGTCGTAAGCGAGGTCAGGGGTACGGCGTCGAATTCGAGGTGGGCCAGGACGTAGTTGACTGCGCCATTCTCCTTGTTCGAGCAAGTTGACGACACCAGCTCATGGACGACCTCGTGCCACGGGCGATCGGCTGAAAACTGTTTCCGCAGCCAGCTCGTCAGCGACGCACGGTCCACCAGTCGGCCTTGTCTGCCGCGACCAATCAGGAGGACTGTCCATTGTGTGGCGAAATTCTTGGGGTAGTCCGGGTGATCGAGCAGGTACGTGATCAGCTTGTCTCGCTTGTCTTTCTCCCGAGTCTGCAAGAACGATCTGGCTTCCTGAATGTTGGGGATCCGGCCCAATAAATCGAGATACGCTCTGCGCAGAAACTCGTCATCCGTCGCCAATTTCGTGGGCTTGACACCCGCCTTGTTCCAGGACTCCTCGATCAACTGATCGATGAACGCCGGTTTCAAGGGGGTCTCATCGCCGCTCGAGCGATTCGACGAGCCTTCACCAGCCACGGCGATAGTCACGGTTCCTAACACCGCAGCGAGGAAAAATCCCCGACCAGCCGAAACCGATGATGCAAACCCAGCGATTTCGGACGTCTCTCGCGTCGACCGTTGTGCCATGGTCGATCCTCTCGAATCCAGTTTTCAGGCAGGCTGTTGCCGTTCAGCCCATCTGGCGCTGATGCTTGCTCCTAGTCGCCGGAACGATCCCTTGAGCCGAAATCCCCGACATGATGCGTCAGTTTTTGGTTGGAGTCGTGAATGCGTGCACGGCGGAATGTGCCAATCCACATCAACTACGATTCAATTCGGCGACGGTGACCCGAATTTGGCGCCGTTAATGCAAATATCCAGGGCCCGTGCTGATTCTATCCTGAATCGGCGCATGGTGCTAGGCCCGCGGGCACAACATTGGGAGCTCAGGATTGGTCGGAGGGCGAGTGGCGGGAATTCCCAGTGGTTGGACGTAAACGTTCAAGCTTTCCGCCCATGTTATTTGCATTCTCGCGGTGAGCGCTCTCGAAGGCAAGTGGTGGTACCAAGATGGCTGTGAATGGCTCAAGACCGAAGGTCGAGCCCAGATTGTTCAGATGATGTCGCGGCGGCCATGGATCGCATAAAGACGGCGGAGGAGTGGGGAATGTGCGACCGAGCGGGCCGCTGGGACGGTTCGAGGTGGTACTGAATCTCATGGAGTCGCCTGTAGAGTTCCGATGTTCGTTTGAGCTCGTTGTCGCTGCCGACGGCCTCGATTCGTCCGCCATTCAAGAGGACGATCCGATCGGCGATCTGGATCGAAGCCAGGTTGTGCGAAATCAAGAACGTCGTTCGCCCCTTGGCAAACTGTTCGATCGCCTTACGGATGAGCACTTCATCCTGAATATCGACTGCGCTGGTTGCCTCGTCGAGGATCAGAATGGCGGGATCGCGAAGCATGGCACGCGCGAGTGCGATCCGTTGGCGCTGGCCGCCGGATAGTCCCTGTCCTCGTTCGCCGATCAAGGTGTCGTATGCACGCGGCAATTCCATGATGAACTGGTGGGCATAGGCACGTTCGGCTGCTAGGGCGATCGCGGCCCGGCTGGCGTGGGGGTCTCCGTAGGCGATGTTGTTGGCGATCGAGTCTTGGAAGAGGATCGTCTCCTGAAGGACGACCCCGATCTGGCGACGAAGACTGCGCAACTGGACCTCACGGATGTCGTGTCCGTCGATACGAATGGCACCGGCATCGACGTCCCAGAATCGCGGCAGCAAGTTCATCAAGGTGGTCTTACCACATCCGTTGGGTCCGACGAGGGCGATCGACTCGCCATGGCGCACCTCAAGGTCGATCCCCTCTAGCACGGGCGATCGTCCTGAGTAGCTGAAAGTCACATGGTCGAATTCGATGATGTCGCGGTGGCGTGACAGGGCGGCGGCACGTTTATTCTCGCTCACCTTGGGGGCACGGTCCATGAGGGAGCAGATCCGGTCGGCCGCGGCCGATGCCCGCTGGATTTTGGAGTGGACGTTGGCAAGCTTGCGAATCGGGTCCGACGCGGCCGCGAGCATGGTATAAAGCGTCAGCAGGTCTTGAATCGACATCTCCTGTGCCGCAAGCTGGAGCTGGAAGAAACCAAGATTCAGGTAGATGGTCTGTTTCAGCACAAGGTACGACCCGGCCAAGAGTGCAATGGCCACAGTGGTCAGCGTTAACATCTCCAGGACGGGGTCGGACATGGCGTCGATCATGGCGACCTTGACGCTTTTTCGATAAAGGTTCTTGGTCTCATCGAAAAAGCGCCGGCGCTCGACTCGTTCCGTCGCAAACGCTTTGACGATCCTTATCCCCTGAAAGCTCTCCTGAAGGATCTTGTAGATCGTCGACATGCTTTCCAGCGAGCGCCGAACCGCCCGCTTCATGATTTTGCCGACACGATAGGTGGTTGCTCCGGAGATCGGTACCAAAACGAGGGTCAGGCAAGTCAGACGCCAGTTGATCCAGAGCGCTCCACCCAAGCAGGTCGCAAACCTCATCGGCTCTCGGATCACCTTGCTCATGAGCGTATTAAGCCCTTGCCCGAATGAATCCATGTCGTTGGTGAAGCGGGCCATCAGCTCCGCGGAACCTTGGTCCGAGAAGCTCGCCAGGTCCAGGTTGATCGTCCGACGGAAGAACAAGTTGCGAATGTCGAAGAGGGTCAACTGCATGACCTCGGCGACCAGGACCTCCTGAAGGAACATGAAGAAGCCCTTGAAGGCCACGCCCAGCATGACAAGCCCGATCAAGAGGAGCAGCGTCTTGAAGCTTTCATTCGGCAGATATTTGTTGACGTAGGGCTGTGCAATTCTGCATCGATCCAGCAGTTTCTCTCGTTCTGCTGTCGCGTTGTCGATCTCTCGTAAGCGAACGGACAGCGGCTTGACGTAGCCTTTCCTGACGAACGTGAGGCATTCCTCCAGTTCTTTCTGTCGTGCTTCCGCCACGTGGCGGTCGCGTCGCAGGTTCTCGAGCAGGATCGCCTCGCGGTCGCTGAACGGATCAGCATTTCCTTTCAGGTCGCTGACTCCGAGACGCTCTTGTGCGCGCAACGCTGTTTCTTTCCGCGCAAAATCGTCCCCAGCTCTCAGAAAACGCTCCAAGAGTTGATCGAGGTGCGGCCGTCCACCTCGCGCACCATCAAGGACGAGCTCGCATTCGGTTTTCCTGGCGTGGAGCACGAGCAAGTCGTTTTCCAAGCCGACGATCTTTTCCGCGATCCATTTTTGGGGATTCTGACTCCCAAAGAGAATATGGAGCAACGGATAGACGGCACCCAGTTCGGTGAAGAAGAGGAGGGCCACCATGACGGCGCAGCCGACGGAGAGCCCGAACCGAACCTTATACTGCCAAGCGAACTTCACCAGGCGGACGAAGTTTTTCATATTCGAGGGATGCCGCGGATGGGAAGACCCATAGTGCGTCCATGCATCATCGGAGCTCCCGAAGGAGGGGCGATGTTTGGGCGGCGGAGTGTGTACCATGACTGGACCATAGCGACAATCCGACTTCGATTCGATCGGCGGGCCGGTTCGCACTCGGTCAGTCGCTCTTGGAAATTTGGAGTTCGATGGTTATGATCGTGCAGATGAGGAGATGGGCGGCACAGTACGGCCCACAAGGATGACTGCCGACCGTCACGGAGGACGGGATGAATCTACTCGCCCTGGTTGAATCGCCTGACCACGTCTGCTGTCGCTACCGGATCCGGGCTTTTGCGCCTGCTCTCGAAGACGTGGGCTGGTCTGTGGCTTACGAACGCCTCGACCAAAGATCGTTGCTTCGTTCCATTCAGCTCCGCCGAGCGTCTCAATTCGACTCGGTCATTCTGCAACGCAAGCTCTTGCCGGTATGGCAACTGCGCGCGTTGCGCCGCTATTCGCGGCACCTGGTTTTTGATTTCGACGACGCTGTTCTTTTTCGCGATTCCTACGATCGGCGTGGTCCCCAGAGTCGCTGGCGTGCTCGACGCTTCGCCCAGACCGTCCGGTTGGCCGACACGGTCGTCGCGGGTAACGATTTCCTGGCAGACTGTGCTCTTCGGCACGGGGCCAAGGTGGAACGAGTCCACGTGATCCCCACTTGCGTGGACCCGACGGTCTATCACCGGGCCCGGCACGAGAACAGCACGAACCAGTCTGACCTGGTCTGGATCGGATCGGCCAGCACGCTGCACGGGCTCGAACAGTCCCGTCCGATCTGGGCACGGCTGCGGCAGGCGCTGCCTCAACTGAGGCTACGTGTCATTTGCGACCGATTTCCTGAGGATTTTCCGCTTCCCGTCGTACCCGTCGCCTGGGACGAGCAAACCGAGGCGCGCGAGGTTGCGGCGGGACAAATCGGCGTGAGCTGGCTTCCCGAGGACCTGTGGAGCCGTGGTAAATGTGGACTGAAGGTCCTCCAATATCAGTCGGCGGGTCTGCCGGTCGTCGCCAACCCAGTCGTCGCGCATGGGGAGATGATCAAGGCCGGCGAGACGGGGATACTGGCGACGTCACCCGATGAGTGGGTCGCCGCGGTGACTCTGCTGGCTGGCGATGCGCGGCTGCGGCGCAAAATGGGATTGATCGCCCGGCAGCGCGTCGAGGCGAATTATTCGATTTCAGCTTGGGCGGAGACCTTCGTGACCTCGATGACCGGGACGGTCCGGGCGATGGGCCGAACGTCCTGGAAAATCGATCGGACTCCTCCAACGAGCGTCGGGTCCGGCTTCGAACCACACGTCGCCAAGCTGAAAGCAGTTCGTACTCTCAACCAGATCGGCGAATAATGAGCCTCTGCACCCCGGACCAGCGATCGGCGGCCGCGGTCGCTCGAATGTTGTCGAGGCCGTGGGAAACTCAGGCCGCCGAGCTCATCAGGCGCATGTTCAAGCCGCCCCAGTGGGAGTGGTCGTCGTTCGGAGACGTGGGGTGGTGGTCGCGGGATGGTTGGGGCGACGTGCTGTTGGGACCTTATGGATTGCGCCTCGAGGAGTGGCAGGAAGAAGGGCGGCTCGCCACGATCAAATCGGGGCCTCATCGTGTCGTGTACCGCGCGGACCTCCCGCAGGGAACGATCTACATCAAGCACTTCCTCGTACCGGATTGGCGAGCCACGATCCGTCAGTGGATTCGGCGGGGAAAAGGCCGCAACGAGGGGAAGCGCTCCCAGCACCTGGCCTCGATCGGAGTGCCGACGATCACGCCGATCGCACTGGGGGAAAAGCGGAAGCGGAAGTTCTTGTTGGAGAATTACTTGGTCACGTTGGCAATCTCGTCCGCGACCCCGCTCGATGAGTTCGTCCAGCGCGGTCTTATGGAGAAGCCCGAGCCGCTTCGTTCCCAGATCCGCCAGAAACTCGCCGTGGAGCTGGGAGTCATGACGGCACGGCTGCACGATGCGGGGCTGCTTCACCACGACTTTCATCCCGGCAACATCATGGTTCGCTTCGCGGCCGACAATTCGCCCGAGCTGGTCATGATCGACCTCGACGCCCTGCGCAAAAGCCGTCGCGTGACCTGGAAGCTGGCCCGGCAGAACCTGGCGCTGCTCGATCACTTTTTCTGGCTGCGCAGCAGCCGAAATGACCGGTTTCGGTTCCTGAAAGCCTACCTGCAAAACCGGCTCGAGCGGCCCCGCGACGTGCGCCGCTTCGCCCAACAAATCGAAGATACGACGCGCCTCTGGGCGGAGCGGCTCTGGCGCCGATGGGGACGTCGGTGCCGGGGCTCGAACAAGTATTTCAAGATCTACAATGGCCGCAATTCGTGGTGCGTGGCCTCGCGCGACCTCGATCCGACCGAAGTGCTCCCCCTGTTGGACGATCCCGACCTTCCGCTCCAGAATAGCTCAACCAGTATCCTGAAGGATTCGCGGACGACGACCGTGGGGCAGACCACGATGGTCGTGCGGGGCCTCCCCACTCAGGTCATCTACAAGCGGTTCAATCGCAAGAAATGGCTTGATCCTCTCCTGACGCTCTTCCGCCCCTCGCGTGCGTGGCGGTCGTGGCAAGCCGGCCAGCATCTCGTCAGTCGAGGCATTCCCACCCCACAAAACCTGGCTTTTCTCACCCGCAAGTGCACATTCAAAAGCGATCGGCTTTTCTGGTTCCTGCCGCACGAGACCTACTTGATCACGGTCAAGAAAGAGAGCGCCGTCGACCTCGGGACGTATGCCAGAGAAGTGCTTCCGAGCCTTGCGCCCGAGGTCCGCCGCGTTCGGATACGCACTCTGACCGTAGCACTCGCCGAACTCGTTCGCGCCCTCCACGAACGTTCGCTCTCGCACCGCGACCTGAAAGCCTCGAACATCTTGATCGACGTCGATTCGCGCGACAGCAATCAAGAGCTCAGCTTGATCGATCTGGTCGGAGTTCGCTTGCGACATCCGCTCCCCTGCGATCGGCGCGTGCAAAACCTGGCGCGCCTCTGCATCAGTCTGGCAGCAGTTCCGGGACGAACCCGCACCGACTCCCTCCGATTCCTCCGCCATTACCTCCCCTGGGGCCTATCGCCCTTGAGCGACTGGAAACGATTCTGGCGGTCGATCGAGAAAGGGATCCGAACCAAAAGATCTCGTAATCAGCGGCGCGGGCGGCCCCTTTCTTGAGCGGACGGGAGTCAAGCAGTGACCGGTGGCGGGGACCATCAGCCGATTTGGCGGCATCGTCTGGCTCTTGCCTCCGGGGCGCTGTTGCTCCTCTCCCTGGCGAGCTGCGCGACGCTCTCGGAGCGCGGTCAGCCGCTTGTTCCCACCCGCTACCACCTTCGGACTGGCCCGTTCATCATCTTCTCGAACTTCCTCTTGACCGACGATCCACCGGCCGTCCGCTGCTTGCAAGCGCTCGAGCGCGACATGAATCGGCACCTCGACTTTCGACCGCGCCTGGACGACGACCCGGTAGAAATCTACGTCCTCGACGACCGCAACGCATTCGCCCATTTTCTCAAGTTCTATTATCCCGAGCTGCCGCCGCGCCGGGCATTTTTCCTTGCGCAGGGCAGCCAGCGCGTCGTCTACACTTATTCGAGCCCCCGCCTCGAGGAAGACCTGCGCCACGAAGCGACCCATGCTTTGCTCCATGGTTCCTTCGGCGATCTCCCGCTCTGGCTCGATGAAGGACTCGCCGAATACTTCGAGACCGACCTGATGCAGCCGGGTGCGGAGAAGGAACGCGTCGAGCATATAGTCCACGATCTTGCGGAGGGCTGGTCTCCCTGCCTCAGGCGTCTTGAATCGCTGACTGACATCCGCGAAATGACGCCACGCGACTATCGAGAAGCGTGGGCTTGGGTCCACCTGTTCTTGAACGAATCGCAGTCGGAGAAGACGCTGTTACTCACCTCACTGGCGGAGTCGAACAGGACGGCTGACACGCTTCATCTCGCGGAGAAGGGAGCCACCAACGACCGTCTGCTCGCCCATATCACGGCGTTGCAGTCGCGCGCCATCGCGATTGAGCCAGGGTCGGGAGATCACTCCGTTCGCTTGCAAGACAAGACAGCGGATACACCGGCGAGCACTCCCGCGCCGCGCAGCTTCTGGCGCCGGCTCAAAGCGTGGATCGGGTTCTAGTGCGGCACGGGTGGATTCGAGTCATCTTCCGGCCGCCGCAATCGGGCTTCGAGAAACCCTTTGCCAGCGGGCCACTCATCGCCGCACTTGAAGCGGTAACTTGTTGATCTTGGCGGCGAGGATGAAATCGTTTTCGGTGAGGCCGCCGACCGCGTGGGTCCAGAGGACGATCTTGACCTGGCGATATCCCTCGAGATAAAGGTCGGGGTGATGCCCTTCTTCCTCGGCCAGCGCCGCCACCTTGTTGAAAAAGTCGATTCCCGCCATGAAGTTCTTCATGGTCCAGGATCGGCTAATCCGCTTCGAATCCGGATCGACGGTCCAGCCGTCGACGCTCTTGATCAGAGCGCTCGCTTCGTGATTCGACAGAGCGGGAACGCCTCCCTCGCAGGGAACGCACCGCTTATTCGAGAGCTCCTCCTGGGTAGTCGGGTTCATCGCCCTAGCCCCCTCTCAGCCGCGATTGGGTCGAGGTGTTACTAGCGAAAACTCTCCATTTCTCCCGGAAAACTTCCATCGACGACATCGGCGACGTACTTTGCGACCGCGGCCTTGACTTGGTGGCCGAGATCGGCATACTGCCTCACAAACTTGGGCCGGTGCCCTTCAAATATTCCCAGGACATCATGCAAAACGAGGACCTGCCCGTCGCAATATGGGCCGGCGCCGATGCCGATGGTGGGGATCTTAATCTGCGCGGTGATCTTCGCTGCCAGCTCGCGCGGGGTGCATTCGAGTACTACAGCGAAGGCACCGGAGTCGGCGACCGCCTGAGCGTCGTCGATGATCTCATCGGTCGAGCGCTGCACCTTGTAGGCGCCGAGCCTTCGAATGGCCTGAGGCCGAAGGCCGACATGGCCCATCACGGGGATTTCCGCGTCGACCAAGACCTTGATAGTGGGCGCCATCTTGCGACCCCCCTCGAGCTTGACGGCCTGGCAATTCGTCTCCTTGAGAATTCGACCGGCGGATTTGAGGGCCTGTCGCGGGGAGACTTGATAGCTCAGGAAGGGAAGGTCGGCAACGACCAGCGCTCGCCGCGCAGCCCGGGCCACCATCTCGCCATGGTAGATGATCTGGTCGATCGTGACGCTCAGGGTGGTTTCCCAGCCTTGGATCACCATGCCGAGCGTATCACCGACCAGAAGGCAATCGATCCCAGCCGCATCAAGCAACCGGGCCGTCGGGAAGTCGTAAGCCGTCAGCACGGCGATCCGGCGGCGTTGCGCCTTCCAGGTGAGAAAATCGGGAATAGTGACCGGCTCTTCCTCAGTTGGCATTCCAGTGCATCTCAAAATCGGCCAGATCGGCGATGATGACCTCGGGACGGTCCACAATGACCTTGTATCGTCGCCGAAGGACGTCGTGCAAGCCCTTTCGCTCCTGGCCGGCTGCGAGGCTGCCCAGGTCGGCGAAGTAGCGAGCCCCTCGGCTGCGATAGTATTCAATCAGTTCGAGCGGGCCCGCGACTTGGTCTCCAGCTCCCCATTCTCCAGCGGCCCTCGCCGCAGCGGCGTCGGTCCATTCCATGCGGCAGCCACGTCGATCGGCCTGAAACAGAAGCGGCTCCGGTGCGACCACCCAGGCTGTGGCGGGGACCGCGGTCGCAACGGTCGCGGCGGCCTCCTTTAGCCCCTTCCATTCGCCGGGCGTCCGCCACGTCGATTGGAACTGAATCCCGGAGAGCAAGAAGAAGACCGCGGTCACCGCGACCGCCCCCGCGCGATGTTTTGCCGCCAACCGGGCCAGGGAACGGCCGATCCCGACGGCGGCGACGGGCGACAGTGACAGCCAGTAATACTCGTGGTGCAGTTTCTGGGCGAGAAACGCCATCGAGACCAGCGCAGAGATTCCCCAGACCAGCCAGAGCGCGTCACGATCGCCTCGTGTCGAGCCTCGTGAGATGAGGCCGGCCAAGGCCAAGCCCGCACCCAGAGGAGTGAACGCCCGCACAAGAACGAACCACGCCACGCAGTTCAGAGTCTTGCCGTTCAGGAGCGCGGAGGGCCCGACGAGCCCCAGCCAGATCGATCGGTTGTCGGCCGAGGCGTGGGACCCCTCTGCCGTTCCCACGAGGTGGTTCGCCCACGCATACCAGAGTGCGGCGGGCAAGAGAGTCGAACAAACGCTGAGAATCTGCCGAGCGGATCTGGCACGGGCAACAATGAACGAGAGGGGAACGAGCAGAAATCCGGCCGTGATCTTCAGTGACAGCCAAGCGCGACCAATAGCCAGCCGGCCGCGAGCCAATACCAGCGCCGGTTTGATCGATGCCGATCCCAGCAGGCCAAACCCAGCACGACGGCCCCCAGCATGGCGGCGTCAGGCTGAAAGGCACGGCCATAGCGGATGGTCAGAGGAAAAATGGCGAATGCCGCCACGGCCATGAATGCCACGAGTGAGCCTTCGCGCCGGCGTGCCAGCTCGAAGAGTCCCCAGGCCGCCAGGGCTGTGGACAGGGCCGAGAGAATCCGACCCGCCTCTTCCAGGCTCAGGCCGGTTGTCCGTTTCAAGGCAACCACGCCCGACTCGTAAACCGGCGGTTCCACGAGGAAGTAGTTCGGAAAGGGCGCGGTATCGAGCTGTGGCCAGAGAAGGCCGGATCCACGGTCCAGGTTGCGTGCTACCATCGCCGTCGGGACTTGCCGTCCCACGTAATTCTCGACGATCGGTTGGCCGGCATGCAGCGCTCGGACCAAAAACGTCGCCAGCAAGAGGAGTGTCAGCGACCAGCGCGAATCCCACCACTCACCTCGCCCGTGGAGCCCCGCCTTGCCGTGATCCATGTCACGATTGCCTCCCAGCTTCTGGTACGCCCCTGCCGATGCATGCACCAAGTCGGTGGCCTGGAGCCCATCGTCGAACG
>Ga0116216_10002919_pt1 | contig 11213 bp, 10 predicted proteins | sample Sb_taG_11_FD_89696 | JGI IMG/M metagenome (GOLD analysis project Ga0116216, IMG submission 89696) | Peat soil microbial communities from Weissenstadt, Germany - Sb_50d_3_AS metaG | ecosystem: Environmental > Terrestrial > Soil > Wetlands > Peat | place: Germany: Weissenstadt | collected 2010-09-21
CGTTTTCTCAGCTGTCTGTTAGGCCCTGTCGCCGGGGGATCGCGAAGGGCGACGAGCGTCTAGGCCTCGACGTTGCGTCGTCCCTCGAGAGCACGCCCGAGGGTCAGCTCGTCGGCATACTCGAGGTCACCTCCGACGGGCAGGCCGCTCGCGAGCCGTGTCACCGTGAGCCCGAGCGGCTTCAGCAGCCGGGCGAGGTACATCGCCGTGGTGTCGCCCTCGAGGTTGGGGTTCGTGCAGAGGATCACTTCGACAACTCCCTCGAGGCCGAGTCGTACAAGGAGAGGTCGCACCCGCAGCTGCTCAGGGCCGACGCCGTCGATCGGGCTCAGCGCACCACCCAGCACGTGGTACGTGCCGCGAAACTCCCGAGTTCGCTCCACGGCGACGATGTCACGAGGGTCCTCGACGACGCAAAGGATGGAGGCATCACGTCGCGAGTCCGAGCAGATGGCGCAGAGTTCGGTCTCCGAGACGTTGAAACATCGCTCGCACAGCCGGATGCGATCCTTCACCTCCACGATCGCGTGCGCGAGGCGAAGCGCGCTCTCCCTTTCGGTCTCGAGCAAGTAGAACGCGATGCGCTGAGCTGAGCGCGGACCTACTCCGGGAAGGCGTCCGAGCTCGTCGACCAGCTCCTGAATCGGACCTGCGAACACTGGCCGGTCAGGCCTCCGGCTCGTCGTCGACTACGTCCTCGTCGTTGTCGTCCTCGTCTTCCTCGTATTCGTACTCGTCTTCAGCTTCGCCGAGCGCGCCGAGACCGGCGAGACCGGCGAGCGCGCCTGTGTCCAGGCCCATACCCAAGCTCCCCATCAGGCCCTCGAGGTCGACACCCCCCAGCAGTCCATCGAGGTCAAGATTGCCGACGAGGCCGCCGAGGCCGCCGAGGTCAATACCGCCCGCAAACGAAGGGTCAGAAGGCAGGTGCACTGAAGATCTCAGCTCGGTGATCCGGCCGAGGGCATCGCGCAGCGCCGCCAGAACGGCGTCCTCGAGAAGCGCCGGGTCCGCAGGGTCCACGATCGAGGCGTCGATGTGAACGGACTCAGCCTCGAGCGATCCGCTCAAGCGGATGACGACGGCGCCAGAAGCAGCCTTGCCCTCGACAATCGTCGCGTCGATCGCCTCGACCTGTGCCTCGAGGTCTGCTCGGGCCGCCTGAAGCTGGGAAAACAAGTCGCCAAGCCCGCCTGCCGAAGGAAAGTCGCTCTCCGCCATGCTCTCAGACCTCCTCTGCGCCGGGAAACGCTTCCATGAGACGATCCTGCGCCCAGGAAAGCGGGTCGCCGGCAACGTGCTCGCCGTGCGGATCGAGATCATCCGGGTCGAGCATCTCCTCGCCGAGGTCACCAGGACCGGATGCCAGCGGGACGTCAGAATCTCCGACTGCGAGCCCGGAGGGCTCACCCCGGATGCCAACCGCCGCCGGGGCCGCAACCGCCGCCGGGGCCGCAACCGTCGCCGCGGCCGGGGCCGGGGCCGGGGCCGCGACGGTCGCCAGGCCGTTGCCGTTGCCGTTGCCTGCCGCTTCGGGCGCACCCCCAGTGCCGCTCGAGGCCGGAGAGGGCGACGGGGCCAGAGGTGGCGGCGAAGCCGCAGAGGGGGGCGAGGCGCGGTGGGTCGGAGAGCTCGGCGAAGGCGGAGAGTACGCGGCACCCACATCCGTTTCGGCGACGAGTCGCAAGTCGATGCGGCGGCCGAAGTACCGACCGAGTGCTTCCGCAACCTCTTCCGACTGCAAGCTTGCCCGTTCGACATGGGCGGAGTTCGGTAGAGCCAGTATCGCTGTCGCCCCCTCGGTCCCTACGAATCGCCCGACGGCAAACACTGCCCGAACTCGAGGACGAAGTTGGCTCAACACGTGGTCACCCCACGCCGCAACGAACTCGTCCCTCGTGGGCGGAGGGACGTCGCTCTCCGCCGATGGTGCCGGGGCGGGGGCCGGGCTGCTCAACTGGGTCGGTTGCGGCACAGCTGGCACCACAAGCCGCGGCTGAGGCAAGCCGCCGGCACTCGGACTCGGTCCAAAAGCACCAAGTGCAGGCTGGGATCCGAGGTCGACATGACCCTGAGAAAGCGTCGCCGGCGCGGGAGCCGGCGGGGCAGGCGGAGCCGGCGTGGAAGCCGCGGGAGCCGGCGGGGCAGGAGGAGCCTGCGTGGAAGCCGCGGGAGCCGGCGGGGCAGGAGGAGCCTGCGGGCGAGCGCCAATGGGCGGGGGAGGAGGCGTGGCGACTAGCGGCGTGAGCTCCTGGATCCGGCGCTCCAGGCGCTCGATCCTCTCGAGCAAGGCAGCCGGGTCGTCGTCGGCCTCAGGGTGGGTGAGGCGAACGATGGCGACCTCGAGCGTGATCCGGGCGTCGAGGGCATCTCGCATCGCCACCATGGCGTTCCCCAGCACTTCCATCGCGCGGACGGTGCGTGCCGGCCCGAGCAGGAGGACCTGCCCACCATGCGACGGCGCCGGAGCGGACGCCAGCGACGGCGGCGCTGGCGGCTCGCCCTCCCTTGCCACGCCTGGTGCCACGGCCGCGAGGAACTGGCCGCGGAGCTCGTCGAGGAGCTCAGAAGCGATGCGCGGCGCGTCGCGACCAGCGACGAGCGCACTCTCGATCGCGTGCAGCGCGCGCCTCGTGTCTCGCTCCGCCAGCGAAACGAGCAGCTCGTGCAGAAACGGGCTGTCGTCCTCCACGACGCCCGAAGCCATGACCTGGTCGAGCGCAGACAGAGCGTCGCGAGCCGAGCCCCGCCCACGTCGGACGGCGGCTTCGACCGCCGTCTCGGGGAGCTCGAGCTGCGCGTCACGAACGATGTCTGCGAGCAACAGCGCGAGCACGTCGGCATCGAGCAGACGAAACTCGTAATGCTGCGTCCGGCTGCGAATTGTCGGGAGCACCTTTTGAGGGTCCGTCGTGGCGAGCACGAACACGACGTGGTCCGGGGGTTCCTCCAGCGTCTTCAGCAGTGCATTCGACGCTGCCTGCGAGAGCATGTGAACCTCGTCGACGATGTAGACCTTCCAGCGTCCCGGCGTGGCAAGCGACGCTCGAGCGACCAGGTCTCGCATCGCATCGACCCCATTGTTGGAAGCCGCGTCGAGCTCGTGGACGTCAAAAGAGGCACCCCTTGTGATGTCCACGCACGAGTCGCACACCCCGCACGGCTCGCCGTCAACTGGGCTCCTGCAGTTCAGGGCCTTCGCGACGATCCTCGCGGTCGATGTCTTGCCGGTGCCTCGCGGGCCGGAGAAGAGATACGCGTGCGCCACGCGGTTGTCCCGCACGGCGTGCCGGAGCGCGTTCACGACGTGATCCTGACCACGGACCTCGGAGAAGCGCTGCGGACGGTAGCGCCGGTACAGCGACTGGTAATCGACCACGAGTGCCGAGCCTACGACTTGCCGAGCGCGTCGATCGCGGGCAGTACCCGCGCCGGCACCGGAGTGTCGAGCACGAGCGAGCTCGTCGTGCGGTCGATCCCTTGAACCTCCAAGATGCGGTCGAGAACCTCGGCCAGGTGCGCGTTGCTGGTCGCGACCACCCGGCAGAGCAGGTCGCCGTCGCCCGTCGTGCGATGCACCTCGAGGACCTGGGGGATGGATGCCAGGTGCGCTGCTACATCGGCTCCGCGGCCCTGCGCGATCTGCAAGGTGACGTAAGCGGCCACGTGATAGCCGATGGCCGCCAGCTCGATTTCCGGGCCGAAGCCAACAATGACGCCCAAGGCCATGAGCTTGTCGAGGCGGGACTGGACGGTGTTGCGCGCGGCGCCGAGCTTGCGGGAAAGCTCCAGCACTCCCGATCGGGGCGCAGCCGCCAGCGCAGCGATGAGGCGCCGATCCAGGTCGTCGAGGTCCACAGATTAAGCATTTTGTCGAACGATGGGCGAAGTATATGGCCTTTCTGCTCAATGAACCTCTCTTGTATTGACACTTGACCATGAGCGTCGTTGCATGAGGTGCATGACCGTGATTGGGACAGCACGCGAGACGGCCGCTGTCGACGTGCTCACTAGCTGGGATCACCTCGAGCTGTGGGTCGGCAACGCGAGGGCCGTCTCTCACCTCCTTCAGGCGGGCTTCGGGTTCGACTGTGTCGCCTATTGCGGTCCCGAGACGGGAGTCCGGGATCAAGTCGGCTACTTGCTGGAACAGGGCTCGGTTCGGTTTCTCGTCAGTGCTGGCCTCGGCGAGGAGTCCGAGATCGCGCGCCACGTCTTTCGCCACGGCGACGGTGTCCGGACCGTCGCGTTCTCGACAAGAGACGTCGACGCCGCGTTCGAGGCGGCCGTGCGGCAAGGTGCTCGCCCCGTCGATCGCCCGACCGACCACAGGGATGACGCAGGCTGGTTACGCACCGCTGCTATCGCCTCGTATGGAGCCACACGGCACTCGTTCGTTGACCGTCGCCACTACAGCGGATTCGCCCCCGGCTACACGACCGAAGGCCTGCCGCACGTGCGCACCGGCGACACGGTCGGGATCACGGCCATCGACCACGTCGTCGCGAACGTCGAGGAAGGCCGGCTCGACGAGTGGGTGGCGTGGTACGCGCAAGTCTTCGGCTTCAGCGAGCTGCGTCATTTCGACGCGGAGCAGATCTCGACCGAGTACTCCGCGCTCCGATCGACGGTCATGTGGAACGGGGGCGACATCAAGCTCCCCATCAACGAGCCCGCTCCGGGCCGGCGGAAGAGTCAGATCCAGGAGTACCTGGACGGGTACCACGGTCCGGGTGTCCAGCACGTCGCGCTCGCCACGCCCGACATCGTCCGGTGCGTCGACGAATTGCAGCGCCGGGGCGTGCGGTTCCTCGCACCTCCCGCCACCTACTACGAGGACGCACGGTCGCGTTGTGGCGACCTCGGCCTGCCGTGGGCCGAACTCGAGAGACTTGGCATCCTCGTCGACATCGACGGGGACGGGCACCTCCTGCAAGTGTTCACCGAGACGCTGATGGATCGACCGACGCTGTTTCTCGAGATGATTCAACGCGAAGGCGCCACCGGGTTCGGTGAGGGCAATTTCAAGGCGCTGTTCGAGGCGATCGAGCGGGAGCAGGCCAGGCGCGGCAACCTGTAGTGCAAAGCGGGTCCGGACCCGGCCCGTGAGGAGGTTCTGACCGTGCCGCAATACCGCCGAGTTGGCGACGTCCCGGCGAAACGCCACGTCGTGCACCAATCTCCCACCGGCCGCTTGGCCGAGGAGCTCATGGGCGAGGAGGGATTCTCCGGCGCCTCGTCGTTGCTCTACCACCGCTCCTCACCGAGCGCGATCCTGAGCGCCGAGGCGATCGTGACCCCCCGGGAATGCCCCACGCCGAACGAAGCCCTCCGCCCGTTGCACCTTCGCCTCGGGACGTTCGGTGAAGCCGGCGATCCTGTCACGGGCAGGCGCTCGTTGCTCGGCAATGCCGACCTCACGATTGCCTGGGTGCACGCCACGCAGTCGAGCGAGCTGTACCGCAACGCGGCAGGTGACGAGGTCGCGTTCGTGGCCGAAGGCCGTGGTGTGCTCGAGTCGGTCTTCGGACGCCTCGAGGTCGGGCCCGGAGACTATGTGGTCGTGCCTGCGTCGACGACGCATCGCTGGGTGGTCGGCGCCGCGCCGATGCGAATGCTGGTCTTGGAGGCGACCGGTCACATGACCATTCCCGCTCGCTACCTGACCCCCACGGGGCAGCTGCGCGAGGGCGCCCCCTACTCCGAACGGGACCTCCGTGGGCCCGACGAACCGCTCACGGTCGACGGCGAGGAGGTGCCGGTCCTGATCAGGCACCGCTCCGGCTGGTCGCGCCATGTGCACGCCTGCCACCCGTTCGACGTCGTCGGCTGGGACGGCTGCGTGTACCCGTTCGCCTTCTCCATCGGTGACTTCGAGCCCATGGTGGGGCGGCTCCACCAACCGCCGCCTGTGCACCAGACGTTCGCGGGACCTGGGTTCGTGGTGTGCAGTTTCGTGCCCCGGCTGCTCGACTTCGACCCGGACGCCGTCCGCGTGCCCTACCACCACGCGAACGTCGATAGCGACGAGGTCCTGTTCTACGTGGACGGGGACTTCACGAGCCGCAAGGGTGCGGGGATCGAGCCGAACTCACTGACGTTGCACCCCGCCGGTTTCGTGCACGGGCCTCAGCCGGGAAGTGCCGAGGCCGCCGCCGGTGCGAGCCGCACCGACGAGACCGCTGTCATGGTCGACACCTTCCGCCCGCTCGGGATCACCCCTGGCGCGCTCGGAGTGTCCGACGATCATTACCTGCGAAGCTGGGCGCGGCCCGTCCGGCCTTGAGCGCAACCTTCGAGGCGCTCGACTGCAAGCTCGCCGTCCGTCCGTGCTACAGCGAGAGCAACCGGACCGGATGTTCCACGCAGTCGGCGACGAACCGCAAGAACCCCCCTGCCACCCCTCCGTCGCACACCCTGTGGTCGAACGCCAGCGAGAGCTCGGTCACGGGCCGGGAACGGATGTCGCGGTCGACGACCCACGGGCGCTGCAGGATGCGCCCGATCCCCACGATCGCCACTTCGGGGAAGTTGATGATGGCAGCCGAGCCGTCGACGCCGAACACGCCGTAGTTGTTGAGCGTGACAGTGCCGCCGGCGACGTCGCCACTCGTGAGCTTGCCCTCTCGGGCGGCGCGGGTAAGCCTCCGGATCTCACGATCGAGCTCCAGCAGCTCGAGCTGGTCCGCGTCGTGCACGACCGGCACAACGAGGCCGCGCGCGGTCTGGGCAGCGAAACCCAGGTTGACGCGCCGGCTCACGACGATCTCGTCGCCTTCGATCCTGCTGTTGAGCAAGGGCCAGCGCCGAAGGCCGAGCACGCAGAAGCGACCAAGCAGGCTTGTGATTCCCACTCCTTCCGGGAGCTCGGGGTGAGCTTCTGAGATCGCTCCCTTCGCCTCGAGGAGCCCGGTGGCGTCGGCGTCCACCCAGACCGTGGCCTCGGGGATCTCACGGCGAGAGCGTGCCAACCGCTCGGCCATCTGACGCTGCGCCCCTCGGATCGGGATGCGCTCGATCTCTGGCCGGTCAGCGTCGCGCTCCGGAGACGCCCCGCCGGTGCGGGCCGGGCGTTCCACACTGCCGGCGCTGGCGCTGGCGGCGGCGGCGGCGGCCGTGCTGGCACCGCCGGCGGCGGCGCCTTCGACGTCGCCCCGAGTGATGACCCCTCGTGGACCCGAGCCCTCGATCGACGCAAGATCCACGCCGAGTTGCCGGGCGAGGCGACGCACGACGGGCGAGACGACCGCGGGTCGCTGCCGCGTGGGAGCGAGAGCGGGCGCCTCCTCCGGCGCAATCGGTGCCGCTCTGCGCCGTCTTCGGTGCTCCGGGCGAGTCCCGTAGCCCACGAGAACGTTCCCGGATTCATCCGCGCTGGATTCGGCCGCCTCGCGAATGGACAGCAACGGCGACCCGACCTCGACGACATCGCCCGCAGCGTGGTGCAGACTCACGACGACGCCACCGAACGGTGACGGCAGCTCCACGTTCGCCTTCGCGGTCACAACCTCGACCAGCGGCTGGTCGACCTCGATGACGTCGTCCACGCCGACGAGCCAGCGGACGACCTCCGCATCGGTCAGCCCTTCCCCGAGGTCCGGCAGCTTGAAGTCCCGGACACTCATCGGGCCGCGCCCCTCGCCGGCTCCGTGACGGCACCGTCGTCCCACTGCAGGGCGTCGACCGCATCGAGGATGCGGTCGACGCTGGGAAGGTGGTACTCCTCCAGCATCGGCGGCGGGTAGGGGATGTCGAGACCGCCGACCCTCAAGATGGGCGCTTCCAGATGATGGAAGCACATCTCCGTCAGCCGGGCTGCCACTTCGGCACCGAAGCCACCGAACGTGCTTGCCTCATGCACGACGATCGCGCGCCCGGTCCTGCGAACGGACTCCGCCACGGTCTCGGCGTCGAATGGCGAGAGGCTCCGCAGATCCACGACCTCGAGATCGAGTCCTTCGCTCACGCCGGCGGCAGCCGCCTCGAGGGCCGTGTCTACCATCGCCCCGTAGGCGATCACCGTCACGTCGGCGCCGGGACGTCGTACGACGGCCCGCGTCGCCGGCTCTGTGCGCAGCGGCAGCTCCACATCTGCCTTCGCCCAGTAGCGACGTTTCGGCTCGAAGAAGACGACGGGATCGGGCATCTCGATCGCCTCCCGCAGCATCGAATACGCGTCCGCCGCGCCCGCCGGGACGAGCACCGTCAGGCCCGGCGTGTGGACGTAGTAAGCCTCGGAGGAGTCCGAGTGGTGCTCGACGCCACCGATACCACCCCCATAGGGGATGCGGATCACGAGAGGGAGGGAGAGGCAAGACCGCGTGCGGTTTCTCAGCTTGGCGACATGGCTCGTGATCTGCTCGAACGCCGGGTAGGCAAAAGCGTCGAACTGCATCTCCACAACCGGGCGGAACCCGTGCATCGCCATCCCGACCGCCGTGCCCACAATTCCGCTCTCTGCGAGTGGCGTGTCGAAGCAACGCTGCTCGCCGAAATCCGCCGTCAAACCGTCGGTCACCCGGAAGACGCCGCCGAGCTGGCCGACATCCTCGCCGAACACGAGAACGGTGTCGTCCTCGGCCATGGCGTCGTGTAGCGCCCGGTTGAGCGCTTCAGCCATCGTGACGCTCACGGCGCCTCCTCACCTGCGAGGCCGATCTCCTCTGCGAGCAAGGCCGCCTCGGCCACGAGCAGCGGTGTCGGGCGACTGTAGACGTGGTCGAAGAGCGACGCGGGGTCGGGTACGACGTCGGTGTTGAGGGTCTCGCGGACGCTCGAGGCGAACCGCGCCGCGGCGGCGGCGATGTCGTCTCGTAGCGCCTGGTCGAGCACGCCTCGCCCGGTCAGGTACGCCTCAATGCGGGCGAGCGGATCGCGCTCCACCCAGGATCTCGCCTCACCAGCCGGCCGGTAGCGCCCGGCGTCGTCGGCGTTGGTGTGCGCCTCCATGCGATAGGTGACGGCTTCGACGACGGCCGGCCCACCGCCGTTGCGGGCCTCGTCGAGCAGCTGGGACACCATCTCGCGCACCGCCACGACGTCGTTGCCGTCGACCCGGTACCCGCCGATCCCGTACCCGAGGGCCCGGTGGGCGAGGGTCGGTGACCTGGTCTGCTTGGAGAGCGGCACGCTGATGGCGTACTGGTTGTTCTGGATGAAGAACACGACGGGCACGTCGTAGACCGCGGCGAAGTTCATGGCGATGTTGGCGTCACCTTCGCTCGTTGCCCCGTCGCCCAGAAACACGAGGACTGCCGTCACCTCTCCCTTCAGGCGCGCAGCGAAACCCAGCCCGACGGCATGCAAGGCCTGAGTGGCCAGTGGCGTGCACTGAGGCGCCGTACGCCACTTGACTGGGTCGTAGCCGCAGTGCCAGTCGCCGCGAAGGAGCGAGAGCGCCTCCACTGCGGGAATGCCGCGGGTGACGAGGGCGACCGTCTCGCGATAGGTCGGGAACATCCAGTCCTGCGGTCCGAGCGCCAGCACAGCGCCGACCTGGCACGCCTCCTGGCCGTCGGCGGACGGATAAACGGCGAGACGGCCTTGGCGCGTGAGCGTCGTCGCCAGACGGTCGAAACGACGCGCCGTCACGAGGCGCCGGTAGAGCTCGATCAGCTCTCCGTCTCCCGGCATCTCGAGACCCTCCGCCTTCGAGGCTGAGCCGTCGGGTGCGATGAGGCACGCGGGCTCGCCGAACGGCACGACCTCGAGCAGGCCTGCGAGATGCGTTGTGAGAGCCATCTTCCCAGAAATCATGACGATTGGGAGCCGATACTTCCAGTATTCTTGGGATGTCGGGATGATTGGCAGGTAACATGGAATCGTGATGGCCAAAATGTCTCTGGGAGCGGCACCGCCGGGCACCCTGTCCAAGACGCCGGCCGTGCCGCTCGATGCCATCGACCGCAGGATCCTCCAGCTTCTTTCTTCTGACGGCAGGGCGTCGGTCCGCGAGGTCGCCGAACGCGCCCGGATCGGGCGGGCCACCGCCTACAACAGGATCCGACGGCTGCAGGACTCCGGGGTGATCCGAGGCTTCACAGTCGTGGTCGATCCCCGCAAGGCGGGCCCCGGACTCGCCGCCTACGTCTACGTGAAGATCGACCAGCAGGGTTGGCGGACACTCGGCAACGTCGTCGCGGCACTGCCAGGAGTCGAGCACGTCGCCCTCGTCAGCGGTGAGTTCGACCTCCTCGTACTCGTCCGCGTGCACGACCCGAGTGACCTGCGCGACGTCGTGCTCGAGCAACTCCACGCGATTGACGGGGTCACTGCCACCCAGACGACGTTCGTGCTCGACGAAGTGGACGGCGCTGGTTACGTCTTCGAGGACACGGTCGGCTGATCTTCGCCGTGCCGCGGCGGCCCGAACACGGGCAGCCAGCGCCGGTCATTCGATCTCGAGGCGCACGACGTCGGTCGTAGGGTGGGACTGGCACATGAGGACGTAGCCGCGTTCGCTCTCGTCGGGCTCGAGGGCGTAGGTCACGTCCATCTCGACGGCGCCCTCGACGACGCGAGCCCGGCAGGTACCGCACACCCCGCTCGTGCAGGAGTAGGGCGCGTCGCTGCGGACCGCGATGAGTGCGTCGAGAATTGCGTCGCCGTCGAAGGGTACAGCGACCGTCGTTGCCCGGCCGTTCAGGACGATCGTCACCTCGCTCACGCGACCACCCCAGTCCGCGTGCAGGGCCGATCGCGCGGCGCGGGCCGCCCGCGGCATCTCCCCGTCTACGTGGAAGAGCTCGGCGTGGACGCGGGAAGGCTCCACACCGGCTTCGGCGAGGGCAGCCCGGACTTCCTCCACCATCGTGAAAGGCCCGCAAAGGAACCACTCGTCCACCTCGTCCGGCGGCTGCAGCGTGGCGAGCAGCCTGCGGACTCGGCCCCCGTCGAGACGCGCGCTCAGCAGCTCGATCTCCTGCTCCTCGCGGGAGGTGAAGAACAGCACCTCGAATCGCTCCGGGTACCGGTCCTTCAGGTCGCACAGCTCCTCGAGGAACATGATGTCCTGCGTGGTCTTGTTGCCATACCAGAGCACGACCGTACTTAAAGGCTCGACCTCGAGCACCGTCGTGAGGATCGAGAAGACCGGCGTGATGCCGCTGCCGGCGGCCACGGCGACGTACCGGCGCCGTGAGCTCGGATCGAGCTGGGGCGTGAAGCGGCCGGCCGGTGCCCTCACCTCGACCAGGTCCCCGGGAGCGAGCTCA
>Ga0116216_10002920_pt1 | contig 11210 bp, 19 predicted proteins | sample Sb_taG_11_FD_89696 | JGI IMG/M metagenome (GOLD analysis project Ga0116216, IMG submission 89696) | Peat soil microbial communities from Weissenstadt, Germany - Sb_50d_3_AS metaG | ecosystem: Environmental > Terrestrial > Soil > Wetlands > Peat | place: Germany: Weissenstadt | collected 2010-09-21
CTGCGATCACCAAGCAAGCGTACGTCATTGTGGTTGAAGACCTCAACATATCTGGGATGCTGAAGAACCACTGCCTTGCGCGAGCACTGTCGGACGCGTCTCTATCCGAGATTCACCGGCAGCTCGCCTACAAGGCCAAATGGAACGGCGTCGAGTTTATCAAGGCGGATCGGTTCTATCCGTCGAGCAAGCTCTGCTCTGGTTGTGGAGCAAAGAAGGACAGCCTGTCTCTCTCCGAGAGAATGTACTGCTGCGAAGCATGCGGTCTTAGGATAGACCGTGATCTGAACGCGGCGATCAATTTGAAGATGTGGCCGACAGTTGCGTCGGCGTTAGCCTGTTGTCCTGGAAGCTCTGGCCGGGCTCTTCAGAGCCCGACGAAACTTCTGGTTGGGCAGGAACGAGCCGGTGAGGTTCAGGATGCCTGATCCTTACCACTTCGGAGAACGGTTAGTGGTGCTCTGGAGCGCGCAGAGGAACCGCGCGGGGTTGCAAACTTTCCGATCGGATCGGTCCCGCCTGAGAGAAGGACGCACGTAGCTGCCCTTGCCGCGCGAGCGTATTCGGCGGGCAAACTCCTACGCGATGCGTTCGCCGACTACCTGATGCTCACGCCGGCCGACGACGTGGAACACGTTCTGGACTTCTTTGGTCTTTCACCGCCGTCGAGCGCAATGGTCGCGTGAGACGCGCCCTCCTCGACGCCGACGCGTTCATCTGCCTGCGGAGTCTCGGGGTCGACACTGTAGTCCAGGCCAACGCTGTGCTGACGAATTCTTGCCCGCGCGTTCGGCGGCTTGTATAACGGTTCTCATGGACGACGAGGACTGCGCTAGCTGGGAGCGCTGCGCGCTGTGACGGAGGAAGGCTCGCAGGAGAGCTACGAGCAGCGGGCCGAACTGGCATCGATTGCAGGCGCCCTGCACGCGTACCTTGAGTACCACATGGACGCGGGAACGGTCGGCTTCCCGCGTCAGCCGTGGGAGCGACCCAGTGAGCAAGCTATGCCTGTGGTGGCGTCCGCGTTCAGCTCGGAGCCGGAGCCTGAGGCGACCGCATCGGCGCAGTCCACGCCTGCAGCCGCGCAGCCTCAGGCGCGCGCCGCGCAGCCGCCGCCGCCTCCCGCCTCGCCGCCTCCGCTCGATCCAGCCGCTCGTCTGGCGCAGCTTGCTGTCGAGGTGTCGTCCTGCCGCAAGTGTGGGCTCTGCCACAAGCGCAAGCGCACAGCGTTCGCCCGCGGGTCGGTCGGGGCGCAGGTGATGTTTGTGGGGGAGGCTCCAGGCCTGGAGGACGACGCGCAGGGCAAACCGTTCGTGGGTCGCGCCGGGGCGCTGCTCGACAAAATGATCGCTGCGATGCAGCTGGACAGCGCCTACATCTGCAACGTGATGAAGTGCCGTCCGCCGGACAACCGCAGGCCGGAGCCGTCGGAGATTGATCGGTGCCTGCCCTACCTGCACGAGCAGATCGCCATGGTCCGGCCGGCCGTGATCGTGGTGCTCGGCAGCGTGGCGGCTGGCGCCGTACTGGACACGGCAGACGGTGTGGAGCAGCTGCGTGGTGGCTGGCGGCTCTATCGTGGCCACACGATGGTGATGACCACCTACCACCCGTCGCGGCTGCTGCGAGCGGACGACGAGCAGCCGGAGGTGCGCAAGAAGGTGTGGGAAGACCTGCAGATGGTAATGACGGAGCTGGCTCGACGTAAGGCGGCGCAGCGCTGACTTGTGTTGCAGATGTGTGAAACTTGGCAAGGATCTTGACAGGGTGCCGGAAACGGCTTGATTCTACGGCCATGTCTACCCACAAGCATCACAAGGCCCGCTCCAGCCGCCACCACCACGGTGACTCGAAGGGTCGCGTCATCGGCCACGTGGCTCGTCGCCCCGGAACGTTCGTGTGGGTCACGGGCGCCGGTACGGTTCGCGAGATGACCACGCCCCATCGGTCCTCGCGCCGCTCGTCGCGCCGCAGCTCGCGCCGCCGGTAATCTCGGCGCGCCTCGCTACAGGCACCTGTGCGCGTACGGTCCGCTGCCGCAGCGCTGTGCGTCCGCGCCCAGGTTCATTTCGATCTCCTGGTGCATGACGCGTGCGGCCATAAAGTCTCCAGCCTGTAGCAGGGCTGCGTACTTGTCCATGTCGTCGTCGACGTCTTCGACCAGTAGTCTGCCTGTGTCACCCCAGCGGCGGATGTACTTGTCCCTGTCGATGACGACCACGGGAACAGTCAACATGCCCACGCGTCGGGCAGCGGCCAGACGATGTGTGGCAGTCCACGCCTGGTAGCGGTCGGCCGATGTCCTCTCGACCAGAATCGGGCGCCCCTCCCACCCGTCCACGCGCATGCGCGCGACGAGTTCGCGCAGGTGGTGCGAGCGATCCGCGCGGATTGGATGCAGCGGCGTGATGCTGTGCGGACTGACTCTGAGGTACCGGCTCACCTGGCTGCGCCTCCTACCGCAACATTACAGGCATCCCTGCTCGTCGCCGCACAAATTCAGCTCGATCTCTTGCTGCATGAGCTGGGTGGCAAGCGTGTCGCCCGTTTCCATGAGTGCGATGTACTTGTCGAGATCGTCGGTGTAGCCAATGACCTCGGCGAGCTTGATGTACCGAGCAAGGTCCTGGCTGATGCGACGCCGGGTCGCAACGTACGCAGCGAGGTCGTTGTGGCTTGTGACGTGAGCCAGGTTCTCGATGTCTCTGGCGATGATGCGTCGGAGGAAGGTCTCGTCGTCGAACTCGTCGATGAGCAGCCCCTTGGGCCTTCCCCAGCGCTGGACCCACCTGCGCGTGTCGATGATGACGATGGGAACGAGGCGGATGCGTAGCCGCCGTGCTGCGGCCAGCCTGTGCGTGCCTGTCCACGCCTGGTAGCTGTACCGTCCGCCAGCAACCAGTGCTGGCTCGACGAGCAGCGGCCGCCCCTGCCAGCCAGTGGCCATGCTTTGCATCAGCTCCCGCAGTTCCGTGCGGCGGCTGGGCTTGATTTTGTGCAGCGGCGAGATGATCTTTGGATCGACGCTGCGGCGCCGAACCGGTTTCATTGCGGCGTCGGTGGCGCCTGCGCCGTATCGGCTTCGGTCGGGCCTTGTGGAAGCGGCGCGGCGGATGGCGCTGGGCTGAGCGCGGTCTGCGGCGCTCCAGGGTTGCCATTGGCGATGGCCATGGCGCGAGCGTAGTCGGCCTGCGGGTGCCCGTTGGGCTCCGCATAGGGCGCCGCGTACGGAGTGTACGGCTGCGCACTGAGCTGCGGAGGCGGCCCGCTGCGCGCCCGCCAGTCGGCCACGGCCACGCGCTGCCGTCGCGGCGGTGGAATGGGCTGCGGAGGTGGCTGTGGCGCGTACGCTGGCGGCGGAGGCTGTACGAAAGCCGGCTGAGGGGGCGCCTGAACGTAAACGGGCTGAGCGTGCTGTGGCGGCTCTGTGTGGTGCGGTGGAGGAGCCGGATCGGTGGGCCTGTGCGGTTCGTGTTCGGGCGTTGCGGCGTACGCCTGCGCTGGGACTGGAGGCGCGTGCGGTCTGGGCGGGGCATGAAGGCTAGCGTGGTACGCTGTGCCTTTGGGCGCTCCCTGCTGCTGCGGCTGTGGTGCAGGGCGCGCGCTGGGCTGGACAGGCGGCTGTCCTGCCTGGATTTGCGGTGGCGCATGCTGCTGCAGTGGAGGAGCCGGTTGCGACTGCGGCGCCAGCGCTGGCTGCTGTGGGTACCCAGGTCCGTACCCCTGCGGCGTGGCAGGCGGGGCCCCCGGCTGTTGCGGGTATCCAGGCGGCAGTGGGTAGCCTGGCGGCGGATATCCGGGCGGAGGCATCGGCCCCATTCCGTACATGGCTGCCATGCTGCGTCTGGGGTCGGACATGGCGCTGCCGTCTCCGATGGTCTGCCGGGCGTACTCGTCGTCCTTGCAACCGTCGCAGAGCCAGATGCTCCGTGTGATCTGCTCCCAGCCGATGGCCCGCAGGATTTCGCCGAGCGTCTTCTTGCTTTCGTTGTTTGCGCCGTAGACGCGCAGTATTTTCCGACAGTTCGGACACGCCGGGCAGTAGTCGGCGCCGATCACCAGGGCGTGCCCAGGGCCTCCGCGCTGGATCTCGTCGTACCGGAACGTCTTGGATGGACTGTTCGGTGTGCCGGGCGTCGTGCATTCGTACTTGGGCACGTTCCGGTGCGGTTTGTTCATGATGCCAGCCATCAGGGATCCCTCAAACGTTCTCGGCGTAGTTGCCGTCGATGTGCATGGTCCCCTCGTGTCCGAGCGTGGCATCTGTGAGCAGCAGGATGTCGCCCCCGATGTCGCGCCAGCGCTTGCAGAAGGACATGTCCTCTCCGAATGAGTGCTCGTCGTGGACCAGCGGGTTGTACAGAGCGTAGCCGGCCGTCTTGTCCGGCGCGCGGTACCGCAGCTCCGGATGCGCCTCGGCAAGCTTGGTGAACACGCTCTTGTGTAGCAGCGCGAAGGCGAGCCCAGCCGTCTGAATCTTGGCGAACCCCTCCTCGTCGATGTCGGCCGTGCCCGCAACGCCGGGTTCTTCCCCCAGCAGTCGCACGGCGAACGCGCGCCCACGACGAGTCGGATTCGGCAGCTTCTCGACGGCGGCGTCGGCGATGCTGCGTACGAGAAATTGCCGCAAAGGCGGTAGAGCCACGATGAACTGGTCGCCCTTGTCGCGTGCACGCGCGAGCATGCGCAGCACGGTCGGCGCGCCCCAGGCGATGTCCGAATCGATCGCGAGCAGGTAGTCCATGCCGGACAGCTGGAACACGCGACCGATTTCGTTGCGCGCGTGCGAGATGATGCTCACACCCGGCTCGATGTAGGGCGCGACCGTGATCCCGTCGCTCTGCAGCTGGGCCGTGGTGGCCCACAGAGAGTTCATGTACGGGATGGTGCAGCCGCTGTACGCGGGGCTCCCGATCATCACGGACAGTGGCGTCGCGGCGTTTTCCATGGGCGCGAGACTATCACTTGTGACGAACCTGTCTACGGGTTGGCCACTTTGCGCTCCGCACCGCGCATGCTATCGTAGCTAGCATGGCTAGCGCACGAAGATCACGAAGAGGCCGCCCTGCCTATGGCAACATGGGCGAGGTGTACCTCTTGAAGGGCATGAAGGTGAGCGTGTTCACCAAGGGCGAGGAGCGTCACGCCCCGCATTTCCATGTCTATTATCGGTCAGGTCCGCGCGGAGGCCTCGGGCAGGGCGCGCAGATCGAGATCGAGTCTGGCAAAATAATTGCTGGGCAGCTGCCGACCAAAGTGAAGCGAGAAATTCTCAAATGGTTGGATCAGCCGGGCGTACGGGAGGGGCTGCGTGAGAACTGGCTCAGGGCTCGCTCTGGACAAACAACGTTTCGCATTGCGATACGTGGAGAGCGCCGATGAGTACCAAGCGTACCCCCATCCCAGTCATCGACTACGTGCAGCGTCTAAGCGACGACAGCGTGAGGATCTTCTTCAACGACGGGCTTGTACTTGAGGTGAAACTGCCGGTGCGCGGGCGACCGAAACGTATTGCGAGGATCGACGACTGGGGCACAGGTCTGCGTTTTGGTTCGAGACCCGACGATGAGATGAGCGCGTATGCTCTCTACGTGATGCGCGGGCGCGTCCTGCGTCGCGGGACTTCTGAAGCGCTGCGCACGTCGCGACGCGCTCGCGTGAGCTGAGAGTGGATCGTCCAATGGCTGGCAAGGGAAAGCGCGCATCAAGCGCGGCAAAGGTGGTCGTTGTCATTCGTGTGATGCCGGAGGAGTACGCGGCTCTGCATCAGCTTGCGCATCAGCGGTCCATCGACGCAGGCGTCAACGTGTCGATGACCAGCCTGTTGCGCGAATGGATCCGGGAGCACGCCCGCCTATCCCGGCGGACGGTTTGAGCCGCTATCTACTGTGAGGCTTGTCTATGGCTGTTCGGTCTGATTCGTGGGCCATGACGCTCTTCAGTCCGCGGATGACGCGTTCGACGGCCTCACCACGCTCGTCGTCGAGTGTGGTCCGCAGTCGTCGCAGGTGCGCGAGAGTTTTTACGTCATCGCCCTCCAAGATCATGGCGCTCGACGTGAACGCGCCGTACATGACCAGCGTTCTGGACAGGTCGTTGCGGGATGGTACGCGCGCCACTACTCGCCTCCGTACTTCTTCCAGAACCGCTTTGCCACGTCGGTCTCACCGATGGTGCGCATGATCGATCGCACGGACTTGGGGTCGAACAGGCCTCGCTCGAACATCTTGCCGACGTCGGCGCGGTCCTCTTTTCTCGTGGACCTGAACTTGGCGACCACCAGCAAATCGATCGGCCACACGTCCACAGTCCGATTCGCGATCGTCGCAGTGTCCGGCACCTCGATGGCGCTCAAGTCCGGGTCCTCGGCTGGGACCAGCAGGTCGAGTCGGACCTCAGGGTCTTTGTTGTCCGGCAGGTACGCCGCGTAGTGGACGCCAGCAAACAGCGGCACAACGGTTAGCCCTCGTGCGCGCAGGGCTCGAATCCACTCGCCGCGGTCCTTGTGGTTTACGAACACGTCCACGTCGTTCGTGTGCCGCCGGTATCCGTGGGCGCCCATGGCGAGCGCGCCGCCGATTGCGTAAGGACGGCCGACGTCCGCCGCAGCAGCAAGGAAAACGTCCAGTAGCTGGCACACGTCGGAGGAGAGCCAGCTGCTCGTGTTGCTAGCCATGGTATTTCGTGTACCATTATAATGTCATGACAAGGCCGCGCAAGACCCGCGTCAGCAAGCAGTCCGTCCGTGTGGTTTTGCACCTGACGCCGGCTGAGAAACTCCGTCTCGACGCTGCTGCTGACGCAGCTGGGCTCCCCGTGGCCACGGTGGCGCGCCTTTGCGTGTTGCAGATCGTCGATCGGGCTCGATTGGCCCAGATCGAACCTTTGCCGGGTGCCGGCCGCCCTGGATCATAAACGGACGGTCGTGTCGCACTTGGCAACGCGTCAGGTCTTCATGGTAGGCTCCAGTCCATGCTCGTACCCCTCGCGCTGCTGGCTGCCGTCATCGGTCTCACCTGGTACGGATCGCACCACGGCGAGCATCACTTTGCGCCGCCACAGCTGCCGCCGGGACCGCCGCACCCGATGGGCGGCGGGCATGGCGGGCATGGCGGGCATGGCGGGCATGGTGGGCACGGAGGCCACGGGCATCACCACGGCCATCATCACGAAGGGATGCCCGTCGTGGCGCCGCCCGTGACGCCGGAGTGGCTGGAGCCCGGGATGCCGACCGACTACGCTCAGGCTGTGTGGCAGGCCTACTACTTCGAGCAGAACCCGCACAACCTGCACGCGTTCGGCGATCGCCTGCACGAGATGCAGATGCACCGCGCGGCCGAGGCACTGCATCGGCGCGCGTCGGCCATCGATTTCCGCGACAGCGGGATGCATCACCACCATCACCACCAGTGAGCGTCGGTGCTCAAGAGCAGTAAGCCTTTCGCGCGGGTCGGTCCCGGCTTGTACATGGGTCGTCGTCCGCCGCCCGATCCCAAGATCGGGCTGGTGTTCGACGCTGTGGTACTCTGCGCGTACGAGTACCAGCCAATGGCTGGGGCGTACGGTCGGGCGTTCGTGCTGGGCGTGCCGCTCGACGACATCCCGACCAAGCCGCCCAGCGAGCACGAGAAGACGCTTGCGTGCGAGGCGGGTCGCGCGGTGGCTGGATGGATACGCCGAGGCTTGCGCGCGCTCGTGACCTGCCAGCAGGGCCGCAACCGGTCCGGGTGGGTCACCGGGGTTGCCCTGATCGAACTCGGCGTACCCGTCGAGCGCGCCATCGCGGCCATCCGAGATGCGCGTGGAGACGAGGCGCTCGCCAACCCGCACTTCGTCGACGAGCTTCGCAAGTACGGCTCCGCGCGCAACGGCAATGCGCTCCTCGGCAGCTCAAGCGTGTGAGATGGCCATCGGTACGCAGCTGTTTCTTGTCGGCACCGCGGCGTCGCTTCTCAACGTGCCGTGCCCGCGCGAGCGCTTCGTCGCTGGCGCTGTGTTTGGAGGATGCGTTGGGCTGCTGATGGGGGCTCCGGCCGCAGCCATCCTGGCGATTCTGGCGCTGAGCGCGCATGCGCGCGAGGATCTTCGGCAGCAGCAGGAGCGCGATCGACGAGCATGGCAGGCGATGGGATGAGCGTTCGACTGCGCGTGATCTCGCCCGGGTACGCTGGTTTCGCAGCGCAGTACGTGGACTCGCTGCTGCAGCTGCGGCGGATGTGCAGCGAGCGCGACGTGCCTTTCATGTGGTCTGGCGTGCAGGGGCTGGCGGACATCGTCAGCGTACGGAACGAGATCGCCAGGGTCTTTCTGGAGAGCGCCTTCACGCATTTGCTGATGGTGGACGGCGACATCGGGTGGGACTCGGCCGACGTGTTCAAGATGATCGACCGCGTCGCGGAGTTTGTCGTCGCTGCGCCGCCTTCGCGCACGCTGCGTCTGGACCTGGCTACGCGTGCGGCGGCTAGCGGCGACAAGGACAGCGAGCAGAAGGCCATGCGGTACTTCGTGACGCCACTGGCGAGCGACCTAGCGTCCAAGAGCCTGACCGTGGACTCCAGCGGTTTCGCGCGCATCGAGAGCGTCGGTGGCGCATTCATGCTGCTGCGCCGATCTGTGTTCGAGAAGATGGCGGCGGCTCACCCAGAGCTGAGGTACCGGTCGGCGGGTCACGACGTGGTGAGCTACTTTGAGGGCGGCATTGACGACGGGGAGAGGCTGGGCGAAGACCGGATGTTCTGCCGCCGCTGGCGCAAGCTCGGCGGAGACATTCACCTGCTGGTCCGCGCGGCGATGAGCCACACGGGCCCGTACACGTTCAGCGGGGACTTCTCTCGCAGCGTGTAGTGTTGCAGCGCGCCGGCCGCCTGAAGAACTTTCGGATGCGCCACGGCAGCTCGTCGTAGGTGTATAAGCCGAGACCGAGCATCAGCTTGCCGAGCGCGCGACGCTCCAGGACGATGACCTGAGCGTGGCTGATGCCCAGCTTCCGCGCGGTCTGGCGAAGCGACATGCAGTCCATCGGTCCATTGTACTGTAAAATGTCCCCAGCCGAATCCCGTACGGCCGTGGTCGGTTTGTTCGGCGTGTCGCGTAAAAACCTAGCGCTGGCCACGACTTGGCTTGACGTCTTCGGGGGTGGTACAGAGTGTTTCAGTTTCGAACACGGCTGGGCAGATCTGGTCCAGATCGTGGACTATCACTGATATGGAGTCAAAATGGCACGCATCATCAAGAGTGGAGGCGTGCGCCCGAGTTCGTCACGCCAGTTCCCGCCCACTACGCCTGGCGAGGTGATCGAGGAGGAATGGCTGAAGCCAACCGGGATGAGCCAGTCTGCGTTGGCAAACAAGATAGGGGTCCACGTACAGGTCGTGAACGGGATCGTACGTGGTCGCCGCGCCGTGACCGCAACAACAGCCGTCCGGCTGTCTATCGCGCTACGGACATCTCCACAGTTCTGGATGAACTTGCAGAGCGCTGTGGACATTTGGGAAGCCGAGCGCGACCTCGGCCGACGTGGTGCCCGCGCGCCCGCGCGATAGGCTGAGTTTTGCTGCTTACGCGGGCTGACCATCTCCTGGTGCCAGACAGTAGTACCGCAGCATTTCACGAGCTGCTAGTCTGCAGCGCATGACAGACGTTCCTCCCGTTCTGATGTTTGGCACGCCGGTCTACGGTGGGCTGTCTCCGAAGTATGTGTTGTCGCTGATCGAGACCCGGGCCAAGCTTCGCGACATGGGCATCATGTCCATGGTGAAGTTTCTGCCGGGCATCGCCCTGGTCAGCTACGCTCGCAACGAACTGGTGTCTGCATTCCGAGCCAGTGGCGCGGATTTGTTGCTGATGATCGACGCCGACATCGCGTGGACCGTCGAGACGGTCCTTCGGCTGATCGCTCGCAGCAAGCAGAGCGACTTCGTGGGCGGGGCTCCCCCGCACCGCCGCTTCAACACCGAGCTGGTGGTCAAGGCGGTCGAGGCTGGCAAGCCGAATCCAGGCCGCTTTGCGCGTGACTACGCCGTGCGGCTCACAGAGGACGATTTCGCGCGCGGGCGGAGCAGGTTGGACGATGGCTTTCTGGAGGTCGCCGCCGTGGGCAGCGCATTTCTCATGCTGACCCGGAGCGTCTTCGATCGGCTAGCGGAGGCCAACCCGCAGCTGCGGTATACCTCGCCGGAGGGGACCGAGGCCTACGCCTTCTTCGACCCGTACGTTTTCAACGGCAAGAGCCTGGGCGAGGACGGAGCCTTCTGTCAGCGCTGGAAGGATCTCGGCGGCAAGATCGAGCTGCTGCTCGAAGCCCCGTTCGTGCACGAGGGCCCAGTGGCTGTGGCGGGCAGCCTGCACGAGATCATCTACGATGCGCCGGAAATGGGGCGTAGCCAGAAAGCAGGGCAACAATGAGCGCACCGACGCAACCGCCATTGGGTCGCCATAGCCCCGAAGCCGGTCCGTGGCCGATGTAACATTTGGCTATGGTCTTGTGAACGGTGTGCATGGCGTCCTGCTAGCAGTTCATGGTACCATTTGGGGCCCATGCCGCTACTGCTCGCACTCGGACTAGTGGTCGCCGTGCTTTTGTGGGAAAAGCAGGGGTGGTCTGGGCTGCAGCCGGTCCAGCGACCGCTGCCGTCACCTGATCCACTCGGGATGCCTCCGCGGCAGTACTGGCCGGCGTCGCCGCCAAGTCCCAGCTCACTGGAGCCCGAGCCAGTGGCGTGCGCGAGCAGCCAGTGGCGCCTGCCGGCCCAGCGCGACATCCCGAGCGAGGTGACCGCGCGCGCCGTGCAGCTACTGCACTCGTCGGCCCCACTTGGGGCGAGCTTCGTCGAGCGCACGGCCGGTCGCGTGTGGCGTTATCAGGTGGAGACTCACGGCGCCAACGATCAGAATCCGAAGCCGCATCGTGGCGTTGGCGTGCGCTTGTGCCTGTAGGAACACGCGAAACGTCACGCTTGACGGCCTGCGCATGTTCTCTATTCTGTGGAATAGAGAACATGTCTCTCCGCACACTTGGTGCGCGTCAAATGCCCTCTCCGAGATGAGTTCTGTCCGATTCGATCGGCTCAGCCTCTCTCTTCGACTCGATGACTTTCCACGCATTGAGCTGCCTCTCCAGTCTGCCAAAAATGCGGACATAGATAGCGTTCACGAACTGGACGCGATCGAGATCGATCGACATCGAGATCGTTGATCGTGTTTCTGCAAGC
>Ga0116216_10002921_pt1 | contig 11206 bp, 10 predicted proteins | sample Sb_taG_11_FD_89696 | JGI IMG/M metagenome (GOLD analysis project Ga0116216, IMG submission 89696) | Peat soil microbial communities from Weissenstadt, Germany - Sb_50d_3_AS metaG | ecosystem: Environmental > Terrestrial > Soil > Wetlands > Peat | place: Germany: Weissenstadt | collected 2010-09-21
AGCTGCCTCGATCACATGCTCGAAGTTGTCAAGCACGAGCAACAGGGCTCGCCCGCGCAGATACATCGGCAGATCCGCGATGTCGCCGAGCACCGCCGCGATCGCCGCTGGTACCAGCCGCGCCTCGCTGACCATGGCGAGCGGAACCCACCACACGCCGTCCGGATAGCGGTCGGCGAGACCCTCCGCGAACGCCATCCCGAGCCGGGTCTTTCCCGTCCCACCGGTCCCGGTCAGGGTGATCAGCCGGCGCGAATCAGCGAGCGTCATCAGCTCGGCAAGTTCGCGCTCGCGGCCGATAAGAGGTGTCGCCTGCACGGGCAGATGGACATGGCCCGGCGCTCGCCCGTCCGTCGTGGCGCCGGCGCCGGCGGGCGGGGCCGGCTGGCCTGGGTCGGTCTGGAGCAGCGCCCCGTCCTGAGCAAGGATCGCTTCGTGCAGTTGCCGCAGCTCGACCGAAGGCTCAATCCCCAGTTCATCGACCAGCGCCGACCGTGCGGCACGGTAGGCGGCCAGCGCTTCCGCCTGCCGTCCGGTCCGATACAGAGCCAGCATCAGCTGGCCCCGCAGACGCTCGCGGTACGGGTAGTCGCGCACGAGACGCTCGAGCTCGCCCAGCACCTGCGCCTCCCGGCCCAGCAGCATTTCGACCCCGATCCGCTCCTCCAGCACGGCGGCGCGCAGCTCGCCCAACCGCGCGATCTCCCCCTGCGCGAACGCGTCGTACTGAAAGTCGGCCAAGACGTCGCCGCGCCACAACTCGACTGCGCCGCTCAGCGCGGCCAGTGCCTGATCCGGTCGTCCCGCCGCCAGCAGCGATCGGCCCTGGCCGATCAGCCGCTCGCATCGCTGCACATCGAGCTCCTCGGGCCCGACTCTCAACAGATAGCCACCGGCAGTAGTGACCAGCCGCTCCCCGTCTGGGTCTGAGTGGCCGGCGCCAAGGGCCCGGCGCAGCCGCGATACGTGCACGTGCAGCCCCTTCGCGCCGCTCGCCGGCGGCGCACCCGCCCACAGCTCCTCAACCAGCTGATCGCTCGACACGACCTCGTTCGCCCGCAGCAGCAGCAAAGCAAGCACGGCTCGCGGCATCCGCCCGCCCAGGGCGAGCTCACGCCCATCATCACCGATCACCTGTAGCGGTCCCAGGATGCCGAAACGCATACGCCCTGGCGACCGTACCGATCCCCGCCGCTCGCCGCCCACCGCACGCCGCCGAGACCGCCCGCCCGCGGTTGCGATGCCCGGCCGGGGCGTTTACCGGACCGCAAGCCCGCTGCAACCCGTGCGGATCACAGTGCCCGCACCACAACCCAACACGAGGTCCAGCCTTGCATCCCCAACTGACCCTCATCGCCGCCCAACAGCACATCGCCGACCTGCACCGAGCCGCCGACCACAACCGCCTCGTGCACACCGCCACCACCGCCACCAGCAGCCACGCCGTCCCCGCACCCCGCCACGCCGCCGCCGCGCCAGTCCCGTTCCTGCGCTGGCTCCGCCGCCGCCTGGCCTAAACGCAGGAAGCGACGGCTAAACCGCGGAAAGCGCGCGGCGCCAAGCGAGCCCCCCAACCACAACAGACGATCCAGCTCGCGCGTGTGGAGGACCGCTGACGCGGTCCTCCACTGAACCGAGGACATTGACGATGACCGCAACACCGAAGCCTGACCCAAACCCGCGCGCTACACGCGCCCGTCTTTCCCGGGAAGCGATCGCCATCCTGGTAAACGCGGCCGGCGCGGGCGACCAGAGCGCCTGGAACCGCCTCGTTCAGGAGTTCGAGGGCCTGATCTGGGCGATTGCCCGCGCCCACCGCCTGCACGATGCCGACGCCGCCGACGTGTCGCAGGCGACGTGGCTCGCGCTGCTCCAGCACATCAACAAGCTGAACAGCCCCGCGGCGATCGGCGCCTGGCTCGCGACAACCGCTCGTCGTCAGTGCCTCCGCGTCCTCCGTGGCGCCGAGCGGCGCGTCCTGCTCGGCGATGACGGTCCCGAGCACGAGTCACCAGAGCCACCGCCCGGCGACGCGCTGCTCATCACTGAGCGCAACGAGGCGCTCTGGCGCAGCTTCTCTCGCCTGCGCACGAGCGACCAGGCGCTCCTCCGGCTGCTGACGGCCGATCCCCCTCCTCCCTACGAAGAAATCGCGGCCGCCCTCGACATGCCGATCGGAAGCATCGGCCCAACTCGGCAGCGCGCGCTCGCCCGGCTGCGAGAGCAGCTCACAGGCTCGCTACGGGAAGCGGCACCGGGATGAACACACCACCACGCCTTCGAGAGTCACATCGAAGCTCCGACCGGGATTCACTGTCGCGCCTGCCAACACCACCTGCCACATCGCCGCACAACTTCGCTGGCGACAACGCCCGTGCCGGGGGCCACTACGTCTTCCGTAGTGAGCGGCAGAGACGCGCGCCGAGGCCTACGAGCAGCCCATCGGGACCATCGCTGGTTGCCAAAGACGTCCTATGAGCAGCGGCGCGAACGCACGCGTTGGTCGGGAGCGCTAACTCGAGGGCGGCCAGCCGCAAGCATGTAAGCGGTCACGGCCGGATCGGCAGCAGCGCTACCCCTTGAGGCGTAAACCAGCCGCGCCGACAGCCGCCAAGACCTCTGCTCTCCGATCGCCGCGGCTATCGGGTCGTGACTGGCTTCTGTCCTTTTGCAGGCACAGGTCTGTGGTGTCGTGGCGGGTTGTGTCCCGGAGCGCTCGCGCGTAGCAGTAGCCAGAGCCGCTTGACGTCGTGGCTTGTTTGTGGTGCGAGCGGTGACGCTGCTCGTGGCGGACTGCGGATCGTCGGGCTCGAGCGGAGATTCGTTGACAGCGACGAGATTGCTGGTCGTCGTCCCGAGCGGGGTGAGGCTGTCCGTTGGTCACGCGTTCGGGTTTCGAGCCGTACGAGAGCGCTCGCCCGTTGAGTCAGGATTGCTTCGCGTTCGATGTGTGAGAGGTTAGGCGCGGGAAGACCTGCAGCGCGATATTTCGTATGGCCGCGACGATCTGCTCGGGGGACGAGTTGGGGTCGGTCAGCTCAGCGGGGATCACGAGCCCGGACCGCTTTGCATGCTCGAGGATGCCGCTGCCTGCGGTCTTGCCGAGGACGCTGAGGGCCTTTCCCATCTGCACCATGTCCATGTGGAACTGCGGGACCGGGAGCGCCTCGACGTCCGGCCAGCTCGCGGGATCGCGAGGGGTCTCGCGGGAGAGCAGGTGATCAAAGGTGGTGGCGGCGGCGTCGCGGCCGGTGAACGGGTCGCCGAGACCCCATGCGTTGCGGAGCGTGGCGATCATCGATGTATGCCGGTGCTCATCGTTGATCACGATCCCCTCGTCCACCCACGGGGAGACGATGATCGCCGGCACCCGGTAGCCCGAGCGGTCGAATTTGAAGTCGAGTTGTCCCGCTGGCGCGGTCGGGTCCGGCGGGGGCACGGGTCCTGGGGGAATGTGGTCATACGTTCCGCCGGGCTCATCCCAGCCGATGAAGAACAGCGTGTTGTACGCGTTAGAGCCGTCCGGGGACCCGGCCGATCTGATCGTGTTGTAGATGCTGGCCAGGAACGCCTCGCCGCCGCCGATCGATGACGGGGGGTCCATCGGGATGTTCATGTCGTCGGGGATCAGCGACCGGCCGAAGGCAGGGTGATAGTCGCTGTGCCCGGAGAGCATGTTCGGTTCGATCAGGCTGAAGTCGGGCAGGGTGCCGTTGACCGCGTCCCGCTCGAACTCGGAGTAGGGTACGAAGTTCGTCGCGAGGCGGTCCTTGACACGCGGTAGGTGGATCAGACCCGTGAACGACAGGGGCATCGGTTCGTGTACGTACACCTTCGATGTGCGCCCGTGCGCCTCGAGGCGATCGAACAGCGTCTCGGCGGTGTTGTGCTGGGTCCAGTTCGACACCGGGCTGTTGATCACGAACCCCGACGACGTCGCGGCGGTCCAGAAGGAGCGGTTCATGAACGTCTGTGAGGGCACCTCGCAGAACCAGTGGTCGAACACCCCGAAGCCCTTCGCGATCGCGCTCAGGACCGGCACCTGCTGGGGTGTGTAGCCAGTCATGATCTGCGCGTATTCCTCGTAGGTCGGCTGGCGCCCTACCTCCGCGGTGAACGTGCTGATGTAGTCGGTCACGAACCCGTCCATCGTCGGTACCGCCCCGGTCTCGGGTGCGTTCCACGGCGCGCTCACAGCCTCGCCAATCTTGAACCGGTTGGGCTCGTCGAGGATGTTGAACAGCTGGGTGTTGGTGTGGTAGTACTCCTCGCCCGAGTCGGGGTTCGGAGCGTCCATGTCCGTGGCGACTGTGTAAGGGACCGTCTTTCGCTCGGCGCTGTGCTCGGCCCACTCGGGGATGGGGTTGCTCAGGTTCTTGCCGATCACCCCGTCGAAGTTCTTACCGTCCTCGGGGCCGTAGAGGTGCCCGAGCATGTTGTCCAGCGAACGGTTCTCGAACAGCACGAGCACGACATGGTCGAGCGCGTGGGACCTGTCGGGTGTGGGCATCAGCCAAGTCCTTTCACTGAGGGATCGCTCATTGGCGGCTCGGTCGTTCCGTCCTGTTCCCGTTTCTGGGCCTCGGTGTAGAGGGCGCCCTGGGCGGCGGCCGAGCCGGACATGCCGCCGCCCGGACCACGGAGCACGAACGCGACCGCGACCGCCACGGCGCCACCCAGGATCGGCCCGGCGATATACACCCAGTAGTCGGTGAACTTTCCCCCGATGAGATCCGGGCCGAACGTTCGCGCCGGGTTCATCGACGCTCCCGAGATCGGACTTCCCCACAACCCAGCCAAGGCGATATACGCGCCCACCGCCAGCGCAGCGATGATCCCGATGTTCTGGGCGCCCGAAGCCGTCCCCAGGATCACGCTCACCAGCCCGAACGTCAGGAGCAGCTCCATCCAGAACCCCGCGCCGGCGCTGTGCCCCGAGGCGACGTAGTTCGAACCGTGAACGGCCGACACGTTGATCACCGCGTGCAGGACCAGCGCAGCCAGCGTCGCGCCGATCAGCTGAACGATGATGTAGCCCGGCACCCGACGCCACGGAAAGTCCCGCCGCAGCGCGAACGCGATGCTGACCGCGGGGTTCAGGTGGGCGCCCGAGACCTTCCCCATGAACATGATGATTCCCATCACCATCAGCCCGGGAGCGACGACCGCCGCGGTACGACTGATCGTATTGGGAAACGCGGCCCCCATCATCCCCCCGCCAGCGGCGACCGTCACCAGAAAGAACGTCCCCAAGAGCTCCGAGAACAATCGGCGCCACTCCTGATCCGGATTCTGAAAATCCGCGATCGGCTCGATGATGTTCAGCTGCAGCTCCGCGGAGATCCAGCCCGCGACGCCAGCATCTCCAGCAGCGACCCGGTCCGGCACAAGTCCGCCCTCCAAACTCGACGATCCCGCGATGCTCATAGCCGACCCGCGCCTCAGCGCAGAGGCCCTATCACCGCCAAAGTGACGGCAAGCTAAACGAATCCACAGAAACGGGTCATCATCCAAATCGGGTGAGGGGGCATCGGCCCCGCCAGATCGGCTCGTCGGCGAGGACCCACCCAAAGCGACGAGTCTCGGATCCGCTCGGGCGAGGAGCAAAGCGGCCGCGGCGCAGCCATGGCCGCTTCAGCGCGTCGAGCACTCATACCCGACACTCGTCACCGCCTCAGTCGACACCTGCGCTCGTTGTCGCACGGGCATCTTCGCGCCAGCGGCGACAGTCTCGGAATTGCGCGAAAAGCACGACCCGAGACGCGAGCCTCCTCTGCAACGGCCTGCTTAAACACAGCGCGACCTGGCTCGCGCCACTCGCCTCGTTCGGTCTCGTCGATCCAGTGCCGAGAGCTTGCTGCGCGCACCCGGGCCGGCGTCTACATCGTCCCCCAGCGACCACGAGTGAGCCGTTTCTCGTTCGGCCGCTCCTCGACGAGAAGCAGCAGCGAGATCACAGCTCGGAGCCGCCTGCCTGAGGCCCGGTGATTCGTGAAACGAGCAGAGATTCGGAGGTCTGCCGCGGGTCCGCACCTGCGCCGCTTGTGTGGTTGACGGCGCCTTTTCGGAGGACAGGCGAGCGTCTGCGTCCGGTTGCGCTGGATGCTGTGGAGAGTGCACGCGCACGGCCCGGGCGACGCGTCTTGATCCTCGGCTTGGATCCGGACGCGATCCCTGGAATCGATGCCGCCGCCATTCGTGCTGGACTGGAATACGGGTTAGCGCGCTTTGAGGACTCGGATCTGATCGCCGATCAGTGCCTCGTCGCGTTGGACGCCACGGCTGAGCGTCGCATCGTGGAGGCACTGCGGGGGGACCAATACGACTGTGTTGTCGCCGGCGGCGGCATCCGTAAGCCAGAACCGTTGCTGGAGTTCTTCGAGACGGTGATCAATCTGATCAGGCTGCACGCCCCCCGCGCTGCGATTGCCTTCAACACCGACGGCGGAAGCAGTCTCGAAGCGGCTCGGCGAGTTCTCGCGCCTCGCCCGCAGTAAAAGCTCTGACGGCGTGTGGGCGTGCGTCTGAACCGGGGCGGTGCCAGCATCCATGTCGAACACGAGCAACCATTCCCATGACGTGACAGCCGCCTAGACTGACCATCGCCGGGAACCGAATTTCCAGCGCCAAAGAGACGCCACCATCCGACGCTCCTGCTGCCTCGAACAGGGTGAGCGGCCCCCCGGGTCGGGCGACCGCGGCTAGCTTCAAGGCGTTTGCTGTGGCCGTTGGACCGTGTTAGCGTCGGCGGCGACCGAACAAGGGGGAACGTATGACAACGGTGCTCTGCCACTTCAGGGTTGCCGACTACGACGCCTGGCGGCGGGGTTACGACCACGCGCTTGAGGTCACGCCTGGCGTACGCAGCTTCCGTGCGTGGCGCGCACAAGACGATCCGAGCCTCGTCATGGTCGAGGAGACTTTCGACACGCGCGAGCGGGCGCAGGCGGCATGGACGTCGGACGAGACGCACGCGGCAATGGAAGCGGATGGCATCGACATGTCATCCGTATGGGTGGACTACTTCGACGAAGTCGGCTCGGCGCAACCCGAATCCGACTAGGACGCCCTTCAGTTCGACGTAAGCCAAGAAGGCCGCTGGCGCTCGCTTCGGCGGGCACGCCTCGATCGAACACTAGCCGTTCCCCGCGAGCCCGACCAGACTTCCGCTCAGTCGCCAATCCGGCCACGGACCCCAGACTGCTGCTCCAGGCGTGAAGGAGGCGCCGCGGAGACGACCGCTTCGCCGCTGAACCGGTCGTCGTTGCCCACAGCTGCTTCAGGCCCCCGGCTCGCGGAAGCCGGCGTCTGGCCGCGCAGCTCGCCGAGGGGCGAAGGAGCCACGATGCGGCGCTGTGGGCGGCTAAGCATGATTTGCCGGAACGTTCAGGTCGTGGGCGCCTACGTGAGGTCGTCGATCTCCAAACGCTCGTACGCGAGCGTCAGCTCCTCGAGCGCGACATCCGATCCTTTTGCGTTGAGCGGGCCAGTGACGTACCTGATCGGGCGAGCGTTCCTCAGCACCCATGTCGCGACGATCGTGCTGTGATCCTCGGACTGCAGCGTGATCCTCACAGTCTGGAGCTGGGTCACGCCTCCGTTTCGGATCGCGTCAAACCAGTTGTAGAGAGTGGCGGATCCAATGATCCCTCGCTTGAGGGTGACGTCATCAGCTCTATTGAGGCCAGTGATCTTCTGGACCGAATTCTCGGCATCGTTGCCGTTGCGGTACTCGGCGACGGCGACGGATGTAGCAATCGGGCTGCATTCCTGAAAGCCGGCATCAGGCCCGTCGGTTTTACCGTCGCCAAGGTCGACCAGGAAGTTGAATTCGAGATACGGACGCTCCCGCTTGGCTGCCATTTCAGTCCTCCGCGTGGGGTTGTTGGCTCCCGGGCTGATCAGGGGGATAGGTCCATCTGAGCTCGGAGTACACGAGCTCGAGCTCTTCGAACGCGACCGCCGTTTCCAACGCGTTTAACGCAGGGCCTGACCAACGGCAGGGCCACGCGTCGATGAGCAGCCAGGCGTTGGCGACGCGCTCTCCCGAGGCGTCGAGCTGCTCGACCAGCACCTCCCGGCGATCGGCGCGATCGGTGCGGGCCTGCTCGCGCCACGAGAACAATGTCTTGTCCGCGATCGCTCTGCGCAGCACCACGGGTTCCCAATCTCGATGCGAGGCAGCGTGATCCTCCGGGCTTCCGTCGACGGGACTCGTCGACGCCAGCGGGCCGACCTCGCAGAAGCCGATCTCCTGATCGGCGACGTGCACCCGGAAGTTGCTAACACCGAGGAAGTCGTCGGTCGGAAGGTTGATCGGCTGCATGGGCGAGTGTCACGGATGGCGGTGTCGCTGCGAGAGGCACCGGAGACGTGATCCTAGGCACGCACTCGGATAGCAGCCCCGAGCGCCCTTGGAATGGCGCAACCGAGACCCGATTCGGCCACTAGCTCAACCTCGAGAAGTGACGTCCGCGAGCGCTCGCGACCGCCCCGCCGCTGACGCGGCGCTCAACGCCGACAGCTGCTTCGAGCCCGCCGACGGCGAGGGCGGCCGTCTGGCCGGGCGGCTGGTCGAGCGGCAAAGGGGCTCTCGGCAGATGCGGGAAATGGGCGACTCCGCGCAAACCGATCACGTGGACGGCGGCGGCGGGACGATCCTCCGGCCCGGACCGGTCCGCCGATGCCGCAGAGAAGCGATAACGCGCGGATGCCGCCGGCCTCGCGCGGCTCGGCTTGTGCATCGTCGGGCTGAAGCAGCCGTCCGGCAGCCGCGGCTAGACGACTGAGGCCGTGGCGAACCAGCAGCCCAACGCCCTACAAAAGCAGCAGCGCGGCGTCTGACGTCAGACTCGCGCCGGTCGGCTTGCCCATCGTCCGGGCGATGCAGCCGTCCGCCACGCGCGGCGAGACAGCTGAGTGCGTAGGCATAGCGCTCGTCCGGGATCGTCGGCGCGCGTGATCGCCTGGTCGCCGAAGCGATGACCGGCTGCTTGGTCGACAGATGACCAGAGCGATCACCCGCGCGATGCGCGTTCCGCGCCTTTCAGATCAGGCGAGGAGCAGAACCTCCGGACCGCACCCGCAGAAGGGCGGGGCCCGGCCGATCAACGGCCCAGGGCTGAGCGGCGCTCGCGCCGCGTGTGCCCGACGTCGCGTTGGCCGTGGACCCCCGGACCGTTCCGGCAACCGGAGAGCGTGATCGTGTGGGGCGATGGGACTCCCAAGACCCGGCCTTCCTCTTGTTGGGGCAGCTCGTTTTCCGGTCGTGCCTCGAATCACTCCGCCAACTTGCGGCCCCTAGCCAGCTCTCGCCAGTGCTGTTCAACGGCCAAATGTGAGGGCATGACGGTGCGGATGTAGTCCGGATGGGCGCTGAGCGCCTTCACCCGCGCACGTCGTCGGTCGCTCGCCGCCGAAGGCTCGAAGGGGTATCTCGGGGTGTAGCCGGGGACTGTCGAATAGATCTCGCGCGCCGGTGGCCATGGCACAAGGCTGCCGTACGCGGCGGCCCCGTGCCGACGACACGGGAGATCACCTGTTGCCAGTGGGTGTCATCGATGCAAGAGCATCTCGAGGTTGATCGCGTCTCCCATTGCGACGTACCCGGCGTCGCTTGGGTGGAGATGGTCGCCGCTGTCGTAAATCGGGTTCATGATGTCCGGGTCGTACGGGTCGGCGAGGACCGATGCGAAATCGACGACGCCGTCGAAGGCTCCGCTGGTCAGGATCCAATTGTTGATCGCGTCGCGCTTCTGCTCGGCGGCGGCGTCCCAGTAGGCCGCGTCCTTGACGGGGTGATTGTGGCTCCGAAAATCTGCAAGCCGCGGGCGATCCCGGGGCGGTTGTGGACGCGCGTGGTGGCCGTGGACCGGCTCGGTCACGGTCCCGGGCTCCGATGCTGGTGGGTCTCGGCGTCCGCTTGCTTTGACTCGGCGGAGCGCCGCGGGAAATTACGGAGGGCCGCTGGGAGCGGGGCGCTAGTGTACGGCCCACGGGATTCCCGATGGGCGGTCATCGATCGCGCTGGGGGTTGCGTCTTACGAGGCGAAACGAGTTCGCGTCTCGTGTGGGCCGCACGGCTGGGTTCGTGGCGTCCGGGCCGGGCCCTTGGCCGAGAAAGTCCTCCTCTTGGACGAACCTCAGATCACTCATCCACCCGAGCGAGCCGTGGTGCAGCGGATGGGTCGCTCGTTCGCGCTTCCGACGAGTGGCCCGAACGAGTTCGAGTGCACCGTTGGGCGTCTCGCGGCATGGGTCATCGCTGGGGTGGGAAACGGACGGTTGGACCGGGGTACCGAGTGAGCTCCCAGACGGCGCAGGCCGCTGGTCAGAGGCTCCGGGTGATCGAGCCGAAGCTGATGCTGCCGCGAGTGCACGCGGGGATGCTGCGCCGGACGCGCCTGCTCGAGATGCTCGATGCCCACGGCGCTTCGTCGTTGACGGTGCTCGACGCGGGGGTCGGTTACGGCAAGACGACGCTGGTGCGGTCGTGGTGTATCGAGCGCCCGGAGGCCGTTATCTGGATGACGCTTGACCCCGCCGACGATGATCCGGTGCGGTTGTGGACGCACCTGGCGACGGCCGTGGACCGGCTCACTCAGGGTCTCGGAGCGCGGGCGCTCACGCGCCTCGGTGTCCGCCGGGTGCGGGTCGAGACTGCCGTCGACGAGCTGATGAACGGCGTGGTCGCCTACGGACGTCCGGTGACGATCGTGCTCGACGACCTCCACGCCGTGAGAAGCGCGGCATCGCTAGGTTCGATCGCGCACGCGGTCGAACGGCTACCGCCCGGGGCACGCGTGGTTGTGTCGACCCGCTCAGACCCGGCCGTCGGGCTCGCGAAACTCCGCGCCAGCAGGGCGCTGATAGAGGTCCGCGCGCGAGACCTGGCCTTCACAGTGGATGAAGCCCGCGAACTGTTCGTTCGTGAGCGCGTCGAGCTGTCAAGCGAAAGCGTCGATCTGCTCGTGCAGCGCACCGAGGGCTGGCCCGCGGGTCTGTACCTGGCGGCGTTGTGGCTTCGCGATCTTGAAGACCCCGACGAGGGGGTGCGGGCGTTCGCCGGTAGCGCTCGGCACGTCGGCGACTATCTGACCGCCGAGGTTCTGACGGGGCTCCCGGCGGAGACCCGGGACTTCCTGGTGCAGACTTCGCTGCTGGGGCGCTTCACTCCTGAGCTGTGCGACGCGGTTCTCGGCCGCGA
>Ga0116216_10002926_pt1 | contig 11197 bp, 11 predicted proteins | sample Sb_taG_11_FD_89696 | JGI IMG/M metagenome (GOLD analysis project Ga0116216, IMG submission 89696) | Peat soil microbial communities from Weissenstadt, Germany - Sb_50d_3_AS metaG | ecosystem: Environmental > Terrestrial > Soil > Wetlands > Peat | place: Germany: Weissenstadt | collected 2010-09-21
GACGGCACAAGCCGCACTCATGGAGTTGCTCAACACCGCCCCCGGATTCATGCGCAGCTACGGCTTTGGTGACGGACCCAACAACACGCTGCTCGTGTTCTGGCACACCCTCGGCGATGCCAAGGCCTTCGCCGCCCGACCGGAGCACCGCCGGGTGATGCGGGACCTCTTCGAACAGCGTTGGCAGTACAGCCACTTCGCCGGCATCTGGGAGATGACCGGGCACCACGACCGGGTCATCTTCTGTCCCGACTGCAACGCCGTCACCCCGGTCAGAGAGGAGCGCTGCCAGGGCTGCGGTGCCGAGCTGTTCGATGTGTACCGGTCGGACTGAGACCAACCCGCGTTCCTCATCGACCGACGGTCGGTGCCTTTCGGCGGCCGACCGAGGTCACAAGCCCTTGCGGACCGTCCTCTCCAAGATCCCGAGCGTGGCGCGAAGGGCGGACTCGGGGACGATCGGGAAGCGGTCCTTTAGGTCGCCGGTCATCTTCGACCAGTCGTAATAGGAGGTCACGTTGGTGACCCCATCCTCACCGGGCTCCAGGCGGTAGCCGTAGAAGTGGGGAAACGGGATATCGGGCCCCAGGTTCCAAGCGATCTCCTTGTCGCGCTCGAAGACGATGATGTGCACGGTCACGTCGTACTTGCCGAGCGGGACGTCGTTGAGCGCCTCGCGGTCCATGTGAATGACGAACGTGTCGCCGACCTTCTCCGCCGGCTCGCCGGTGAAATCCTGAAGCATCCCGGAGGCGTCGATCGCGACATGGCCCGCCGGGCTGCGCACCACGTCGAAGATGGCGGACGGTGGCGCCGGGATGGGTCGGGTCACCTCGATGCGGTCGGGCAAATGGACGGTATCGGGCATGTGGAACTCCTCTGGATGTCAGTGGGCCGGCCCAACCTACGGTCCCGAGCCCACGTCTGGCCATCACGGGGCGCAAGCCCCACGGGCGCCGATTAGCGGGACGAAGGCCCGAGTCTGGACCAGATCCGCGCATCCCTCCATCGCGAGCATCCCGCGTGCTCGTCGCTGGCATCCCGGCTCCACCTCGACGCCCTCGGACTCGATCAGAGCGCCGGCCTGGGCCGCCTTGGCTGCGGCAAGGACGCTCTGCCGGCCGGACCGCCGTCTCGGGCCGGCCAACGTCGATACCCTTGCGTCCGGCGACCCGGATCCACCAAACCGGTCCAGTGGGGCGGAGCCCCGAGGGCGTGGAACGAGGTCGGGACAAGCCGGGAGACACAGGTTCACCAGGGGGTGCGATGGCCGAGATCAGTGGACCGATCACGGGCGGGTCGAAGGGGAGGGTCTTCGCGGGGCCCTCGATCGATCTGACCGCCCATGGCTACGTGGAGAAGGAGTTCTTCCTCGAGGGCACCGCAACGAGATACCGCCCCCGACCCGGAACCGAGCTCGGCATCGACGGCCGATGGGACGTCGAGGCCGTCGAGACCTCGAACTTCAAGACGCGGTTCGCCGTCTACCGCCCCGTCGATCCGCAGTCGTTCAACGGAACCGTGCTCGTCTGCTGGAACAACGTCTCGGCCGGGTTCGACGGCTACAACATGGACAGCCCCGAGATCCTGGAGAGCGGCTTCGCCTACGCCGCGGTGACCGCCCAGCGGGCCGGCGTCCATGGCATGGGCGACCATCCGATGGGGCTCGTGCAGTGGGACCCGGAGCGCTACGGCTCGCTGTCCATCCCGAGCGACGACTACTCCTACGACATCTTCACCCAGGCCGCCCGGTTGGTCGGGGCCGACCGGCCGCGATCGCCGATCGACCCGCTCGAGGGTCTCGACGTGCGGCACGTGGTGGCGATCGGTGGCTCCCAGTCGGCCGGCCGGCTGGCCACCTACATCAACGCCGTCCAGCCGCTCGAGAGGGTCTTCGACGCGTTCATGCCGTTCCTCTACTTCGGCTCGGGCTCGCCCCTCGAGGTGGGCGACTACGTGTTCAACCCGGCCGAGCCGGGCGAGCGCCGGGGCTTGCCGGGGGTGCCATGCCGGCTGCGCGGCGACATCGACGCCAAGATCCTGATCGCCAACTCCGAGCTCGAGGCCATCGCCTGCTACCCGGTGCGGCAACCCGACACCGATTGGTTCCGCAACTGGGAGGCCGCCGGCACCGCGCACGTCTCGGCGCAGTCGATGCGGGCGCGCGCCGAGGCGATCCGCGGCGAGGTCGACGCCCCGGCGATGGACTTCACGGGGATCAACGAGGTGCCGTTGAACCCGGTCGTCGAATCCGCCTACCACCACCTGCAGGCCTGGGTGGCGACGGGGACGCCGCCCCCGTCCCAGCCGCGCATCGAGTTCGCCGGCGAGCCGCCCGAGGTGGTGAGGGACGACGACGCCATCGCCCGCGGGGGGATCCGCCTGCCCCAGGTCGAGGTGCCGCTCGCAACCAACAGCGCGGTCGCCACCCCCAACGGCGTCATGGGGTTCCTCGGCGGCTCCTGCGTGCCGTTCCCCCCGGAGAAGGTCCGGGCCCTCTACGGCGACGCCGACACCTACCTGGCCCGGTTCGAACAGGCGACCCTGGCGGTCGAGAAGTCGGGCGCCATCCTGCCCCGCTCGGTCGAGCCGCTGATCGCCGAGGCGAAAGAGACCTTCCAGAAGGCGATCGCGGGCTCGTAGGGCCCTCCCCGCCCGCTCGTTCCGACGCGGGATGACACTCCGCCTCGGCCATGTCACCGTTCCACGATCCGAGATCCGCGTGCGAACGCGGCCCGGGTCGGGCCACATTCGCAAGACCCCGCAAGGAGGTCGACGCTGGTTTGGTCGTCATACCCGGTCGGTACACTGACCCCGCAATCATCCAGATGGGGCGAGAGACCTTGGCTTGCCGACCCCCAGCCAACCGACCTTCGGGCGCGGTGGCCCAGCCAGGACCGATGAGGAGGATGTATGAAACCCACGGCGAAGCGCGCCGCACTCGATGCTTGGTTTGCGGCAGCCGACGAGCTGCTCGAGGAGCAGCGCCGCCACTCGATCTCGCCGTCAACGGTCGCGCCCGGACCAGGGGCACACCGCGAGTGCTCGGCCAGGCTATGGGAGATCGAAGACGGCCTGGCCACCGTCTTGGAGCGGCTCCTGCTCGATCCCGGTCGATGGATCTTGATCTTCGAGCACGGCGCCAACACCGCTCGCTACGTTCAGTTCATCGCCTTCGAGGACGGATCCCTCGTGGCCGAGACGGTGTCCAACCACTTCCTCTCCGACGACTCCCGATGGGCGCCGGAGTCCGAAGCTGCACTCCGCACCCTGGGGTGGAGCGACCCCGAGGCCCCCAGGAGCCCGAACTGGCTCGTCGTCTGGCCCACCCGCTCTCCCTCCATCGCCGAAATCACCGCTCTGATCGTGGCCACGCTGCGCCGGGTGTTGGCCCTGGGCGACCGTGATCGGGTCACGGTCAAGCTGCACAGCTCGCCGCGTCGCGGTGGGACGCCGGCCAGTGAAACGCCCCTCGCGGACAACCGCGCGCACCCCGACGTGCACAGCGCCGAGCCGACTCCGCCACCGATGACTGCTCTCGATCGGTTCCGGTGGGGCGACGAGCCGTGGGCCGACTACTACCGATCGCTCTTCCCGGGTCACACCCATCCCAGGAACAACTTCGACGCGTGGAAGTACTCGACGACGGCCGTGAACGTCGCTCGGGCTCTTTGGGGAGCCCGGGAACGAGCACTCCGTCAATGGGAACGCGACCATGGGGTCGACCGGGGCCCGTGGCCCGTCGATCATCCGCCGGTCGTGCTCTGGCTGCCTTACATCGCCCGTGGTGCCTGCCTCAACTGCACATGGATCGGCGGCGACGCGGCGGATCTGCGGCGGGCCGGCCGGAGCGCGCGCAACCACTCGATCTCGAAGGGGGACGATCCAATGGTCGTGCGCGACCTGCGGGTTCCGATCAGCGAACGGGGTGGTGCGGCCGACGAACCCTTGGGTGAGAAATGGGTGTGAGCATCCCGCGGTCGCCGTGGCAGCGAGTCAGTCGGGAAGGCCGGCGTCTTCGATTGGGGCGCACGTTCAGGGAGCGTGCGTGGCGGTCGATGACGGTTTCCCCCCGTCCGCCGCTCCCCGGCGAGCCCAGAGCACGACGTCGGTGCCGGGCTCGCTGACATCACTCTTGCCCCGGCGCTGCTCCAGCCGGAGCACGTCCAATCCGGGGATCCCTCGCAGATCGTCCTCGGTGTAGAGGCGCGCCGGGTCTGGTGGCCCGGTCACACCGAGCGACGACACGTGATGCCCGACGACGAACAGGTGCCCGCCCGCACTCAACGAATGCGCGGCGGCGGACAGCAACTCCGCGCGCCCCGAGGCATCGGGGTGGACATAGGCGACCACGACCAGGTCGAAGTGCGTCCCCGCCACCCGGGCTTCGGCGAGATACGAGACGAGATCGTCCGCGGCGGTCGTGATCGAGAGTCCCTCGATCTCCGCAGCATCAGACAGCCGATTCAGTGCCACCACCGAGGCGTCGACCGCCACGACGTTCCATCCCCGTCGAGCCAGCCACAGACTGTTGCGCCCTTCGCCCGCACCGAGGTCAACCGCGCTGGCGGGGGGAAGGGGCGACGCCAGCTCGACCAGGCTCTCGTCGGGTTCGGCACGGAAGACCCGGGGAGACGAGGCGTAGCGTCGGTCCCATTCCTCGGCGAGCGAGGAGTGGGACTCGTCGCGGGACACGGGGAGAGAGTCTGACACCGGATCCACACCGGGCCGCCCGCGTGAGGCCGGTGACCGCAACCAGCGAAGGGCTTCCTCGTCGCCGAGGAGCTCCAGCCGTCGCCACAGGACGGGATTGTCGCTCGACTGGCTCGTGTGGCAGGCGATCGCCTGACGCTGATGGGTGCGGTCCACCCTCACGACGACGTCGATCTCGGGCTCATCCCTGCCCAGGAAAGTGGCTCCGAACTCGGCGTTGAGGGCGGCGGCGACGTCGAGGGGCAGACTCCACGCGAGGACCGGGAGGGTGGGCGCACCGGCGAGGGCGGCTTCGGTGGCGCGGCGGTGGTCGGGGTGTCCGGTGATGCCCCCTTCGTCGAAGACGAGGAGGAGGTCGGCAGAGACCTCGTCGACCGTGGCGGCGACCTCACCGGCCAGATCCTCCAAGGGTTCCTCGGCCAGTGATCCGTCCGGACGATTGAGCAGCTGGATCCGCCCGATACCGAGGGCGGCGGCGGCCCCGTCGAGCTCGGCCCTTCGGATCTCGGCCAGTCGGTGATCGGACCCGCCGAGCGAGGATGCCTCACCGTGGGTGAAGCAGAGCATGGCGACCTCGGCTCCGTCGTCGACGAAGTGGCGCAGCACCGCGCCGAGGCCGAAGCTCTCGTCGTCGGGGTGGGCGCAGACGGCCAGCACCGAGGAGGCAGCGGGGAGAGAGCCTCTGGGTCCCGCGCCATCCATGGTCAGCCGCCGATCCGGCCGAATGACCGCTCGTGGCCCTCGGCCGCGATATTGGCTTCTTCGGCGGCGAACAGCTCGCGTCGGGTCGCGACGTAGGTGGGAATCAACCCGTCGCGATCCTCCTCGCTGATCGCGGTGTGCCCCTGGCCGAGCGGCACCAGGGGGTCAGTCATTTCGGCCCGCTCCACAGGCCCCGTCGGTCGACCAGGTCGGCGGCCAGGGCGTCGACCTCCTCGGCGGTGTCCGAGTCGCTCAGGGCCTGGTCTTCAAGCCGGCTGAGATGGCCGGTCCGGGTCAGGTGGTCGGCCGCTACCCGACGGGCCCGCTGCTCAACGGCCAGCTGGAGGGGCTGCCGGGGCACCAAGAAGTAGATCCGGGCCCGGAGTGCGCCAGCCGGCATCACGCCGAGCATGGCGGTCATGCCGCCAGATCATGGCCTCTGAGGAAAGCCTTCTGCTCGTCGTGCATCTCCTCAGGAAGCGTGGCGAACCAGGCGACCACGTCAGGCGTGGGCCGGAAATGGTCTGCTGACGGTGGCGTCAGGTGAACGCCGAATGCGATGCCGACTGGCCAGTCCAGCCCTCGCTCGATGTGGCTCGGGTACTCGATGTATCCAAGCAGACCATCGATGGCTACCTCTGCTCCCAACTCCTCCTCCGCAACTCGGAGGACAGCGTCGGTCAGTGGTTCGCCGAAGCGCGCGGTGCCGCCCGGTATGTGCCAAAGGCCGACACAGGGGCCCGTCTGGCGACGAGCGAGCAGAACTCCGTCCGACGAGACAATGACCACTTCCACGGTAAGGCGCGGTACCTTCGCGTAGATCGCCTCATACTCGGCCTGCGGTAGAGGGGTGTGTGGCACAAACACCATTCTGGGCTATGACCGGGGAGAGGCCGTGCCAGTCGCCGCAACCACTCCGACGAACGGTGACCGATGTGCCCGGAAGCTCGACCTCAGCTTGTTATGCCCAATCCTCAACGTTGGCCCGGTGGTCGTCGGACAGCACGACATTCGTGAACGCTGGCAGTGGGTGTTCTCGACATTCTCCGACCTCGGACTCTGGCCTCGCGACCGTCGACCGATCACACGCCAAGCCATGAGAAGAACTCAGATCGGCTCGAAGGTCACAACGCGTGAGGTCATCAAGATCGAGGCCACGTGGGGACTTACGCGCTGTGCAAGTACTTGCGAAGAGCGCGCCGAACAAGTTCTGACACCGTGACGCCCTCGGCCTTGGCCCGGGCGACAACCTCCTCTCGGAGGTCAGGTTTCAAACGAACCGAACCAACGACTCACATGAGAGCCGACGAGAAATCACACGGCCGAATTGCCGTTCGAAGGACACCGTCAAGTCACAACGCCCCGGGTCGCAGGATCCCCGCGGCTCGGCTGGCGCCACATACGATGACGAGCTGCGAGCGTCAGCCTCGGTAGGCGTCTCGGCGGTGATCAACGTCGAGGATGTACACAGTTCGCTCGTCATCATCGATTCGATAGCGCACGCGATATTCGCCCCGGCGAGCACGCCACTCCCCCTTGAAGGGCTCCCGTAGCGGAGCTCCCACCCGACGGGGCTCATCGGCCAGGGCCCCGAAGATGAACTCGAGGCAAGCAGCAGCCACCGCCTCGGGCAGGCGCTCCGCCAGCCGACGCGCCGCGCTCCGGGCCACAACGACCCGGTAGCTCACCCCTGGGTCTTGGACTGGTGACGTCGAGCGAGGAGCTCTCGGACCGCGTCCTCCTCGAGCACGTCGCCTTGAGCGATCTCAGTCTCGGCGATCTGCAGGCGCTTCTGCGCCTCGGGATCGCTCAGCAGCTCGAGGGTCGCTTCGATCGCTTCGAGGTCCTCGGCGGCCAGAAGCACGACGTACTCGCGCCCGTTCTTGGTGATCTGGACGCGCTCATGGGTCGTTGCAACCTGGTCAGCGATCTCCGAGAGGCGAGCCTTGACCTCGGAGAGCGGAAGGATCGTCATAGACCATGATTATAGTCTAGGCCGCTCAGGCTCGGCCCAAGATCTTGAGGCCCTTTGGTTCCTCGGCTCCTCGGCTCGGCCCGCAGGCGACGTCAGCGAACCCGATCCAGGGCGGCATTCACCTTGTCGAGGGAAAAGGCTGCTGGATTGAAGCCCTCGCCCACCCATGACCGCAGCTCCTCGTATTCCGGGCGGCCCGGGTCGGCCAGCGTCTCGATGAGCTCGGCGTAGCCGTCGGGACCGCCGCAGTCCTCCGGTGGTCCGGCCCTCTCGCCGTCTGTGCAAGCGGCCTGCGCGGCGCCCGGCTCGCTCGTGCTCGACTCGACCTCGATCTCGAGACGCCAGCCGTCCCCAAAGTCGTACTCGTAGAAGAAGTGGTCGTCCGGGGTAATCACGTCGCCCAGCTCGACATCGGCGGCGTCCTCCAGCTCGTCATATGCATCCTCGTCGATCGGGCCGAACCGGCGGTCCGCGATCTCGAACTCGTAGAGGTGCCGGTCCTCCCAGCCCACGACCGCCTGGAGCACATGGTGGAGCTGAGCCAAGGTCGATGAACCGGGCACAACGACCCGACGCCAGATCACCGGTTGCATGTCGAGCAGCGTCAGCTTCAACGCGAACGCGCCCGACTCCCCGTCGGCCATGGCCGCAGGCTACGCCGCCACCGTCCGCGGCGTGGCTTGGGGGCTGAGCGGTGGCCTCGAACCTTGCAGCGCTCCTACCAGGACCTTTGCATGTCACAGCCCGCCGGTAGGAGTCGTCCATGGCCCAAGGTGAATCAGAGGTCGACACCGTGGTGGGCGAGTTCATCCCCGAGCTCGTCTCGGCCGAGCGGTTCGGTCGGGTGGAGAGCCTGGTGCGCGAGGCGGTGGGGCGGTGCGCCCCCGACACAGCCGCCCGGGCCCGGGACCTTCTCCGGTATGCGACGTATCCCGCCGGCTGGTGCGACTCGGAGTACCTGCCGCTCCGTCTCGACGTGCTCTTCCACCCAAAGACGATCGAGGAGTTCGTTGGCCGGCTGGACAAGGCAGTCCCCTCCCGTTCAGCCGCCACCGTCGCCGCCACCCTGCGCTCGATGGCGGCGGTCGTCGGCCCCGGCGGGACCGCCGAGCGGCGGAGCCATCCAGCCCGGGAACCGAAGCCGCCCTACTCGCCCGATGAGGTCGACGAACTGTTCGACCTGGCCGCGCGGTCCCGGTCGGCCAAACGTCGCCACGACCTGGCCACGCTCCTCGTCTTGGGCCTCGGGGCCGGTGCCAGCGGCCAGGAGGCGGCTCGGGCCCGGCCGGACGACGTGTCCCAGCGCGGCGCCGAGGTCACCGTGATGCTGCGACGCCTCCAGACCGACGGGCTCTGGCGGGAGCGGAGTGTCGCGGTGCTCTCCGACTACGGCGCCCGGCTCCTGGCGCTTGCCGCGTCAGCCGACACCTATCTGTTGGGTGGTGGCCAGAGCCGGCACTCCCGGGTCTATGACCTCCGCGACCACTCCCGGTCCGGCACCTGGCCGGTCCTTCTCGACGCGGCCCGGCTTCGGGCCACCTACCTCTGCACCATCGCGTCGGAGCCCAACACTGCGCTGGGCCTGTTGGAGCGGGCGGGAGTGGTCAGCTTCGAGGTCTTCGACGACCTCCGTCCCCACCTGCGCGCCCGGGCCGGCCGGCCGGCATAGCTCGACGGCGACCCCGAGGCCACCGTGGACGCTCCCCTCACCCGCACCGACGGGCTGGCGGCCGCCCGCGCCGGGACGGCCGCCCGGGCCAACCAGGCCCGCTCGCTCGGCAGGGCCCTCCCCGCCGAACGGGACCCGGCCCTCATGTCTCGGCGTGTCTCGACGAGCTTGCTGCGCCGGGCGGTCGCGGTGGTCGACCGGGACCGGGACCTGGTGGGATTCGTCGCGACCCGCATCCGGGCCGCCCAGCGCGGCGAGGGCCGCCCGGTCGAGCTCCCGGTGCGCAGCGCGCTCGTCTGTTTCGTCTTGCTCGGGATCTGCGGGTCGAACTTCCATGTCCTCAACCTGCCCGAGCTGATGGCCTCGCTCAGCTGGCGGGCCCGGCGCCAGATCGGGGTCGACTACAAGGACCGCCGGGGCGGACCCAAGCAGGTCTCCTACCAACAGCTGCTCCGCGCCTTCCACGCCATGGCGCGCGCGTTCGACCCGCTCGATCCGGCGATCAGCTGGCTAGAGGCCAAGGCACGTGCAGAGGATCTCCAGCAGTTCTCCTTCCGGCTCATCCAGGCCTCGATCACCGATCGCTTCCGCCCCGGGGACTTGGCCGTCGACGCCACCCTCAAGTGGGGCTGGGATCGTCCCGGTGGCCTGCACGCGAAGCTCCAACGCCACGGCCGTGACGGCGACGCCGGCTCACCGCCGTCGCTCACCGAGATCATCGACGACTCGGGGGTGGCCTTCGTCCGCGACCCGCTGGCCGAGCTGCGGGCCAAGAGCCCCACGCACTCCCGCGGGCCCTCCACCTGGGGACCGGGTTCGGCGTGGGTGGGACGGCCCAACGCCCGAAAGAGCGTCTATGGCATCGCGCTGCACGCGGTGACCGCCACCGCCGCCACTGCCCCACCAGTCATCGAGGCCATCGCGGTGACCCCGGCTCCCGGATTGCCGGCCACCGCCGCGTTCGGTCTCCTCCAGGAGATCCAGATGAGCCGGGAGCACCGGGGTTGTCATCGTCCCCTCGGCCGGGTGGTGGCCGATCCCGCCTACAGCGCCAACCCCAATGACTGGCAGCTCCCCATCCGCGCCCTCGGCGGCTCGCCCATCTTTCGGCTGCACCGCACCAACCAGGCCGGCCGCCGGCTCCACCAAGGAGTGACTTTCGTCGACGGCCGGCCCTATTGCCCGTGCGTCCCCGACGAGCTGGCCGAGCTTCCCTTCCCGCGGTTCCCCGCCCGCAAGGCCCAATACGACGCGTTCGCAACCGAGGTGACCAAGCGTCGGCGCTTCGAAATGAAGCCCAACACCGGGTATCGCGACGACGGCAGCCGCCAGTTCAAAGCTCCCCACTGGGACTCCGAACGCAAGGACGGCGGATGCGTCCACTGCGTGCAGGCCGACGGCAGTCCGGTCATCGACAAGGACACTGGGCTACCCAGACTGCGCTGCTGCACCCACGCCACCAAGGTCTTCTCACGCGATGAGCTCGCCCTGTATCAAGACGACGCCTTCGGCGAGCCCGAGTGGTTCACCCACTGGAACGCTCGGGACCGCGTGGAGGGGACCTTCGGGATCTTCAAGAATCTTGCCGTCGTCAACTGGGGCCACGACTACCACCACTTCGTGGGGTTGGCCCGCGAGACCTTGGTCGCGACCTTCGCGGTGATCGCCCACAACTTCCACGTGCAACGGACCTGGCGGGCCCGGATGGCCTTGACTGCACTTCGGCCACGCCCGATCAGAGCGAAGAAGGTGGCCGACGACCAGCGGCTCGAACCTCGCGCGACCAACGGCGCGACACCCAAGCGCCGGGGTCCGGAGGACCTCGAGTTCTTGGGCTCTCCCCGAGCCGGTCCATAGGCCGACCGACCGCACCGCTCCACACCCCAGCGAACGAGCTGGGGCTCCGGCGCGTCCCGATTCGGGCACGAGGCGCCTGGTCCAACGTCTCGAACCCCGATTTGGCGCCGAATGAGCGTTGACCAGCGACTCTCAGCAGGCGCAATGCTCCGGCCCAGAGCGGGTAGGTGCCTGGGGTCTCCCCCAGGCACCCCCCATCAGAACCGGACGTGCGGGTCCGCATCCGGCTCACCCAAGACTGCGCCCTGGAACGGGCGAGAGATGGTGAGCTCGTGCCAGCC
>Ga0116216_10002930_pt1 | contig 11192 bp, 10 predicted proteins | sample Sb_taG_11_FD_89696 | JGI IMG/M metagenome (GOLD analysis project Ga0116216, IMG submission 89696) | Peat soil microbial communities from Weissenstadt, Germany - Sb_50d_3_AS metaG | ecosystem: Environmental > Terrestrial > Soil > Wetlands > Peat | place: Germany: Weissenstadt | collected 2010-09-21
CGCGTTGCCGCTCGTCGACCGGCTGGCGCCCGAACATCTCGAGATCATTGCCGAAGGCGCCGAGGCGCTCAGCGATGAGGTCAGGAACGCGGGCGCGATCTTCCTTGGGCCTTTTACCCCCGAGGCGATCGGCGACTATGTCGGCGGCTCGAACCACGTGCTGCCGACCGCGCGCTCGGCCCGGTTCTCCTCAGGTCTCAGCGTGCTCGACTTCATGAAGCGCACCTCGATCCTCAAATGCGACGCGGCGGCGCTCGCGGCGCTTGGACCCGCGGCGGTGGCGCTCGGCGAAGCCGAATCGCTCGAGGCCCATGCCCGCTCGGTCGCGATGCGGCTCGAACCGGAGAACCTGGGGCCGGAGCACGGCCTCTCGAGGCGGCCGTGAGCGACAGGGAGGAGGAGCGCCGCGACCGCCTTTCCGAGGTTTTCCTCGACGAGGAGACCATTCCGCGGGGCGTGATCGACATCGACCACGAACGCGCCGTCGCGATCTTCGATCTGATCGAGGAAAACGCCTTCGGGGTGCCGGGCCGCGACGACGGGCCCTATACGCTGACGATCTCGCAGGAGGAATCGAAGCTCACCTTCGACGTCAGGACTGGGGACGGCGAGCAAGCGGTCTCGATCGTCGTCTCGATGACGCCGCTGCGGCCGCTGCTCAAGGATTATTTCATGGTCTGCGAGACGTATTACTCCGCCATCCGCACCGCGAGCCCGCGCCAGATCGAGGCCATCGACCGCGAGCGCACGGCGCTTCACAACGAGGGGGCCGATCTGATGGCCCAGCGTCTGGCGGAAAAGGTCACAATCGATCAGGGCACCGCGCGCCGGCTCTTCACCCTCGTCTCCACCCTGCGCTGGAAGACGTGACGGAGCAGACGGGATCCCCTTCTCCCGTTTGCGGGAGAAGGGGGCGCGAAGCGCCGGATGAGGGCTTCGCGAAACGCGCCTTCGTCCTCGCCAACACCAGGCTGATGACGCCGCCGCTCGTCCCCGAGGTGAGGCTCCGGCTTGCGGACGAAGCGGTGCCGATCTGGACCAAGACGGAAGAGGAGCTCGGGGCGATGGGGCTGCCCCCGCCGTTCTGGGCTTTCGCCTGGGCGGGCGGCCAGGCGCTCGCGCGCTACGCGCTCGACAACCCGGCCCTGGTGCGGGAGAGGCGCGTGCTCGATTTCGCCTCCGGCTCCGGCCTGGTCGCGATCGCCGCCGCGCTCGCCGGCGCGTCCCATGTCGAGGCCTCCGACATCGATGCCTTCGCCGCCGCCGCGATCGGGATCAACGCCGCCGACAACGCGGTCTCCGTCGCGGCCCGGCTCCAGGATCTGATCGGCGCCGATGAGGGCTGGGACGTGGTGCTCGCCGGCGACGTCGCTTATGAAAAGGAGATGGCCGAGGGAGTGACCAAATGGCTCGACGCGCTCGCCGCCCGTGGCGCGACCGTCCTCATCGGCGACCCGCGGCGCGCTTATCTGGCGGCCGGCAGGCTCGATTGCGTGATCGAATACGGCGTGCCGGTGACCCGCGAACTCGAGGATTCGGAGATCAAGCGGACTGGCGTGTTCCGATTTCGGTGAAGGGCGGGCCGCAGTTTTCCAGGCAGGGAGCTCCCGCAATTTGTTGACAAAGACTATAGACATTATGTTAGATCGCCTTTCGGGCGCTGACAAAAGGTGGAGCGATGTCCGAAGCGGTCCTATCGGTTCAGACAGCTGAGCCGAGACGCCTCAGCGAGGACTGGCTCGCGGTCGTCATCGGCGTCGGGATCTTCGCGCTCGCGCTTCTCTCGATCGCCGGGTTCGATGCGCTGGGCTGGCTCGCCACCACGTCTGTCTGGATCGATCCGCGGGCCGCGCTTGCTCCCGCCTCGAAGGCCTACGCGGGTTTGAGCGGCGCGGGCGCGCTCGTCCTCACCTTCCTCGCTCTGCTCGCCCTTCTGTCGGCCGGCGTTTTCGCCCTCGGCGAGGACGTGAAGCGGTTCGCCCTCGCATTCACCGCCGTATTCGCGATCGCCTACGCGTGCTGGTTCGTCGGCAGCTGGGCGCGCCTGGCCGCGGTGACCCCGGCCGAGCAGGCAAAATATGGCCTTGCGTGGTCGCTGAAGCTCACCAGCGAGGGCGGCTTCATCGTCGCGCTTCTCGCGGGCCTCGTGATCGCGAATTTTCTCCCCGCAACCGCGGAGTGGCTCAAAGCCGCGATCCGTCCCGAGCTCTACATCAAGATCGCCATCGTCATTCTCGGCGCCTTCATTGCGGTCACGGCGGCGGGCAAGCTCAACCTCGCGTCTTCGCTTCTGCTGCGCGGGGTCGCGGCGATCGTCGAGGCCTATCTGATCTACTGGCCGGTGGTTTATCTCATCGCCCGAAAGGGGTTCGGTTTCAGTCGCGAATGGTCTGCGCCGCTGGCCTCGGGGATATCGATCTGCGGCGTCGCAGCGGCGATTGCGACCGGCGGCGCGATCCGCGCCCGCCCGCAAGTGCCGGTGCTCGTGTCCTCGCTCGTGGTCATTTTCGCGGTCATCGAAGTCTTGATCCTGCCGGCGATCGCACAAGCTTTCATGTCGCACGAGCCGTTGGTCGCAACGGCCTGGATGGGGCTTGCGGTCAAGACCGACGGCGCGGCGGTGGCGGCCGGCGGCATCACCCAGGCGCTGATTCAGGCCAAGGCCGCGGCCGAGGGCGTCGCCTACCAGCCGGGCTGGATGCTGGCGGTGACGGCGACGGTCAAGGTGTTCATCGACGTCTTCATCGGCGTCTGGGCGTTCATCCTCGCCTATATCTGGACGAACGCCATCAATCCCCGCCCCGGCCCCGACAAGGCAAGAGCGGTCGAAATCTGGCGGCGTTTCCCGAAGTTCATCCTCGGCTTTGTCGCGACCTTCGCGATCGCCTTGGCGCTCGCGCTCGGGACGCCGGGCGGCGCCTCCGGCAAGCTCGCAGCAGCGATCGGCGAAGCCAATGTGCTGCGGGTGATCTTCTTCACCCTCACCTTCTTTTCGATCGGCGTCATGTCGAACTTCCACAAATTGTGGGAGGAGGGCCTGGCCAAGCTCGCGGCGGTCTATGTCGTCTCGCTGTTCGGCTTCGTCGTCTGGGTCGGGTTCGTCATTTCCTGGCTCTTCTTCGCCGGCGTCAAACCGCCGCTTGCATCGTAAACGGAGACCTCCGGCCATGCCCGATCTGCGCGACGAGATTGAAGGCGCCCGCCGAACCGCTGCTGCCCGTCGAAAAGAAGCTCATCGGCTGGAGCCTCAGCCTCGGCCTAGCGCTCCTGGTCCTGCTGGTCCTGCTCAATCGCTTGGCTCCGCTCCAGTGACGGCGGGACCGCGAGAGGAACGATGATGACGATCGACTGGACCCATTTCACCCCCGTCTCCGCCTTCGCCGGCGGGCTCCTCATCGGGCTCGCGGCGGCGTGGCTGATCCTGGAAGACGGTCGCATCCTCGGCGCCTCGGGATTGCTCGGCGGCCTCATTCCGCCGCGCGCGGGCGATTGGCCGTGGCGCGCGTCGGCGCTCGCGGGCCTCATCGCCGCGCCCCTCGTCGCGCGCTTCTTGTTCGAGCCGGCCGCGCCCTCAATCGAGGCCACCGCCGCGACCCTGGTCGCCGGCGGCCTGCTGGTCGGCTTCGGCACGCGGCTCGCCAACGGCTGCACCAGCGGACACGGCGTCTGCGGCCTCGCCCGCCTCTCCCCACGCTCGCTCGCGGCGACGGCGACCTTCATGGGCGCAGGCTTTCTGACGGTCTTCCTCGTCCGCCACGTCCTCTGAAGGCCGCATCATGAACCGCGTCTCCCCCTTCTTCGTCGGCCTCCTGTTCGGGATCGGCCTGTGTCTCTCCGGCATGACCAACCCCAGTAAGGTGCTGGCGTTTCTCGATCTCGGCGGCGCCTGGGACCCCTCGCTTGCCTTCGTCATGGGCGGGGCGATCGCCATCGCGTTCGTCGCCTTCCGCATCGCGGCGCGGCGCGCGGCCAGCCTCTCGGGCGAGCCTTTCCATTGGCCGACCGCAAGAGCGATCGATGCGCGCCTCATTGGCGGATCGCTCCTCTTCGGCGTCGGCTGGGGGCTCGTGGGCCTGTGCCCCGGCCCGGCGATCGCCGACATCGGCTTTCTCGACGGACGCGCTGCGCTCTTCGTCCTCGCCATGGCCGCCGGCATGGCGCTTTATTCTGGGTTCGCAGCCGTTCCTTCGACGCCGGGCGCCGAGGTCGCGCTCGACGGATGAAATCATTCGCGGCGATCGGCGAGCAGCCGGCGCGGCGGGCCTGTTTCAGTCAGTTCTGGCGCCGCACGGAGAAAGGCCGACCGCCCGCGCGATTTCATCCCGGCTCCAGCCAACCTGATCGTATGCGCCTCGCCAGCGGACCAGCGCGCCCGATCCGTCGCCCACCAGCACGCGTCGCACGTGTCCGATAACGATCGCGTGCGCGTGCCTTTCAATGCGCTCGACTGCCTCGCAGTCGAAGACCGCGACTGAGCCGGCGAGATAGGAAGCCCCGCCCGGCAGGACGCCCCAACGTCCCTCGCGAAACCGGTTCTCGCCGGTAAGCCCGGACCCGCTCGCAAAGCGATCGGCAATCTCGCGCTGATCGGCCCCGAGCACGCTGACCACGAACTCGCCATGCGACTGGACGGCGCGATAGCTCGATGACGCCCGGTCGACGCAAACGAGCAGCATTGGCGGATCGGCCGACAGGGAGGAAACGGATGTCGCGACCAGACCCGATCGCTCGTCGCCGCTTCCCGAGGTCACGAGGCAAACGCCGCTGGCGAGCTGACGCATCGCGTCCCGGAACGTCTTCCCAGTGGCTTCGGCCACCGGAGGTCGTAGCGGGGTGTGTGGAAGGCGGTGGACGGTGGAGAGGTGCATCACCCGGTCCCCATGGAGCGGAAACGGCAATGAGTATAGTATGTCTATCAATTTAGTCAATTAGTGAATCGCATTTCCGTGCAAGAGTCCCGCCGCCAGGAACGCGCGCCTGGAGCAGCCGAATGGCCGCCAGACCGACCCTATCCAGGCGCAACCTGGTTAGCGCGATCCGCCTTGCGCCTGGAGAGCGATGCGTCTGACGGCCGCGACGAGCGCTTCGACGTCATCGGGGGTATTGTAGAGCGCGAACGAAGGCCGCACTGAGCTCTCCAGGCCGAAGCGGCGCAGGATCGGCTGGGCGCAATGGTGGCCCGCACGCACGGCGATGCCTTCCCGGTCGAGGGCTTTGCCGACATCCTCGGTGCGGCAGCCGTCGAGGACGAAAGACACTACGCCCGCGCGCTCCCGCGGTGCGCCGACGAGGCGCAGTCCGGGAATGGAGCCGAGGCCCCCGACGGTCTGTTCGATCAGTCCGTGCTCGTGACGGGCGATCGCCTCCATGCCGATCGCGTCCAGATAGTCGATCGCCGCGCCGAGCCCCACCGCATCGGCGATGTTTCCGGTGCCGGCCTCAAATCGGTCCGGAGGGACCTGATAGACCGTCCTTTCGAACGTCACGTCGGCGATCATGCTGCCGCCGCCCTGCCAGGGCGGCATCGTCTCCAGCACCGCCTGCTTGCCGTAAACCGCGCCGATGCCGGTCGGCGCGAACATCTTGTGGCCCGAGAGAACGAAGAAATCCGCGTCGAGCGCCTGAACGTCGGTGCGGCCATGCGACACTGACTGCGCCCCGTCGACCAGCGTCAGCGCGCCATGGCGATGGGCCGACGCGATCATCTCGCGCGCCGGCGTCACCGTGCCCAGCGCGTTCGAGACCTGCGGCAGCGCGACGATGCGGGTGCGGGGGCCGAGCAGCTTCTCGTATTCGTCGAGCAGGACGTCACCGTTGTCGTCGACCGGCGCGACGCGCATCCGCGCCCCGGTCTCGAGACAGAGCTGCTGCCAGGGCACGATGTTGGCGTGGTGTTCGAGCCAGGTCACGACGATTTCGTCGCCCGCGCCCACGTTGCGGCGGCCCCAGGCCTGCGCGACCAGATTGATCCCTTCCGTCGCGCCGCGCACGAACACGATCTCGCGCGGGGACGAAGCGCCGATGAAGCGCCGCACCTTGTCGCGCGCCGCCTCGTACGCGTCGGTCGCGCGCGCAGCCAGCGTATGAGCGCCGCGATGAACGTTCGAATTCTCGTGCGCGTAGAAGTACGCGAGCCGGTCGATCACCGCCTGCGGCTTTTGCGTGGTCGCGCCATTGTCGAGCCAGATCAGCCTTTTTCCGTGAACTCTTTCCTGAAGGATCGGAAAATCGTTGCGAATCGTGGCCGCGTCGAAGACGCCCGAATCTGGACTGGCGTCGGCGAACACGGGGCCGATGGCGCCCGAGGGGGCGGCTGCCGCCGCGACGGAGGGCGCAAAAGGTTCGCCCCTGGCTTCGCTGGAAAACGGATAGGCGCTGTTCGCGCCCGTGGCGGCCGGCGCATTCGCCAGCCCAATTGCGCGCGCCGCGCCTGGACGGACGGCGAAATTGAGGGCGCTCAGCGCCGCGCTGAGGTCGATCGGCGCCGAGAACGGAGAGAGCGGAGCCAACGGGGCCGCGGCGGCGGGCCCGCCGATGCTCGTCGCGTCCTGAAGCGGCAATGCATCCAGCGACGCAAGCGGATCGGCGCGCGGCGCCGCGATCGCCGTCTGGCTCGCCGCAGGCGCGCCCCCCCGCGACTGGGGAAAGGCGAAGGGCGAGGCGGAGCCTGCCGACGCCCCGCCGAACGAGCGGAACGGAACCGAAGACGGAAGGCCGTTTGTCGGAACATCCGGCGCGCCGAACGGCGGCTGCACGGGAATCGCGCTCGCCGCGACCGAAGCCGAAGGCGGCGCCGGCGTCGACCACGGCGCAGGCGGCGACGCCGGTATCGCCGGCGTCCCGAGCGGAGCGCCGCTCGTCATGCCCTTGAAGAAAGCGTTGGCAAGGCGTTCGATCGCGCCGGCGTCCGGGATAAAAGCGCCGGCAGGCGCCGAGCCGCCGACGTCCGCCGGCTCGAGCGCATCGCCGACCTCAGGCGTACTTATGGGTGTACTCGGGATAGCTCCCAACGTCGACGTCATCGAGCACCGCCAGCGCATCCTCTGTCAGGACCGCCAGCGAGCAATAAAGCGAGATCAGGTAGGAAGCGATCGCCTTGCGGTTGATGCCCATGAAACGCACGGAAAGGCTCGGCGCCACTTCGCCCGGAACGCCCGGCTGAAACAGTCCGACCACGCCCTGCTTCTTTTCGCCCGTGCGGATCAGGAGAATCTTGCTCGTCTCGGAGCCTTTCTTCTTACCGTGTTCGATCTTGATCTTGTCTGACGGCACGAGCGGCACGCCACGCCAGGTGACGAACGGCGTTCCGAACAAGGTGACGGTCGGGGGCGGCACGCCGCGGCGGGTGCACTCACGCCCGAAGGCCGCGATCGCGCGCGGATGGGCCAGGAAGAAGCCGGGCTCTTTCCAGACCTTGGTCAGAAGTTCGTCGAGGTCGTCCGGCGTCGGCGGTCCCCTGCGCGTTCTAATGCGTTGCGACGGCGCGACGCTGGCGAGGAGGCCATATTCGCCATTGTTGATCAGCTCGCCTTCCTGCCGTTCCTTCACTTTCTCGATCAGCAGGCGCAATTGCTCCTGAACCTGGTCGAAGGGCTGGCTGTAGAGGTCCGACACGCGCGTCTGCACGTCGAGAACCGTCGTCACCGCCTTGAGGAAATATTCGCGCGGGTTGTCGACGTAATCGACGAAGGTCTCGGGAAGATCCGGGTTCGCGTCGCGCGGTGGGCTGCATTCGACGTCGGCGGCGTCGCCGCCCTGCTCCTTCACCTGGTTCAGGCGAAAAATGCCAGCCTCGACCGGCGTCCAGGTCAGAAAATTGACCAGCCAGCGCGGCGTGATGCCGCCCCACTGCGCATGCGTCTTGGTGGCGTTGGCGAGCTGGCGCGCCGCCCCTTCGCTTAGTGTTCTACGTTCAACCTCGTCAACCACGTGCAATCCTCAATTCCATATCACTGCGAGCTTATCGCTCATTAGGCCATTTTTCCGCCGGAGCGATCAGAAATCCGCGCGACCCCAACTCGCAGCGCACCCCTCATGACATCGCTCGCGCAGGCCGGCCATCGAGCAGTCCGCGCCTGGCCGGCCTGCTTCAATCAGCGCGGGTTCGAGAGTTTCGGGCGTCGACAACCCGTTCCCGATCCTGCGATCGGGTCAGGTTCGAAGGCCGCGCCTGGAAGACCATGTCGCTCGGGTCATCGCCTTCGGCGAGCAGACGATTGACATGCGCGAGGCCGCGTCGCACAGCGCGCCACAGGCCTCGAAGCGGGGAGTCCTGCGCCATCATCAAATCCCCGCGCCGGCGTCGAACGATTCGCGCAGCGCCTTGGCCTGGGTGATGGCGCTGCCGGGCGGCACGCTGTGGGTCAGCCAGACATTGCCGCCGATCGAGGAGCCCTTGCCGATCGTGACCCGGCCGAGGATGGTCGCGCCGGCATAGACGACCACGTCGTCCTCGACGATCGGATGGCGTGGCGCATTCTTGATGAGAGCGCCCGAAGCATCGACCTCGAATCGTTTCGCTCCGAGCGTCACCGCCTGGTAGAGGCGAACGTTGCGCCCGATCACGGCCGTCTCGCCGATCACGACGCCGGTTCCGTGATCGATGAAGAAACCCTCGCCGATGCGCGCGCCCGGATGAATGTCGATGCCCGTTTGAGAATGGGCGATCTCCGCGACGATGCGGGCGATCATCGTCACGCCGAGATCATAGAGCGCGTGCGCCAGCCTGTGACGAATGACGGCGGCGAAGCCCGGAAAGCAGAAGATGATTTCGTCGATGCTCTTGGCGGACGGATCGCCTTCGAACGCCGCGCGCACGTCCGTGTCGAGCAGCGCGCGGACAGATGGAAGCTCGGCGGCGAAGTCCCTGACGATGTCGGGGGCGCGGCGCGGCGAATCGATGCGGCCGTCGCCTTTCCATTCTCTGGCCAGCGCGAGTTCGAGCTCGATTTGCCGCTGCAGGGCGTGCAAGGCTCCTTCGAGCGTGCGGACGATGAAGGCGTCGACATCCCTGTCCTCGAGATCGGCTGGTCCGAAATGACGGGGGTAGAGGCCGGCGACCAGGCTCTCGACGATGTCGACGATGATCTCGCGCGAGGGCAATGGCGGAGGAGCGCTGCGATAACGCCGCTTCTGCGCCGCCGATCTAAGGCGGCGAAGCTCACCCGCGATGGCGACAAGATCGAGATCGCCGTCGCCCTCCGCGCGGGGCTCGCGCAATGCGGTCACGCGGCGAGACTCTTGGCGTCGAATAGGCCCTCGAACAGAACCGAGCTCAGATAGCGCTCGCCCGAATCGGGCAGGATGACGACGATCGTCTTGCCGGCGTTTTCCGGCCGCTTGGCGAGACGCGTCGCAACCGCGACGGCCGCGCCGCTGGAGATCCCCGATAAGATTCCCTCTTCGCTCGTCAGGCGCCGCGCCGTGATGATGGCGTCCTCATTGCTGACCTGCTCGATGTCGTCGACCAGCGAGAGATCGAGGACATCGGGCACGAAGCCGGCGCCGATGCCCTGGATTTTGTGCGGGCCCGGTTTCAAGGCCTCGCCGTTGCGCTTCTGAGTGAGGACGGGGCTCGCTGTCGGCTCGACCGCGACCGAGCGGATCGGCTTGCCCCTGGTGTTCTTGATGAAGCGCGAGACGCCGGTGATCGTGCCGCCGGTGCCGACGCCAGAGACGAAAATGTCGATGGTGCCGTCGGTGTCGTCCCAGATCTCCGGCCCGGTCGTCTGTTCGTGGATTGCCGGGTTGGCGGGGTTCTTGAACTGCTGCAAAAGCACATAGCGATGGGGGTCGGAGGCGGTGATCTCCTCGGCCCTCGCGATGGCGCCGCTCATGCCGCGCGGCCCCTCGGTCAACACCAGCTTCGCGCCATAGGCGATCAAGAGCTTCCGCCGCTCGAGGCTCATCGTCTCGGGCATCGTCAGCGTGATCGGAATGCCGCGCGCGGCGGCGACGAAGGCGAGCGCAATGCCGGTGTTGCCGCTGGTCGGCTCGACGATTTCCTTGCCTGGCCCCAAGATGCCGCGCTCCTCGGCGTCCCAGATCAGCGCCGCGCCGATGCGGCACTTGACCGAATAGGCCGGATTGCGGCCCTCGATCTTGGCGAGCACCGTCGCCGGCGCACCGTCGGTTGCGCGGTTGAGGCGGATCAGCGGCGTATGGCCGATGGAGAGGGAATTATCGGCAAACCAGCGTGGCATCAGAGGGCTCCAAATAAGAATAGTACGTCTATAAGTTTACTGGATTATTGATGCAGACGCAAGAGCGGCGTTTTCCGACCCACCGCAGCGCCGCTTTCGGAGAGCCCGCCGGCCCGAATCTTGACCCTTCAAAATAGGACGGGACCGGGGAATCGAACCGGATGACGCTGTAGTTCAGGAAGGTGAAGTGAGGGCCGGCAGGACCGCCCAAATCCCGTTGCGGCCCCAAGAAACGGCGACACGCGATTGTCATGTGCGAGGTCTAGGGGCAGGATGATGCGCCCCGGCCCCGGCCAGACGAGAGGGCGCGCGAGACGAGGAGCAAAAACATGAAACAGGCGTTGCGTGGCGGGGTCGCCGCTCTGTGTCTCCTCTTTGTCGGTTTCCCAGTCATGGCGGCCGGAATGGACGACCTCGTCGCCGCGGCGAAAAAGGAGGGCGCGCTCACTGTCATCGCCCTGCCGCGCGACTGGTGCGGCTATGGCGCGCTGATCGACAGTTTCAAGACGAAATACGGCATCGCGGTCAACGAACTCAATCCGGACGGCGGATCGGGGGACGAAGTCGAGGCGATCAAGGCCAACAAGGACAACAAGGGCCCGCAGGCGCCCGACGTGATCGACGTCGGTCTGTCGTTCGGCCCCGCCGCCAAGGCGGAAGGGCTGCTGCAGCCCTATAAAGTATCGACCTGGGACACGATTCCGGACGCGGCGAAGGACGCCGACGGATACTGGACCGGCGACTATTACGGCGTGCTGTCGTTCGCGGTAAACTCGGACATCGTCAAGACTCCGCCGGCCGATTGGTCCGACCTGTTGAAGCCGGAGTTCAAGGCCTCGGTCGCGCTCGCCGGCGATCCGCGCACCTCCAACCAGGCGACGATGGGCGTCTATGCCGCCGGCCTCTCGGGCGGCGCGACGGACGCCGCCAAGGCGGCCGAGGACGGACTGAATTTTTTCGCCGAGCTCAACAAGAAGGGCAATTTTGTCC
>Ga0116216_10002934_pt1 | contig 11182 bp, 11 predicted proteins | sample Sb_taG_11_FD_89696 | JGI IMG/M metagenome (GOLD analysis project Ga0116216, IMG submission 89696) | Peat soil microbial communities from Weissenstadt, Germany - Sb_50d_3_AS metaG | ecosystem: Environmental > Terrestrial > Soil > Wetlands > Peat | place: Germany: Weissenstadt | collected 2010-09-21
CATGGTGGATCACGATCATGCCGGGGTGGCTGCCGGGAGTGACAGGACGGACGAGATAGCCGTTGACCTCGACACCGTCGGCGCCCGCGAAGGTGATGTCCTCAGCCTGGAGCGCGCTCGGATCGAGCACCGCCCCAGGCACACCCGCCGGGCTCGGCTTGACCTCGGCGGACGTCACAGGATCGCCTTGGGGTAGGCACGGGTGGCCACGCTCACGGCTGTACCTCCTTCGCCGGGGCGATCCGCGCCGGGGACGCCGGCGGGAACAAGCCCTCGCTCGCAGCGTCCAGTCCGCGAATCTTGCGACGAACACGCTTGCGCGTCTCGCGCAGCTCGTCGTCCAGCTTGCCGAGCTCGGCCGCGCGCCGGCGGACCAGCTCCAGCTGGCGGTCGATGTGGCCGAGCGCCTCCGTGAGCAGCTCGCGGCGGCGCTCGGGGTCGACATCCTCGCGGCGCAGCTGGGCGCGCACCGCCGCGCGTGCCTCCTCTGCGGTGAGCAGCGTTTTCAGCTCCTCCAGCGACACGCCGAGCAGGTCTCTCAGTCGCATCACCTCACGCAGGCGCTCGACCTCCGCCTCGGTGTAGATACGGTGCCGTCCGGAAGGCCGCGCGGGCGCCTGGGCGAGCAGGCCGATTTCCTCGTAGTAGCGGATCGTCCGCGGCGTCGTACCCACCAGGCGGGCGACATCGCCGATCCGCAGGCTGGCGCCCTCAGCGCTCACGCAATATCACCGCCTGGTGGCCAGTCTCCTCGCCTGTGGTGCGCGATATGCCGTTATCTGGACCGATCGAAGATCGGCCAGCATCCGCGCGGGCAAGGGGCGTAAACAGGTCGTGGGCGCTAGCCGATCGAAGATCCCGTCGATCTCTGATCGGTATCCGGCCCAGCGTCGGAGCGTGGCGTGGGCGCATGAGACAGACGAATGTCCCCACGAGCGAGGTCGCGGCGAGCACCCACAGCGCGACGTGCATGTTGGCGATGAACGGCGCGAGCTTCTGCTGGGAAAGCCCTCGGGTCAGGCCTGAGAAGACGGCGAACAACGTGGCTTTCGGCACCGCCGAGGTGACGATTGCGAGCACGAAGGCGATCGACAGCACCGCGCCGGTGTTCTGCAGGAGCGTTCTTGCCCCCGCGGCGATGCCGCGACGGTAGGCCGGGACCGTGCCCATCATCGCCGCGGTGTTCGGGCTGTTGAACATGCCCGAGCCCACCCCGACGATCAGCAGCCACAGGCCGCTCTGCCAGTAGGGGGTATGAACTCCAAGCGTCGTCATCGCGGCCAGGCCGGAGGCGCTCACGAGCATGCCAAGCGCAGCCAGCGTGCGCGAGCCGTGCCGGTCCGCGTAGATGCCGGCGAGCGGCGAGGCGATCAGCATTCCGAGCGCCAGTGGGATCAGCTTGATGCCGGCCGCGATTGGCGTATTCCCCTGGGCGCCCTGGAAGTAGAAGACGAACAAAAACATCAGCGCGAAGCGCGCCAGCCCGTTGATGAACGCGGCGGCGCTCGCTGCTGCGAACAGCCGGTTCTTGAAGATCTGAAGGTCGAGCATCGGCGCGCGCGAGCGGCTCTCGATCAACACCCACACCGGCAACAGCACGACCGCGGCGGCCACACCGCCGATCACGATCGGATCGCTCCAACCGCTCAGCCCGCCGCGCGAGACGCCGAGCACAAGACCGGTCAGGCCAAGCACGAACGTGGTGGTCCCCAACACGTCATATCCGCGTACCGAGTCCGGCTTTGAGAGCTCGCGCAGGATCAGCGCGCCCCAGGTGGCGCCGGCGAGCGCGAGCGGGACGTTGAACCAGAACACCCAGTGCCAGGAGATCGCGACCAGCGCGCCGCCGAGCACAGGGCCGAGCACGAGTCCGATCGCGGCGACCATCGTGTTGGCCCCCATCGCCAGCCCGAGCTGCTCACGCGGGAAGGCGTCGGTGACGAGTGCGGCGGCGTTGGCGAACAGGAAGGCCGAGCCGATGCCCTGCAGGATGCGCCACAGGATCAGCACGGTCGCATCGGGAGAGAACCCCGCACCCAGCGAGGCCAGCGCGAACAGTAGAAAGCCGCCGACGTAGGCGCGCTTGCGCCCGAACAGGTCGCTCAGCCTGCCCGCCGTGAGCACGAGCACGGTGGCGGCGATCAGGTAGGCGAGGATCACCCATACCAGGGCAAGCAGGCTGGTGTGCAGCGAGCGCTCGAGGTCTGGCAGGGCGATGATCAACGTGCCCGAGTTGGTCGCTGCAAGCAGCATTCCGAGGCTCGTGCAGGAGAGAGCCCACCACTTGTAGCTCTCGTGGCCAGCGGCGACGCCGATCCACCTGTTGGATGTAGAACTTGACGTGAACGTAAACATCATCCTAACAGTATCGATGCCCCGAGGTGGGGTGGAGGGTGCTAGAACACTCCAATGGCCGAGCCCACCGTCGTCAAGTCCGAGGAGGAGTGGCGCGAGCAGCTGACGCCTGGCCAGTACGACGTTCTGCGCAAGGCCGGCACCGAGGCGCCGTTCACGGGGGAGTATGTCTACAACAAGGCCTCCGGCGACTACTGCTGCGCGGCCTGCGGCGCCGCGCTGTTCGCCGCCGACACCAAGTTCGACTCGGGCACGGGCTGGCCCAGCTTCACCGAGCCCGCCGTCGCGGCGGCGGTCGAGCTGCGTCCAGACAACAGCCTGTTCATGCGCCGCACCGAGGTCATCTGCCGCACCTGCGGCGGGCACCTCGGCCATGTCTTCGACGACGGGCCGGGTCCGACGGGAGAGCGCTACTGCATTAACTCGGCTGCGCTCTCCTTCCAGCCCGCCGCTGCCGGCGATGCCACGACCGATTCCGGCGTCGAGCCCGACGGGGCTGCCGTGCCCGAGACAGGTGCACAGCCGGACGCCGCCGAGCCATAGGCCAGTAGGCTCGACCGCGAGATGATCATGTTCGACCAGTCTCGGCGGTTGTCCGAGCCGCTGCGCTGGGGCCGGCGGGAGAAGACGGCGGTCGCGGCGGTGGTCGCGTGCCTGGCGCTCGCCGTGATCGCACTTGGCCTCCGTGCACTGACGAGTGTGTCCTCCGAGCACGCGAACTGCATCGATGTGACGTTCGCCAGCACCGTCGGTGGCGCGAGCCTGCACGCGTGCGGGGGGCGAGCAAGAGCGGTGTGCGCCTCGCCTGGCGCCTACAGAAGCATCGCCGACTCGCTGAGGATCGCCTGCCGACATGCCGGCTATCCGTTTGGCGGTCAGGGCTGACGCGCCCCGCTGACCTGCTTCACGCGGGGTTCTAGACAAATGTCGAAAGCCGAGGCCCAAGTATTGGTCACGGTGTCCCTACCGGCTTGCCCGCCAGCCGGATTTCATACCGGAACTGCAACTGGTGCGCTGCCGCCCGCATGCGCTGGGCCGGTGCGTAGCTAGATCCACAACAACAGTAGGGAAACGGAGGCACATGTCCTGGAGTGCGTACCCAACGTGGCTGAATCCCGGCGACAACGCCTGGCAGATGACGGCGGCGACGTTCGTCGGGCTGATGAGCCTGCCCGGTCTCGCCGTCCTGTACGGCGGCGTCATGCAGAAGCGCTGGTCGGTGAACAGCATGATGCTCACCTTCGTTGCGTTCTCGCTCGTCCTGGTTGCCTGGTGTCTGTGGGCGTTCAAGATGGGCTTCGGCCACCCGATCGCGCACGGCGGGTCGGGCATCTTCGGCACAAAAGGGTTCCTCGGCACGGCGCTCGGCGAACCGGGTAGCGTGCTCGGACACGCAGCCGAGGAGGGCCAGGCGGTCATCCCCTCGATCACCACAGGCCCGGAATTCCACTTCCCGGAGTCCTCGCTCGTGTACTTCCAGTTCGTGTTCGCCGCGATCACGCCGATCTTGATGCTCGGCTCGGTGCTCGGTCGGATCAACTTCAAGGCGTGGATCCCGTTCGTGCTCTTGTGGATCACGTTCGTCTACACGGTCAACGCGTTCCTCATCTGGGGCGGCGGCTATTTCGCGGCCCATGGCGCCGTGGACTACTCCGGTGGCTACGTAATCCACCTCGCGGCTGGCATCTCAGGCTTCGTGGCGGCAGCGGTCATCGGGCCGCGTCTGCAACGCGACCGTGAGGTCGACGCTCCCAACAACCTGCTGATGGTCGCGGCCGGCGCGGGCCTTTTGTGGCTCGGTTGGAACGGGTTCAACGGCGGAGACTCCTACTACGCGGGCGCCAACGCCTCGGCGGCGGTGCTCAACACCAACCTCTGCACGGCGGTGGCGATGCTCGTGTGGATCGCCTGGGACTACATCTTCCGCGACAAGCCGTCTCTGATCGGCTCGGTCAACGGGATGATCACGGGCCTGGTGGGTATCACGCCGGCTGCAGGTTTCGTCAACGGCTACGGCGCGATCATCATCGGCGTGGTGGCCTCGACGATTGTCTGGATGGCGATCAGATTCCTCAGTCGAGCGCCGGTCTTCCGACACGTCGACGATACCCTGGGGGTGATCTACACGCACGGAATCGCCGGTCTCACAGGGGGTCTGCTGGTAGGGGTGCTCGCCAACTCGAAGATGATCGAGTACATCGGCAACGGGTCGACTCCAAGCATCTTCGCGGTCGGCGGGACCCACCTGCTTCGCTGGCAGGCCGAGGCCGCGGGATTCGTGATCCTGTTCAGTGGAGTGATGACGTTCATCCTGCTGAAGATCATCGGGATCTTCGTCCCGCTGCGCCTCTCCGACGAGGAGCTCGAGATCGGTGATCACGCGATCCACGGCAACGAGGTCTACCCCTCGGATGTGCCCACGCTCGGCGGCCCGCACGCGCCTGCGTGGCACCCCGATGCGCCACCCGCGGGCGCGTAGGGCAGGGATGCCCTCCGACTCGGGCGTGTCCGTCCCCCTTGGACGCGCCCGAGTCGGCAACGACGGCAGCGGCCCCGCCTCGGCGGGGCCGCTGCCGTCGCGGGACGTAGTCAGCTCCGGTGGGTGAGGCCCACTGGACAGGTGACTCCCGTACCACCCAGTCCGCAGTAGCCGCCCGGGTTCTTCGCCAGGTACTGCTGGTGGGAGTCCTCGGCGTAGTAGAACGGACCGATCTGGGCAATCTCGGTCGTGATCTCGCCGTGGCCGGCCTGCCTCAGCATCTCCTGGTAGGCGTCTCTCGACGCCTCCGCCGCGGTCCGCTGAGTCTCGTCGCGCCAGAGTATCGCCGAGCGGTACTGGGTGCCGACGTCATTGCCCTGGCGCATCCCCTGGGTGGGGTCGTGCCCCTCCCAGAACAGCTTCAGCATCTCTTCGAAACTCGTGGCCGCGGTGTCGAACGCGACGAGCACCACCTCGGCGTGGCCAGTCCGCCCGGAGCAGACCTCCTCGTAGGTCGGGTTCGGGGTGAGCCCGCCCGCATAGCCGACGGCTGTCGTATACACGCCGGGCGCCTGCCAGAAGATCCGCTCCGCGCCCCAGAAGCAGCCCATGCCGAAGATCGCCTGCTCGACACCTTGCGGGAATGGCGGTTGCAACGGCGTTCGGAGGACCTCGTGGCGTGCGGGCACGCCCATTTCCTTCTCCCTCCCGGGCAGCGCGGAGGCTGCGTCGACCATCATCGCCCTGTCTCGGCCGAAGAAGCGCATTCACTCCAGGCTAGCGCGAGTAGACCGCCAAGAAGTCCCGGTCGTCGGGTTCCAGATAGCGGCTGGCGGAACGGTTCATGTCGGGCAGCAGGTTTCTGGGGTCTTCCGCCCCGGGGGCTCCGTAGGTGATGAAGCTCACCCAGTAGGAGTTGATGTCGAGCTCCATCGCGCGAACGGCGCCGGCGCGGATGAGGGCGTCCGCCAGGCTCTGCACGGTCTGGTTGTCGCCAGCTGCGTAGATCAGGTTGCCGCGCCTGTCGACGCCGATGCCCGAGCGCCATACGAGGACCGCGTTGCCGATCGTTGCGCCCCATTCGCCGTTGGCGAGATTTGAGTTGGGTCGTCCTTCGTTGACGAGCAGCGGCAGGTTCTGGCGGGCGAACGCCACCGAGCTCGGGGCGATCGACCCGTAGCTCCAGTCAAGGACGTCCACCTGACCGTCGGTATATCCCACGAGCGTCGCCTGGCCGTCGTGCATGGTCGCGTAGGTGTGACCATTGAGGACGACTCCGCCGTGGGAGTCGCTTAGTTTGAAGCCGCTGTTGAAGCTCGCCAGCAGCTTGCCCCGGTTTGCTTGGGGGAGCTCCATCGTGCCGCGCGGGACCGACACCGATGGCTCCTGGCGGCCTGGGTTCAGGGTCAGGGTCGTGCGTTTGGTGTTGATCCAGGCCAGTCCAGCGACCACCCGTGGGTATTCTGGCTGGTTACGCAGCGTCGTGAGAAGCACCGGCGGGTTGGCTTCGAGCCCCGGGCGGGTCGCTCGCCAGACGCCCTCGCCGGGCAGTGCCGGGTGAATGAGCGCAGCCACTCTTGGAGGCCGGTAGGCGGCGAGGGTCTGCGCTGAGCCGATGGCCCCGCCGGCGCCGACCCGGGGGAGCGCGCGCAGGGTGGGTCCGCCCTTGCCGGGCGCTGTCAGTGCGTAGTAGGTCGACTCGACCTGCGCCACCAGTCCAGCGGCGCCGTGTTCGCGCAGCCACTCCACCGTACGAATGCCGAGGCTCGAGTTCGACGGTTCGGACATCGTGGTGAGATAGGAAAAGGCGGCGGGGATCAGCGCCACGAACGCGGCAACTAGCGCGATCCGACGCACCCGGTTCGGACCCTTTCCGCCGCGACGGCTTGGCGAACGGCGCCGGCGCGCGGTGGGCGGGTGTGTGGCGGCGCCAAGCTCCATGGCTAAACTGTAGGAACACCGCACCTCTTCCGCGCTGGAACTGCCCGCTGGTAAGAGTATTCTCACCTGCAAAAGGGGACAATTACGCGGAAGATGGACCCTCGTGTGGAATCCTTCTCAGGTCGCCTCATGCAGAAGGCTTTCCCCCTCGCTACGGCTCTTAATCGGAGGTTTAACATTAACTCATTTGAGGCAGTAGCGGGCAGCGAGGAGGTCCGACTCCGGCTCAACGATGACGCGGTGAGCCCTCGCGCGCAGGCACCCGCCACGCGACGGCTTTCGGCGAGGGTGCTGCTGCGCGCCTGCCGCCCCCGGCAGTGGAGTAAGAACCTACTCGTGCTGGCGGCACCGTGCGCGGCTGGCGTGATGGACCGCCCTGGGGTGGCCGCCGAGGTCGTGGGTGCCTTCATCGTTCTCTGCCTGGTCTCGAGCGCGACCTATCTGGTCAACGACGTTCGTGATCGCGACCAGGACCGTCTGCACCCGATCAAGCGCGAACGGCCGGTGGCCTCCGGGGAGCTCTCGTCGCGCGCCGCCCTCGGCGTCGCCGCGGCGCTCGCCCTACTCGGAATCACGGGGGGCACGGCGATCACCCCGGGCCTCGGCGTCGTCGCGGTCGGCTACCTCCTACTCACGGCGAGCTACTCGCTGTGGTGGCGCCGCGTGGTCGTCCTCGACATCCTCGCGATCGCGGCCGGCTTCGTGCTGCGCGCGCTCGCAGGAGGTGTCGCGACCGATATCTACCTCTCGCGCTGGTTTGTCCTGGTGGCCGCCTTCTGCGCGATCTTCCTTGTCGCCGCCAAGCGACTGGCGGAGCTGCGCGAGCACACCGGCTCGGGCCCGGCGCGCGCGACCCTGAGCCGCTACTCGCTGGGCAGCCTGCGTCTGACGCTCGCAGCGGCCGCGTCGATCGCCGGCATCGCGTACATCTCGTGGGCGTTCACGCGGCCGTCACACGTCGTTTGGTATGCGCTTTCGATCGTCCCGTTCCTGATGTGGCTCGCCCGCTACGCGGTGCTGATCGGGGCCGGCGCGGGCCAGGCGCCCGAGGAGCTGATCCTGCGCGATCGCGCGCTGCTTGCGCTGAGCGTCGTGTGGGGCCTGCTCTTCCTCGGCGGCGTATATGTCGGTCACTGAGTGCAGGGCGCGCACGACGGTCGCAGACGTCGAGCGATCTCTCAGCGGATGGGGGAGGACCGCCACCAGCCGCTGCCGCGTCTACCGACCGCGCGACGTCGAGGACGTTCTCGGGGTGCTCTCTGAGGGGGCACGGGGAGGGACCGGCGTGATCGCCCGCGGCGCAGGCTGCAGCTACGGCGATGCGGCCCAGAACGAGGGTGGCGCGGTGCTGGACATGTCCACGTATGACGGGATCCTCGCAATCGATCCCGAGCGGCGACTGGTGACAGCGCAGGCCGGAGCGAGGATCGCCGATCTGATGGTCGGGCTGGCCGAGCACGAGCTCACGCTGCCGGTTGTGCCCGGCACGCGGCACGTGACGCTCGCGGGCGCGATCGCGAGCGATATCCACGGCAAGAACCATCACCGCGACGGGGCGTTCGCTCGCCATGTCACCTCGATTTCGCTGTGCACTCCCGCATCGGGCCTGATGGTAGTCTCGCCGGAGGCCGACGCGGACCTCTTCTACGCGACGCTCGGCGGCATGGGCCTGACCGGCGTGATCGTCGAGGCGACCCTGCGCGCAGAGGAACTGCCCTCGCCGTGGGTGGCCGCGGATGTCGATCGCACCAATGGCCTGCAGCAGACGCTTGAGCTGTTAAGTGGTCCCGAGCGCCACCGCTACTCGGTCGCCTGGCTGGACATGCTCGCCGAGGGGTCGAAGATGGGGCGGGGCGTGATCAGCCGTGCAGACCCGCTGCCCGCACGGGATGCTCCCTCCAGGCCACGGCCATGGCCCCGTGGCAAGACCTATCCGGCGACGCTCTCCCAAGGCGCGGCATTCGATGTCCCGCGGGCCTTCCCGCCCACGCTGCTGCGCCCGGCGAGCGTACGCGCGTTCAACGCTCTGAACTGGCGCAAGAGCCCGCGCCGCGAGCGCGGACGCCCACTGGCTCTCGCCCCCTACTTCTTTCCGTTGGACGTCCTTGGCCAGTGGAACCGGCTCTACGGCCCGGGGGGGCTGATCCAGTACCAGTTCGTGATTCCCTCCGGACAGGAGGCCGTGCTGCAGCGCAGCTTCGAGCTGATGCGAATGCGCAGGCTGCCGGTGTACCTCGCGGTGTTTAAGCGCTTCGGGGCGGCGTTCGGCGGACCGCTCTCTTTCCCACTGCAGGGATGGACGCTTGCGATCGACCTGCCCGGTGCGGCCCCGGGTCTGCGCTCGGCGCTAGACGAGCTCGACGAGCTGGTCGCCAGCTGTGGCGGGCGGGTCTACCTGACCAAGGACGCTCGCCTGAGCCGCGCGGCGCTGCTGAGTATGTATCCCCGCCTGCACGAGTTCGACACGCTGCGCTGCAGGGTGGACCCCGATGGGGTGCTCCGCTCGGATCTGGCGCGACGCCTGGGACTGTGCGGGGATCTGCGATGACCGCAGGGCACGTCTTCTCGACGGGACGGCGCGTGATGGTGCTCGGAGGCACCTCGGAGATCGCCCTTGAGATCGTGCGTGAGCTGCAGGCGCAGGCCCCGCGCGAGGTCGCCCTGCTCGGGCGCGACCGCGAGGGCTTGGCGCGGGCCGCCGCGGAGCTAGGCGAGGCGGGGTGCCAGCGGGCGATCACCTTCGAGCTCGATGCGCTGGCGAGCGATCGGCACGCGGAGATCCTCGAGCGGGCGTTCGCCGAGCTGGGCGGCGCCGACATCGTCGTGCTCGCGGTCGGCCTGCTCGGGGAGCGCGGTGGGCTGCCGTCCGATATCGACGCGGCCGTCGAGGTCCTGCAGGTGAACCTGGTGGGCGCCGGCTCGCTGCTGATGCGCTGCGCAAGAAAGCTTCGCGATCAGGGAGGGGGTGCGATCGTGGTGCTCTCCTCCGTCGCGGCCGAGCGACCGAGGCGGGCGAACGCCGTCTACGGAGCATCCAAGGCCGGCCTGGACGCGCTCGCGCGGGGGCTAGGCGACGACCTCCAAGGCGAGGGTGTGCGCGTGCTGGTCGTGCGTCCCGGCTTCGTCCACACGCGCATGACCCGGGATCTGCCTGCGGCGCCGCTGGCGACCACTCCGGAGGTCGTTGCCCGGGCGGTACGCGAGGGACTGGACAGCGGCTCGCAGACAATCTGGGTGCCTGGCCCTCTACGCTGGCTTATGCTGATCATGCGACACCTACCCCGTCCTCTGTTCCGGCGTATGAAGCAATGAGCGCGGAACGCTCTCCTAGCAACCGATCACGCGCGGCGAGCGATGTGGCTTACCGCACCTCAGACATGACGCAGCTGCGCGCTCGCCGCCGCGATGCGCGACGGCGCCGCCGGCTGGCGAGGGTTGACCTGGGCCTGGGCGTGCTCGTGGCGCTCGTCGTGCTGCTGGTGAGCGCCGGTCTTGCGATCGCCGGCCTGATCTCGCTAGTGATGCTGGCCCTGTGCGCCCTCTCGATTGTGCTCGAACGACGCCGGCGCGCACGGGCAGAGGCGGGGCGGCCGGCGAAAGTCACGCGGCGATCGGCGATCGTCGCCGCAGGGAGGGCCCGGCGAGCGCACGACAGGGCCGCACAGGACCAGCCGCGATCAACGCGCTAGGCCCTCCGTCTAGCGGAGCTCGAGCACGAACACGGCGATGTCGCGCGATGTGCGCTCGTCGTAGTCGTCGAAGCCCGCGTACTGCTCGTTCATCTTGCGCCACAGCTCGGCGCGCTCCTCGCCCTCGGCGACCCTCGCGCGCACCTGCCGGTGCTCGCCGCGGATCTGGATCTCCGCGGCCGGGTTCGCCTTGAGGTTGAGCGACCATGCAGGCGCGCGCTCGTTGCCCGCGTTAGAGCCGATCACGACGACACGCTCGCCGTCGGCGAGGTAGACCACGGGCGCTGTGCGCTGCTGTCCCGAGCGGCGCCCGGTCGAGGTGAGGAGTAGCACCGGCGCGCGGCCGATCTTCCCGAACAGCCGCCCGCGGCTGGCGCGGTAGAGCGGGACGTTGAGCTTACCCAGGGCCCGCAGTCCGCCAGCGGGCATCGACATCGACAGGCGCGCATAGGCACGGTCGCTGAGCATGGGCAGGAGTATGCCACTCGCGGGACGAGTGCCCCAGCCTAGGAAGGCTATGCGGCGGCGTTAAGCCGAGCAGAGCCGAACAGACGCAAGCGATGCGCCCATCCGGCGTGAGGGCCAACTCAAAGGCGCGCCTCGATCGCGATTCCGCAGGGCGCCTGTGACGGACCTAGCAGGTCGCTCCCCCGCCGTAAAGCAAGTTCAAGCCCCCGCCTGCGACGGGGTAGGAAAGTCACTGGTGAACTTGCTTGAC
>Ga0116216_10002942_pt1 | contig 11170 bp, 11 predicted proteins | sample Sb_taG_11_FD_89696 | JGI IMG/M metagenome (GOLD analysis project Ga0116216, IMG submission 89696) | Peat soil microbial communities from Weissenstadt, Germany - Sb_50d_3_AS metaG | ecosystem: Environmental > Terrestrial > Soil > Wetlands > Peat | place: Germany: Weissenstadt | collected 2010-09-21
CCCCCCGGAGGAGCCTGGGCTCGTTCGGGCGGTTCCGGACGAATTGTTCTGCGCGTGAGGTCCGGGCCGCCCCTCAGCCGGCGGGGAGTCGCTCGCCGCACGCGCGACAGAACGCCGAGCCGCCGCGCTCTTCCTCGAGGCCGCAGCGGGGGCACCGAATCCGGGAGGTCGTTGTCCCTTGGTCCGGAGAGATCTCGGAGACGAGCTCCTGCGCCGAAACTTCCGGGGAGGCGTCCGGACCATCGTCGTCCACATCGACGAAGGCACCGAGCAAGCCGGGCATCGGGATGCTCTCGTCGTGCCGGTCGAGCTGCCCTCGCAGGATTCGAAACTGGACAAAGAAGGCGACGACCCCCACGAGCACGAGAATCAGGCCGATCGCCACGGCTCCGCTGTAGTCCGGGGAGGGGGAGGCCGACTCCGAGAGAGCGGTCAGCCCAACGACCGAGACCACCATGACCCCGTAGACGGCGATCAGGAGGAGTTGGTAGGACCGGTATTCCAAGGGCCACCCGCCGGCGGGTTCTGGACAGCGTTCGCCCATACGAACCTTTCCCGCGCGGCTCCGACCGTTCCGGTACCTCCGCCAAGGGCCTCTCCGGATCGAAGAACGTGCGTCGGCCGGCTCCGCGCGGGGAATACCCGCCTCGCGGTGTCTTCGAGCGACGCTCCGCCAACCGCTCGGGGGTGCCGGAGCCCGCTCGGGTGGCTCGATGCGAGCGATCAGTCACCGCCGGCGTCGGCGGGAGACGTGTCGTTCAACCCGGTCGGGGGAGGCACGTACGGGGAATCCAGTCGCCAAGGATCGGAGAGCGACGACTGGAGCACCATCGGGTACGTGGCCCCGGCCGTGTCGTTCGTGAAGATGATCGGCGGCCGCGGGGACTGGCTGAAATTGAACATGTCGAGCGGCATCGTCGCGTTGAAATCCCGGGCCGCGCCGAGGCAGGAGAGTCCAGTTCGCCGTTCCATGAACCGGAGGATGGAGCCGAAGTCCATCGGGTGATGGGACACGTACCCCGGCCGGACGTACGGTCCGATGGCGAGGAGCGGCACCCGCATGCCATCGCCGAACGAGCCGACGGTCGGGGGGTTGACGTGGTCGTACCACCCCCCGTAGTCGTCCCAAGTGACGAACAGGACCGTCGAGTTCCACTCCGGCGACGACTCGACGGCGTTGACGACGGAGGTCACCCAGTCCTGCCCGTCGACGAGGTTGGAGAACTGCGCATGGTCGGAGTACTTGTCCGTCGGGATCACCCATGAGAGCGACGGGAGCGACCCCGCCGAGGCGTCCGAGAAGAAGTTCGATTGCGGGACGAAGTGGTTCGACACGTTCGTCGCGTAGCTCTGGGACCGGGCCGCGAGGGGCGCCCAGTAGGAGTACGCCGAGAGCCCGGCGATGGTCGAGTTCTGGGAGAGGGTCGAGATCGCGGTGTTGTACGGGGCGAGCGCCCCGTCGAAGTACTTCCAGGAGACCGTGCTGTTGACGAGCTCGCCCTCGATCGTGGGCGTCGCGTTCGATTCGTTCAGGTACCGATGGGCGAGCGTGTACGAACTGAGGTAGCCGCTCGGCTCCCGGAACCCGGTGGTGGGCGGAGTGTCCGCCACGAGGTACCAATGGTTCGGTAGGCTGTACCCCTGCGCGGAGCTGAAGAACCGGTCCGAAAGGGCGTACTGCTCCGCCAAGTCCCAGTAGACCGGGATCGTCGAGCCGTTGTAGTGCCCGAACGTCTCGTTTCGCTTCCCCTCGGCCGCCCAGAATCCGTCCATATGGCCGTGGTCCCAGGCCGCCCGGCTCGCCTCGTAGTTGTGCCGCATGTCCGTCGTCAACGTCGAGGTGAGGTTGTACGGCCGGACGCAGCCGGCCGACGTGTTGCGCGGGTCGATCGGGACGCACGTTCCGGCCGGAATCCCGTCGGCGGCGACCGGGCAGTAGGTTCCTTTCACTTGGCAGTAGAGCCCGAACAGATTGTCGTAGGCGCGGTTCTCCTGGACGAGGAAGACGACGTGCTTGATCGGGTCCGGCGCAAGGCCCGCCGCGACTCCCGCCATCGAGCTCGGCCCAGCATGGGGCGCGAAGTAGGCGGGGGAGGCCGAGAGAAGGGCGACGCAGAACGCAATCCCCAGCGCGGAAGAGACGTTCATCCGGCCGGCCCGGGCGCGCGAGTCCCCCGGGGGCTATCAGGCTGGCTCGGCTCGGGATTCGCTGGCGATCCGGCGGGGGGCCGGCGGAACCTGCCCCGTCCGGCCCGTAGGCGGGTCGGGGCGGCTCAGACGATCTGTCCGCCCTTCACCACCGGCTTGCCGTCGATCGCGAGGTCCGCGCCCGTCAGGACCATCCACGCCCCGAACGGCGAGTTGTTCTTCCCGCCCCGGAACGAGTTGCCTCCGAGGCTGAAGTAGAGCGCGCCGAGCTCCTGGTCTTCCATCTGGGGCAGGTGGGAGATCTCCGAGTTCAGCCCGACCGTGAACGCGCTCAGCCGGTCCCGCCCGGCCTTCGGAGCCTTGCCGTACGCCTCCAGGATCGCATCGCCCCCGGACCTGTACGTTTGGCTCGTGAGATGGCCGTCGACGAATTCCCATCGGTGCCCGTCGACCGGTCCACTGTCGGGGTACGTGGTGTGGTTGCCGACGAGCACCCCGGACGCGGAGGTGTGGTCGATGGCGCTCCCGACGACCCCGCCGGGGAGGTTGGCCACATTGTTCCCGCTCTTGATGTCGGCCTCGTCGACGATGGCGTCGTCGAGTCCGATTGGGTACCGCCCCAGCCGGAACGAGAGCTCCGTCCCGTTCGAATGGCTCACCGTCGCCACCCGCCCCTTCCGGATCCGCCCCGCGACCCGTTCGCCGAGCCGGTGCAGCTGTTCGGGGGGAACCAGGCTGGCGCGAACGAGCTCCTCCCGCCAAGCGTCGAGGTCGAGGTGCCACCGGTCGGCCGCCATCTGACTCGTCCGGCCGAGGTACATTCGCGCGCCCCGGACCTTCGCCTTCGCCGACCGCTTGTACCAGTCGGGATTGTACGCCGCCACTCCGGCGAGGCTCTTCGGGGGGAACTTGTCCCGCCGCGGCCACTCCGACGGTCCGAAGAAGAACACGTACGCCGCGGTCTTGTCGAGGGCCGCCCACTCGTGGCTTCCGACCTGTCCGGTCTGCCGCGCACGGCCGCTACTGAGCGCCTCCCAGAACGATGGCTCGTCCTCGTAGAGCAGCATCGGGTTGGCCCCGAGCTTCCGGGCCTCGTTGACGAACGGCTTCGCCCACGGGAGCGCCTCGGACCACGTCTCGATGATCACATTCTCGCCCTTTCGGACGCGCAACGTCTTCGCGAGAACCGTTCGGGCCATTTGGCCGGCCATCTGTTCGGACTGGGCGGGCATGCGGGGCCCAGCCGGGCGGTCCTACTTGAGGCCGGCGAAGCCGTCCCGGGCTCGTTCGGGTGGCGAACGCCTTCGGGCGGGGAAAGCCCGGACGAAGCTAGTTAAGCGTCGGCGGGTAGGGAACCGTCGGCGCTCCGCGGCGGAGCCCGCCCTACGAGGTCCGAACGATGGCAAGCGAAGCACGAATGGCGACCCTGATTCCGATTCGAAAGATGGACCGCGCCATCAAGTTCTACACGAAGGTACTCGGCGGCAAGCTCGGCAACCGCGGCCGCGGAGAGATGCGGAATTTCTGGGCGGAGATGACCGTCGGCGGGACGTACGTCTGGTTCGTCGCGCCCGGGGAGCGCGAGAAGCGGAAGCTCGCCTACCAGACTCTCCTCGTCAAGGACATCCGGAAGTACGTGGCGAAACTCAAGAAGCGCGGCGCCAAGTTCGAGAAGGCGCAACGCATGAGCCCGGACGCGAAGCTCGAGGGGCCGATCGCCTTCGACACCTTCGGGGCGTCCGCCTTCTTCAAGGACTCGGAAGGGAACCTTCTGATGGCTTGGCAGAACTTCCCCCCGATGTGATCTCCGTCGAAGGTCCCGGTCCGCGGCTCGCCGGGGACCGTTCCGCCGGCTAGCCAAGGGGCGCCGTCCCCGCGGTCGCCGGCGGGCGCGGACCCGGTGCTGGGTGGCTCGGCACTCCCCGTCGGAGGCACGATCCTCTCAGTTCCTCAGTGCGGACGCCGACCGAATTCGGCGAGAAGGGCGCCCGCCGGCGGAAGCTCGCTCGGGGGCCGATAGTCGGAAGGAGCCCGACCGTCGAGGCGGACCACCCGCTCGGCGACCCGGGCGCAGTATCCACACTCGCGGCACGAGACCCGCTCGCAGTCGGTCGCGGCGATCCGGCGGAGGAAGTTCGGCGGGAACGCCTGGTTGTCGATCACGACGTTGTTCAGTCCCGCGAAGGCGTCGCGGAACGGGCCCACGACCTCGGGCGCCACCCCTCGCTGAGCGAGGACCTCGAGAGCGTTCTGCGGCCCCTTCGCCTGAACGAAGCTGAGGATGTCGAGGAGGTTGCCGTTGTACGACCTCGACGCGTAGGCGCGGGTCGCGCGGGCGAGCCAGTCGGTCGAGCGATTCCGCCCCGAGATCTTGAACCGGTGCACGCCGGCCTCCTCGTAGACCGCGAGGTCCTCCGGTCGGACCCAGATCGACGAGATCAGCTTCGACGGGTCTCGAACCACCTCGAGGCCGCACTCCAGGATCGGGTACTCGAACCACAGGCGGTCGCCCCCGGGCTGGGAGGAAAGGGAGCTCGTGTTGAGGTGGTGCGCGCGGTACGGGCACTCCCGGAGGCACGTCTGGTTCACCAACACCTCGACCTTCGCCCCCGCGCGCACGAGCCCGCGGATCAGCGGGAAGTTCCGGTTCCCCTCCTCGAGAATGACGGTGTCCGCACCGAGGCGCAGGAAGTACTCCGCCTGGGTCACCGAACGGATGCGCGCGAACGACGAGACCGAGATCGGCACGTCCGGGAACGTCCGGTGCACCGTCTCCACGAGCGCCGGCAACGCCACGACGAACCCGTCCACGCCGAGGTCGAGGAGGGTTGCGAGCTCCCGGCGGAACTCCTCGAGGTACCCCGGACGGTACTCGCGGAGCCCGAGGTCGGTGCTGTTGACGGTCGCAAAGAACTCGCGTCCCGACCGGTGGATCGCGGCCACGTGCCGCCGGAACGCTTCCGCGTCCACCGAGGGCAGGATGTACGGGGGCCGGCCGGCGCCGGTCAGCGAGGTCGGGAACCCTCCGAAGAACGTCCGAACGGGAAAGTCCCGGACCCGGTCGACCAGCGAATCCTCGAAGTTCGTGCCGAGAACGATCTCCACGAGGGCCGAGACCCGCGCCTGAGAGGTAAGCCCCGTCCCGTACCGGTCGGGGGCCACAGCCTTTTGGCGCTCGAAGCTCTCCCCCCGAATGGCGTTGGACCGGACGACCGCCGCACGGGATGAGGTGGTGTGGGCGATCCGGGAGCAGATCGGGCTCGTCGACCGGCAGATCCTGGAGCTCGTCGCGGTCCGATTCGAGCGCGTGCGCGAGCTTTGGCGCCACAAGGCGGAGGTCGGGCTTCCCCTCGTCGACCCCGAACGCGAGGCGTTCCTCCGGCGCCGGCGGAGCATGGAGGGAATCGACCGAGGTCTCGATCCCGCCTTCGTGGCGCGCTGGTTCGAGGATCTGGTCGCCGAGGGAAAGCGGGCCGCCGCTCGACCCGTCGTCCGCCCCCGCGCGGCCGCGCCCCCGCTCGCGCCACCCCCCGTCGGCCCGTAACTGACCGCCGGGCCCGCTTGGGGCCGCCCAGGGCGGGGGCACCGGTCGGCGCACGCCCCGTTCGACCGAGCGGTCGCGCCGTCGCGGGCCGGGTCTCCGTCCGGCCCTTGGCTGGGCGGCTCGGAAATTCCCTGGTGGAACTCAGCGTCCGGGGTGCGCCGGTCCCCCATTGGATGCAGGACCTCGGTACGAGATGGAACGCCGACGTCCGCCTCCATGTCTGCCGTCGGGCCGACGGGGGGGCGAACCAGTTGCTGCAGCTGATCGAGGTCAACGCCGACCCGGCGGTCCTGCCGGAGATCACCGAGTTCTTTCAGCAGCATCCGGTGCCGCAGGACGTTTCGCTGACGCAACTCGCGCCGAACCGGCTCCTCGTCCGGCTCGTCGGCCCGCTCCCGCCGCTCTGCCACACCGTATTCGAGATGGGGGCCATCTGCATGAGCTGCCCGTTCCTCCCGGCGCGGGACGCCGGCGGTGCGGCCGGTGAGGAGGGGACGTGGAAGGTCCTCGTGCACCGGATCCGGGACGCCCACCCGCTCCTCGACTCGTTCGCCGCGCCCGGCACCGCCCCGGCGACCCTCGTCCGAATCGGCGCGCTCCGGGGACCGCACAACCTGACGGCCCGCCAGGAGCAGGCCGTCAGCACCGCCTTCCTCCTCGGGTACTTCGACTTCCCTCGGCGGGTGCAGCTGAAGGACGTCGCGAACGCCCTCGGGGTCGGCCGGGCCACGGCGATGGAGAACCTCCGGCGGGGGATGCGGAAGCTCGTCTCCCGGCACCGGACGCGGATCGGCGTCGTTCGGGCGACCTCGTCGTAGGTCGCCCCGGGCGACCGGCCGGTCGCCGGGCTCACGGAACGACGAGGGTCCGGAACCCCGTCCCGCGCCGGAGGTCCTCGGCCGCCTCGTTCACCCGGTCGAGGGGGACCGACCCGGTGATCACGGGTTCCAACCGAACGAGCCCCCGGCGGACCATCTCGACGACCCTCGGGTAGTCGACCGGCCGGCATCCGAGCGACCCGGTGATCTCGTACTCGAAGAACATCAGCCGGTTCAGCGGCAGCGGCATCGTCGAGCTGCTATAGCCGACCACGCAGAGCCGACCCCCCCGACGGAGCGTCGAGAGGGCGAGCTCGACGGTCTCGGGCTTGCCAACGACCTCGATCGCGACATCGACCCCGCCCCCGGTCCTTCGCCGGACCTCCTTCCCGAGGTCCGGGAACTCGGAGGGGTTCAGGACCTCCGAGGCCCCGAGCCGCCGGGCAAGCTCGAGCTTCTCCGCCTTGACGTCCACGGCGAGCACGATCGCCCCGGCCGCGGCGGCGAATTGGACGGCATTGATCCCGACCCCCCCGCATCCGACGACCGCCACCCACTCTCCGGCGCGGACCTTCGCCCGATGGACGACGGCGTGGTACGGGGTCGTCAGGGCGTCGGCGATGACCGCCCCCTTCTGAAGGTCGATCTCGGGCGGCAGGGGCACGAGAGCGCGGGACGGGACGGCCACGTACTCCGCGAATCCGCCATCGAAATGGTTGCCCGGCATCCGAAGGGACGGGCAGATGTTCTCCCGACCCGACCGGCAGACTCCGCACGACCCGCAGGGAAGGATCGCCGGCACCAGCACCCGGTCGCCCACGTGGACCACCGAGTCGCCGTCCCCGACCTCGGCGACGATGCCGGAGATCTCGTGTCCCAGGACGAGCGGGGGAGCCTTGGCGGGGGCGACCCCGTGGTCCAGGTAGTGGAGGTCGGTGTGGCAGAACCCGCACGCGGCGACCCGGACCAGCACCTCGCCGGCGGCCCGGACCGGCCGCGGCACGTCCTCGACCGTCAGGGGGAGGCCGGAGCGGCGGAAGACGGCCGCCCGCATGGTGGACGGCACCTAGCCATCCTTCCAGACCGGCGCGCGCTTTTCGAGGAACGCGTGCAGCCCCTCTTCCGAGTCCTCCGAGGCCATCAGCTCGCGGAGATACGTCCTCTCGGCGAGCGCGAGGGGGGGCCAGGGGTCGATCCCGCTCCGTCGCAGGGTCTGCTTCAGCAATTGGAGGGTCTCCCGACGATGCCCGCAGAACGTCTCGGCGGCGAGGGCGACGGTCGCGACGAGCTCGTCGTCCGGCACGGCGCGATTGACGATCCCCAGGGAGGCCGCGCGCGCCGCCTCGAACGGCGCTCCGAGGAACATCAGCTCCGCGGCGGCCCGGGCCCCGAGGAGCTGCGCATAAGTGGCCGCCCCGAACGGGGCGAATACCCCGAGGCGGATCTCCGGTTGGCCGAACGAGGCCCGGTCCGACGCGATCGCGAGGTCGCAGGCCATCAGGAGCTCCATCCCGCCCCCGAGGCAGCTCCCGTGCACCTGCGCGATCGTCGGCGCCGGCAGCGCCCAGAGGGAGGAGAGCGTCGTCCGGAAGGCGTCGAGCATCTCCGGAAGATGGGACTTCAGGTGGTCCTCGACCGCGAGTCCCGCGCTCCAGCATTTGCCGGCCCCCCGGAGGACGACGACGTGCGCGCCGGTGACCTCGTCCTGGTGGAGCGCGCGCGTCAGCTCCTTCAGCATGGGGATATCGAAGATGTTGAGCGGTGCTCGTTCCCACGTGAGGGTCGCCCGGCCGCCGACCCGTTCCACCCGCACCGTGCCCGGGGCCTTCGCGGACAATCCCCTCCTCACTCGAACAGGATCGACTCGACGAACGTCTCCAGCTGCAGTCGCGACTGCTCGAAGCTCGTGGACTTCTCCTCGAACTCCATATGGAGGTACGGCAGATGGCGCCCGTCGAGCGCCCTCCGGTAGAGGACGACGTCCTCGAGGGCCGGCTCGCAGAACTTGGCCGTCAGGAAGATGACCCCGTCCGCCCGGCACCGGTCTACCCGGGCTAGAATCGCCTCGGCCTTCGTGGTCGGGGTGCTGCGGACCCCGATGTCGATGGGGGCGCGCGCGTACGCCGCCGCCAGGCTTTCCAACGGGTCGGCCGACGCGTCCACGCGCCGGTACCAACTGTGCAGCATCTGTAGCTCGTCGCCGACCACGTAGCACCCGACGTCCTCGACGAGCTGGAGGAGCTCGAGCGTCGGCTGCTCGCAGAACGGACCGACGAGGATCACTCGGACGGCGTCCTTCCGCTTCGGTTGGCGGGCCCGCAACTCCGCGAGGGCGCCCCGCAGGAGCGGGATGTGCACCTCTCGGGGTAGGAGGGCCCCGAGCCGGAGCAACAGGTAGTGCTCCGTGAGGGAGAACGACCAGGGGGCCTCGCGGCGGAGCTCCGTGAGCTCGGCGACCAGGGCGCGCTGCTCGTTGAACACGTCGAGGGAGTGGCGGAGGTCGTCGGCGGAGAACTCGCGGCCCGCGACGCGTTCGAGCTTCCGGAGGAGGCTGCGGTACTCGGCGACGAGGAACGGGACGGTCGCGGGGGACGTGAAGCTCTGCGGGAGATGGAGCATGTGCGTGCTCCGGTCGGGCAGCACGCGCGCGAAGATCCCCTCGAGGTTCCGGCTGACGTCGCAGATGTAGGGGAATACGAAGGCGTCGAACGGGTCGAGGAGTCCGGTCAGCGCCATCTCGAGCGTCGACTTGCTGATCGAGCAGAGGAAGGAGCCGAGCGCCGCGTCGGCGCGGGTGATCTGGAGGTTCTCTCCGCCGCCGTGCATCGTCGCCGGGAGCATTCCGAGGGAGTGGACGAGCTCCTGCGGGGTGTACACCGGGAAGCACCCGACCGCCTTCCGACCGGAGGCTCGCCACGCCCGGACGGTGGGGAACGACGGGTCGTTCAGCACCTCGTGAGCGAGCCGGACCGCGGCTTCGACCGAGATCCCGGAGAACTCCCGAAACTCCGGCGACAGCTCGATCCGGGGGACCGGTTCGCCGTCCTCGAGGTCGGCGGCGACGGGCCGAAGCTGGACTAGGTCGGGCACGCCAATGCTCCCGGGGAGGGCGCCCCCAGTTTCAGCCTCCGGGAGTATCCGAGAAGGGCCGCCCCGAGCGCCGCGGCGAAGTGGGCGTCCGGCGCGACGTTGAGCTCGGTCCCGACGGTGTCGCGCAGCGCCTTCACCATCCCGGGGTTCCCGACGAGGCCCCCGACCAGCGTGACCTCGGGCTCGACCCCGACGATCCGCATCAGCGTGTACGCGCGTTGGGAGAGCGACAGGAACACCCCCATCAGGATGTCCGGGAGCGGGACCCCCTCGGCGATGTTGTTGATGATCTCCGTCTCCGCGAGGACCGCGCAGACGCTCGAGATGAGCTTCGGGTGGGCGGACGATAGGGACATGGGCCCCATCTGGTCGAGCGGGACCTGGAGGTACTTCGAGCTCCGCTCGACGAACCGCCCGGCGCCGGCCGCGCATTTCTCGTTCATCTTGAACTTGAGCACCTTGCCGGACGGACCGATCGCCATCGTTCGGGACGACTGCGTCCCGATGTCCACGACGTGGCGGGTGCCCGGGAACAGGTAGATGGCGCCGCGCGCCGAGGAGGTGAAGTCGCTGACCTGCAGGTTGCGCTCGGGGAGCACGTACCGGCCGAACCCGGTCGTGCAGAGGTACTCGACGTCGCCGGGCGAGATGTTCGCCTCCTCGCCCAGCCGGTCGAGGACCTGGTGCGCCGTCTGGACCAGGTTGCCCCGCGTCGGGAGGATCGACCGCGCCAGGACCTGCCGTCCGTCCTCCATCAGCACGCCTTTCACCGCGCCGGCGCCGAGGTCGAGGCCGCCGGTGATCACGAGGCGCCTCCCGCCTGGCGTTCCTGGCCATGGAGGGCCGCCCCGAGCGCGCCCATGTACTGGGAGAGCGGGCTGACGTTGACGCTCGCTCCGAGCCGCCGGTTGAGGGCCCGCACCATGCCGCCGTTCTGCGAGACCCCGCCGGTGAACGTGACCTCCGGCTCGATGCCGACCCGCTGCATCAGCGAGAGCGTCCGGTTGGCGATGCTGGCGTGCAGCCCGGCGAGGATGTCCTTCGGGTCCTTCCCCCGGGAGACGTAGGAGGCGACCTCCGATTCGGCGAACACCGTGCACGTGCTCGTGACGCGCATCGGCCGCTTCGCCTGCAGCGAGAGCGCCCCGATCTCCCCGATGTCGAAGCCGAGCGCGTTCGCGCAGACCTCGAGGAACCGACCGGTCCCGGCCGCGCACTTGTCGTTCATGGAGAAGTCGACGACCTCCCCCTTCTCGTTGACCCGGATCGCCTTCGTGTCCTGGCCCCCGATGTCGACGACGACCCGGGTCCCCGGGAAGAGGAAGTGGGCGCCGCGGGCGTGGCAGGAGATCTCTGTGACCACGAGCTGGCCGAAGTACACCTTGTACCGGCCGTAGCCGGTCCCGGTGATGAACGACACATGCGACCGGGCGATCCCCGAGTCGGCGAGCGCGGCCTCGAGGGCCCGCTCCGCATCCTTGACGATATCGACGCCGACCGGGCTGAGCGACTTCCCGAGGACCCGGTCGCCCTCCAGGACCACGCACTTCGCGGTGGTCGACCCGATGTC
>Ga0116216_10002944_pt1 | contig 11163 bp, 8 predicted proteins | sample Sb_taG_11_FD_89696 | JGI IMG/M metagenome (GOLD analysis project Ga0116216, IMG submission 89696) | Peat soil microbial communities from Weissenstadt, Germany - Sb_50d_3_AS metaG | ecosystem: Environmental > Terrestrial > Soil > Wetlands > Peat | place: Germany: Weissenstadt | collected 2010-09-21
CGATCCGGTTGCGAAGAGAGTCGAAGGTCGAAGAGGAGATCCCCGACCCGGCCTGCAGTTGCGCGGCCGCCGTTGCCGAGAGCGCCGCCCCGATCACCCGGTAGCCGCAGGACGTCCAGGCGACCCTGGCCGCCTCGAGCGCGAACGTCTTGCCAGATCCCGGGACGCCGACGGCCACCTCGACAAGGTCCCCAGACGTGCATGCGCGCCGGACCATCTCTCTCTGCTCGTCGGAGAGGTGGGGGCGAGACGCGATCACCTCGCTGAGCACCTCGTCGCGCACGACCCCGGTCCCTGCCCTCCGGTAGCCGAGCGCGGTCTCGAGCAATTTCGCTTCTGTGGCGAGCAGCTCCCTCGTTGAGTAACGAGGTTCGCAAACGAGCGTGCCATTCGAGGAAGCCGGTGAGCGCACGAGACGCAGAACAGATCCCTGCGGGCTTCGGTGCTCGGTGGTGAGAGGGCGGCCGTCTGGGTCCGCGACGACCAGGGGGACGACCTCCTCGTTTCTGAGGGTCGAATCCGCGAGCGCCTCGAGGCTCTCTCGGGTCTCTCCCTGCACGAGTGCCTCGGCCCAGGCGACGACGGCGTCGTCACGGGTGAAGGCAGCGGCCTGTCTGGTCAGACCGGCCCGGGACAAAAGGTGTGCATCTGTCCTGTCTTGCTCCGAGCGCTCTGGACGTTGGCGGCGGTCCGTGCCGTCGAGGAGACGGCACACGCGCTCCTCGCTCCAGCTCATCAATTGCGCCTGCGACCGCCAGCGCTCGGTGAGCGCCGCCAGCTCAGCGTCGACCTTCTGTCGCCTCGTCGCTATGCAGGCCACCTCCGCAGCCCTGGCGCTGGACCCGGGCGCGAGTCGCTCTTCGATCTGTGCACGCCGGGTGGAGAAGGCCCGAAGCGTCTCGCGCTCCATCCCCGATATCTCAGCGAGCCCTCGGCGGTCAGGGGGCTGCCAGTTCGCTCCGAGCGCTGCCAGGCGCGACCGGAGCTCCGCCCGGTAGATCGAAGCGGCGGCGCGCTTGTGGAGGTAGAGGGTGCGCGAGTCGATGGCCGTCCAACGCCCGTCTTTGCCGTGGCCGACGTTCAAGACGAGGCCGTGAGTGTGAAGCTGCGGGTCGAGTTCTCGCGACGCGGGGTGGGTGAAGCAGGCGACGGCGAGGCCCGCGGTGACGTGGCCGTCCCGCCCGCCGAGTCCTCGGCGCGCTCGCCCGCCGTGTCGTTCGAGGAAGTGGATCGCCGCCCTCGTGGCGTCATGGTGCGCCCGCGTGACGGCACCACGAAGACGATCGTCGCCGAGCGCGAAGCACACCGACACGCTCTTTGGGGCGCTGAAGGTGAAGTCCCAGCCAGGCGTTCGGTTCTCGGGGACCCGCTCGAGCAACTGAGCTCGGCCGGGCCCGACTCCCTCTGAGAGGGCGAGGAAGTCCTCGGGGCGCACAGCTCCTGCAAGTCCGAGGTCGGCCGCTCCCGCTCCAACCCAGAATCCCTCTGCGCCCCTCTGTGCGTAGGAGAGGTAGTACTCGATGTGTCGCCGACCGATCTTCTGGGCGCTCAGCATCGGTCGCTCCACAAAGGTTCGAGAACCGAGGACTCGCGACGCAGGCCGGGCCTGCATCGGCGTGTCTCTGCGTCTGCGTCGACGAACGCGGCGAATGCCTCTTCGTCTTGTTCAGCTTCCAGCGCTTCGGACTCGCGGTGGTGGTTCGGCCCGCAGCCGAGACGGTTCCAGTCGCCGATGCGCGCGCGTGCCGAGGCGAAGTCTTCGTGCCACTTGAGCGGCATGTCGGGACCTGCGCCCGCGTCTTCGTAGGCGCCGACCCACGCAACCCACAGCGCCGTGAGCTCCTCGACCATCGCACCGTGCCGCCACCAGCACGCGGGCAGCGTCTCGGCGAGCTCGTAGCGCTCTGCGAGCCGGCGCAACCAGTCGAAGAGCGTTCGCCATTGGGAGGAAGCCTCCTCGGGGCCGAGCGCGTCCCAGTTCCACGGGGCGCTCAAAGCGCACCCCTGCACAGAAGCTCTGTGTAGGCCTTGGACCACAGCACCCTCGGTGCGAGGCGCTGGCGCCACCACTGCGGGAGGACCGCCTCGACAGGCGGTGTGCGGCGGTGAAGGACCACCGCGCGGCCCTCGCGGAGCGTTCGGAGGCGCTCGGGAGGAAGGACGGGCCTCTGTCGCGGGGAGGAGGACCAGGTCGTCCCGCCAGCACCCCGGGTCTTCGAGAGCACCTCCTCGTCGGTTTCTCCGGCGAGTCTCGAGATGCGCGCAAGATCCTCTGCGTGACCGAGCCCGCCGAAGACGACGCGCACGGTCGAGGCATCCCAGATCGCGTCCGCCTTGTCTGTTCCCCAGCGGGCGCGCGCCTGGGCAAGGGACTGCAGGACCACGATGGTGCAGATCCCCGACCCCCCTCCGGCCGAGAGCAGCTGGGGGAGCGATTCGAGCGGGGCGATGTTCGCGGCCTCGTCGAGCCATAGCGAGAGCGGCGGGTCGAGGCGCCCGGCCGACGACTCGGCTGCGACTTCGAGGGCCTGCTCGATGACATCCTCGGTGAAGGCACTGATCAGCGGGGCGAGGACGCGCTGGGCTTCGGGGGTCCCGAGGACGTACAGCGTGCCGCACTCGCGAAGGAAGCTCCTCGTGTCGAAGGCCTCACCGGGGGGCGGGGAGCACGCCTCTAGCACCCTCGGGTCGGCAAGCGACTCGAAGGCCTGGGCGACGGTTGCCCAGATCCCGTCCTTCGTCCGCGGGTCCCAGGTTCCTGCCTGGTGTAGTGCCCTCGACCAACCCGCCGCCGCCCTCGGGTCCTTGTCGAGGATCCTGACGGGCTCGGGGTCGCCGGGGCGGGCTGCCCACCCCGCGACGTCTGTCATGGTCCTAGCCCCGAGTGCGGCGGCGTGGAGGTAGCAGCGGATCACAGTACGCGCTGAGCCGTCGAAGAACTCGGCGTCCGCACTTCGGTGCTGGTTCGGGTCGGTGCCCTCGACGAAGCCCCGCGCGCGACGGATCGCGACGAGAGGGTCCTCGCAGTCCGCGACGGGCGACCACCGCAGCCGGCTCGGCCAGCGCGAGGAGTCCTGCGGGTCGAAGACCTCGATGGGCCCGTTTCGCGCACCCGCGGTGTGGCGCAGGATCTCCGGGCGTATCGAGGTGACGACCGCGGGCCCCGGAGTCTCTATGACACCGGGGATGACGAGGCTCGCGCTCTTGTTCGAGCGCGGCGGGCCGAGAACGAGGAAGCTGTCCTCGAGCGAGGCCCAGAGGGCCTTTCGGGACGCGACGTCGCGCCCGAGGCGCACCCCGATCTGCAGGGGGTCGACTCGCTTCGCGTGTCGGAGGGAGGGCCGCACCTGCGGGGCGCGCCTTCGAAGTGCTCTCACCGAGAGATGTGCGCGCAGCTCGGCGGCTTGCGCGAAGCCCGGTCGGCGCCGCCGCTTCCCGAGGCGCGTCCATGCGAGCGCCGAAACAGCACTCGCGAGGGCGACGAGGAGCGCGAAGAGCGCGTACAACAGAGCCGGAGACGGAAGGAGGGTCCGTGCCGATGCCGGCCAGGCCGCCTCGGGGTCCCGCACGTGGCGGGCCACGCCGAAGGCGAGCGTCGCCGCACACCGAAGACCACATCCGGTCCAGTGCCTGTGAAAGACGAAGGCTCCGAGCCCTCCCGCCACGTCGAGCAGCAGTCCGGCGCCGATCGCCGCGCCCAGGCATGCACCTATGGCGAGCTCGCAGAAGGAGCCCGCGCCGCGCTTCGCGTCGGTCACCTCGAGCGCCCTTCTCGTGACGCCGTGCGTGTCCTGTGCGTGCTCGAGCGCGCTCTTCGTGCACCGGAGCGGGAGTCGCGTTCTGAGACGAGCCCGTTCTCGGCGCTCTGTGGGCCGCCCAGGCCGAGGGCGCTCGTGATCCGGCGCGAGGTCTCGTTCACCCGCTGGGCGCTCGATGTGACGAGGGAGACGTCCCCTCTGGCCCAGCGTGCGACGTAGGGGAAGGAGTACGAGCCCGTTTCGAGCCCCGCGATGGCGCACACGACGTAGGCGACCGACTCGGCCTCGACCTCGGCGCGCCCGCGGCACGTGCCGTTCGCGAGCTCCTGTCCGACGAGCTCCTCGTGCATCGTCGCGTGCGCGAGCTCGTGGCAGAGCGTCTTGCAGGCCCCAGCGGGAGAGAGATCGGGGCGCACGGTGACGCTCCTCGCCACGAAGTCGGTGCGCCCGTTCGCAGGCGAGCAGTCCTCGCGGGCGAGGTTGAAGCCGGCGCTGTGCACCTGAGCCTCGAGCTTCTCGAAGAGGGCCTCGGGCGCGGCGCCAACGAGTGCGACCGGTGCGACGTCCGGGAGCTCGGCACCGTCTGTCGCAGAAACGTCCCACACGTGTGCCACGCGAAAGCCTCGGAGCACCCGTCTCGCCTCGCGGTCCTCTGGGTCCCGTCCGTCGGTAGCCGTGTCGCTCGGCTCGTGTTCGCGCCTCTGTCGCACGACGACGGGTGCGAGGATCGCGAGGCCGCGCTCGCCGCGCCGCACCTGACGGCCGAGGGTCTGCCAAGTTCTGTACCCGGCGACCCTTGTCGCCTGTGGGCACTGGGTGAGGATGAGAAGCGAATTGGACCAGAACTCTCGGAAATTGCAGCTGATGAAAGATTCGGCGCGTCGAGAGTGAGCTGAACTGGTCGTATCGCGCGTCATTGGTTCGTGACTCTCCGCCCTTCGTTCAGCCGTTTTGATCAGGGATCCACCATCCCTCCTTACATCTGATGTAAGAACTCTGCGTCTGTTGTCGGGGATGCTGTGAGGGGTCGGATGGGACAGAGACGCATGGAGGTCGTGGAGCTCGCAGGCTCGGCGAGCTCTGTGCTCGCCACCGGTGTTTCGTTCCTTCAGCCCGAGGACGCTGTGTTCGAGTCCATGCTCGACGGCTGGGCGGCTCAGCAGCACTCGCGTCTTCTGGCAACGACGACCGTCGAGAACCGGGTGCTCACCGTGCGGCGCTTCTTCGCGTTCACCAACGAGTTCCCGTGGTCCTGGACACCGTCGGACGTCGAGGAGTGGACCTCGTTCTTGGTGTCCAACGGGATGGCCCACTCGACGATCCGCCACTACCAGACGTGCGTCTCGCTCTTCGTGGACTTCTTGTGCGACTCCCGCTACGGGTGGGTCGAGATCTGCGAGCAGCGCTTCGGCGATCACCCCGCCCAGATCTTCAACGAGTGGAACACGGCCGTGCACAGGGCAGACAGCGAGGCTCGTCCTGAGAACCGGCCGCTCTCTCGCGAGGAGCTGCAGGTGTTCTTCGACCACTGCGACGAGCGGGTCGAAAGAGCCGAGCGTCTCGGGCGAAAGGGCTGGCTCGCCGCGTACCGCGACGCGGTCATGTTCAAGACGATCTACGCGTGGGGACTGCGCCGGCGAGAGGCCGCCATGCTCGACGTCTCTGACTTCGCCCCGAACGCCAAAGCCCCTCAGTTCGGCCCCTACGGCGTGTTGAACGTCCGCTACGGGAAGGCCTCCAGGGGAAGCCCACCACGCCAGCGCACCGTGCTCACGGTGATGCGCTGGTCCGCAGATGTCATGGGTGACTGGATACGCGACGTCCGCCCCGCCTACCAAGCAGGGCAGTCCGCGATGCTCTGGCCAACCGAGCGCGGCGGACGCGTGTCTTGCTCGTCCATCGACGACCGTTTCGCCCAGTATCGAGACGAGCTCGGGCTCGACCCCGTGCTCGGTCCGCACTGCCTGCGCCACTCCTACGCCTCGCACCTCCTGGAGGACGGTTTCGACCAGCTCTTCGTCCAGCAGCAGCTCGGTCACCGCTGGGGATCGACCACCGCGACCTACACGACGGTGGGATCGGACTACATGCAAAAGACGCTGGCGCGCGCCCTTCGTCCCGCGTTCGAAGGTCAGCTCATTGAAGCCTGAGGAGGAGGAACAGATGAAGGCCAAGCTGGGATACCGCTGGAACCTACGGATGCTCATGGCCCAGCAGGGAATGTTCGCCACGACGGACATTGCCCCCGCGCTCGCAGAGCGCGGGATCTCGCTCTCGGGGGTCCAGGTGTATCGCCTTGTCACCCAGACACCCGAGCGCCTGTCGCTCAAGACGCTCATGGCGCTTTGCGACATCCTGCGCTGCACGCCGAACGACCTGATCGAACCGATCGAGGCTCCGAAGAGGCGAGCTGTCGCAGCCGGTGAGGCGACGGTGAGCTCGCTGAAAGGGCGTCGCCCGAGGCGCGCGGAGATCACAACGCGGTGAGCGAGTCCGCCCGTTGTGCACGTTGCGACAGGGCGGTGCAACTCAAGTACAAGGTCCCCGGCGGGATGATCTGTTCGCGCTGCAGGGAGCACCTGAACGCCGCTCCGTGCGTGGACTGCGAGAGGAAGCTCCCCGTCGCTTGTCACGACGCGGATGGGCAACCCCTGTGTTCGAGGTGCCACGGTCGCCGCCGCGCCCCGGTGATAGACGAAGCGCGCCGCCAGGCGGTCCTCGAGGCCGTGGCCCGTGCCGATCCCGACTTCGACGCCAGGAGCGCTCACCGTGTGCTGGCCGAATCCGTCACCTCGAGGCGATCGCTTCGGCGTCTCGCCAATCGCGTGAACTCCGAGCCCGACGTCTTCTCGATTGGCCCGACCTCGGACCTGCCCGTGCTCGACCGCTTCACCAAGGCGCTCGTCGCGGCGGGGGCCGCTGTCTCTGTGATCCACCCCACCTGCGCCAGCTGCGGGCGCCACCAGCCCCTGAGAGGACACAGCGCAGCCGGGGACATCTGCGCTGCATGCGACGCCAGAGCTCGCCGCCGCCCCTGCACCTTGTGTCAGAAGAGCCGTCCGGTCTACTGCCGAGACGAAAACGGGCAGCCGATCTGCGAACACTGCGTCGCGGCCGCTCGCCGGCGCAATCGTCTCGGTCAGATGACCGAAGCGATCAGCGCCATCGTGCGCAGTGGTGACAGCTCTGTGAGGGCTGGCACGGTGGCCGACGCCGTCGAGCGCGTCGCACCGAAGATGCCGCGGCGCGAAGTCCTTCTCGAGCAACTGATCCGCGGCCCGAAGCTCACGGAGGTTACGACCCGGCACGTGCTCGTCGCGCGGCTGCTCTGCGAGCTGCGAGCCGCCGGCTCCGAGCTTCCGGCGGCCGCCTGCGAGGACTGCAACGAACCCGCAGAGCCCCTCGTCACAGTGGGCAAGAAGGTCCGGTGCCGACCCTGCACGCGTCTTTGTCCCCGATGTGGCGCGCCCCGCAAGGAGCCGGAGACACGCCTGTGCCGGGTATGCGATGAGGCGCGAAAGCCAGAGGCACGAAGGAGCGCACCTCGCACCAGGGGAACCTGCGCGAAGTGCGATCGGCCCCATCGAGTCTTGGACGCGGAACTGCGCTGCCGGGGATGCCGCGAGCGCGCCGAGCGGTGCTGCGCCCGGTGCAAAGGCACCGGATCGCGCACCTGGTTCGAAGGGGCCTGGGTGTGCTTGGGCTGCGCGCTCATCGCCGAGGTCGACTCGGCCCTCGGTCCAGCGGAGCTTCTGAGCCCGCCGATGGCGGTGTTGCGCGAGGCAATCGTCTCGGTGGGCAACCCGCTCGTCGCGCGGCGCTGGCTGGCCAACACGAACGGGGGGCGGCTCCTTCGAAGCCTCGTTGCCTCGGGAGTCCCTCTCACCCACGAGGCCCTCGACGAGGCAGGCGCCGACCACAGCGTCGAGCACCTGCGGCATCTGCTCGTCGCCGCAGGCGTTCTCCCGGACGAGGAGCGTGAGATAGAGCGCCTCGAAGCTTCTGCGAACGAGCTCATCGATCGAGCTCGCATCGACCTCTCGGACCGCAAGGTCATCCGCAGCTGGCTTCGCTGGGGACTTCTCGCACGTCTGCGACGCCGCGTAGGATCCGGCCGCTCGATGGCTTGGTCGGTGACGAACGCGTATCCAACCGTGCGCGAGGTGATCTCCTTGCTCGAGGCGCTGCACGGTGAAGAACGCAGTCTGGCAAGGACTACGCAGCCCGACATCGACAACTACTTCGCCAGGACGGGTGCGAACAGGTGGCGCGCTCGCCCATTTCTCGTCTGGGCGCGCAAGAGAGGTCATCTTTCCCGGAACCTGTCCCTCCCGGGTTATCGGCGAAGGGAAGGAGCGATCATCGGCGACCACCAAGAGCGCTGGACGCTCGCAAGGCGACTCGTCACAGACGACACCATCCCGGCCGACCTGAGGGTGGCGGGCGCGCTCGTTGTCCTCTACGGCCAGCCCCTCGTCCGCATCGCACGTCTCGCCGAAGGGGCTCTGCATCGCAGCGAGGAGGGGACGAGCGTCCTGGAGCTTGACCGCCATCTGCTGCCGATCCACGAACCTTTCGCCACGCTCGCCGAACAGCTTCCTCTGCGCCGCACCAACGGTGTCTCGGATCGGTTCTCTGGCCGGTGGCTGTTTCCCGGTCGCCTCGCCTCGAACCACATCACCCCGAGCATCCTCGGCCATCGCCTGCAGAAGATCGGCATAGAGCCGCGCACGATGCGCAACACCGCACGCGCCCAACTGGCCTCCGAGATTCCTCCAGCTGTTCTCCACGAGATCATCGGGATCACAGCGAAGAACGCGAATGATTGGGCCGCGCGGAGCATGGGGAACTGGCACGACTACGCGGCCGAGGAGAACACGCAATGACCACCGGCCGATACCATTCGAGGCGCCAACCGAGAGGCATTCACACAATTCAGATATGGCACTTACGCCGGTTCTGTAGGAGTGAAAGCGGGCCTGCGCCTCGAGCATCCGCGCCCAGTCCTCCCCGCTCGTGATCTCCTCCACCGCGCCCTCGAGCTTCTTCTGCAGCTCCTCGAGGCGATCGTGCGGCCCGCCGTTGGCGGTCACCGAGAGCGCCCCTCTGCTGGACGCGGTTGCGTGCGCGGCGCAGACGGGTGCGTCCGGCTCGCGCTCTCCTTTTGGGCGAGGACTGCCCCGATCCGGTCGCTCCGAGCCGGAGCTCGGAGCTGCGTCGTGGGCTCCTCGGGGCGGCGATCCTCGAAATGACGGGGCCGTTCGATGCCTGCGTTGAGCCCCGAGGCGATGGTGCGTCTCGCCTCGTGCTCGGACAGCCCGCAGCGTTGCGCGGCCTCGAAGAGCGCGCCGGCCGCGTCGGAGGCGCGTAGCGCCTTGGCCCCGACGAGGGTCCCCATGGCGAAGGCCGCCCGGTTGAGCCGGTCGTTTCGTCCCCCCTCGCCGGAGGATGCCAGCTTTGAGCACTCGTCCTCGAGGGCCCGGCGAGCGTAAGCCTCGACGCCGGTGCGGATCGAAATGGGACCCATCACTCGCGGCGGTTCTCTTCGCGTGCACAGCTCCGCCAGTGCGGGCGGCACATGGGTGAGCGTCTTCGGGGCCGTCGTGAGCTCTTCGCCCGTGGCGAAGTCGACGAAGTGGTAGCGGCCTCCTGCCGGGTGTGCGGAGGGGGGAGCGACCACGTAACCGCCCCTGCCTCGCACGTCCAACCCTTCGAGCACCGCTGCGCGAGAGGAGAGACCGCTCGTCGCGAAATAGAGGTGCCAGCCGCGGCCGGTCTTCGCGACGAGCGCTTCGTCGAACGCGCCGGGTACCTCCGCTAGGAGCGCCTCTTTCGCTGCTGGCCCGTCGACGTCGATCACGTCGACTGCGTCACCCGTGCGGATGCCGACGTTTGCGGTCGGGGAGGCTCGCCACCACACCTCGATTCGACCCTCATCGCAGCTCGCCTCGCGAAGCCCGTGTGGGACGAGCGCGCCGTCGGGGACCTTCTGCGCGGGGCGGAGCGGGATCACGGGCCAGCCGCGGCCCGCGTACTCGAGCGCGGCCGACAGAAGTGCGTTGCGCGGCCGGCTGTGTTCTCCTGTGAGCTGGCGGTGCGCGGCGGTGAGGCTCTCGGGCAGGTGCGCGAGGAGCCGGGCAGGGACAGGTGGCACGCTCGTGCGCAACTCGTAGGTGCTCGCACCTCTCCATCGCGCGAGGCCGAATCGCACGAGGCGCTCGAGGCTGCGCAGGAGCGGCGAGTGCCTTCCCGCGTGCGCGCCCAGGCCCATCTCGACTGCGAGGGAGTCGAGGTCGAGGTCGTATCCCCCCGGGCTCGCTCCGAGATGCGAGCCGAGACGCCGCAGCACGAGAGTGGAGGTCGGGCCGATCACAGGAAGCCACACGAGCTCGACGTAGGGGTGAGCGACGTCGAAGCCGATGTGCTCGGCGACCGGGTCACAGAGGACCTCGACGCGTATTTGCGTCTCGAGGGCACTTGCCGGCAGCCGTTCCGCCATGTTCACGCGCTGCCCTGGTTGGAGGAGGACTGCGAGTCGACCCAGGCGAGCGCCTCGGAGAGGAAGGGGATCTCGGCGCCGTTCTGGTAGGTGACCCAGGGCTGCCAATTGCGGCCCCCGTCGGAGATCTCGAATGCTGCCTTCGCCGAACACGACGGGTCGTAGTCACAGGCTGCTGAGTACTGGGTGTGGACGGAGTTGATCTGCCAGAGGCCGCGGTCGGTCGTGCCGTTCGAGTCGTGGTCCGTGGCAGAAGGGTCGCCTCCCGACTCGGCCATCGCTACGGCGATCGCCGTCACTAGAGAGCTGCCCGAGAAACCGGCCGACTGCGCGAAGGTGCCAATCTGCGCGACGCTGAGCCGACCTGCACTCGGCCCAGTGGCAGTCCCAGTGACGTTGTCGGCCTGCGGTGTGGCGAAGCCGGTCGTGACCGCATCGACCGCCCCGGCGAGGAGGAGCACCCCGAGCATCACCGCGCCGGCGGCGCCCAGGAGGACCTTGCTCATCTGGTCCGCATCTCCGCGTCGGTGTCGAGGGCCCACTCGAGCTCGTCCGGGACGAGGTGCTGGACGAGCGCGCGGTGCGCGCCCACGTGCCAGATCGCCCGACCACGACCGAGCCGTGGCAGGAGGCCGGCCTCCTTGGCGGAGAGGTCGAGGCTCGACGCAGTCTCGGAGACGGCGGCCTCTGGCTGTGCGAGGACCGCGCGCGCGGAGGTGTCTGCGACAAGGGAGTGCGCGATCCGCGCCGCCTCGCTTCCGGCTGCCCCGATCGCGTCGAAGTCGCCGATGCGGTGGGTGACGAGAAGGACCGAGACCCCGAGCGCCCGAGAGAGCTTCATCGTCTGGCGAAGCCATCGCGCGGCTCCGGGGTCCGAGAGCACCTGCCAGGTCTCGTCGAGCACGA
>Ga0116216_10002947_pt1 | contig 11159 bp, 6 predicted proteins | sample Sb_taG_11_FD_89696 | JGI IMG/M metagenome (GOLD analysis project Ga0116216, IMG submission 89696) | Peat soil microbial communities from Weissenstadt, Germany - Sb_50d_3_AS metaG | ecosystem: Environmental > Terrestrial > Soil > Wetlands > Peat | place: Germany: Weissenstadt | collected 2010-09-21
CGCGGAAGTAGCTGAGCCCGTTGTAGAATCCGCGATCGACAAGATACAGGAAGTTGTCGACGCTGTATGGGGCTTCATCGGGAAAGAGCTCGAGCACGATCACGCCTTTGTTCGTGACGATCGCCACCTGCGGGTGGGCGCCGAATGGTGCGGAGCTGGCAAGCGGCGTCGGTTGTTCGAGATCCTCTTTCGGCACGGGCGACGGTTTCACGTCAACCTTGGTCGGATCGTGGAGGGCGTTGAGCGCATAGCGCACCTCCCAGCGCACGCGCCACGACGGGTCGTTCGCCTCCAGGCGAATCGGCAAGGCGTAACTGCGGTCCTTGAGCCGGCGGAGTCCGCTGACTGCATAGAGGCGCACGAGCTCTTCGTCGTCGGTGAGAAGCCGGCGCAACGTCGGCGCTGAGTTCTGGTAGAACGCACGGCCGAGCGCCCAGGCCTCTCGCCAGCGGACCTCGGGATCACGCTCCGTGAAGATCGATGAGGAGAGCGCGTCGGCTGCGGCCTGGCGATGCGCGAAGTCGATCGATTGGGCACCGGGCAGCGCCACCTCGCCCAATCCGACAGCGGCCTGCTCGCGCACGCCGGCGTCGCGGTCCGAGACGAGCTGGGTCAGCTCGTCCACCACGTTCGCTCCGCCGATTCGGCCCAAGGCGCCTGCGGCCGCGGCTGCGACGACCGGGGAATCGCGCCGCGTCGCTTCGGCGAGCACGGGCGCGGAGTCAGGCGATGCGATGAGACCGAGCGAGAAGGCGGCCATCGCGCGGACCGATGCGGCCCTGTGTCCGTCATCCAGCACTGTCACGAGTGTCGAGTCCGCCGCGGCGTCTCCGATGCGGCCAAGCGCGAGCACCGCCCGCGCTTGGACAGCCGGATCGCGGTCGTCCAGGTATTTGTCCAGGGCCGAGAGGGTGGTCGCCAGCCAGTTTGCGGGCAGAGGTACCTGCGTGCGGCTGCGCTCGAGCACGCCGATCTCGCCGAACGGGGTCGAGCTCGAGGCGCTGGGCGTCGGCGGCGGCAGGTTCCCGCGTGAAGCCACCGGCGTCGGCGCCGGCGGCGTCTTGGCAGACGTCGCAACCGCGAGCTGCGGGTGGCCTGCAAGCGACGCACTACCGAACGCTGCGCCGGCACCGAGCGCGACGAGCAACAGCAATACGGCCGAGAGGTATGCAGCGGCTCTGATCATGGATCGTGCTTCGCTGGGGATGCGGGCGTTTACTGTGAGGGCGGCGTCACGCCGCTTAGTCGGACGACCAGTAGTCCTTGAGGGCCTTGCCGCGGCTGGGGTGACGCAGCTTACGTAATGCCTTGGCCTCGATCTGGCGGATGCGCTCGCGGGTCACGCCGAACTCCTGTCCGACCTCTTCCAGCGTGCGCTGGTGACCGTCTTCCAATCCGAAGCGCAGCACGAGCACCTTGCGCTCGCGCTCGGTCAGATTCTTGAGCACCTCGCCCATCTTCTGCTTGAGCATGGTGGTCGACGCAGCCTCGGCCGGAGCGACCGCTTCTGGGTCTTCGATGAAATCGCCGAGGTGGCTATCCTCTTCTTCGCCGATCGGGGTCTCGAGCGAGATCGGCTCTTGGGCGATCTTCATCACCTCGCGCACCTTGTCGGGCGAGAGGCTCATCTCTTTGGCGATCTCTTCGACCGATGGATCGCGGCCGAGCTCCTGCAGCAGCTGGCGCGAGATCTTCACCAAACGGTTGATGGTCTCGACCATGTGCACGGGAATGCGGATGGTGCGCGCCTGATCGGCGAGAGCGCGCGTGATGGCCTGGCGGATCCACCACGTGGCGTAGGTGGAGAACTTATAACCCTTTTTGTAGTCGAATTTCTCGACCGCGCGGATGAGACCGAGATTGCCCTCTTGGATGAGATCTAAGAAGAGCATACCGCGGCCGACATATTTCTTGGCGATGCTGACCACGAGACGCAGGTTGGCCTCGGTGAGGTCGCGCTTGGCGGCGTCGCCCGCATCGGTGATGGTTGGGTTGGCCTGCCCACCGTTGCGGCGCGCGCGATCGCGCTCTTCCTCCGCCAGCTCGATCGCCTTGGCGAGCTCCTGCTCCTGTGCCATGCCCAAGAGGGGCACGCGGCCGATCTCTTTGAGGTACATGCGCACCGGGTCGTCGAGCGCAACGCCGGGCACGAAGGTCAGGTCTTCTGGGGCTTCCTCGACCACTTCGACGGGGTCATCTTTATCTTCCGCAGCGGGCTCGGGCATCTCGGTGATGTCGATGCCTTGGCTCATGATCTCTTCGACGAGCTCGTTGCCCTTTTCGGGGTCTTCTTCGTCAAACGCGGCCGAAACCGCGGCGATCTCATCGTACGTCAGCGAGCCGCGTTTCTTGCCTTTGGCGATGAGGGACTTGACGGCCGCCTCGCGCGTGGTTGCGCCCGCGACCGGCTGCCCATTCTCCGTCGCAGCGTCTGCCGTGGCAGGCGTCGCGTTGCGTGATTTGCGCGCTGGCACTGTTAGGTTCCCTCCTTTCTATCAGCCACTGCACCTCGCAGTCTGGCTGCGAGGGAATTGTACTCTTCACGCAGCGGCTCTGGTATGGATACACCCTTTGTGAGGAGCCTGTTAATTTCAGCGTCGATGCTGGAAAGCCTCCGCTCGAGGCGCTGGCGTTCGAAGCGCTCGAGGATGCGCTCGAGCCGTTGCTCTTCCTCGTCGGGGCGCAGCGGCGGCGACGACAACGCCAGGCGCGTGAGTTCTGCGATGTTGGTCTCATCGGCCAAAAGGGTCAGGGGATTTATCCCGCGAGCGAGTTCACCGCGTAGTTGTAACAGCACCGCATAGGCGCGAGCCATCTCCTCATCCGCGAAATCTTCTCCGGATATGCGCCCTGCCACAGCTTCGATGAACTTGGGCTGCACGAGTATGAGCGCCACAAGTTCGCGTTCTGCAGACAGCGCATGCATGGGCGCAGGCACTCGGCGGTGCGCGGGCTGCGCGCTATCGCCGCTTAGCCGTACGTGCTGCACCGGGGTTGCACGGAGCGCGCGCAGCGCAGACTCGCTCACCTCGAGCTTGCGGGCCATGGTCTGTACGTATTGGTCGCGTTCGATCGGGTCGCGCACGTGCGCGATGACCGCCATGGCCTCGCGCGCGATTTCAGCCTTGCTCGAGAACTGCGCGCTGATGCGGTTGCAGGCGAGCTCGATCTTGAAGTCGATCCACGGCCGCGAGCTCTGCAACAGCGCGGAAAACGCCTCCGCACCATCCTCGAGCACGATGCTGTCGGGATCGCGGCCGTCGGGCAGCCTCGCCACGCGTACCATAAGACCTTCGTCGACCAGCATGTCGATACTGCGAGCCGTGGCCGCCTGGCCGGCGGCGTCGCCATCGAAGCACAGGTACAGGTTGCTCGCGACGCGGCGCAGTTCGCGCGCTTGCTCGACGGTGAACGCCGTCCCCAGGCTTGCGACCGCGTTGCCGAACCCGGCCTGATGCAGCGCCAGACAATCGAGGTAGCCTTCCACGACGATGAGCGCCTCATGCGCGGCTGCAGCGCGGCGGGCGATGTGCAGCCCGTACATGTGCTGACCCTTCGTGTAGACGGACGTGTTGCGCGTGTTCAGGTATTTCGGCAGATCCGCACCGAGCGCACGGCCGCCGAAGGCGATGACCTCCCCTGTGAGGTTGAAGACGGGCAGCATGAGCCGGCGGCGGAAGAAATCGATGTAACCGCTCTCCCTCTGGCGCAGGGAGATAAGACCGGCGCGCAGTGCGAGCTGCAAGTCGATGCCGGCACGGGAGAGCGCGTTGACCAACCCTTCCCATGAATCGGGGGCAAAGCCGACGGAAAATCGCTCGCAGATCTCGTCGTGTATTCCGCGCAGTTTGACGTAGTCGCGGGCCTCAGCGCTACGGCGCAACGACTCGACGAAATAATTCTTGGCGACAGCGTTGGCCTCGTAGATCGCTTCGCGCTCGCTGCGTCTCCGGCGGAAATCCTCGGTCTCGCGCAGCTCGATACCGGCGCGCGTGGCCAGCATGCGGATCGCATCGGGGAACTCGACGTTCTCGTAGCGTTTGACGAAGGTGATGAGGTCGCCCCCCGCGTTGCACCCGTAGCAATGCCACACGCCCTTCTCGGCGTTGAGCGAGAACGAGGGGGTTTTCTCCGCGTGGAACGGGCACAGGCCGACGTACTCGCGGCCGCGCTTGCGCAAGGTCACATACTGGCTCACGTAGGCGAGCAGATCGACCTTGGCCTGGATCTCTTGGACTATGCTGCCATCGTAGGGCATGGGATACGCTTCTGCTTCGCCTGCGGGGGGCCCTTACAAACCTACCTGAAGGTCCGCTGCCGCGGAAAGATTTGACGCAACGGACCTTTAGGTCCGTTAACGGCAAGACGGCACTAAAGAGCCGTTGCTTCACGGTCCAGCGTGGGCCTGTCGCGCTAGACGTCCCACTCGCGGGGGATCTCGTTTTCAACCGGCTCGACGAACAGCTCCTTGAAGCGCTTGATCGCGAAACGGTCGGTGAACCCGGCGATGTAATCGCAGACGCGCCGCGCGAGCGTCTCGCCGGGCGGCGACCCACGGGCGAATTCCTCTGGCAGCTCGTCCGGATGCTCCATGTAGTAGCTGAAGAGCTTCTTAATGATGTTCTGGGCCTTGGGCTCTTCGGTCTTGGCGGCTTCGTTGAGGTAGACCCGTTCGAACATGAAGCTCTTGATCGTCTCGACGGCATCGAGGACGGGCGCGGAAAGCTTGATCTCGTTGCGACCGCGGCATTGCACGATGATGTCTTGCACCACTGTCTCGATGCGAATGGAGCCGCGGGAACCCAGCGTTTCGATCGCCTTGGCGGGCAGCTCGTCCTCACGGATGACGCCAGCGCGCAACGCATCGTCGATATCGTGGTTGATGTAGGCCAGGCGGTCGCAGTAGCGCACGATCTGACCTTCGAGGGTGAACGGGACGTCGTGGTGGCCGGCAAGGGCCCCGCCGTGTTTGCTGTGCTTGGCGATGCCGTCGAGCACTTCTTCGGTGAGGTTGAGACCGATCTTGTCGCCGCGGCGCTCTAGGTACATGACCACGCGCAGACTCTGCTCGGAGTGGATGAACCTCGCGCCCGGCTCGTAGCGCCCCATGACGTCGGTGAGCGCGGCCTCGCCGGCGTGGCCGAACGGTGAGTGCCCGAGATCGTGGCTGAGAGCGATGGCCTCGGCGAGATCCTCATTGAGGTTGAGGCCGCGCGCGATGGAGCGCGACAGCTGCATGACCTCGATGCTGTGGGTCAGCCGCGTGCGGTAGTGGTCGCCGAGCGGCGAGAGAAAGACTTGCGTCTTGTGCATGAGCCGCCGGAACGCTTTGCTGTGCACGATGCGGTCGCGGTCGCGCTGAAAGCACGTGCGGACCGGGTCGTCTGCTTCGGGCGTTCGGCGACCGCGCGAATCGCGCGCGAGCGCAGCGTGGGGTGAGAGCGTGGCAGCTTCGCGCGCTTCGAGCTCTTCCCGGATGGACGTCAGCTTCGCCATGGGCCTTCTATCACGCGCGCGTCGCCGCCGGCGCTATTAGTCTTGATCGACTTTGCTGCCGGAACTGCGCTCCTTTTCTTTGTCCTTGAGCACGGCTCTGGCAGCCGCCAGTCGCGCGATGGGAACGCGGAATGGGGAGCACGACACGTAGTCGAGCTTGATGTCGTGGCAGTACTGCACGGATGCAGGGTCGCCGCCGTGTTCCCCGCAGATGCCCACCTTCATGTCCGGCCTCGTGCTGCGCCCGCGCTCCAGCGCCATGCGCATCATCTCGCCCACCCCATCCTGGTCGATGACCTGGAACGGGTCCTCGCGCAAAATCTTGCGGTCGAGATAGACGGGGATGAACGAGCCCTCGGCGTCGTCGCGCGAGTAGCCGAAGACGGTCTGGGTGAGGTCGTTGGTGCCGAAGGAGAAGAATTCGGCGTGCTCGGCGATGCGATGGGCGACCAGGCAAGCCCGCGGCAGCTCGATCATCGTGCCCACTTGGTAGGGGACTTTCACGCCGCTGGCCTTGATGATGCGCTCGGCTTCGTTGCTGACAAGGTCCTTGAGCGCCTTCATCTCAGTGACCAGGCCGACGCCCGGGATCATGATGAGCGGACGAACGTCGAGCTTCTCCTTCTTGACCTCGACCGCCGCCTCCATGATGGCGCGGACCTGCATCTGATAGATCTCAGGGTACACGATGCCCAAGCGGCAGACGCGCAGCCCGAGCATCGGGTTGCTCTCGTGCAGCACGCGCACGCGCCGCAGCAGGCGTTCCTTCTGCGATAGCGTCGCTGCATCGCCCTTGGTGGCGCGCAGCTCGGTGACCTCGACGAGCAGATCCTCCAAGCTCGGCAAGAACTCGTGCAGCGGCGGGTCGAGCAGCCGGATGGTGACCGGCAGCCCCTTCATCGCGCGAAAAATGCCCTGGAAGTCCTCGCGCTGCATGGGCAACAACTGCTCGAGGCACTTACGGCGGGAATCCGGCGTCTCCGCCATGATCATCTCTTGCACGACGGGCAACCGCTCGGTCTGCATGAACATGTGCTCGGTGCGGCACAGGCCGATGCCCTCAGCGCCGAAGTCGCGTGCTTTGGAGGCGTCTTCCGGCGTGTCGGCATTTGCATAGACGCCGAGCGCTTTGAACTCGTCGGCCCATTTGAGCACTTGACCGAACTGGGCTGAGAGCTTCGCCGCCTGCATCTGCAGCTCACCGCGGTAGACGTTGCCTGTGGTCCCGTCGATCGTTATCGGGTCGCCTTCGCGGACGGTCTCGTTCTTGACGACGAACTGGCGCGCGCGCAAGTCGATGAGCAGCGACTCGCAGCCGACGACCGCGGGCTTGCCCATGCCCCGCGCCACGACCGCAGCGTGGGAGGTGGCACCGCCTTGCGAGGTGAGGATGCCTTCGGCCGCGACCATGCCGTGGACGTCATCGGGTGTGGTCATCGGACGGACGAGGATGACTTTTTTGCCCTCACGCTTCATCTCGACCGCGACGTCGGGGTCGAAGACCACGATGCCCGCTGCCGCCCCAGGGGCGGCGTTGAGCCCGCGGGCGATCGCCGCGCCCTTCGTCTTGTCATCGATCTGCGCGTGGAGCAGCGACTGGAGCGAGGCGGGGTCGATGCGCATGAGCGCCTCTTCGCGGCTGATGAGATGCTCTTTGACCATATCCGCCGCGATCTGCACCGCCGCTGCTGCGCTGCGCTTGCCCGAACGGCACTGCAGCACCCAGAGCTTGCCGCGCTCGACCGTGAACTCGATGTCCTGCATGTCGCGGTAATGCTTCTCGAGCTTTGACGCGAGCTCGAGGAACTGTTTGTAGACCTTGGGCTGCTGCTTTTCGAGCACCGATATCTTCACCGGCGTGCGCGCGCCCGAGACCACGTCCTCGCCCTGTGCGTTTTGCAAGAATTCGCCGTAGAGCGACTTCTCGCCGGTGGACGGGTTGCGGGTGAAGGCCACGCCGGTTCCCGAGTCATCGCCCATGTTGCCGAAGACCATCGTGCACACGTTGACGGCCGTGCCCCACCAGTCGGGGATACGCTCGTAGCGCCGGTATTCGATAGCTCGCTTGCTGTTCCACGAGTTGAAGACCGCCTCCACCGCCATGCGCAGCTGGATGAACACGTCTTCGGGGAAATCTTTCTTCGTATGATGACGCACGAGCGCTTTGAACTCGCTCGTCATGTTGCGGAAGGCAAGCGCGGTCAGATCCGACTCCGACGGCACGCGCGCCTTGGCGACGTAGCGCTTGACGACCTCATCGAACGGGTCGCGGCGCATGCCGAGCACGACCGTGGCGAACATCTGCACGAAACGCCGATATGCGTCCCAGGCGAACTTGTCGTTCTTGGTCAGCACGATGAGCGCGTTGCAGGTGCGGTTGTTCAAGCCCAAGTTGAGGACGGTGTCCATCATGCCCGGCATGCTCACCCGCGCGCCGGAGCGCACCGAGACGAGCAGCGGGTCCGTCTCGCCGCCGAACTCTTTGCCGGTTTTGCGCTCGAGCTCGGCGATGCGCTTGTGCATCTCCTCATCCAAGCCGGGCGGGAACTGGCGGCCGAGCTCCGTGTAGCGGCGGCAGACTTCGGTCGTGATGGTGAAACCGGGTGGGACCGGAAGTCCGATGCGCGTCATCTCGGAAAGACCGGCACCCTTGCCGCCGAGCAGCTCGCGCATGGCTGCGCCACCCTCTTCGAAGGTGTAGGTCATCTTGCCGAGCGTTGACTTGGTGGGGGGTTCGAGCTTGCGAGAAGGGTGCTTGCGTGGGCTGGGCAGCGGGGGCATGGGCTTGCGCTCGATGTCGCCCATGACGAGTATGGTCGCCATCTTCACCCCGGCCATCATGCCGGCGTCCGGGTCGGGGAGCGGGAGCGGCTTGCCGTCGACCGGCGCCATGATGAGGACCGGCTCCTTGGGCAAGGGCTCCTTTACGGCTACTTTGGCCTGCTTTGCGAGCGGTTTTTGGGCCTGGGCCTTCTTCTTATCCGGGGCTGCTTTGGCTTGAGGTCGGGCGGTTGCTCGTTTTGCTTGTGGTTTGGCGGCTTTCGCGTGCTTTGCCGACGGCTTTTTCGTACGTGGTTTGGCCTTCATTCTTCCCCCGGATGGGGCCGCGGGCTATGGGCTCGCGACCCAGCTGCGCCGACCCGTGGCGCCTTCTCGCGCAATGCGGTAGCGCGACACAATGACTCGTGTTGGTACTTTGATGCGGGACAGAACCGGACCTTGTGGGATTGTGTCTATTGCTGTTGGATGGCTGGATCCCAACGCGACGTCAGACGGAACTCAAATGTCATGATATAGGTCCGCGGAAGCGCGGTCTTGGGATAGGCTCGTCGCAGCGCGGCTCCCGCAGCAGCATCGTCGAGATCCGAGGTGCCAGCGGTTTTGAACACGCGCGCCGCGGTCGCTTTGCCCGCTGTATCGACATCGACGACAATGAGAGTGGTACCCACGAGCTTCTGATCGCGTGCGCTATCCGGATACGCCGGCCAGACTGTTCCGACCATCGGCGGCGGAACGATGATCTGGCTGTGCTGGGTCGCGGCCGGATCAAGTTGTTGCGGCGCGCTTCCGTCGAGCATACCGTCACTGTCATCCCACGTGATGATCGGAACTAATGTGCACTCGGGCTTGTTGCTGGTCGCGGCCTGAGTGATGCTGTCGAGGGAAACATTGCCTGCTTGGACGCCGTGATCGAGCACGTACAGCGTGGCTGCATAGCTCTTGTCCTCCGAGGCGCTCCACGTCGGATCTGACCACACCATCGCAGGGCCTGTCGCTTCTCCCTTACCTAACACGAACGTAACCGCGCTGACCGTGTCATCGGCCGCGCTGAACTCGATCTTATAGAGATAGTCGCTGGCCTTGAGGTCGGCTCCCTCAATAAGCACGCTGTCGATACGCGCCCCACATTTGGCGTTTGGCCGGATCGGCGTGCGACGATCGCCTTCGTCGAGGCCGAAGTCATACTCGACCTTATATCGCCGAGTGGCGGGTATGCCATCGACGGTCGCCGGTTTGAAGGTGCTCTGAGATATCGCCCGGACGGCTGCAACGTCGAGGTTAGGATCCTGAGACGACGTGGCCACCACGGCGTGCTCAGGCTTACCCGTCGGCGTCACATCGAATAACACGATAACAGTGCCCACGATCCCGAGATCGTGATCGGGAACGGGGTACGCAGGCACCTTGCGAGTGACAAAATCCGCGTCCGCGATAAGGTGTCGGCTGCTTCCCCATCCGAGGCTCGCGACCGTCGGGGTCTCCGGGAAGGTGACGACCTTTGACAACGTCGGAGAAGGACCGAGGTGCACCGGCTGTGCAGAGCATGGGATGTAGTTCGGGTCAGTGTCATCCTTGTAGTCGATAACCTGGACTGAGCCTATGGGTGAGCCATACCATTCGATCGTCGCCACGCCGCAGCACTTAGGGATCTTTACCTTCGCGGGATATTGAGGTAGGAGGAGCTGTGTGGTCTTGTTCGCGGCATCAGTGGCATTGATGTGGGCAAGCACATGCTGATTCTCTGACGCGACGTTGACATTATACACCCTTGTCATGCCGCTCGCGCTTTGCCCAACGAACATGAAATCGCTCAAGCTGATCGGACATGCATCCGCGGATGCGATGCCTGCAGCGCACACCTGGTAGATGACCGCAGACGCCAAGACGAGCATAGCTCTGCGCATGATCATCGCGAGCACGCCCCTCCGTTCAGCGGACGAGCGAATCCGTTCCTTCCCGTCAGGCGAGCTTCAGGAACATGACGTAGGCGTCAACAAAGCCGAGGCGGGGATGTTCGAACGCGCCCGGGAGCCGGCCAACGATCTCGAAGCCGAAGCGTTGCCACAGCTTGACCGCGCGTTCGTTCGAACTGACCACGAAATTGAACTGCATGGCACGAAAACCGCGCGCGCGGGCTCGCTCGAGCGAGTGCGCGCACATCGTGCGGGCGACGCCACGGCCGAACGACGCTGGCGCGGTCGCATATCCGCAGTTCGAGACATGCGACCCCCCACCGCGCTGATTGGCGCGCAAGAAGTAAGTACCGACGATCCTCCCCTGATCCTCCGCGACGAAGACCTCGTGGTCCGGGGCCGACCAGAAGGCGAGGGCATCGGTACGCGGCGTGTCCTCTGGCAGCGCGTATGTCTCGCCTGCGCGGATCGTGGGCTCGAGAATGCTCCATATCGCGTCGTGGTCGGTAGTGGTCGCAGCGCGGATATGCAACGCGTGGACTCCTGGAGTCTAACGGACCTAAAGGTCCGTTACTACATCTTGCCTCGAAGATATGATTCGAGCTTGTCGATCGACACGCGTTCTTGCGCCTTGCTGTCGCGATCGCGCACGGTGACGTCCTGCTTCTCGAGGCTTTCATAGTCCACCGTCACGCAGAACGGCGTGCCGATCTCATCCTGACGGTAATAGCGCTTGCCCACGTTGCCCGAGTCGTCGAACACCGTGCGCAGCACCGGCCGGAGTCCACGCTCGACCCCCGATGCGAGCTCGACGATGTCGGGCTTGTTGCGCACGAGGGGAAAGACGGCAACCTTGTAGGGCGCGAGGCGCGGATGCAGATGGAGCACCGTCCGGTCGTCTTCTTTCTCATAGGCATCGATGAGGAAGACGAGCAGCGCACGATCGACGCCGAGCGCGGGCTCGACGAC